>WBZM01004411.1_pt1 | contig 10237 bp, 4 predicted proteins | sample 5204271 | NCBI WGS metagenome assembly WBZM01 (sample SAMN12344346, study PRJNA552823) | activated sludge metagenome | biome: Activated sludge suspended growth; feature: Nitrification reactor; material: Wastewater; isolation source: activated sludge from nitrification reactor of wastewater treatment... | reverse complement strand
GTTGGTCACGACCGTGCTGGCGTTCGGCAGCTTGTTCTTGACCGCCCACTCCTTGTACATCTTCACGAACTTCTCGTTCTGCGGGTTCTTGAGCGACATGAAGTAGTTCCAGGCGGCGAGGTGGCCGACCAGCGGCTTGGTATCGACGCCGCGGAGTTCCTCCTCGCCGACCGAGAAGGCGACGACCGGCACGTCGGTGGCCTTCAGGCCGGCGTTGCCCAGTTCCTTGTAGAAGGGCACGTTGGAGTCGCCGTTGATGGTCGAGACGACGGCGGTCTTCTTGCCTTCGGAAGCGAACTTCTTGATCTTGGCGATGATCGTCTGGTAATCGCTATGACCGAACGGGGTGTACTCTTCCATGATGTCGGCTTCGGCGACGCCCTTGGACTTCAGGAAGGCGCGCAGGATCTTGTTCGTCGTGCGCGGATAGACGTAGTCGGTGCCGAGCAGCACGAAGCGCTTGGCTTCGCCGCCGTCCTTGGACATCAGGTATTCGACCGCCGGGATCGCCTGCTGGTTGGGCGCGGCGCCGGTGTAGAACACGTTGCGCTCGAGTTCCTCGCCCTCGTACTGGACCGGGTAGAAGAGCAGGCCGTTCAGCTCCTTGAACACCGGCAGCACGGACTTCCGGGAAACCGAGGTCCAGCAGCCGAAGACGACCGCGACCTTGTCCTTGGTCAGCAACTGGCGGGCCTTCTCGGCGAACAGCGGCCAGTTGGACGCCGGGTCGACGACAACCGGCTCCAGCTTCTTGCCCAGCACGCCGCCGGACTTGTTGATTTCCTCGATGGTCATCAGCGCCGTTTCCTTCAGCGCGGTCTCGGAAATGGCCATGGTGCCGGACAGCGAATGCAGAATGCCGACCTTGATCGTGTCGGCGGCGTGGGCGGTGATGCCGATGGAAGAGAGTGCGGCGGCCAGGACGGTGGCCTTGATGAAGTTGCGGCGGTTGCTCATGGAAGCTCCTCGTGCGTAGGGTGGTCGGGCTGCGTTGTTGCAGTGCAGCGCCAGATTAAGCAGCCGGCCGCGTCCGGGAAATACGTTAGATTGCGTACAGGTGCGTAGCGGGGGGAGGCCGCGAATCCGCACCCGACCAGGCCGGCCACCGCTGTGCCGGCTGCGGTCGACCGGGAAAATCGGCACAATTCGGGCATGCCGGCCTCGCGGAACTGGCGCCAGAGCCTGGGTGTGGAGGTTCAGGCGTTTGCAAGCAAGCGGGAACCGGGTGTCGGACTTCGTTGCCGTCGGGTCGATGATGCGTACGACCGGAGTCCACCCGAACCGCTTATTCGGTGAAGTTGGTTTGTCGGTCGGGTGATTGGCCGACGCTGCCACCCAGGAACCCGGCACCATTCGGCAGAAACCGACTGCAAAGCCGACACTCGAATATGTCATGGAAACAGATGTGTGCTTGCTATCGCACAGAGGTTGGTAGGTTTCGTCAGGCACTGCTAGACTCCACCGATCATAAAATTCCCATTCGCATGTTCAGGTCATGGCAATGACAACCACGGAAAGCCAGATCGAGCTTGATCTGGTCGCCAAGCTGGGCGACCTCAAATACACCTACCGCCCCGACATCCGCGACCGCGCCGCGCTGGAAGCCAATTTCCGCGAGAAGTTCGAAGCGCTCAACCGCGTCAGGCTGACCGACAGCGAATTCCAGCGCCTGCTCGACGGCGTGATCACGCCGGACGTCTACAACGCCGCCCAGACGCTGCGCAACATCAACAGCTTCGAGCGCGACGACGGCACGCCGCTCAACTACACCTTGGTTAACATCAAGGACTGGTGCAAGAACCACTTCGAAGTCATCAACCAACTGCGCGTCAACACCAACAACAGCCACCACCGCTACGACGTGATGCTGCTCATCAACGGCGTGCCGGTGGTGCAGATCGAGCTCAAGACCCTGGCCGTCAGCCCGCGCCGGGCCATGCAGCAGATCGTCGATTACAAGGCCGACCCCGGCAACGGCTACGGCAAGACGCTGCTGTGCTTCATCCAGCTCTTCATCGTCAGTAACCGCACTGATACTTGGTACTTCGCCAACAACAACGCCCGCCATTTCAGCTTTAACGCCGACGAGCGTTTCCTGCCCGTCTACCAGTTCGCCAGCGAGGACAACAAGAAAATCACCCACCTCGACGCCTTTGCCGAGAATTTCCTTGCCAAATGCACGCTGGGCCAGATGGTCAGCCGCTACATGGTGCTGGTGGCCAGCGAGCAAAAGCTGCTGATGATGCGGCCGTACCAGGTCTATGCCGTGCAGGCCATCGTCGACTGCATCCATCAGCGCTGTGGCAACGGCTACATCTGGCACACCACCGGCAGCGGCAAAACACTCACTTCGTTCAAGGCCGCCACCCTGCTCAAGGACAACCCGGACATCGACAAATGCCTGTTCGTGGTGGACCGCAAAGACCTGGATCGCCAGACCCGCGAGGAATTCAACCGCTTCCAGGAAAACTGCGTCGAGGAAAACACCAACACCGAAACCCTGGTGCGCCGCCTGCTCTCCGACGACTACGCCGACAAGGTCATCGTCACCACCATCCAGAAGCTCGGCCTGGCGCTCGATGACAGCAGCGGCGGCAACAAGCGCAACTACAAGGAGCGCCTGGAGCCCCTGCGCCATCAGCGCATGGTGTTCATCTTCGACGAATGCCACCGCTCGCAATTTGGCGACAACCACAAGGCCATCAAGGAATTCTTCCCCAACGCCCAGTTGTTCGGCTTTACCGGCACGCCCATCTTCGAGCAGAACGCCAGCTATCAGCAGATCGAAGGCCAGCAGGCCAGCTACCGCACCACCGACGACCTGTTCCAGCGCTGCCTGCACCAATACACCATCACCCACGCCATCGAAGACCGCAACGTCCTGCGCTTCCATGTCGATTACTACAAGCCGGAAGGCAATCACCAGCCACAACCCGGCGAAGCCCTCGCCAAGCGCAAGGTGATAGCGGCCATCCTGGCCAAGCACGCCGCCGCCACCGCCGACCGCAAGTTCAACGCCGTGCTTGCCACCGCCAGCATCAACGACGCCATCGAATACCACGCCCTGTTCCAGACCGTGCAGGACGAAATGCGGCAGCAAGACCCGGACTTCGCGCCCCTCAACATCGCCTGCGTCTTCTCGCCGCCCGCCGAAGGCAACAAGGACGTGCAGCAGATTCAGGAAGACCTGCCGCAGGAAAAAGCCGACAATCAGCAAGACCCGGAAGGCAAGAAGGCCGCGCTCACCCGCATCATCGCCGACTACAACGCCCGCTTTGGCACCAACCACCGCATCGGCGAATTCGACCTCTACTACCAGGACGTGCAGAAGCGCATCAAGGATCAGCAATACCCCAATGCCGACCTGCCGCACGCGCAAAAAATCGACATCACCCTCGTCGTGGACATGCTGCTCACCGGCTTCGACTCCAAGTACCTCAACACCCTGTACGTAGACAAGAACCTCAAGCACCACGGCCTGATCCAGGCCTTCTCGCGCACCAACCGCGTCCTCAACGACAGCAAGCCCTACGGCAACGTGCTCGACTTCCGCCAGCAGCAGAAGAACGTCGACGAAGCCATCGCCCTCTTCTCCGGTGAGAAGATCGATAACCCGCGCGAAATCTGGCTGGTCGAACCGGCCACCGAAGTGCTCCGCAAGTACGAAACTGCCGTCGCGGGCATGGAACGCTTCATGGAGAAAAAGAACCTGGTCTGCGAACCCGAACAGGTCTACAACCTCAAGGGCGACACCGCGCGCATCGAATTCGTCAATCGCTTCAAGGAAGTGCAGCGCCTCAAAACCCAACTCGACCAGTACACCGATCTTGAGCCCGAACAAAAGGCCAAGATGGAAGCCATCCTGCCGCATGACCAGTTGCAGAGCTTCCGCAGCACCTATCTGGAAACCGCCAAGCGGCTGAAGGAGCAGCAGGCGAAGGAAGGCGAGCAGGCACCGCCGGAAGTGCAGCAACTCGATTTCGAGTTCGTGCTGTTCGCCTCCAGCCTCATCGACTACGACTACATCATGGGCCTGATCGCCCGCATGACGGCACAGAAGCCCGGCAAGACGACGATGAACCGCGAGCAACTGATCGGCCTCATCCAGGCAGACGCCAAGTTCATCGACGAGCGCGACGACATCGCCGAATACATCCGCAGCCTGCCGCTGGGCGAAAAGCTGGAAGAAAAGCAAATTCGCGCCGGTTACGAACGCTTCAAGGCCGAGAAGAAAGCCCGCGAACTCACCGCCATCGCCGCCAAGCACAAGCTGGACGCCGCCGCGTTGCAAGCCTTTGTGGATGAGGTGCTACGCCGCCGCATCTTCGATGGCGAACGCCTGAGCGAACTCATGGCCCCCCTGGGCCTGGGTTGGAAGGCACGCACCCAGGCGGAACTGGCGCTGGTGGAAGAGCTGACGCCACTGCTGCACAAGCTGGCGCAGGGACGGGAGATTTCGGGGCTGAGTGCATATGAGCAGTAAAGGTGCAAGCGAGATGAACGACGAGAACAAGGAAAAGTCGGCGCTGGTGCCACGACTAAGATTTCCCCAGTTCTCTGAGGCATGGAGAGCTAACCGAGTGGGAGAGATTGCCGAGATTTTCAAAGGCAAAGGCATTGCCAAATCCGACGTCAGCAATGACGGCATCCGCTCCTGTATTCGCTATGGCGAGCTTTATACCGTTTATGGTGAATTGGTCACCGAGGTCTTATCGAGGACTTCTCTTCCAGCCACGGAATTGTTCTTTGGTGAGCCCAATGACGTAATCATCCCCTCTTCGGGCGAGACAAAAGAGGATATTGCTACAGCTGCATGTGTCATCCCAGGAGGCATTGCATTTGGTAGTGATTTGAACGTATTGCGGACGAAGGAGAACGGAGCCTTTCTAAGCTATTACCTCAATGGTCCGCTTCGGCAGAATATTGCCCGCGTTGCTCAAGGCGACTCTGTCGTTCATCTCTATCCGCACCAAATCGAGAAACTTCCCATAGCTGTTCCTCCTGACAGAAACGAACAACAAAAAATCGCCGACTGCCTGTCATCCCTCGACGAACTGATCACGGCGGAAACCCAAAAGCTGGACGCTCTCAAGACCCACAAGATGGGCCTGATGCAGCAGCTTTTCCCCCGCGAAGGCGAAACAGTGCCACGGCTGCGGTTTCCGGAGTTTCGGGAGGCGGAGGAGTGGATTACGAAGAGTCTGAAGAACGCTTGCGAGGTAAATCCAGCAAACTCTGAGCTACCTGAGCAGTTTGTTTACGTCGATTTGGAGTCCGTCGAAGCTGGTCAGTTGAAGGCCCGCAAGATAGTTAATCGAGACGAAGCACCGAGTAGAGCGCAAAGGCTATTGCGTTTTGGCGATGTGATTTTTCAGATTGTTCGCCCGTACCAGCGCAACAATTTGCACTTCAAAATCGAAGAGGACATTCGTTACGTCGCATCGACCGGGTATGCGCAACTTCGGGCAAATGAATCCGACGATTTCTTGTTTCAGGCAGTACACACCGACGACTTTGTTGAACGAGTTATCGCAAAGTGCACAGGCTCTAGCTACCCAGCTATTAACTCGTCAGACTTGGCTGACATATCTCTTGTCATCCCAAGTAAGGCAGAACAACAAAAAATCGCTGACTGCCTATCGTCCCTCGACAACCTCATCACCGCCCAAAGCCGGAGAGTCGACGACCTCAAGACCCACAAGAAAGGAATGATGCAGCAGTTGTTCCCTGTTCTGGATGAGGTGCCTGAATGAGCCAGAAGGCCAAGATCTATCGTTACAAGACCCTGCGTCCTTTGGTTTCTCGGCTACGCGACGACTTCAAAAGCGGTGGGAACGATTTCATCCTTTTGTTCGCCTATAACGGCACCGGTAAAACCCGCCTCTCCATGGCGTTCAAGGATGCTGGCAAGAAGAAAGGGGTGGCGCGCGATACTCTTTACTTCAATGCATACACCGAAGATCTGTTCTATTGGGATAACGATCTGAAGAACGACAGCCAGCGTGTGTTGCGCATCAATAAGGATTCACGATTTTTCGATGGTTTCCGGGAGTTGGCGCTGGAAGAGAAAATTTTTCCCCATCATGCGCATTACGCCGACTTTGATTTCCGCATTGATTACGAGGCCTGGACGGTAACGTTCTCGCGGGGCAATGTCGAGCACATCAAAGTATCGCGCGGCGAGGAAAACATATTCATCTGGTCAGTCTTTCTGGCTCTGGTTGAGTTGGCGAGCGATGCCCAACCCGGCCAAGCTTACGATTGGGTGAAGTACCTCTACATTGACGATCCGATTTCTTCGCTGGACGACAATAACGCCATAGCCGTGGCCACCGATCTGGCCAAACTGCTGCGGCACGGCAAGGGCAAGGTGAAGACGGTGATTTCGTCGCATCACGGATTGTTCTTCAATGTGATGTTCAACGAACTGAAGAAAGAGCAGACCAAGAGCTACTTCCTCTACAAAGCAGCGGATGGAGAAGGCTACACACTACGTTCAACCACTGACACACCTTTCTTCCACCATGTCGCCATGTTGAGCGAGTTGAAGGCTGCCAGTCTGAGCGGTGCGCTGTATACCCACCACTTCAATAAGCTGCGCAGCATCCTCGAGAAGACGGCGGTTTTCTTTGGGCACGATGATTTTTCGGAATGCCTGGGTACATCGGGCGACGAAGGCTTGCATGCGCGTGCTCTGAATCTGCTGAGCCACGGGAAGTATTCGCTCTACGAACCGCGCGAGATGCTGGAGGACAACAAAGCGCTTTTCAGAGAAATCCTAGACGGCTTCCTGGAGCGTTATGCCTTTGCCTTGCCAGAGCTTTCGGCAGCCGTCCGTCGGGTTCGGCCAGAAGCCGTGGGGGCAGTGGCTACGACCGAGGTACCCGCATGACCCAAGCCATTCTCTACACCAGTCAAGATGGGGATTCAGTTGTCAGCCATTGGTTGACAACTGCCGCCGATGGCCAAAGTTGCCGTAGCGGGCGCGGCAACTGTCAAGGAATACTCGACAGTTCAAAACGTCAGGTGAGGGCTGCGAAGCGGTCGTGGGCACTGTCATGACGAACAAGAAGAAGCAGCCAGGAACGATCGCGCACCCCACGCCCGCCAATCCCGCCGAAGGCTTGGCGCCGCTGCTGGGCAGCCTGCGTCAGCTCATCGCCGATTCGCGCCAGCAAGTGCTGCGGGCCGTGGATGTGGTGCAGGTGCAAACCTGTTGGCACATCGGGCGGCATATTGTGGAGTTCGAGCAAGGCGGCGTGCAGCGGGCGACCTATGGCCAGCGCCTGTTGCCGCAGTTGGGGCAGGCCTTGTCGGCCGAATTCGGCCGGGGATTTGATGCCACCAATTTGCGGCACATGCGGGGGTTCTATCTGGCGTTTCCAATGCGCGACGCACTGCGTCGCGAATTGAGCTGGACGCACTATCGCCTGTTGCTACGGGTGGACAGCACCGAGGCTCGGCAGTGGTATGTGCAGGAGGCAGTCGCCCAGAACTGGAGCACGCGGGCGCTGGAGCGGCAGATCGGCAGCCTGTACTACGAGCGGCTGTTGCTGAGCCAGGACAAGGCGGCCGTGAGCGCGGAAGCGCAGGCAAATCTGGGTACCATGGACCAATCGCCCCGCGCCTTTGTGCGCGATCCAGTGATGCTGGAGTTTCTGGGCCTGCCCGGCTCCGGCCATCTGCTCGAAGCCACGCTGGAAACAGCGTTGATGGACAAGCTGCAGCAATTCCTGATGGAGCTCGGCAAAGGTTTCGCTTTTGTGGCCCGGCAGCAGCGCATCAGCACCGAAACGCAGGATTTCTACATCGACCTGGTGTTTTACAACTACCTGCTCAAGTGCTTTGTGCTGATCGACCTGAAAACCGGCCCACTCACGCACCAGGATGTGGGGCAGATGGACATGTACGTGCGCATGTACGACGACCTGCGCCGGGGCGAGGGGGACAACCCGACGGTAGGCATTCTGCTGTGCGGCAGCAAGGACCAGTCGGTGGTCCGTTATTCCGTGCTCAACGGCAGCGAACAGCTATTCGCCAGCAAATACCGCCTGGTGTTGCCCAGTGAGGAAGAACTGCGGCTGGAACTACAGCGTGACCGTGAAGCCCTCGAAATTCAAAAAAGCCTTCGTGGCGAAGACGAAACACCATGACCGATCTCGAAAAACAAAAACTGGGCAAGACCCTGTGGACTATCGCCGACCAACTGCGCGGCGCCATGAACGCGGACGACTTCCGCGATTACATGCTGGCCTTTCTGTTCCTGCGCTATCTGTCGGACAACTATGAAGCGGCCGCAAAGAAGGAACTGGGGCCGGATTACCCGGACTTGGAGCCAGAGGATCGGCTCAGCCCCTTGTCGTTCTGGTATGTCGATAACGCTGCGGACGTTGCCGACTTCGAGAAGCAGATGCGCCGCAAGGTGCATTACGTGATCGAGCCGCAATACCTGTGGGCCAATATCGCGGAGCTGGCCCGCACCCAGGACGACGAGCTGCTGCACACCTTGCAACAGGGATTCGACTTCATCGAGAATCAGTCCTTCGCCAGTACCTTCAAGGGGCTGTTCTCCGAGATCAACCTGGCGTCCGACAAACTGGGTAAGGCATATGCCGAACGCAACGCCCGGCTATGCAAGATCATCGGCGAAATCGCCAAGGGGCTGGCGCAGTTTTCCACCGACAGCGACGCGCTGGGCGATGCTTATGAATACCTGATCGGCCAGTTTGCGGCGGGTTCGGGCAAGAAGGCGGGCGAGTTCTACACGCCGCAGCCGATTTCCAGCATTCTTTCCGCCATTGTCACTTTGGACAGCCAGGAACCGGCAACCGGGCAGCGTTCGCACCTGGACAGCGTGCTGGACTTCGCCTGCGGTTCCGGCTCATTGCTCCTGAACGTGCGCCACCGCATGGGGCCGCACGGCATCGGCAAGATCCACGGTCAGGAAAAGAACATCACCACCTACAACCTGGCGCGCATGAACATGCTGCTGCACGGGGTGAAGGATTCCGAATTCGAAATCTTCCATGGCGACACCCTGCTCAACGAGTGGGACATGCTGCGCGAGACCAATCCAGCCAGGATGCCGAAGTTCGATGCGGTGGTGGCCAATCCGCCTTTCAGCTATCGCTGGGAGCCCAGCGAGGCGCTGGGCGAGGACGTGCGCTTCAAGAACTACGGTCTGGCGCCCAAGTCCGCCGCCGACTTCGCCTTCCTGCTGCACGGCTTCCACTTCCTCAAGCAGGGCGGCGTGATGGCCATCATCCTGCCGCACGGCGTTCTGTTCCGTGGTGGCGCCGAGGCGCGCATCCGTACCAAGTTGCTCAAGGACGGACACATCGACACGGTGATCGGCCTGCCGGCCAACCTGTTCTTCTCCACCGGCATTCCTGTCTGCATCCTGGTGCTGAAGAAATGCAAGAAGCCCGACGATGTGCTGTTCATCAACGCCGCCGAGCATTTCGAGAAGGGCAAGCGGCAGAACCTGCTGCGACCCGAGCACATCGACAAGATCATCGATACCTACCAGTTCCGCAAGGAAGAATCGCGCTACTCGCGCCGGGTGGGCATGGAGGAAATCGAGAAGAACGATTTCAACCTGAACATTTCACGCTATGTCAGCACGGCAGAGGGCGAAGAGGAAATCGTTTTGGCCTCGGTACATGCCGAGCTGGTGTCACTGGAACAGCAAAGAAAGGCCGCCCTTGAAAAACACAACGCCTTTCTCAAGGAGTTGGGGTTGCCGCCCCTTCCGTGAGGGAAGTGTAAGGGCGGCAAATGGAAAATGCTGTTCAGGGTCGAGGGTGTCCGGAATTCAGCGTAGAGCAACCATGGTTCGAAACAGTGCGGATTATCGGCTTCGGCCGACGAGTACTCCTATCCTGCGGTGGAACGAGGCGTGCGCTGATCGCCGGCAGTACGACACCGTCAGCACGCAGCCTGGCTTTCGATCCGGGCCGAATGGAAGCGGGCACCCCAAACCGCGACTGTCGCGGTCGACCCCCGAAAATGGGCAAAAAAGCAGCCGCCGGTCAGCCACCGCGCATCTTGCTCATCGCCAGATTGGCCGCGGCGGTGCGGGTTTCGACGCCGAGTTTCTCGAAGACGTGTTCGAGGTGCTTGTTCACGGTGCGCGGGCTGCTGCCGAGGATGTCGCCGATGTCCTTGCTGGTCTTGCCCTGGACGACCCAGTAGAGCACTTCGGCCTCGCGCTGGGTGAGGCGGAAGGCGGCGATCA
>WBZM01004410.1_pt1 | contig 10238 bp, 7 predicted proteins | sample 5204271 | NCBI WGS metagenome assembly WBZM01 (sample SAMN12344346, study PRJNA552823) | activated sludge metagenome | biome: Activated sludge suspended growth; feature: Nitrification reactor; material: Wastewater; isolation source: activated sludge from nitrification reactor of wastewater treatment... | reverse complement strand
ACCACCACCTGCAGGCCCGCCATCTGCGCGCTCGCCGGGTTGGTGCCGTGGGCGGACTCGGGGATCACGCAGATGTCGCGTTGCGCGTCGCCACGCGACTCGTGCCAGGCCTTGATCGCCAGCAGTCCGGCGTACTCGCCCTGAGAGCCGGCGTTGGGCTGCAGGCTGATGCCGGCGTAGCCGGTGGCCTGCGAGAGCCAGCCGCACAGCTGCTCGTTCAGCGCCGCGTAGCCGGCCAGCTGGTCCTGCGGGGCGAACGGGTGGATGTCGGCGAACTCCGGCCAGGTGATGGGGATCATCTCGCTGGTGGCGTTCAGCTTCATCGTGCACGAGCCGAGCGGGATCATCGTGCGGTCGAGCGCCAGGTCCTTGTCGGCGAGGCTGCGCAGGTAGCGCAGCATCTCGGTCTCGCTGTGGTAGCGGTTGAACACCGGGTGCGTCAGGAAGGCGCTGCTGCGCGCCAGCGACAGCGGGATCAGCGGCTTCACGCCGGCCTCGAAGGGCGCGAAGTCGGGCAGCGGCCGGCCGTTCGCGAACAGCGCCCACAGCGCGGCGAGATCGTCGCGCGTGGTGGTCTCGTCCAGCGTGATGCCCACCGCGTCGGCCGAGGCACGGCGCAGGTTCATGCCGGCGTCGCGCGCCGCGGCCAGCACGGCCTCGGTCTTCGCGCCGGTGGCCACGCAGACGGTGTCGAACGCGGCGCTGTCGCTGACGTTGGCGCCCAGCTGCCTGAGCCCTTCGGCCAGCACGGCGGTGAAGCCCGCCACCCGGCGCGCGATGCGCTTCAGGCCTTCGGGCCCGTGGTAGACGGCGTACATGCTCGCCACCACCGCGGGCAGCACCTGCGCCGTACAGATGTTGGAGGTCGCCTTCTCGCGGCGGATGTGCTGCTCGCGCGTCTGCAGCGCCAGCCGGTAGGCCGGGTCGCCGTGGGCGTCGACGCTGACCCCGACCAGCCGGCCCGGCATCTGGCGCTTGAACTCGTCGCGCGTGGCGAGGTAGGCGGCGTGCGGGCCGCCGTTGCCCATCGGCATGCCGAAGCGCTGCGTGGTGCCCACCGCGATGTCGGCACCCATCTCGCCCGGCGGCACCAGCAGCGTGAGCGCCAGCAGGTCGGCCGCGACGATGGCCAGGCCACCGTAGCCGTGCACCGCGTCGATCACCGGCGCGAGGTCACGCACTGTGCCGTTGACGCCGGGGTACTGCAGCAGCACCGCGAAGGCCTCCGCCGCGCCCGCCTGCTCGGCGGGGCCGGTGACCACCTCGACGCCGATCGGCTTCGCGCGCGTGCGCACCACCTCCAGCGTCTGTGGCAGCACGTCGTCGGCGACGAAGAAGCGCTGCGACTTGCTCTTGCCCACGCGCAGCGCCAGCGTCATCGCTTCCGCCGCGGCGGTGGCTTCGTCGAGCATCGACGAGCCGGCGATCGCCAGGCCGGTGAGCTCGCACACCATGGTCTGGAAGTTGACCAGCGCCTCCATGCGGCCCTGCGAGATCTCGGCCTGGTAGGGCGTGTAGGCGGTGTACCAGGCCGGGTTCTCGAGGATGTTGCGCAGGATGACGCCCGGCGTGTGCGTGCCGTGGTAGCCCTGGCCGATGAAGCTCTTCAGCCGCCGGTTGCGCGAGGCGATCGCCTTCAGCTCGGCCAGCGCCTGCGCCTCGGTGACCGGGGCGGGCAGGGCCATCGGGGCGGCGCGGCGGATCGACGCCGGCACGATGGCCTCGATCAGCGCGCGGCGCGAGGCAGCGCCGATCGCCGAGAGCATGTGCGTCTCGGCAGCGTCGGTGAGGCCCACGTGGCGGGCGACGAACTCGTTGGCGTTTTCCAGCTCGCGCAGCGGCTGGTGGGCGGACATCAGCATGGGGCTTCCTGGCGGGAAAGGGATCGGGCGCAGCGTCTCGGGCGCAGGGCCTCAGGCGCGCTTGAGCAGCTTCTCGTACGCGGGCGTGTCCATCAGCTGGTCGAACTCGGCCATGCCGGCTTCGGAGATGTGCACCTTGAAGAACCAGCCGTTGCCCAGCGGGTCGGTGTTGGCGAGCGACGGATCGGCGCGGAGCGCCTCGTTGACCTCGACGATCTCGCCGGACACGGGCATGTACAGGTCGGCGGCGGCCTTGACGGACTCGACCACGCCGGCCACCTCGCCCTTCTTGAAGCTGCGGCCGACCTCGGGCAGGTCGACGAACACCACGTCGCCGAGCGCATCCTGCGCGTGGTGGGTGATGCCGACGGTGGCGGCCTCGTGGTCCTCGATGTTGATCCACTCGTGGTCGGGGGTGTACATCGTCGTCATTGGAGTTCTCCTCGGGTTGATCGGGTCGTGAAGGGGTCAGCCGCGGAAGTAGCGGTGCGGCGCGAAGGGCATCGGGCTCACGCGCATCGGCTGGCGCTTGCCGCGCACCTCCGCGTAGACCTCGTGGTTGGGCAGGGCGTGGTTGGCGGCGAGGTAGGCCATCGCGATCGGCTTGCCCACCGTCGGCGCGAGCGTGCCGCTCGTGACGTGGCCGAGCTTGTGGCCCTGCGCATCGACGACGACGGCGCCCTCGCGCACCGGCACGCGTTCCAGGCCGACCAGGCCGACGCGCTTGCAGGCCGGGCCGGCCGAAAGCTGCTGATCGATCGCCCCGGCGCCGGGGTAGCCGCCGTGGCGTTCGCCGCCTGCGCGCCGCACCTTCTGGATCGCCCAGGTCAGGCCGGCCTCGACCGGCGTGGTCTTGTCGTCGATGTCGTGGCCGTAGAGGCACAGACCGGCCTCGAGCCGCAGCGTGTCGCGCGCGCCCAGGCCGGCCGGCTTCACCTCGGGCAGCGCGAGCAGCGCCCTGGCGAGCGCCACGGCCTGCTCGGCCGGCACCGAGATCTCGTAGCCGTCCTCGCCGGTGTAGCCGGAGCGCGTGGCGAAGCACTCGATGCCGGCGATGCGGCAGAACGCGCCGGTCATGAACACCAGCGAGCGCAGTTCCGGGGCGAGCCGGCCCACGGCCTCGGCCGCCTTCGGGCCCTGCAGCGCGAGCAGCGCGCGCTCGGGCATCGGCTGCACGGTGCAGCGGTGGCCGATGTTCGTCTGCAGGTGGCGGATGTCGGCATCCTTGCAGCCGGCGTTGACGACCACCAGCCAGTCGGTCTCTCGCCGCGTGATCATCAGGTCGTCGAGGATGCCGCCGGCGGCATTGGTGAAGAAGCCGTAGCGCTGACGACCGGGCGCCAGGCCCGCCACGTCGACTGGCACCAGCGACTCGAGCGCGGCCGCGGCGTCGGCGCCGCTCAGGCGCACCTGGCCCATGTGGGAGACGTCGAACAGCGCCGCCGACTCGCGGCACTGGCGGTGCTCGGCGAGGATGCCGGCCGGGTAGCTCACCGGCATGTCGTAGCCGGCGAAGGGCACCATCTTGGCGCCGAGTTCGAGGTGGAGTTCGTGCAGCGGAGTCTTCTGCAGCGCAGTGTCGGACATGATCGCCTCCTGGCGATGCTATCGAGGGCCTTTGCCAACCCCGGCGCTGCACATGCCGTGCCGGGTGCCGTGCCCTCTCTGTCCGCTTTACCTGAGAGATTGGCGGTGCGCCGTTGCCGATGCGTCCGCTTGCCCCTTCGGTGGGCCCGCTCGTGACGGGCCTCTCTCCAGCGAGGAAACGCCGCGCGTCGCCGCGTGGCGCGTGCCAGTCCTTTTGCCTGAGCGTTCGAACCGGGCCCAACGGAACGGTTCTGCGCCTTCGGCGGCTTCACGGGGAAGCTCTCTCCTGACGGCGCGAGTGTAGCAGCGGCGCCCGGATAATCCGCGCATGACATCTGCAGAACAGTGGCTGACGGTCGAATCGCTCGACCTCGAGGCGCAGGGCGTCGCGCACGACGCCGAGGGCAAGGTGGTGTTCGTCGACGGCGCGCTGCCTGGCGAGCGCGTGCGCGTGACCGTGCAGCGGCGCAAGAACAACTGGGAGCAGGCCACCGCGGTGGCCTGGCAGCGCGAGAGCTCGCAGCGCGTGCGGCCGCAGTGCCCGCACTTCGGCCATTGCGGCGGCTGCAAGATGCAGCACCTGCACATCGCGGCGCAGGTGGCCACCAAGCAGCGCGCGCTGGAGGATGCGCTGTGGCACCTCGGCAAGGTGAAGGCCGAGCGGCTGCTGAGGCCGATCGAAGGCCCGGCCTGGGGCTATCGCTACCGGGCGCGGCTGTCGGTGCGCTACGTGGCCAAGAAGGGCAAGGTGCTGGTGGGCTTCCACGAGCGCAAGTCGAGCTTCGTGGCCGACATGGAGCGTTGCGAGGTGCTGCCGCCGCACCTGTCGGCGATGCTGCTGCCGCTGCGCGAGCTGATCGCTGGCATGCAGCAGCGCGACCGATTGCCGCAGATCGAGGTGGCGGTGGGTGACGCGGTCACGGCGCTGGTGCTGCGCCACCTGGAGCCGCTGTCCGAGCAAGACCTGGCGCGGCTGCGCGACTTCGCGGCCGTGCACGGCGTGCAGTGGTGGCTGCAGCCCAAGGGTCCGGATTCGGTGCACCGCCTCGACGAGGGCGGCCCGGAGCTTTCCTACACGCTGCCCGAGTACGGCATCGTGATGCCCTTCAAGCCGACCGACTTCACGCAGGTGAACCACCAGATCAACGGCGTGCTGGTCTCGCGGGCGCTGCGCCTGCTCGAGGTGCAGCCGGGAGAGCGCGTGATCGACTGGTTCTGCGGTCTGGGCAACTTCACGCTGCCGATCGCGCGCAGCGCGCGCGAAGTGCTCGGCATCGAGGGCAGCGAGGCGCTGGTGCAGCGCTCGCGCGAGAACGCGGCGCGCAACGGGCTGGCGGGCATGGCGACGTTCGCGGCGCGCAACCTGTTCGAGCTGCCTGCGGCCGACCTCGTGGGCTACGGCGCGGCCGACCGCTGGCTGGTCGACCCGCCACGCGAGGGCGCTTTCGCGCTCGCCAAGGCGCTGGCCGAGCTCCACGCCGATCCCTCGATCGCGCCGGGCTGGCAGCCGCCAAAGCGCATCGTCTACGTGAGCTGCAACCCGGCGACGCTGGCGCGCGACGCCGGCCTGCTGGTGCACCAGGCCGGCTACCGCTGCGTCGCGGCGGGGGCGGTGAACATGTTCCCGCACACGGCGCACGTGGAAAGCATCGCGGTCTTCGAGCGGGGCGACATGCGGTGAACGCGACCGTCAGCATCCCGCTGTGGCTGTTCGTGCTGCTGCTGGTGCTGGCGGTGATCTCGGCGCTGCAGTGGCTGCTGCTGCCGGGCTGGCGCTGGGTTGTGCGCCGCAAGGTGCGCCGGGTGCTCGACGAGATCCAGCTGCGGCTGAAGATCGAGCTGCCGCAGTTCAAGCTGACGCGCCGCCGCGCGCTGATCGACCGGCTGACGAGCGACCCGCGCGTGCTGGCCGCCGCGCAGCATCATGCGCAGGAGACCGGCCGCTCGCCGGCCGAGGTGGCACGCACGGTGCGCGTCTATGCGCGCGAGATCGTGCCGGCCTTCAACGCCTACGTGTACTTCCGGATCGGCTACTGGCTGGCCAAGCACTTCGCGCAGTTCGTCTACCGCGTGCGCCTGGGCTACACCGACGATGCGGCGTTGGCGGCGATCAACCCGAAGTCCACCGTGGTGTTCGTGATGAATCACCGCAGCAACATGGACTACATCCTCGTGTCCTTCCTCGCCGCGGAGCGGGTCGCGCTGAGCTACGCGGTTGGCGAGTGGGCGCGCATCTGGCCGCTGCAGGGGCTGATCCGCTCGATGGGGGCCTACTTCGTGCGTCGCAACTCCGGCGATCCGCTGTACCGCATGGTGCTGCAGCGCTACGTGCAGATGGCCACCGAGGGCGGCGTGCCGCAGGCCATGTACCCCGAGGGCGGGCTGACGATCGACGGCCGCCTGCGCGAGCCGAAGCTGGGGCTGCTCGACTACATGCTCAAGGGCTTCGACCCGCACGGCGAGCGCGACCTGGTGTTCATCCCGGTGGGCATCAACTACGACCGCGTGATCGAGGATCGCAGCCTGCTGCGCAAGCTCGGCGGCGTGGCGCCGCGTACGAGCCTGTGGCGCATGCTGCGGATCACGGCGGCGTATCTCGGGCGGCAGGCGGTGTTCACGCTGCTCGGCCGTCGCTACCGCTTCGGCTACGCCTGCGTGAACTTCGGCCGGCCGGTGTCGATGCGTGCCTGGGTGCAAGAGCGCCAGGTCGACTTCCGCGCGCTCGACGAGCCGCAGCGCCGCGAGGCCGTGTCGGCCGTGGGCCGCTCGCTGATGGACACCATCGGCCGGACTGTCCCGGTGCTGCCGGTGCCGCTGGTGGCGCGCGTGCTGCTGTCCGACGGCATGCGGGCCTGGTCGGAGCTCGAGCTGAAGGCGGCCGTGCAGGCGCTGATGGGCCGGGCCGAGGCGCTCGGCGCGCACGTCTACGTGCCGCGTGGCGACCGCGACTACGCGATCACGGTCGGGCTGCGCATGCTGACGCTGCGCCACCTCGCGCTGGAAGATGCCGACGGCCTGCTGCGCGCCAACCCCGCCGAGCGCGAGGTGCTGGCCTACTACGCCAACTCCATCGCGCACCTGTTCGGCGCCGAAACGAACACGGGGCCCGAAGGCCCCGTGTGAGAACGTGCGCCGAGGGCGCCACGTTCAGTCGTTGTTGCTGGCGATGCCGAACAGCGACAGCAGGCCCTGGAACACGTTGTAGATGTCCAGGTAGATGTTCAGCGTGGCGCTGATGTAGTTGGTCTCCAGGCCGTCGCGCACCTGCTTCAGGTCGTACAGGATGTACGCCGAGAAGATGCCGGTGACGAGGACCGAGAGCGTCAGCATCAGCGCGCTGGACTGCAGGAAGACGTTCGCGATCGCGGCCACCATCACGATGATCGCGCCGATGAACAGGAACTTGCCCATCGTCGACAGGTCGCGCTTGATCACCGTGGACAGCGCCGCCATGCCGAGGAACACCGCGCCCGTGCTGGCGAAGGCCATCATGATCAGGCTGGCGCCGTTGGCCAGGCCCAGCACCGCACCGATCAGGCGCGAGAGCATCAGGCCCATGAAGAAGGTGAAGGCCAGCAGCACCGGCACGCCGGCGGCCGAGTTCTTGGTTTTCTCGATGGCGAACATGAACGCGAAGGCACCGCCGAGGAAGACGATCAGCCCCACGCCCGGCGACATCGCGCGGGCGATGCCGGTCTGCACGCCGATCCAGGCGCCGAGCACCGTCGGCACCATCGACAGCGCGAGCAGCCAATAGGTGTTGCGCAGTACGCGGTTGCGCTGCTCCAGCGAGACGTCGGACGCGACGCCGCCGTAGACAGCTTGCAGACTCTGTTCCATGAAACCTCCGTGGGGGTTGACGACACAGCCTGTGACAGGCCGGCGCATTCTAGGTTCCCTTCCGTGGTGTCGAAAATGACCGTACGCCGCATGGCGGAATGCCCGGCCGGGTGCGCGATAAAGTGCGCGCATCCCACTGCGCACACCCTGCCATGAACACCAAACCGACCCTGACCCTCGACGACGTCAAGCGCATCGCCACCGCGGCCGAGGCCGAAGCGCTCACTCATCGCTGGGCCGTGAGCATCGCGATCGTCGACGATGGCGGCCACCTGCTGTGGCTGCAGCGCCTGGACGGTGCGGCGCCGATCTCCGCGCAGATTGCGCCGAACAAGGCCCGCACGGCGGCGCTCGGCCGCCGCGAGAGCCGCGTCTACGAAGAGATGATCAACCAGGGCCGGGTGTCGTTCCTCAGCGTGCCGGGCCTGGAGGCGCTGCTCGAAGGCGGTGTGCCCATCGTTGCCGACGGCCAGTGCATCGGCGCGGTGGGCGTCAGCGGCGTCAAGTCGACCGAGGACGCGCAGATCGCCAAGGCGGGCATCGCCGCGCTGGGTCTTGCCGGGTGAAAACCCGGGGCGAGGGTGGTCGCTCGGCTATAATTTCGCGGTTTAGCTTCTTCCACCCCCGCCCAGCGAAACTCACTCGCTGACTCCGACGGAAATCCCTCGGTTTTCCCTTCCGCGCATCCCGACGGATGCCGGTCCCGGCTTCGACGAGCCGCGCTGGGCGCGCACACACGAACGGAGAACCCGGTGCCGCCGCCATTGCTGTCCCCTCAAGCCCCGGCGATCCTGGCTCTCGCGGACGGCACGGTCTTCCAAGGCACTTCGATCGGCGCGGCCGGTCGCACGGTCGGCGAGGTGGTGTTCAACACCTCGATCACCGGCTACCAGGAAATCCTCACCGACCCGAGCTACTGCCGGCAGATCGTCACGCTGACGTATCCGCACATCGGCAACTACGGTGTGAACGCCGAGGACGTCGAATCGCAGCGCGTGCACGCCGCGGGCCTGATCATCAAGGACCTGCCGGTGCTGCACTCGAACTTCCGCAGCAGCGCGACGCTCTCCGACTACCTGCAGCGCGAAGGCACCGTGGCCATCGCCAACCTCGACACACGGCGCCTGACGCGCCTGCTGCGCGAGAAGGGTGCCCAGAACGGCTGCATCCTGACGCTGCGCGTCGGCGAGACGATCACCGCGGCGCACCGCGACGAGGCGATCGCCGCGGCGCGTTCGGCCCCGAGCATGGCCGGCCAGGACCTGGCCAAGGTGGTCAGCTGCACTGAACGCCACGAGTGGACCGAGACCGCCTGGAGCCTCGAAGACGGCTACGGAAGGCTCGGTCAGGCGAAGCACCACGTGGTGGCCTACGACTTCGGCGTGAAGCGCAACATCCTGCGTCTGCTCGCGAGCCGCGGCTGCCGCATCACGGTGGTGCCGGCGCAGACCTCCGCGAAGGACGCGCTGGCGCTCAAGCCCGACGGCATCTTTCTCAGCAACGGCCCCGGCGACCCGGAGCCTTGCGATTACGCGATCGCCGCAACGCGCGAGCTGATCGACACCGGCATCCCGACCTTCGGCATCTGCCTGGGCCACCAGATCATGGCCCTGGCCTCGGGCGCGAAGACCTTCAAGATGAAGTTCGGTCACCACGGCGGCAACCACCCGGTGAAGGACCTCGACAGCGGCCGCGTCTCGATCACCAGCCAGAACCACGGCTTCGCGGTGGACGAGAAGACGCTGCCGAAGAACCTGCGGCCGACGCACGTCTCGCTGTTCGACGGCACGCTGCAGGGCCTGGCCCGCACCGACAAGCCGGCGTTCTGCTTCCAGGGCCACCCCGAGGCCTCGCCCGGCCCGCACGACATCGGCTACCTGTTCGACCGCTTCGTCGCGCTGATGGAGAAAAAGTAAATGCCGAAGCGCACCGACATCCAGAGCATCCTCATCATCGGCGCCGGCCCGATCATCATCGGCCAGGCCTGCGAGTTCGACTACTCCGGCGCCCAGGCCTGCAAGGCGCTGCGCGAGGAGGGCTACCGCGTCATCCTCGTCAACAGCAACCCGGCGACGATCATGACCGACCCGGGCATGGCCGACGCCACCTACATCGAGCCGATCACCTGGCAGATGGTCGAGAAGATCATCGAGAAGGAGCGGCCCGATGCGCTGCTGCCCACGATGGGCGGCCAGACCGCGCTGAACTGCGCGCTCGATCTGCACAAGTACGGCGTGCTGGCCAAGTACGGCGTCGAGATGATCGGCGCCAACGAGCACGCGATCGAGAAGGCCGAGGACCGCCTCAAGTTCAAGGACGCGATGACCGGCATCGGCCTGCACTCGGCCAAGTCGGGCATCGCGCACTCGATGGAGGAGGCGCTCGACGTGCAGCGCCGCATCGCCCAGGAGATCGGCGGAACCGGCTTCCCGATGGTGATCCGCCCGAGCTTCACGCTCGGCGGCACCGGCGGCGGCATCGCCTACAACCCGGAGGAGTTCGAGGAGATCTGCAAGCGCGGCCTCGACCTCTCGCCGACCAACGAGCTGCTCATCGAGGAGAGCCTGATCGGCTGGAAGGAATACGAGATGGAAGTGGTCCGCGACAAGGCGGACAACTGCATCATCGTCTGCTCCATCGAGAACCTCGACCCGATGGGCATCCACACCGGCGACTCGATCACCGTCGCGCCGGCGCAGACGCTGACCGACAAGGAATACCAGCTGATGCGCAACGCCTCGATCGCGATCCTGCGCGAGATCGGCGTGGACACCGGCGGCTCCAACGTGCAGTTCTCGATCAACCCGGGCAACGGCCGCATGGTCGTGATCGAGATGAACCCGCGCGTGTCGCGCTCCTCGGCGCTGGCCTCCAAGGCCACCGGCTTCCCGATCGCCAAGGTGGCGGCCAAGCTGGCGGTGGGCTACACGCTGGACGAGCTGAAGAACG
>WBZM01004409.1_pt1 | contig 10241 bp, 9 predicted proteins | sample 5204271 | NCBI WGS metagenome assembly WBZM01 (sample SAMN12344346, study PRJNA552823) | activated sludge metagenome | biome: Activated sludge suspended growth; feature: Nitrification reactor; material: Wastewater; isolation source: activated sludge from nitrification reactor of wastewater treatment... | reverse complement strand
GTCAGGCTGGACGCAATAGCGGTAGTCCAGGCGCAAACGCGCTCGCGCCTATGATTGGGGCGTGAGCAGCCTCTAAAAGCAAGAGCCCCGGGCCTCCTCATCGGAGACCCGGGGCTCCGTTTATGTACTGGCGCAGACGACCAACTATCCTGCCGCCCGCAAGTCGACTTTCATTCCCGCCTGCTCGCAGGAATTTGCGACGTCTTCCACCGTCGCGCGCTGCACGTCGCGCTTCCAGCGCAGATCGTCGAACGGCGTGCCCCGATGCAGCGTCTGCCTGTTGTCCCATATGACGAGATCGTTGACGCGCCACCGATGCGTGTACACGAACTGGCGCTGCGTCGCGTGCGCCATCAGTTCCTCGATCAGCGCTTTGCCCTCCGCCTCGTCCATGCCGATCACGCGGCCGGCGTGCGAGGCGAGATAGAGGCATCTGCGGCCGGTCTGTGGAATGGTCCGCACCATCACCTGCGGCACAGGCGGCATGGCCGCGCGCTCCTCCGCGCTGAAATTCGTGAAGCCGAGCTTCGCCCGCGAATTGAAGATCGAATGCTCGCAGACGAGCTTGTCGATCTTCCGTCTCGTCTCGCCAGGCAGCGCATCGTAGGCCGCGCGCATGTCGGCGAATTCCGTATGGCCGCCAACGGGCGGAACGGAGCGCGCATAGAGGAGCGAGGCATAGGCCGGCGTGTACTTGAACGTCGAGTCCGAATGCCAGAGACGGTTGCCGAGCTGGAACATGCGCTGGCGCGAATTCTCACCCCACAGCTCGTTGTTCTCGTCGAGATTGGATACGTCCGCGAGTTCGGCGACCACGCGCAGCTTCGCGTCCTTGCGGTGCGTGGCGATCGAGGTTTCGAGCGGCCCGAAATTCCGGGCGAAATCGATATGTTCGTCCGCCGACAGCGCCTGGTCCGGAAAGACCAGAACCGCATAGCGGTCGAAGGCCGCGCGGATCGCCGCGAGATCATCCGGCGAAAGCGGCTTCGACAGATCGACGTCGCCGACCTCCGCGGCAAAATTCTCCGAGACCGGCCAGAATTGCGCGCCCATGGCGTTCTCCCAGGTCTGCGCGTGTCGAACCGCAGGTTCGCCGCGCCTTTCCCGCCAGCATGACGCAAGCGCGCGGGCCGTCAATGGGCGGGCCGCGCAAGGCTGCCTCGCGCTTGCCATCGGGCGCGCTTTGTCTGCACATTCGGGCAAGACTTCTCACGGAGAACCCGATGAAACGTTCCGTCGTCGTCACAGGCGCCTCGACCGGCATCGGCTATGCGATTGCGCAGACGCTCGCGCGCGAGGGCTTCCACGTTTTTGCTGGCGTGCGCCGCATGGACGACGCCGACAGGCTTGTCGAGGACATCGGCGACGAACTGACGCCGCTGATCTTCGACGTGACCGACCCGCAAGGTCTCGCCGAGGCCGCGCGCGACGTCGGCGAACGGTTGGGAACGACGACGCTCGCCGGCCTCGTCAACAATGCCGGCGTCGCCGTCGCCGGACCTCTGCTGCATCTGCCGATCGACGAGCTGCGTCGCCAGCTCGAGATCAACGTCGTCGCGCAGGTCGCCGTCACCCAGGCTTTCGCGCCACTGCTGGGCGCCGACAGGTCCCGCAAGGGCGAGCCCGGCCGCATCGTCAACATGTCGTCCATCTCCGGGCGCCTCGCCATGCCGTTCGGCGGCGCCTATGCCGCCTCGAAACATGCGTTCGAAGCGATCTCCGACGCGCTGCGGCGCGAATTGATGCTGTACGGCGTCGACGTCATCGTGATCGAGCCCGGTCCCATCGCCACGCCGATCTGGGACAAGGCCGAGGCGCAGGATCATTCCGCCTTCCTGAAGACCGATTATCGCGACGCGATCGAGCGCCTGCGCTCCTACATGCTCAAGCGCGGCCGCGAAGGACTGCCGCCCGAGCGCGTCGCCGCCTCGGTGCTGCGCGCGCTGCTGGCGCCCAAGCCGCCGACGCGCATTCCCGTCCTGTCCGGCAAGTTCGCCAACTGGATTTTGCCGCGCGCGCTGCCGGACCGCGTGCTGGACAGGATGGTGGGAAAGAGATTGGGGTTGATGAGGAAAGACTGAACGGACCGCGAGCCTTCAGGCGGGCAGCCCCAACGCAACGTCATCCCGGCCGAAGCGAAGCACAGAGCCGGGAACCAGGCAGCCGGCCCGGCCGAGCTGGATCCCGGATCGGCCTTCGGCCGTCCGGGATGACAGATTGAAACACCCTATTCCGCCGCGGCTTTCGCGAAAGCCGCCGGATCGTAGTTCAGCACAGGCGCGAGCCAGCGCTCCACCTCGGCGACATCCATCCCCTTGCGCGCGGAATAGTCCTCGACCTGATCGCGCTCGACCTTGGCGACGCCGAAATAATGCGCTTGCGGATGAGAAAAATAGAGGCCGCATACCGAGGAGCCCGGCCACATGGCGTAGCTCTCCGTCAGCTTCACGCCGGTCCGCCGCTCCGCCTGCAACAGATCGAACAGCGTCGCCTTCTCCGTATGGTCTGGCTGCGCGGGATAGCCGGGCGCAGGGCGTATGCCGCGATAGGATTCAGACAGAATGTCCTCCGGCGAGAAATTTTCGTCCGGCGCATAGGCCCAGAATTCCTTGCGCACGCGCTCGTGCATGCGTTCGGCGAAGGCCTCCGCGAAACGGTCCGCCAGCGCTTTCACCATGATCGAACGATAATCATCGTTGGCGCGCGAAAAGCGCTCCGCGATCTTTTCTTCCTCGACTCCCGCCGTCACGACAAAGCCGCCGATATAGTCGGCCTTGTCGCTCGCGGCGGGCGCGACGAAATCGGCAAGGGCGAGATGCGGCCGCCCGTCGCGGCGCGACAACTGCTGGCGCAGCGTGTGCAGCGTCGCGATCCTGTCCGTGCGCGACTCGCCGGAATAAAGCGCGATATCGTCGCCGACCGTATTCGCCGGCCAGAAGCCGATCACGGCGCGCGGATTGAACCAGCGCTCCTCGACGATGCGCTTGACCATGTCCTGCGCGTCGGCGAACAGGCTGCGCGCGGCCTCGCCCTGCTTCGCGTCGTCGAGGATCGCGGGGAAGCGCCCCTTCAATTCCCAAGTCTGGAAGAACGGCGTCCAGTCGATATAGCGCGCAAGCTCGGCGAGGTCGTAGGACGAGATCACGCGCACGCCGGTAAACGTCGGCTTTGGCGGCGTATAATCCACCCAGTCGGTCTTCAGCGCGTTGGCGCGCGCCTTCGCCAGCGGCGTGCGCAGCTTTTCCGCCTCCGCGCGCCGGTGCGCTTCGGCCGTGCGCAGATATTCCGCACGCACCTGCTCGATGTAGGGCGCGCGCGTCTCCTTCGAGATCAGCGCCTGCGCCACGCCGACGGCGCGGCTCGCATCGGTGACGTAGACGGCCTGCCCGCGCGAATAATTCGGATGGATCTTCACCGCCGTATGCACGCGGCTCGTCGTCGCGCCGCCGATCAGCAGCGGCGTGTCGAAACCTTCGCGCTCGAGCTCGCTCGCCACGAAGCACATTTCGTCGAGAGACGGCGTGATGAGGCCCGACAGGCCGACGATGTCGACCTTCTCGGCCCTGGCCGTGTCGATGATCTTCTGCGCCGGGACCATGACGCCGAGATCGATGATCTCGAAATTGTTGCAGGCGAGCACGACGCCGACGATGTTCTTGCCGATGTCGTGCACGTCGCCCTTGACCGTGGCGAGCAGGATCTTTCCCGCCGTCGCGCGGGCGTCCTTCTCGTCCTCCATGAAGGGCATGAGCCAGGCGACCGCCTGCTTCATCACGCGCGCGGATTTCACGACCTGCGGCAGGAACATCTTGCCCGCGCCGAACAGATCGCCGACCACGTTCATGCCGGCCATCAGCGGTCCCTCGATCACGTCGAGCGGCCGCCGCGCGGCGAGCCGCGCTTCCTCCACATCGGCCTCGATGTAGTCGGTTATGCCATTGACCAGCGCATGTTCGAGGCGTTTCTCGACCGGGGCCTGGCGCCAGCTCTCGTCCTTGGCCTGCGCCTGTCCCTTCACGTTGCGGAATTTCTCCGCCACCGCCAGCAACCGTTCGGTGCCGTCCTTGCGGCGGTTGAGCACGACGTCCTCGCAGGCCTCGCGCAGCGCCGGGTCGATCTTCTCATAGACCGCGAGCTGGCCGGCGTTGACGATGCCCATGTCCATGCCCGCCGCGATGGCGTGGTACAGGAACACGGAGTGCATGGCCTCGCGCACCGGCTCGTTGCCGCGGAACGAGAAGGAAAGGTTCGACACGCCGCCGGAAATATGGACGAGCGGCATCCGTTCGCGGATCTCGCGCGTCGCCTCGATGAAGTCGACGCCGTAATTGTCGTGTTCCTCGATGCCGGTGGCGACAGCGAAAATGTTGGGATCGAAAATGATGTCCTGCGGCGGCAGGCCGACCTCTTCCGTCAGGATCTTGTATGCGCGCGCGCAGATTTCGATCTTGCGCGCCTTCGTGTCCGCCTGCCCCGTCTCGTCGAAGGCCATGACGACGACGGCCGCGCCGTGGCGCTTGACGACTTCCGCCTGAGCCTTGAACGCCTCCTCGCCTTCCTTCAGCGAGATGGAATTCACCACGGCCTTGCCCTGCAGGCATTTCAGGCCGGCTTCGATCACCTCGAATTTCGAGGAATCGACCATGACCGGCACGCGCGCAATATCCGGCTCGGCGGCGACGAGGTTCAGGAACTCGACCATCGCCTTCTTCGAGTCGAGCAGGCCCTCGTCCATGTTGACGTCGATGATCTGCGCGCCGTTGACGACCTGGTCGCGCGCGACGTCGAGCGCCGCGGCATAGTCCCCCGCCGTGATCAGCTTGCGGAATTTGGCGGAACCCGTGACATTCGTGCGCTCGCCGACATTCACGAAGCGAATGTCCGGCGTCAGTTCGAACGGCTCGAGACCGGACAGGCGCAGACGCGGCGCGACGTCGGGAACGACGCGCGGCTTCAACCCGTCCACGGCCTTTGCGATCGCCGCGATATGACCGGGCGTCGTGCCGCAGCAGCCGCCGACGACATTGACGAGGCCGCTTTCCGCAAATTCGCGGATGAGCGAGGCCATGTAGTCCGGGCTCTCGTCGTAGAGGCCGAATTCGTTGGGCAGGCCGGCGTTGGGATAGGCGCAGACGAGCGTATCGGCGACGCGCGAGATTTCGGCGAGATGCGCGCGCATCTCGCGCGCGCCGAGCGCGCAATTGAGGCCGACGGAAAACGGATTTGCATGAGCCACCGAGTTCCAGAACGCCTGCGGCGTCTGGCCGCTCAATGTGCGGCCGGACAGGTCGGTGATCGTGCCGGAGATCATGACGGCCAGGCGCTTGCCCGTCTCGGCGAAGGCCTCCTCGATCGCATAGATCGCCGCCTTGGCGTTCAGCGTGTCGAAAATCGTCTCGACCAGCAGAACGTCGGCGCCGCCTTCGATCAGGCCGAGCGCCGCTTCCTTGTAGGCTTCGCGCAGATCGTCGAACGATACGGCGCGAAAACCGGGATTGCTCACGTCGGGCGAGATCGAGGCGGTGCGGTTGGTCGGTCCCATCGCGCCGGCGACGAAACGCGGCCTGCCGTCTTCCTTTTCGGCCAGCCGCGCCGCCTCGCAGGCAAGCCGCGCGCCTTCGCTGTTCAATTCGCGCGCGACGGACTCCAGGCCGTAGTCGGCCTGCGCGATCGTCGTCGACGAGAACGTGTTGGTCGCGCAAATGTCCGCGCCGGCGCGGAAATAGGCGAGGTGAATGTCGCGGATCGCGTCGGGCCTGGTGAGGATCAGGAGATCGTTGTTGCCGCGCAGGTCATGCGTCCAGTCGGCGAAACGCTGCCCACGGAAATCGGCCTCCTCCAGCTTCAGCTGCTGGATCATCGTGCCCATGGCGCCGTCGAGAACGAGGATGCGGTCGCGCGCGAGGTCGGTGAGTTTGGTCATTACGCGGTCGCTCCAACCTTCGCCCGCACCCCCAGGAGATGGCACGTCGCATAAACGAGATCGGCGCGGTTCATCGTGTAGAAATGAAAATTCTCGACGCCGCGATCCATCAGGTCGAGCGCCTGTTCGGCGGCCACCGCGGCCGCGATCAGGCGGCGCGTGGCGGGATCGTTGTCGAGACCTTCGAACCTGTCGGCCAGCCATTGCGGCACGCTCGCGCCGGTCTTCTTCGCGAATCCCGCCGTCTGCTTGAAGTTCTGCACCGCCACGAGCCCGGGCAGGATCGGAATGTCGACGCCCGCTTTCCGCACGCGGTCGAGATAGCGGAAATAAATGTCGTTCTCGAAGAAGAACTGCGTGATGGCGCGCGTCGCGCCGGCGTCGATCTTGGCTTTCAGCGCGTCGATATCCTGGTCGAAGGACGCGCTTTCCGGATGCATTTCGGGATAGGCCGACACGGAGACGTCGAAATCGCCGATGCGCCTGACGGCGCGCACGAGATCGGTGGATGTGGCGTAGCCGCCCGGATGAGCCTCGTAGGCCGTGCCGACGCCGCCCGTCGGATCGCCGCGCAGCGCCACGACATGGCGCACGCCCGCCGCGTGATAGGCGCGCACGACATCGTCGATTTCCTCGCGCGTCGCGGCGACGCAGGTCAGATGCGCCGCGGGCTTGATCTGCGTCTCGCGCACGATGCGCGCGACGGTGGCGTGCGTGCGCTCGCGCGTCGAGCCGCCGGCGCCGTAGGTGACGGAGACGAAATCGGGCGCAAGCGGCGCGAGGCGCTCGACCGCTTCCCACAATTGCGCCTCCATCTCCGCGGTCTTCGGCGGAAAGAACTCAAAGGAGACGCCGACCTGCTTGTGCGGCCCGCGGCTCGTGCGCGTTTGATCGTCCAGCTTTTCGAGCATGTCAGGCGAACTCCGTCGCGCCTTGCGGCGTCTTGTCGGCGAGAAGCCGACGGTCCTGCGCCAGCCAGATGGAAACCGTGAGCTTGCCGCTCGCTTCGCGCGCGGGCGCGAGGTCGCGCCGCTCGATCACGTCGAGGCCGGCGTCGGACAGAAGGCCGGCGATCTCCTCGTGCGAGAAGCCGAGACGGCGGTGGGCATGCTGCTCGCGCAGATATTCTTCCGTGTGCGGCGCGAAATCGACGACGATGAGTCGGCCCGCGGGTTTGAGCGTGCGCGCGGCCTCGCGCAGCGCGCGCGCGGGATCGTCGAGATAGTGCAGCACCTGGTGCAGGATGGTGAGATCGCAGGAATTGCGCTCGACCGGCAGCGCATAGATGTCGCCCTGGCGCAATTGCGCGTTGCGCACGCCGGCGCGGTCGAGATTGGCGCGCGCGACCGAGAGCATGGCGGGCGACAGATCGACGCCGATCGCCCGGTCGGCAAGCGGGCTCAGCAGCTCGAGCATCCGGCCCGTGCCGGTGCCGCAGTCCAGCAATTGCTGGATCTGCCGGTGGCCGGCGATGTCGCGCACGGCGCGCTCCACGTCGGCCTCCGGCGCATGCAGCTTGCGCAACTGATCCCACGTCCTGGCGTGGGTGGCGAAATAGCGCGCGGCATGTTCGGCGCGCGCTTGCCGGATTTCGGCGAGCCGCTCGCGGTCGGCGGCGAGCGCGGGATCGTTCGGGTCGAGTCGCGCGGCGATCTCGCGCACGATTTCCGCCCCGGGTCCGCTCTGCGCCGCGAGGAAGAACGCCCAGGCGCCTTCGCGATGGCGCTGGGCGAGGCCCGCCTCCACCAGCAGCTTGAGGTGGCGCGACACCCGCGGCTGCGACTGGCCGAGAATGGCGACGAGTTCCGATACGGCGAGTTCGGTCTGGGCGATCAGCGCCAGAATGCGCAGCCGCGTCTCCTCGCCGGCCGCCGCCAGGGCGGCGAGGGCGGCGTCGAGCGAGACTTGCGTGGGCGGAACCGGAAAAGAGGCCATGAGCTCGGCTACGACTGAAAGATATAAAGATATCTTTATACGTACCCGAACTGCGATTGCAAGTCGCCTTCGACCGCCGGGAGGCTGCAAGCCGATCGGCGAGCCGGGCGCCCGGAAGGGGCGCCCGGTTCCGCGTTACATCTTCTTGTCGCCGGCCTTGGCGGCCTTCATGCACTCGCTGCGGAACTTCTTGCGGTCCTTGCCATGCAATCCCTTGCCGTCGGCCTGCTTCGAACAATCGAGCGAAGCGGCGCTGCGCGGCTTTTCCGCCTTCGGCGCGGCCTTGGCCGGCTTGGCGGGAGCGGCGGCGGGCGTCTGTGCGCCGGGCGCGGCGGTCTGGGCGAAGGCGGGAGCGCCGGCGAGGAAAGCGAGCGCGGCGGCGGCGAGGACGAGCTTCTTCATCTGAGTCTCCCAATCGGCGATTGCCGGGGCCTGAATAAGATTCGGGTCAAGATGAACGCAGCATGAGCGCCTCAGGCCTGTGGCCGGATCACCGGCTTGCCGATCATCTTGCGCGCCAGCATGGCGGCGATCACCTCGGGCGCCTCGGCCAGCCCGTGCACGCTGTCGGCGCGCGGGCTGATCTTGCCCTGCGCCGCCAGCTCCATCAGCCGGCGCGTCAGCCGCGGACCTTCGTCCTTGTGCGCGCGAACATGGCCGCCCCAGTCGACGCCGACGAGCGAGGCGCGTTTCAGCAGCGCCAGATTGAGCGGCAGTTTCGCGATCTCGCCGGAGGCGAAGCCGATGACCAGATGCCGGCCGCCCGGCGCGAGCGAGCGGAAGGCGGCCTCCGACCATGCGCCGCTGACGGGGTCGTAGACGACGTCGAGGCCCCTGCCCTCGAGCGCCTCCGCCAACGCCTTGCGCCAGTCGGCCTGCGTGTAGTCGATAGCCTTGTGGGCGCCGCGCGCGAGCGCGGCCCGACGCTTGTCCTCCGACGACGCCGCCGCGATCACAATGGCCCCCATGCCGCGCGCCACATCGATCGCCGCCATGCCGACGCCGCCGGAGGCGCCGAGCACCAGCACGGTCTCGCCGGCTTTCAGATGGCCGCAATCCTCGAAACCGTAGATCGCCGTGCCGTAGTTGATGAGCGCCGCGGCGGCCGCCGTCGGATCGAAATCCTCCGGCACGACGGCGCAGGCCGACGCCATCATCAGCGCCTTTTCGGCAAGGCCGCCGCCCATGACGAAGCCCGCGACGCGCTTGCCCATCAGCTCCGCCGGCGCGCCGGCGCCGAGCGCGATCACCCGGCCCGCCGCCTCGCTGCCCGGCGTGAAGGGCAGCGGGATCTTGACCTGATACTTGCCTTGCACGTGCAGCCCGTCGACGAAGCCGAGGCCGCAGGCCTCGACCGCGATCAGAACCTGTCCCTCGCCGGGAACCGGGTCGGCGACGTCCTCCAGTCGCAGGTCATTCGGGCCGGTATAGGCGTGGCAGCGGATCGCGCGCATGGGGGCCTTTCATTGCCGCAGAGGCAAAAATGGTCTAATTTCCTAAAATATGACCATATTGGAGAGGGTCATGTCCAGCTATTCGGTAGCCTACGCCAAGGAGCAGCTTTCAAAGCTGATCGACGAGGCTTTGGCGGGAGAATCTGTCGTCATTACGCGACATGGAAAGCCGGTGGTGGAACTGCGCCCGAAAGTAGCTCCGCCCCAGCGCAAGAAAGTGGATGTGGAATGGCTGCGCAAGCGGCGCGAGTCGCTGCCGCCGCTCGGTGAGAACGCCGTCGACATTCTGCGCCGCCTGCGCGACGGCGACGAATGAATTTCTACCTCGACGCCAGCGCCATCGTTCCGCTCATTCTGCGCGACGCCCGCACGGAGCGCATGAGCGCATGGATCGCGGAGCCTCGGGGCGACATCTTCGTCAGCGATTTTGCGGCGCTTGAATTCTTGAGCGTCGTCTCTCGTCAGGTTCGCATGCGCGCCCTTTCGGACGAGGACGGGCGCAAGGCAATCGATCTATTCGAGGAATGGTCGCACGCGTCGACCACGCAGACCCTGGCTGGAAGCGCAGACATGGCGCTCGCGAAGACCATTGTGCGTGATTTCGCGACCAAGCTCGCAGCAGCCGATAGCTTACATCTGGCCGCAGCCATCAATCTCGGCGCGACGCTGGTGACGTTCGATCAACGGCTGGCGCAGGCGGCGCAGGGGCGAGGAACGGCAGTCGTGACGCCGGAATGATCGGAAGCGCCTTTCGCGGAACAGCCTTTCGTCGACAAGCGCAGGCGTATCGCGTGCGCCTGTTCAATCACCGCGAAAACTTCTTGTACTTCAGCCGGTGCGGAATGACGCTGTCGATGCCGAGGCGGCGCTTCTTGTCTTCCTCGTAATCCGCGAAATTGCCCTCGAACCATTCCACATGGCTGTCGCCC
>WBZM01004408.1_pt1 | contig 10246 bp, 10 predicted proteins | sample 5204271 | NCBI WGS metagenome assembly WBZM01 (sample SAMN12344346, study PRJNA552823) | activated sludge metagenome | biome: Activated sludge suspended growth; feature: Nitrification reactor; material: Wastewater; isolation source: activated sludge from nitrification reactor of wastewater... | reverse complement strand
CTGTAAAAGATACGATGCCCGGACCATTGCTACCATCCAACCAATGAACGGTAATGGTATTGCCGTAGGGTGAATTGCTGGTAATTACACCGGCACCCGGAGGTGAAATTGTCCATAAATACTGACCACCCTGCTGTGGAGGGCATTGTACATTTACACTGTAGGTGTCAGAAGCACCTTCGCATACCGGAGTAGGACATTGTATTTCAACTGCCTCATCCGGTGTTACTTCTATTATCATGTAAGTAGTAGCCGTACAGCCACATTCATTAGTAATGGTCAATTGTACCTGATAGGATCCTGGTGAAATAAAAGTGTGATTGTCGTCTTGGTCGGTAGAGGTGTTATCATTACCACTTGCAGGGTCGCCAAAATCCCAAAACCAACTGGCTATTGGCGATTGAACTGATGCCTGTTTGACATGACCCAAAAAATGAACCGTTGTGCCACTGCAAACCTGTAATACCTGATTGGTTTGACTGTCGTTAAATGGTTGCGTAGTAAAAAATGCTTCAGGAGTAGGAATAATAGTGATACAATGTTCAACACTGATACTGCATCCGTTAGCATCGGTCTGTGTAACCTGAACTACTCCACTGCCGGCAACATTCCATTGTACTTCCATATCCACTGTGCCTTGTCCACTAAGGATGCTCCCCCCCCCCACAGTCCAAACGTAGGTGTGGCCGGTAACAGGCTGGATATGATAACCAACCTGACCATTTTCACAAACTTTCCAACAAAGGTTAGGGTCGGGTATTGGGTCGTGTTTATCATCATACAATATACATTGCGAGGTAAAGTCTGTGGTAATAACAGGAGCAGGAAAGTTGCAGTTTTGGCCATTCAATATCGTGGCGAAAAAACTAAGAAACAAAACTGCTATGAGTCTGTTCCTTAAATTGGTAACAAGGTTGTTTTTCATATTTATTTGGTTTTATGTTAGCAATCGTTTTCATACGGCAAACAGCTTTTTCACTTTCATTGGTGGGTGCTTTCATGGTTAATGCTTTTTACCTGACGGTAAAGGTATAGGCAATAAAATTAAAAAACAAAAAATATTTATCAACTATTTTCATAGTGCCTGCGTCAGGATGATACTGGCAAGAAAAATAAAAGAAAGAAAAGATGATTTACCCTTTGTGAGGTTTACCGTAAAGAGTTTAATATCCCAATATTTTCATCATTGATTTAGAACTTTGTTCTTTGGCAAAAAGCCACATACTCAATTCACCTTCTTCTGTTTTATCAATCAACACATGCTTGGGTGCAGGCAACAGGCAATGTTGAATACCACCATAACCACCAAGTGAATCCTGATAGGCACCGGTATGAAAAAAGCCCAGATACAAAGGATCATCAGCTGTTGACTGTGGCATGAAAACCCTGTTCTTGACAGACTCCATAATGTAATAATCTTCACCGTCACATGTAATACCGCCAAGGTTTACTCTCCGTTGTTCTTTGTCCCAGTGGTTGATGGCAAGCATTATGAATTTTTGTTTGATACCCCAGGTGTCGGGTAGGGTAGTGATAAAACTGCTGTCTATCATATACCACAATTCTTTATCGTTTTGTTGTTTTACACCGGTTACCGAATACAAAATAGCACCACTCTCACCAACGGTAAAACTGCCAAACTCTGTAAACAAATGTGGCACCGGAACTTTGCGTTGATCACATGCAGACTTTATCTGCATCACTATCTCATCAGCCATATACTGATAGTCGAAGTTGAACTCTAATTTTGTTTTAATCGGAAATCCTCCACCAATGTCTAATGCCGTCAAATCCGGACATATTTTTTTTAGGTCTGCATAAAAACTGATGTTACGTTGCAATTCGTTCCAATAATATGCCGTATCACGTATTCCTGTATTGATAAAGAAATGGAGTAATTTCAACTCTACATTGGGGTTTTTACGAATGGTGTTTTTGTAAAAATCCATAATGTCGCGTGATCTGATTCCCAATCTGGAAGTATAAAACTCTGCATTGGGCTCTTCTTCTGAAGCTATACGGATACCTATTTTAAATTTTTTACCCGGCATAGCCTTCTCATATTCCTGCAATTCATTTACATTATCCAAAATCGGAATAACATTGGTAAAACCGTCTTTAATCAGATCAACAATGCCTTGAATGTAGCCTTCGCGTTTAAATCCATTACAAAGAATATATATGTCTTTATTTATTTTCTCTGACTCATAGAGTGACCTGATAATAGGAATATCAAAAGCTGAACTTGTCTCTATGTGAATATCGTTTTTCAACGCCTCTTCCATCACAAACTGAAAATGCGAACTTTTGGTACAATAGCAATAATAGTAGCTGCCCTTATAGTCCACCTTAGCCATGGCAACTTTAAAAAGTCGTTTGGCTTTTTGAATCTGCGAGCTGATTTTTGGGAGATAGGTTATTTTTAAAGGTGTACCATATTGCTTTATCACATCCATCAGGTTTATACCATTAAAATGGAGTGAGTTGTCAATAACTTCAAAACCTTCTTGCGGAAAGTCGTAACTTTGTTGAATCAGGTCAATATAACGGTTCTTCATTTAGCAATGCCAAAGGCTTATTTTTGTGCCTTGCGAATGTAAAAATAACATGAATAAAAAATAATAATGTTAAAAAATTTATGTCAGGTAAAATAAAATTCATTGAAGTAAAGTCTGAAATTGGAGCAGGTACCAGAGGTGCAAGCCTTGGTGTTGATGCAATAAAAATTGCAGCCTTAGACTATGGCAGCTCACTTTTCAACAGGATAGAAAGCGTAGAAATCAAGACTGAAAACCAGATGCTTTTCGAGACAGCAGGTACCCCTTATGCAAAAAGAATAAAAGGCATTGTTGCTATTTATGATAGAGTGGCTAAAGCCGTTTCAGAGACATTAAAGAATAAAGATTTTCCGATTGTACTTGCAGGTGACCACAGTACAGCAGGCGGTACCGTTGCAGGAATAAAAATGACTTACCCAAAGTCGAAGCTGGGTGTAATCTGGATTGATGCCCATGCCGATATACACTCTCCATATACTACACCAACAGGGAATGTTCACGGCATGCCTATGGCAGCAAATCTTGGTGAAGATAATCTTGCAAACAAAATAAACAAACCCGATAAAGAGACAGTTGACCTTTGGACAAAGTTGAAGAAGATAGGAGGAATGTCACCTAAGATTACCTATAAAGATATAGTTTATATTGCCGTTAGAGATATTGAACCTCAGGAAGCTTATCTTTTGAAGAAACACAATGTAAAAATGATTTCTGCTGCTGAAGTTAAGCGTATTGCAGTGGAGAAAATTGTGCGGAATGCATTGGCACATCTCTCACATTGCACACACATCTATGTTTCGTTTGATGTGGATAGCATGGATAGCTCAATCTCGAAAGGCACAGGTACTCCGGTACGAAATGGAATTACTGAACGTGATGCAGGAAAACTTTGTGTAAGGTTGGTGCAAAATGAAAAAGTTTGTTGTTTCGAAATTTGCGAAGTCAATCCAACGCTTGATAAAGAAAATCTGATGGCTGAAAATACTTTTGAGATTTTACAGCGCGTAGTCAATCAGATTAATCATTGATTATTTTCTATGCAACCTGTCGTGACTGAAAATTATAAAAAGAATATTCTTGACACGCTTCCTGAAGGGTATTATCCTGTAATGGAAAAATTTTACACCATTCAGGGTGAAGGATACCATACCGGAAAACCTGCTTTTTTTATCAGACTTGCCGGCTGTGATGTTGGTTGTGTGTGGTGTGATGTTAAAGAATCATGGGAGGCTTCAGCGTCAAACCTTATTTCTGTAGGTGACCTCTTGAAGGATGTGGAAGAGAGTAAAACTCCTAATGTTGTTATTACGGGAGGAGAGCCCGCAGCATATAATTTAACTGTGCTTACAAATGCATTGTCCGAAAAGGAATACAAAGTGTGGCTTGAAACATCCGGTGCTTATCCAATTCAAGGAAATTTTGACTGGATTTGTGTTTCACCTAAAAAATTTAAGCCTCCTGTTGATGCTGTTCTGCAAAAAGCAAATGAACTGAAGGTAGTTGTTTTTAATGAGTCGGATTTTAAATGGGCAGAAGAAAATGCAAGTAAAGTTTCAAGTGTTGCAAAACTTTTTCTGCAACCGGAATACAGTAGATTCGACAGAGTGATGCCAGGTATTATTGATTATGTAAAGAGAAATCCCCAATGGGCAATATCGCTGCAGACGCATAAATATTTAAATATTCCCTGACAGGCTTCTTATGGCAAAAAGAATTGTAATTATCAATGGTCCTAACCTGAATCTGCTTGGCAAACGTGAGCCTGAGATTTATGGGCATCAGACATTTGATGATTTTGCAATGATGTTAAAAAAAGAATTTCCTGAACATACTATTGAAATATTTCAGAGTAATGTCGAAGGTGAAATTATTAACCTGTTGCACAACCAGGGTTTTAAAGCTGATGGCATAATCATCAATGCCGGAGGCTATACCCATACCAGTGTTGCCATAGCAGATGCTATTGCGGCAATACCGTCACCGGTGGTTGAAGTGCACATTTCAAATATTCATTCACGCGAACCGTACCGACATAATAGCCTGCTTGCTGCAAATTGCAAAGGTGTAATTACCGGCTTTGGATTAAATTCCTACCGTCTTGCACTGATTGCTTTGATAAACTCCTGACAAGAAAAGGAGGATGGAAATGGAACAACTTTCTAATCAGAATTTTCATCAACGCGATTTAATTGAACAAACGGTTGTGCAGTTAAACAAAGATTTATTGTCTTGTGGATATACTGTAGCATGGAATGGCAATACTTTTTCAGCTTATCAGGATATTGTAATGCAATTAGAAGTAATCATTCGTCAATTGGCAAAGTCAGGATCTTCAACTTTAAATGCATGGCTATATAGAGTAGATATCCCTGAAAAGGCATTAAAGAAAGTTTTGAGTAAACAGGATAATCAACAAGCACTTGCACAAGCCATACTTGAACGGACGTTTATAAAAATTATGTTCAGGAATAGCTATCGGTAAGTCATAATGTATAAAAGTTATAAGATTTGAATGTTTGTTTAATTAGATTATTTAATGATTTGCCGATTTTAATATTTGATGAATAGATTAGAAGGTTGAAAAGTTGGAACCTTGCCCCTTAACTTCAAAAAATATTTTTAGTGCCTGAAGAACGACCTTATAGCAGAATATCTAAAAACAAAATTTTTTGAGTGCCATAGCTATGCGAAAGTTTTTTCTTTAAGCCCTTTTCGTACTGTATTCTTTAAGGTCTTTGCGGGATTTATTTCTACAAGTTTGATTCAATACGCTTTCATAAGAGATTTGAAACATATATTTCGATTTATCGTATTAATAGCTCACAAAATGATGTGTCAACTTCTTACATCTCAAGTATGAATAAAGTATTTAAGCTTAACTTATGAAGTCTGTTTTATTCACGTTACTCAGTCTTGTTTTTACAACAACTGTTTATGCACAGCCTGCCGGCACCCGAACTATAACAATTAACGATTGTAATTATCCTATATTAGGTATTGAAACCAATCACGCCTCTGATAAGATAGTTTTAACGGCCTCACAAGGACGTATCTTTTTTGTTAATGTAAGTGATGTAGAAGCTAACACTGAAGTAAGCCCTGTTTGGAAAAATTTAAGCCTTTCCGGATTAAACAATGGAGGTAAGCCTCAATTTAGTGAGAACGATCAATATATATTGTTACAGGAATCATCTGCATTGAAGACTGCAATTACATCAAGAAAAGTAAAAGATGTTAAATACTATATTTTAAATGCCGCTGATGGAAAAGTTGTTGCTGAAGGAAACAATGTAAACTCAGTACAGTTTTTAAACAACAGCACACAAATCTTAATATCATCAAATGAAGGTATTGTGGTTAAAGATTTTTTGACAAATAAAATAGTAGCTCAGTTGAAAGTAGAAGACTGTGAAATGGCAGCTATCAGCCACGACAGCAAATTAATTGCACTTTCGTTTGATCCTGATAAAGCTGCATTTAAAGAAGTAGAATCTATTGGTAAGAATAAAAGTGAACTAAAAACAGCCAGAAAGAACAAAAGACTAATTAGTTTTTACAGCTATCCGGATTTAAAGAAACTCTATAATTCAAAAGAAGAAATAGATGTTGTTTATTCCATAAAATTCAGCAAAGATGATAAACAGACCTACTTACTATCGCACAATGTGGTTGCTGAACGAATTGGAACGGGTGCTTTAAATGGCATATCAATGGCTGCTGCTGATAATCGAAGACAAACAAACATACAGGTTTTAGATGCCGGTAATGGTTCTCTGGTTAAGGAAATTTATCATGCAACAGCAGAGCCTGATGCAGATTATAAGTTTGGCACTTACGATAATGTTTTCGGATATTCTGATAATGATGGGTTTATTGGGTGGAAACGTAAACTTGTATTAATAGACAATAGCAACCATAAAAACAAAGTTGGACAATACCGTTACCAAGGCCGAAGAGGAAGTTCAAATCTATTTCCGATATATTTTTCTTTTAATAAAACAAAACCCGTAGCCTACTTATCAAATGGCACAAAGCTTATAGAATGGAATTATGAAACCCTAAAAGAATATACTGATTATATTGAAGGGCAAGATAACGACTCCTTGCAATCATTAGCAATTAATCAGTTGAATACGGATTTAGAAAATCCGGGGAGTGATTTAGCGAAAAACATAATAAAACTAAACATAACCGGAATATACTTATTTGATTTAACCGTGCAGAAAAAAGGGCAGATAGTTACCATTTTTGCAGAATCGGATGACAAAACCGATATCCCAAAACAAAATGCTCTAAAGGATTTGTTGTTGAAATATAAATTTAAAGACATTGTTGTTTCACCAAATCAGCGGTTAAAATTCAGATACACCTTTAATATTGAAAATAACATATAACCAATTAAATAATTCAAACAAACAATAAAAAATGAAAAATCTAATTTTAACTGGCCTTACAATAGGTTTAGCAAGTGTGATGAGCTATGCTCAAAAATACGATGAAATGAAAACCACGTGGGAAATAGAAGCCACACATCCTTTTACTGAAACCGGCTTAAGCGAAGAAAAGGCAATTGTACATGGTAGTAATGAAAAAATGTTTACCATGGTCTCTACTGTTGACGGTAAAGTAAAATGGAGTAAAAAGTTTAAAGAAATTGATGAGCAAATTGGAAAAGTAGATTTGCAAATTCCAATGTACGAATCAAACGCAGTGTTTTTATTTGACAAAAAAGCAGGTAAAGACCAAATGGTAGTGGTTGATATGGAAACAGGAACAAAGCTTTGGAGCACCAATAAATATCAAGGTATTGACGACCCGGATGAGGTTATTTACATTGCAGAATTGAATGCATATGCCATTGTAACCAAAACAAATTTAACGATGGTAAAGGCCAGAACCGGAGAAGAACTATGGTCAACTGTTAAATTTAGCACACCTGTTGGAAAATACTTTTATGATGAGCAGGAAAATGCAATTGTTATCATTAGCATGCCCAGAAACGCATGGCAGGCAATGTTTAAAGGATTCAGAAATCAGATTTTAAAAATCAATGCCAAAAACGGTGATGTTTTATGGGAGCAAACTTTTGTTGGAATCGTAGAGAGAAAAATCGTTACCCGCGAATCGGTTGCCAAAATATTTTTAAGAGGCGATAAGTTGTTTTTACAATTGAATGGCTTGCAGGTTTATGAATATAAAACAGGAAGTCCAATTTGGGCAGCAGCTTACGATGTGACTTTTGCAAGAGAATTAGTAAGGCCTAAAGTTTATGGACAAGTTGTAAGATTTGGAGTATATGAAGCCATTGCACAGCCATTATATGACGGTGAGTATGTTTACATTTTAGATGTAAAAAGCAGAAAAAGTCAATATTTAAAAAAGTATGAAGTCAACTCAGGCAAACTCATTTGGACATCACCCGAAATAAAAGATGCCAGAGTTATTCCGGGTTTATATAAAATTGATGATAAAATTATTTTACAAATTGGAGGTGCAGTTGAAGTGCAAGCAATATCAAAGCAAACTTATGGTAATGGCTATGTACAATGGACACAATATTTCAGAACGATAAAATATCAAAATGTTAAACCTTACGAAGTGCAGGCTTTTAGTACTAATGATGGTACAAAATCATGGGACTCTGAACGCTTTAGAAAAGGAATTACAAATATTTTCCCAAGCGGTAAAAATATTGTTGTTTCAAGCGGTAAGGCATTGTACTCTTTAGATTATAAAACAGGCAAAGAGGCCTATGAAATTGCATTAGGCGATGATGATATTGGGTTGGCAGAAAAAATTGTTAATCCTGCAGAGTTAGGTGACAATGTAAGTAAAGACAATGTGATTGTATTAGGGGAGAAGGGAGTTTCTTCTCATAACATTGCCACGGGTGCAAAGGTGTGGGCCGTAAAAACTAAAAAAGGAGAGTTTTCTGGAATTTTCGGAGAAAATATTTTCTTTGATACAGAGAAAGGAGATTATTTTTCTATAGATGCCAATTCCGGTAAAGCAAAATTTTTCGACTCACGTAAAAATTCAAAATCAATCGTTTCCTTAGACGGAAAAAGCATTTATGTGTTTGAAGGAAAGAAAATATTGAAAGTATCTGCCGAATAACAAAATAAAGAATCATTTTGATAAAAGTCCTGGCCATCAAAGTCAGGACTTTTTTATTAATGAATTACCGTTTGTTTATGTTGTATGAAAAGTATGGCTGTCATAAAACCTGTAGGTAAAGTTTTCATCTTAAAGTATAAATCATGTTGGATGGTTTGAAAGTTCGGAAGCTGTCAACGGATATAATTTTTGGAGAATGTAAACTTTCAAAACAAACCTTTCAACGATGCCAAATTATTAAACAAACAATTGCTCAACTCAACAAAGATTTGGCACCATTTGTTAAAATAATCACCTAGCAAGAAAATGCTTTTACTGCTTTTAACGAAATAACAATACAACAGGAAAAAATCATTCAACAATTATCTAAATTCGGCTCTACAGCACTCAGTGCTTAGCTCTACCGTGTTGATATTCTAAAAAGAATAATAAATCAAACTAGCAGTGTTGAACTACTTGCACCTTCCATATTAGAGCGCACTTTCATAAAAGTATATTAAAGAAACAATTACCAGCGTTAATAATGAACTGTTTTTTCTGCCGGCTTATTAAATGGCAATCTTAGTTGAGTATGAATTTGCCTTTTGCAACCTCAATGTCATTTGAATATATCTGATAAAAATAAATGCCTTTAGCAAGTCCGTTTCTTTTAAAAATATAATCTGAAGTATTGATATTAATGGCGTCAAACATTTTTTTGCCATCCAAAGATTTAATGATTAATGTTTTTAGATTATTGTTCTCGAAAGTAAACTTTAAATAATCGCTTGCCGGGTTTGGATAAATAGTAATGTTGTTATTCTTCAGATTATTTATTCCTGTAGTGTTTGTACAATAGTTTATTGTTCCATTCCATACACGGTCAGCAAACAGGCTGTTGAATGGATAGGTAATGCCATTACCCTCAAATATTTTCAATGCACCATTATCAATATACAAGGTTCCGGAGCCAACACCATTAGTGTATTTTAATCCGCTTGAACCACCGGTTGTGTTGGTAACATAAAATGCAACAGTGTCACCAGCATTCATGGTAATATTCATAGCAATCGGTATAAAGGTAGGCATGTCTATACCTGCGCTAACTACACTGGCGCTTCCTAAAAGTGCCCAGGCTGTAGGGTCTTGCAGGTAGAAAACCCTTGAACCATATTTGTAATATATCTCAAAAACACCCGATGCTACAGACAGGTTGGTGTAGATTCCATTGATTACTAAATTACTGTCTGCAATAACATCAAACATGGCTCCGGCAAGACCATTATTAGAGGAATAGGTAGTTGTTATAGAATCACATCCCGGTAAAGCACTTGTAAATTTTGACTGATTAACAATTGCCTGATTTTTTTGGGTATAAACAATTTCAGTGCTTTTTAGATTAGCATTTATTTCATCCATGTTGGTGGTGTTGCTTTGTGCATGAATATTTGCATTTACAAATAAACATGAGAGGAGTCCGAGTAAACTTTTTTTCATAATTTATAAATTTGAAACAAATATAAGATAAAAAACAAAAATCCCGGTACAAGTCTGCACCGGGATTTTTGTTTTAGAGAATGTTTGAATTCTTA
>WBZM01004407.1_pt1 | contig 10247 bp, 10 predicted proteins | sample 5204271 | NCBI WGS metagenome assembly WBZM01 (sample SAMN12344346, study PRJNA552823) | activated sludge metagenome | biome: Activated sludge suspended growth; feature: Nitrification reactor; material: Wastewater; isolation source: activated sludge from nitrification reactor of wastewater... | reverse complement strand
CCTGAAAGCCCGACCATCGCGATTCCGACGTACCTGAGATCGACCATGTTCGACACCTGCATCGCGGGCAGTCTGCCCAAGCCCGGCTGGCTGGCCGAAACCGAGAAGCTCTGGCCGCAATGGCGCGCCAGCGGCCCCGAGCTCGAGGCCGCCAAGCGCGACGCCACGCTGCTGGCGATCAAGGAGCAGGAGGATGCCGGCCTGGACATCGTCGGCGACGGCGAGCAGGCGCGCCAGCATTTCGTGCACGGCTTCGTCGAGCGCGTCGAAGGCATCGACTTCGAGCACAAGGTGAAGATGGGCATCCGCAACAACCGCTACGACGCGATGGTGCCGCAGGTGGTGGCGCCGCTGCGCCTGTCCGGTCGGGTGCACGCGATGGAGGCACGAGCCGCGCGGGCCCACACGACGCGCCGGCTGAAGTTCACGCTGCCCGGCCCGATGACCATCGTCGACACCGTGGCCGACCGCTACTACGGCGACAAGGTCAAGCTCGCGTTCGCCTTCGCCGAGTTGCTCAACCAGGAGGCACTCGCGCTCGAGGCCGATGGCGTCGACATCATCCAGTTCGACGAGCCGGCCTTCAACGTCTACATGAAGGAGGCGGCCGAGTGGGGCGTGGCCGCGCTGGAGCGCGCCGCGCAGGGCCTGAAGTGCACGACGGCCGTGCACATCTGCTACGGCTACGGCATCCAGGCCAACGTCGACTGGAAGCACACGCTCGGCGACGAATGGCGCCAGTACGAGCAGGTGTTCCCGGCGCTCGCGAAGAGCCGCATCGACCAGGTCTCGCTCGAGTGCTACCACTCGCACGTGCCGCCCGAGCTGATGGCGCTGCTCAAGGGCAAGGACGTGATGGTCGGCGTGATCGACGTGGCCTCCGACGTCATCGAGACGCCGCAGGAGGTGGCCGACACCATCGGCCGCGCGCTGCAGTTCGTACCGAAGGAGCGGCTGTTCCCCTGCACGAACTGCGGGCTCGCGCCGATGTCGCGCGAGGTGGCGGTGAAGAAGCTGGAAGCGCTGGCGAAGGGGGCTGCCCTGGCTCGCCAGCGCTACGGTGCCTGATGGATCAGAACTTGTAGTTCAGGCCCACCGAGTACATGTCGGCGTTCGACTTCGTGCCCAGCGCGTCGAAGCGGTAGCGCTCCCACTCGCCGCGGATGCCGAGCTTCGGGTCGAAGTCGTATTGCACGCCTGCGCCGACCTTGTAGCTGGTGCCGCGGTCGTCGCCGCCGGCGCTGCTGTCGAGCTTGCCGCTGAACAGGCCGACGCGGCCGAGGGCCGAGAAGCCGTTGCCCAGCGGCCAGGTGCCGACCGCGTCGGCGTAGAAGCCGTCGGCCTTCACGCTGCCTGCGGCGCCGTCGAACTTGCCCAGGCGCGCGTAGCCGGCCTCGAGGCCGAAGTTCGGGGTGAACGAGTAACCGCCGTAGAGCTTGCCGCCCGTGGCCGACTTGTCGGTGGCGAGGCCGCCGATGCTGTCGCCCTGCCAGCGCGAGGTGGCCAGGCTGCCGCCGACCGAGAGGCCTTCGGCATGCGCCGCAGCGGCGCCGAGCATCGAGACGCAGAGGAGAGCGTTGGCGATCTTCTTCATGGAGAGACTCCTTGTGTGAGTGAAAGCCGGGGCGTTGCCACCCGCAGCGAGACGCACGATGCCGCCGCCACGTGAAGCCGGTGCGCTCCATGGGTGAAGTTGTGTGGGCCGAGGTAACGCCGGGTGAAACCTGTTCTGCGGGCCGTGCGGCCGCGGAACTCGCGGCTGGGCAGAGCGTCGAAGGCCGGCCCTGGCACGAAGCAGGCATGATCGCGGCATGACCCAGCTGCTCGCCCCTTCCTTCACCGCGCCGGCCGAGCTCGACGAGGCCCTGCGGCGCGACGGCCAGGCCGCCCTTGCGCCCGAGGGCCTGGCGCAACTCGCCGGCCTCGACCTCACGGCGCTCGATGCGTGGACGCCCTCGTGGGATCGCCTGCCGCCCGATGCCTACCTGCGCGACGGCGGCCGCTACCGGCGCCGTCGCCACGGCAGCTTCGTGGTCAGCGGCGACACCGTCACCGCGGTGCCGCACCGCGCCCACTGGCAGCCGGTGTCGTACAACGCGCTGCACGGCGGGCTCGAGCGCTGGTTCGAGCCGCTCGAAGCCGCGCTGTCGAGCGACCCGGCCTTCGCGCGCCTGCTGCTCGCGCTCGGCCGCGCCTGCTCGGCGCGCAAGGGCGAGCAGCCCTGGTACGTCGAGGCGCACCAGTTCCGCATCGACACCACCGACGGCATCGGCCGCCCCACGCCGGAGGGCGCGCACCGTGACGGCGTCGACTTCGTCGCGGTGATCCTGGTGGCGCGCGAGGGCGTGAAGGGCGGCGAGAGCCGCGTCTTCGAGGCCGAGGGGCCGAACGGCCAGCGCTTCACGCTGACGCGGCCGTGGACCACGCTGCTGCTCGACGACGAGCGCGTGATCCACGAGACCACGCCGATCCAGCCGGCCGCGCCCGGCGGCCACCGCGACACGCTGGTGCTGACCTACCGCGCACGCGGCTTCCAGGATCCCGAGCCCGCGCGCTGAACAAGCGTTGACCTGGGACAATGAACCCCTGGGGGTACAGGAAGAGACTTCTCCGCATCGACAAGAACCCACCCCACGGAGGTATCCCCATGCATGCGCTGCGCGACTTCTTCTCGACCGACTATGGGCTGCTGAGCGCCGCTGTGATCGCCTTCATGCTGGGCATGGGCGTGTTCTACGCGCGCTACTTCCTCAAGCACATGCACGAGGACGAGGCGCGCGCGCGCGCCGCCGGCCTGATCAAGTGAACTTCTTCCGCGCCGGCTGATGGCGCGGATCAGCCGAGTTCGCGCACGTCGGCCACGGGCTGCGTGCCGAAGTCGGCGCGCTCCAGGCACGCGAGCACGCGCCGGGCCGAAGCCTCGGCGCTGCTGAGTTGGCCCTCGCGGTGCAGTGCGACGAAGCGCTCGCGGTCCGGAAAGTCCGCGTCTCGTGCGCCGCGCAACTGCACCTGCATGTCGGTGTCGATCACGCCCGGCGCGAGCGACACGATGCGCGCGCCGTTCGGCTGCGCTTCCTCCTCCAGCGCGAGGCAGCGGCTCAGGTGGTCCATGCCCGCCTTGGCGGCGCAATAGACCGCGCTCGATGCCATCGGCCGGCGACCGAGCCCCGACGAGATGTTCAGCACGCGCCGCGTGCCGCGCCAATGGCGCGTGGCGTCGAGAAAGGCTGCGCACAGCAGCGCGGTGGCTTCCAGGTCTATGCGCAGAGTCGTGGCGATTGCCTCGAGCGGCGTGTCGCGCAGCGCGGCCGGCTCGCTGATCGCACCGGCGTTGTTGATGAGCTCGGCCTGCGCGAACTGCGCGGGGTCGAAGGCGGCCAGCGCATCGCGCAGCCGCTGTGCGGCCGGCAGCGGCTCGGCGAGATCGACGGCCCATTGCTCGAGGCGCGCACCGCGCTGCGCGGCCAGCGCGTCGAGCTCCGCGTTGCCGCGACGGGCCAGGCCGATCAGCTGCGTGCCGCGCTGCAGCCGCTGCGCGGCCATCGCGGCGCCGAGGCCGCGCGAGTGGCCGGTGAGGATGCACAGTCGGGTGGGCTGGGTCATGGCGGTCTCGCTGCGATCGGTGGGTGGGGAGAGGGCGCACGAATCTTACGCAGCGGGTGCGCCATAGCCTTTCACCGTTGCGATTGACCCTGCCGCAACGCTCTGCGACACTGCGCGCCTTCGCCGGCCACGCCCGTGGCCGCCCTGAACCCGAAACCGAGGAGGTGCTCCATGAAGACGAATGATCTTGCCCCTCTCGCGGTCCGCGCCTGACGCGCCTCGGGTCTCGCTTCCCGCCTTTCGGCACTCCCGCATCGTGACCTGAGCCGCGCGCGCCGCGGCCGCCTTCGTTCGCTGCTTCGCACCCTGCCATCCGCAGGGCCGGCCGGCGTGCCGCGGCACGCCTGGCGATCGATCGGATCGATGACCACCATGATGCAACTGGACTTCGAGCGCCTGCGCTCGATGGGACTGACCCCCGCGCTCGCGAACCAGGCGATGGCCTGCGCGGCGCACTGTGACGAGGCCGTGCCGCTGGCCACCTTGCGGCTGACCGTGCTGCACCGCGAGACAGTGCGGCTCAACGACGGCGAGGTCGAGCACACGGCACGCGTGTTGCCCCGGCTCGCGCGCACGCTCGCCGACGAGGAGGACGCGCTCGCCGTCGGCGACTGGGTGCTGGCCGCGCGCGACGTGCACGGCCAGTGGTGGGTGCACGAGCGCGTGCCGCCGCAGACGCGCCTGGTGCGGCGCGATGCCGACGGGCGCCGCCACCCGGTGGTGGCCAACGTCGACACCGCGCTGCTGGTGATGGGCCTGGACGCCGACTTCAACCCGCGCCGCATGGAGCGCTTCCTCGCGCTCGTGCAGGGCAGCGGCGTGGCGCCGGTGATCGTGCTCACCAAGGCCGACACGCTGACCGATGCGCGCGCGCTGTTCGCCCGCATGCAGACGCTGCGCGAGCGCCTGCCGGCCGGCGTGGAGATGGTGGCGGTCGACGCGCGCGACGCGGAAGCCGCCGCCTGTCTCGCCGACCACACGCTGCCGGGCCGCACGCTCGCGCTGCTCGGCTCGTCGGGCGCCGGCAAGTCGACGCTGACCAACACGCTGCTCGGTCAGACATGCCAGGACACCGGGGCCGTGCGCGAGAGCGACGGCCGCGGCCAGCACACCACCACCGCGCGCACGCTGTTCCGCCTGCCCGGCGGTGCCTGCGTGATCGACACCCCGGGGCTGCGCGCACTGCGCCCCGACGCCGGCGAGGCGGAGGTGGCGGCGACCTTCGGCGACGTCGCGGCGCTCGCTCCGCACTGCCGCTTCCGCAACTGCACGCACCGCGAGGAGCCGGGCTGCGCCGTGCGCGAGGGCGTCGGCGACGACCGTCTGCGCAACTACCACAAGCTGCTGCGCGAGGCGCGCCGCGACACGATGAGCGCGCTCGAGCGCCAGCGTCAGGTGGCGATGTGGAAGGCGCGTGGCCGCGCCGGCGCAGCGCGCGCCAAGGCCAAGCGCGAGACGGGGTGAGGCGCGCGGCTCAGGCGGTGGCCGCGCTGTCCGCGCCGTGCGGCGTGCACGAGGCCGAACCACAGCCGCTGATCTCGGCCGCGGGCAGCGCCTCGGGGTTGAGCACCGCGCCGGTGGCCGGGTCGTGCGCGCAGCGGCGCAGGTGCAGCGCGAGGCCCGCGTCCATGCTCTGCGCATGCTGCGGGAACCATTGCGCCAGCTCGCCGGCCATCAGGCGCAGCAGTTCGATGTCGCCGGCCTCGGCGCGCGTCAGGCCTTCGCGCATCACGTCGAGCACGACCTTGTGCTGCACGCTGTGGCAGTTGCCGGCCGCGAAGCGGGTCTCGCGCATCCAGCGGTCTTCCTGGTCGAAGTGCACCTGGGTGTGGTCGACCAGCGTGCGCCAGGCCGGGATCACCGCCTCGTCGGCCGAATGCTCGACCGCGGCGAGCAGATCGACGAACTCGCGGTGGGTGTCGTCCATCAGGGGCAGGTCAAGCGACAGCGCGTCGGACCATTCGAGTCGGGGCATGGCGGGCCTTCAGAACAGGAGTGCCGCGAGGTTAGGCAGCGCGCCGTGCCGCTGCCTTGAGTCACGTCAACCATGCCCGCCGCCAACGGTTCCAAAGTGATTCTTTCCATCACTCGAAGGACGCACCGCATGGCTCGCATCACCGCCAACGAACGCCCCCAGCGCCGGAAGACCCCGGCCGCCCCGACCGCGGCGGCCAAGGCCAAGACGCCGGCCCCGCGCCGGCGCACGCGCCGGGCGGCCGAAGGCGACGTGATCGCGGCCGGCCGCGAGACCATCGACCGCATCGTGGTGGAGGAGTCGGTGCAGGCCGCGCAGGGCGCCAAGGTGGCCGCGCTCGAGGACATCCTGGCCCGCGCCGAGCAGCCGGCCGAGGCCGCGCGCCAACTGCGCGCGATCTTCGAGGGCGCGTCGCCCGACGATGCCGAGGTACTGCGCCGCGAGCTGCTGGAAGGCAGCGACGAGAAGCTGCGCCGCAAGCTGGTGAAGCCCGACGAGGAGCTCGCACCCGACTGGCGCAACGGCGGCTACCCGTACAAGAACCTGATGTCGCGCAAGAACTACGAGAAGCAGAAGTACCTGCTGCAGGTCGAGCTTCTCAAGCTGCAGGCGTGGGTGAAGGAGACCGGGCAGCGCGTGGTGTTCATCTTCGAGGGCCGCGACGCCGCGGGCAAGGGCGGCACCATCAAGCGCTTCATGGAGCACCTCAACCCACGCGGCGCGCGCGTGGTGGCGCTGGAGAAGCCCACCGAGACGGAGCGCGGCCAGTGGTACTTCCAGCGCTACGTGGAGCACCTGCCCACGGCCGGCGAGATCGTGATGTTCGATCGCAGCTGGTACAACCGCGCCGGCGTCGAGCGCGTGATGGGCTTCTGCAGCCCCGACGAGTACCAGGAGTTCATGCGCCAGTGCCCCGACTTCGAGCGCCACCTGGTGCGCAGCGGCATCCACCTGATCAAGTTCTGGTTCTCCGTCAGCCGCGCCGAGCAGCGCCGCCGCTTCAAGGAGCGCGAGGCGCACCCCCTCAAGCAGTGGAAGCTCAGCCCGATCGACATGGCCTCGCTCGACAAGTGGGACGACTACACCAAGGCCAAGGAGGCGATGTTCTTCGAGACCGACACCGCCGACGCGCCGTGGACGGTGATCAAGAGCGATTGCAAGAAGCGCGCGCGCCTGAACGCGATGCGCTACGTGCTGCACAAGCTGCCGTACGCGAAGAAGGACCTGGAGCACATCAAGGCGCTGGATCCGCTCCTGGTCGGCCGCGCGCACGTGGTCTACGAGCGCGGCGAGCGCGTCGGCGGCGCGATCCTCTGATCGACCGTCGCGCCCGCGTCGTCTGCGCCGGCTAGAACGGCGCGGGCGACTCGAAGCGCAGCGCGCGCCCGTCGGCCGGGTGTGCGAAGCCGAGCGCGCAGGCATGCAGCAGCAGGCGCGGTGCGGCCTGTGCCATCGGCTCCGGTGCGTACAGCGCATCGCCGAGGATCGGGTGGCCGATCGCCGCCAGGTGCACGCGCAGCTGGTGCGAGCGGCCGGTGTGCGGTTCGAGCGCGAGGCGCGTGCGCTCGGCTTCCCGCGCGATCACGCGCCAGCGCGTCAGCGACGGCTTGCCGCGCGCCGCGTCGACGATCTGGCGTGGCCGGTTCGGCCAGTCGGCCGCCAGCGGCAGGTCGATCTCGCCCTGTTCGTTCGCGACGCCGCCGGCCACCACCGCCTCGTAGCGCTTGTCGACCTCTCGCTGCGCGAACGCGCGGCTGAGCGCGCGCTGCATCTCGATGCCGCGCGCGAACAGCACCAGGCCCGAGGTGGCCATGTCGAGACGGTGCACCACCAGCGCATCGTCGAAGTGCTCGCGCACGCGTTGCCACAGGCAGTCGTGCAGTTCGACCGGGCGGCCCGGCACGGTGGGCAGGCCGGCGGGCTTGTCGGCCACCACGAGGGCCGCGTCGGCATGCAGGATCACGGGCGGGCTTCCACCAGGCGGTCGCGCCGCGCCAGCGCGGGGAAGAGCTTCACCCACAGTGCCGCGATCAGGATCGAGCCGACCCCGCCCAGCAGCACCGAGGCCACCGGGCCGAGCAGCGCCGCGGTGACGCCCGATTCGAACTCGCCCAGCTGGTTGGAGGCGCCGATGAACACCGAGTTGACCGCGCTGACGCGGCCGCACATCGCCTCGGGCGTCTCGAGCTGCACCAGCGACTGGCGGATCACCACGCTGATCATGTCGGCCGCGCCGGAGATCGCCAGCAGCACGATCGACAGCCACAGCGTGGTCGACAGCGCGAAGCCCAGCGTCGCCGCGCCGTAGACGCCCACCGCCGCGAGCAGCACCGTGCCCGCGCGACGCTGGATCGGCCAGCGCGACAGCGCCAGCGCCATCGCCAGCGCGCCCACCGCCGGCGCGGCGCGCAGCAGGCCCAGGCCCCAGGGGCCGACGTGCAGGATGTCCCTGGCGAACATCGGCAGCAGCGCGGTAGCGCCGCCGAGCAGCACGGCGAACAGATCGAGCGAGATGGCGCCGAGCACCACCGGCCGGTTCCAGACGAAGCGCACGCCGGCCAGCAGCGTCTCCAGCGTCGCGCTCTGCGAGGGCGGCGGCCCGTGGTGGTAGCGCACCGTCAGCACCAGCGCGCCGGCCAGCGCGAACAATGCGGCACAGCTCGCATACACCGCGGTGGCGCCGGCCACGTAGACGAAGCCGCCGATGGCCGGGCCGGCGATGATCGCGCCCTGCATGCCCGCCGAGCTGAAGGCCAGCGCCCGCGGCAGCACGGCCGGCGGCACCAGCAGTGGCGTGATCGACTGCTGCGCCGGCAACTGGAAGGCCTTGGCCGTGCCGATCGCGATCGACAGGCCGAGCAGCAGCTCGCGGCTGGCGAAGCCCTGCCACGCGCCGAGCCCGAGCAGCGCCGCCACCGCCACCTGCAGCGCCATGCAGGCGGCGAGGATGCGGGCGCGGTGGTGGCGATCGAGCACGTGGCCGGCCACCAGCACCAGTGCCAGCGAGGGCGCGAACTGCATCAGGCCGACGAGGCCGAGGTCCCAGGCGCTGCCGGTCAGGTCGTACATCTGCCAGCCGATGGCGACCATCAGCATCTGATTGGCAGCCGTGCCCGACAGGCGCGCGAACCAGAAGCGCATGAACGCGCCATGGCGCAGCAGCGATTCGCTCAACGGCCGAACGCTCCCTGCATGCGGCCCGAGGCGAGGCGATGCACGCCGGGCTTGCCGGCCAAAGTCGCCGCGATCATCGCCGCGGCCACGTCGTGCGCCGCGATCGGCCGCACGACCTTGGGCACCAGCGGCATCACCGGGCGCAGCAGACGGCTCGCCCAGACCTCGCCGAAGCGCTCGGGCTGGCCGAGCGCGGCGCGGTCGCCGAGCAGCAGCGAGGGCTGCGCGAAGCAGACGCTGTCGTAGCCGAGCGAGGCGGCGTCGGCTTCCATCTCGCCCTTGACGCGGTTGTAGAACACCCGCGAGTCGCGATCGGCGCCGAGTGCCGACACCACCGCCAGCCGCCTGGCACCGGCTTCGCGCGCGGCGCGCGCGATGGCGATCACGTGGTCATGGTCGACCTGGCGGAAGGCCTGCTCGGAGCCGGCCGCCTTGATCGTCGTGCCCAGCGCGATGTACGCGTCGTCGACGCGCGGCAACCGCTTGAGGTGGGCGAAGTCGACCAGGTGCAGTTCCAGCCGCGGGTGCGCCGCGAGGCTCGGCGCCGCGCGGCGCAGCAGCACGTGCACGTGGCTCACCGCCGGATGCTCGAGCAGCTGCTGCAGCAGCGCACGGCCCACCAGCCCGGTGGCGCCGGCGAGCAGCACGGTGCGGGGCAGGGCGGGGGGCTTCTCCGTCATGCCCGCGAATCTACCCTCAGCGTGGCTTGGGCTGGGTCAGTCGAGCTTGGGGCTTGCCAGCGCCGCCGCGCCGTGCATCACCGCGGCCCGATGCCGGGGCGGGCGCGGGGGCGCGGCCGGCGCCCTGCGGCGGCACGTGGCCGCCATGCGCGGCGCGCGGTGCCGCTGCGCGCGGCTCCTGGCGCGGCCGCTCGTGGTGGCGCGGCGCTTCGCCGCGCCCGCCGCCGCCACTGCCACCACCGCCGCCACGGTGCGGCGCGTGATGGCGATGGCCGCCGCGGCCGGCACCCTCGCCGATCACCATGCGGCCGAGCACGATCGGCTCGGGTTTCTCGCCCGAGGGCGGCTCGAAGCCGGGCACCACTTCCTTCGGGATCTCGCGCTTGATCAGGCGCTCGATGTCGCGCAGGAAGATGTTCTCGTCCACGCACACCAGCGACACCGCCTCGCCCTGCGCGCCGGCGCGGCCGGTGCGGCCGATGCGGTGCACGTAGTCCTCGGGCACGTTGGGCAGCTCGAAGTTCACCACGTGGGGCAATTGGTCGATGTCGATGCCGCGCGCGGCGATGTCGGTGGCCACCAGGCAGGTCAAGTCGCCGCTCTTGAAGTCGGCCAGCGCCTTGGTGCGCGCGCCCTGGCTCTTGTTGCCGTGGATCGCCATCGCCGTGATGCCCTGCTTGTTCAGGTACTCGGCCAGGCGGTTGGCGCCGTGCTTCATGCGCGTGAAGACCAGCACCTGGTGCCAGTCATTGCTCTTGATGAGGTGGCTGAGCAGTTCCTTCTTCATCTCGCGGCCCACCGGGTGGACCTTCTGC
>WBZM01004406.1_pt1 | contig 10248 bp, 6 predicted proteins | sample 5204271 | NCBI WGS metagenome assembly WBZM01 (sample SAMN12344346, study PRJNA552823) | activated sludge metagenome | biome: Activated sludge suspended growth; feature: Nitrification reactor; material: Wastewater; isolation source: activated sludge from nitrification reactor of wastewater treatment... | reverse complement strand
GGCCCGCGGTCAACGTCGCCGCGCCCGCGCCCCTCGGCAGCGAGAGCGCCATGCTCGCGGCCCTGCGCGCGGCGGAGGAGGAGTCCGAGCGACGCGTCGACGCCGCCACCGTCGCCCAGGCCGCCGCCCGCGACGGGAGCGCGCTCGGGCCCGACACGCTGCCCACGGACGTGGCCTCCCGCATCGCGATGCCCGACATCCCGCTGCGCATGACGCCTCGGCTGCTGCGGTCGCTCGGGCTGTTCCGCACCGACCCGCGGGCGCGGCGGCTGCTCGCGAGCTGGGTGCGCAAGTCCAACCGCTACCGCCACCGCATCCAGCAGACGCTGCTCGCCGAGGGGCTGCCGGCCTCGCTGGTGTGGGTGGCCGCGGCGGAGAGCGCGTTCGACCCGCGCGCGGAGTCGTCGGTGGGGGCGATGGGGCTGTGGCAGTTCATGCCCGACGCGGGGCGCTCGTACGGGCTTCGCGTGGACGCCTGGGTCGACGAGCGCCGCGACCCCGACCGCGCCACCCTCGCCGCCGCGCGCTACCTCCGCGACCTGCGCGCGCGCTTCGGCACCTGGGAGCTCGCCTTCGCCGCGTACAACATGGGCTACAACGCCCTGCTCCGCGCGATTCGCAAGTACAACACCAACGACTTCGAGGCGCTCGCGTCGCTCGAGGCCGGGCTCCCGCTGGAGACCATGCGCTACGTCCCGCGCATCCTCTCCTTCGCCATCGCCTCGCAGAACCCGAGTGTCTTCGAACTCGAGAACCTCCAGCCCGACCCCGTCGTGGCCTGGGACGACGTCGAGGTCGGCGCCTCGCTCACCCTCGCCGAGATCGCCCGCGGCGCCGGCGTCGCCGAGTCGGAGCTCCGGGCGCTCAACCCCGCCCTCCTCCGCTCGCGCACGCCGCCCTGCGAGCCCGGCGCGCCCTTCGTCCTCCACGTGCCGCGCGGCGCAGGCGGCAACGTGCGCCAGGCCCTCGCGCAGATGCAGTCGGGCGAGCACCGGCCCTACGTGCTCCGCCAGGGCGAGGGGCTCGACGAGGTGGCCGCGCGCTGGGGTCTGCGGCCCGCGGCGCTGCTCGCCCTCTCGGGCCTCGGCGAAGCCTCCGCGGTGCGGCCCGGCGTGACGCTGATGGTGCCCGCGCGCGAGCCCACGCCCCCGTCGCTCGACGCGCGCCCCGTGGTGGCCGTCGAAGAGAACGCCGCGCCCGGGCCCGCCGGCGGCGCGCGCGTGTTCGTCCGCGTGGCCTACGCCGACGACGTCGCCGCCCTGGCCCGCGCCCTCCGCGTCACGCCCGCCCTCCTCGCCGGGTGGAACCACCTCGACCCCGCGGCCCGCCTCCAGCCCGGCATGTGGCTCCAGGCCTGGGTGAGCGGCGACCCCTCGGGCGCCGCGCGCGTCTGGCGCGAGGAGGAGCTCGACCTCGTCCACCGCGGCTCGGAGGCCTTCCACGACCGCGCCGTGGCCGAGACCGGGCAGGTGCGCCTGCGGGTGACCGTGCGCGACGGCGACACGATGGCCTCCCTCGCGCGGCGCTACCACGTCACCGTGGGGCGCATCGCGCGGATCAACCACCTCGAGCGCGACGCCGCCCTCAGCCCGGGCGCGGCGCTGGTGCTCTACGTCGACCCGGCCCACGCAGCCCCCGAAGCCACGACCCCGCCGCCCGCCGACGCCCCGGCCGCGGCCGCCCCGCCGCCCGCGCCCGCCGCGACGCCCGAGCCCGCGCGGCCGCCGTCGCAGGCGCGCTCGGAGGGCGGTGACGGCGCGCACCCTCCCACGGTGAACGGCCCGGGGTGATATGGTCGGGGCCATGAGCCCCACCGCCGCCCCGACGGACAACCCCACCGGACTCGACGGGATCGAGTTCGCCGAGTTCGTCTCGCCCGACCCCGAGCGCCTGCACGCGCTCTTCACCGCCTTCGGCTTCTCGCGCGTGATGCGCCACCGCGACCGCGCGGTGGACCTCTACCGCCAGAACGACATCACCTTCCTCGTCAACCGCGCGCCCGGCACCTTCGCCGCGTCGTTCGGCGCGCTGCACGGGCCCTCGCTCTCGTCGATGGGCTGGCGCTGCCGCAACGCCGCCGACGCCGCGGCCGTGGCCGTCGCGCGCGGCGCAAAGCCCGCCACGCGCGCGGACCTCGAGCGCAACGGCAAGGCCCTGCCCGCCATCCTCGGCATCGGCGACAGCGTCATCTACTTCGTCGACAACCACGCCGAGCCCTTCGAAGCCCGCTACGCCGCGATGGGCTTCGTCGCGCACCCCGAGCCCGTCCTCGTCGAGGGCAAGGGCTTCGGCGTCATCGACCACCTCACCAACAACGTCTACAAGGGCACGATGAAGCAGTGGGCCGACTTCTACAAGTCGGTGTTCGGCTTCACCGAGGTGCGCTACTTCGACATCCGCGGCGCGAAGACGGGGCTCACCTCGTACGCGCTCCGCTCGCCGTGCGGGAAGTTCTGCATCCCCATCAACGAGGCCGACGAGAAGAAGTCGCAGATCAACGAGTACCTCGACGAGTACAAGGGCCCCGGCGTGCAGCACATCGCCTTCGCCACCGACGACATCCTCGCGTCGCTGGCGAAGCTCGAGGGCTCGCCCATCGAGTTCCTCGACATGGACGACGAGTACTACGCGACGGTGTTCGAGCGCGTGCCCGGCGTCACCGAAGACCGCGCGGAGATCCGCCGGCGCCAGGTGCTCGTCGACGGCGACGACGAGGGCTACCTCCTCCAGATCTTCACCAAGAACCTCATCGGCCCGATCTTCATCGAGCTCATCCAGCGCAAGAACCACCTCGCCTTCGGCGAGGGCAACTTCGGCGCGCTCTTCCGCTCCATCGAGCGCGACCAGATGCGCCGCGGCGTCTTCGCCGACGAGCGCCGCTGACCTGCCCCCCCTCCCGCGGAACGGGAGATGCATCCCGCAATTCACGCATTTGCGGCGGCGCCCGTTGGGGGTACACCTCGCGCCCGTCATGCCGACCGACGCCTCCGCTGAACCTCCATCGCCCGCCCCCGCGACCACCTACACGGCCCCGCCGCCCGACCCCAACCACCACGGCCACGGGCCCCAGGGGAGCCTCCCCAAGCTCGCGCTCGCCGCGCTCGGCATCGTCTACGGCGACATCGGCACCTCGCCGCTCTACACGGTGAAGGAGTGCTTCATGCCGGGGCCCCACGGCGTCGACCCGACGCCGGCCAACGTGCTCGGCATCCTCTCGCTCATCTTCTGGGCCCTCATGCTGGTCATCATGGTGAAGTACATCAACTTCATCATGCGGGCCGACAACCAGGGCGAGGGCGGCATCCTCTCGCTCCTCGCGCTGGTGAGCCCCCGCGGCGACGTCGGCGCCCCCGGCGCGCGCGACCGCGCGACCGCGCGGACGGCGCTCGTGATGCTCGGCCTCTGCGGCGCCTCGCTGCTCTACGGCGAGGGGATCATCACGCCCGCCATCTCCGTCCTCTCCGCGGTGGAGGGCCTCGACGTCGCCACCGACGTCTTCCACCCCTACATCGTGCCGATCACCATGGCGATCCTCGTCGCCCTCTTCCTCGTGCAGAAGCGCGGGACGGCGGGCGTCGGCGCGGTGTTCGGGCCCGCCACGCTCCTGTGGTTCCTCTGCATCGCCGCGGCGGGCGCGTCGTGGATCGTCAAGCGCCCCGAGGTGCTCCAGGCGGTGAACCCCGCCCACGCCGTCGCGTTCTTCTCCCACCACGGCAAGCACGGCTTCCTCCTCCTCGGCTCGGTGGTGCTCTGCATCACCGGCGGCGAGGCCCTCGTCGCCGACATGGGCCACTTCGGCCGCGCCCCCATCCGCGCCGCCTGGTACACCGTGGTCTTCCCCGCCCTCCTCCTCAACTACTTCGGCCAGGGCGCGCTCCTGCTCGAACGCGGCGGCGACCCCGCCGTGCGGGCCAACCCCTTCTTCGGGCTCCTCTCCGGCTGGATGGTCTACCCCATGGTGGTCATCGCCACCGCCGCCACCGTGGTCGCCTCGCAGGCGCTCATCTCCGGCGCGTACTCCCTCACCCAGCAGGCCGTGCAGCTCGGGTACTTCCCGCGCGTCAACATCATCCACACGTCGGGCAGCGCCGAGGGGCAGATCTACGTCCCCGAGGTCAACAACTTCCTCATGGTCGCCTGCCTCGCGCTGGTGGTCGGCTTCCGCGAGTCGTCGCGCCTCGCCGCGGCCTACGGCATCGCGGTCACCGGCACGATGAGCATCACGTCGATCCTCTTCTTCGCCGTCACCGCGCGCTGGGGCTGGGCGCTCTGGAAGCGCGTCGCCCTCCTCGTGCTCTTCCTCTCCGTCGACCTCACCTTCTTCTCCGCCAACGTCGTGAAGCTCGGGCAGGGCGGGTACATCCCCGTCCTCATCGCCAGCGCCGTGTTCGCCGTGATGACCACCTGGAAGCGCGGCCGCGCCTCCCTCGGCCGCCACATCATCGCCAACACCCTCCCGATGGACCTCTTCCTCGACGACGTGCGCGCGACCAGGCCCCACCGCGTCCCGGGCACCGCCGTCTTCATGACCTCCAACCCCGACGGCGCCTCGCCCGTGCTCCTGCACCACTTCAAGCACAACAAGGTGCTCCACCAGCGCGTGGTGATGCTCTCCGTCCAGACGCGCCACGTCCCCGAGGTGCGCACCGGCGAGCGCCTCGAGGTCCGCGAGCTCGGCGAGGGCTTCGCCCAGGTGACCGCCGCCTACGGCTTCATGGAGACCCCCAACGTCATCGAGGTGCTCGAGCTCGCGCGCAGCCGCGGCCTCGACGTCGACGTCGCCGGGGCCAGCTTCTACCTCGGCCGCGAGACGCTCCTCACCACCGGCCGCGCCGGGATGGCCCACTGGCGCAAGGTGCTCTTCGCCTTCCTCTCCCGCAACGCGCGGCCGGCCAACATGTTCTTCGCCATCCCGCCCAACCGCGTCGTCGAGCTCGGCACCCAGATCGAGCTGTAGTCCCCCGCGCCGCCCCGATACAAACCCTGCAACCTGTGGTAGTGGCGCGGCCCATGCGCATCGCCCTCACCGGCTCCGAAGGACTCATCGGCCGCGCCCTCGCCGCCGCCCTCACCGCCCGCGGCGACGTCGTGCGCCGCCTCGACGTCCGCGCCCCCCACGGCGACGAGGCCCACGGCGACGTCCGCGACGCCGACCGCGTGGCCCGCCTCCTCGACGGCTGCGACGGCGTCGTCCACCTCGCCGCCGTGTCGCGCGTGGTCTGGGGCGAGCGCGAGCCCGAGCGCTGCGTCGCCGTCAACGAGGGCGGCACCCGCAACGTCGTCGACGCCGCGCTCGCCGCCCCGTCGCGCCCGTGGGTGCTCTTCTCCAGCAGCCGCGAGGTGTACGGCGAGGCGGCGGAGCTCCCCGTCCACGAGGACACCCCCGTCCACCCGGTCAACGTCTACGGCCGCACGAAGGTGGCGGGCGAGGCGATGACCTTCGGCGCCCGCGCGAAGGGCCTCCGCACCGCGGTGCTCCGCTTCTCCAACGTGTACGGCTCGACCCGCGACCACGCCGACCGCGTCGTCCCCGCCTTCTGCCGCGGCGCCGCGCTCGGGCTCGCGCTCCGGGTCGACGGGCCGCTGCACACCTTCGACTTCACCCACCTCGACGACACCGTCGCGGGCGTGGTGCGCACCGTCGACGCGCTCGCGGCGGGCGTCGGGGACCTCCCGCCGATCCACCTCTTGCCGGGCGTCCCCACCACGCTCGGGCAGCTCGCGGTGATGGCCGCGGCCGCGGGGGGCTGGCGCAGCGAGATCCGCGAGGCGCCGTCGCGCAGCTTCGACGTCGCCCGCTTCTGCGGCGACCCGCGCCGCGCGAAGGAGCTCCTCGGGTGGGCCGCGCGCGTCCCCATCGAGCAGGGCGTGGCGGATTTCGTCCGGGCCTACGCCGAGGCCGAGCGCGCGCTATCCTCGCGCGGGTGATCCCCCGCCTCAGCGAGCGCACCGGGCAGGCCCGGCGCGGCGAGCTCACCACCTCCGACGCCGGCTTCGTCACCTTCTTCCTCGTGTTCTTCGGCACGCTCGTGTTGGAGATCGTCGGCGAGGTGTGGCGCCAGTCCCACGGCGGCGTCGGCTACGCCGCGAGCTTCACCCCGTGGACGGGCCTCCTCCTCGTCGCGCTGCCCGCGCCCGGTACCCGCAAGGCGATCCACGACGAGGCCGCGCAGCGCGTCACCCACGCCGTCGTCGGGCTCACCGCCGCCGCGCTCACCCCCGCCTTCCTCGCCGGCTACGAGTCGCTCTCCCGCGACGCGCACACGGGCATGGGCCACATGCGCGCGCCCACGGTGTACGCCACCTCCGCGGCCTTCTCCGCGCTCCTCGTGTGGCCGATGCTCTCGCGCGCCAACGCCTTCGCGCGGCGCGCCGTGCCCGCCCTCGCCCTCGCGCTCGCCCTCGCCTCGCTCGCGGCGGCCTTCGCGTTCGCCCCGCGGCTCTGGACGCGCCCCGAGGCCGACGCGATGCTCCGCGGGGCCCCCATCGCAAGTGAGCTTCCGAGGCCGGACTCGTGGCCGGGGCAGTTCGACGAGGGGCCTGTCGGCATGGCGCGGATGCCTCCCCCGCGACCGCGGGCCCCGAGGCCGCGACCGCGCGACGACGTGCGCCGTGCGAACGACGCGCGCGTCCCCTTCGCGCTCTTCGCCCGCTGCGAGCGCTGGTACTGCGACCTCCGGGGCGAGCCCGCGGGGGCCGCGTGGCCTGCCTTCCCGGGCCACTGGTACCCGTCGCTCCTGCGCGACAAGCCCGTGAGCTTCCGCCTCGCCGGCGACGTCGTCTTCCTCTCGCAGCCCTCCGGCGAGACCGCCTTCCACGCCGACGGGCGCTACGCCTCCCTCGCCTCCCTCGCCGACCGCGTGCGCCCGCCCGACCCGTGGCTCTTCGGCGCCCTCACCGGCGCGGCCCTCGCGCTCACACTGCTCGCCCGCGCGCGGCGCGTCCGCGAGAAGCACCGGCTCGACGACCGGTGGTTCGCCGTCACCATCCAGCCCGACGGGACGGCGCTCGACGCGGAGAAGCGCCTCTACGCCGTCGAGGTCGTCGGCCCGATGCCTCCCCCGGGCCCCGCCTCCGCGCGGCGCGAGAGCGCCCCGCAGGCCGCGTACCGCGAGGGCGCCGTCCCCGTGCTCCGCGAAGTGCTCTCAGGGGATGCGACCACCCTCGCGCAGGCCCTCGACGCCTGGGTGCTCGCGTGCGACGCGCGCGCCCTCGCCGCGGCCGCGTGGGGCGGCGGATCGCTCCTCGCGTGGGCCTACGTCAGCGGGCTGCGCTGACGGCCGTTGCTTGCGCCGCGCGCGCGATCCGTGCCATGGAGCGCGCACCGCCCCGTGAGCCCACCGCGCGCCGCCCTGGCGCCCCTCTTCCTCACCGTCTTCATCGACCTGCTCGGCTTCGGGCTGACGATCCCGCTGCTGCCCTACTACGCGCGGGCCCACGGCGCGACGGCCTTCGAGGTGTCGCTCCTCTCCACGGCCTACTCGGCGATGCAGTTCGCCTTCATGCCGCTCTGGGGCGCCCTCTCCGACCGCGTCGGCCGCCGCCCGGTGCTCCTCTGGAGCGTCGCCGCCACCGCCGTCGCGATGTCGCTCCTCGGCTTCGCGCGCTCGTACCCCGAGCTCGTGCTCGTCCGGCTCTTCCAGGGCGTCACCACCGCCAACGTCGCGGTGGCGCAGGCGTACATCGCCGACGTGACGCCGCCCAACGAGCGCGCCCGCGCGATGGGGCTCATCGGGATGGCCTTCGGGCTCGGCTTCATCCTGGGGCCCTTCGCCGGCGGGCTCCTCGCGGGCGTCTCGCACGCGGCCCCCGGGCTCGTCGCCGCCGCGCTCTCCGTCGCCAACCTCGCGCTCGCGTGGCGCCGCCTGCCCGAGAGCCTCCCCCGCCGCGACCCCGCCGCGCCGACGTCGTCCACCGCCGCCGCCGTCCGCGACGTGCTCCTCGACACGCTCTCGCTCCGCGCGCTGCGCCGCGTGATGGATCTCCCGGGCACGGCCGCGCTGGCGGCGCTGTTCTTCTGCCACGTGCTGGCCTTCACGCACCTCGAGTCGACGCTGGCCCTCTTCTGGTGCGACCGCTTCGGCCTCACCGAGCGCGAGACGGGCTACACCTTCGCCTTCGTCGGCCTCGTCGTCGCCGGCGTGCAGGGCGGCGCCATCGGGCCCCTCGTCCGGCGCTTCGGCGAGCGCTCGCTCCTCCGCGTCGGGCTCGCCGCGCTCGCGGTCGGGATGTTCGCGACGGCCTTCCTGCGCGCGCCCGCCGGGGTGGACGTCTCGCGCTGCAGCACCGCGGTGACGGCGTGGGAGTTCGTCCGGCGGATGGGGGCGGCGTGGCCGGTGATCGCGGTGATCTCCGCGGGCAACGCGCTGGTGATGCCGAGCGTGAGCTCGCTGGCCTCGAAGCTCGCCCCGCCGGGCCAGGCGGGCGTGGTGCTCGGCGGGCAGCAGTCGGCGTCGAGCCTCGCGCGTGTGTTGGGCCCCGCGCTCGCCGGGCTCCTCTACCAGCGCGTGGGCCCGGGGGCGCCCTACGTCGCCGCCGCCGGGGGGATGCTCGTCGCGCTGGCCCTGTCGCTCCGCGTGCGGACGCCCTCCGCGGCGTAGGGAGTGCACGGGTTGCGACCCGTTCCCCCGGGGCGGGAAGTCGTGTAGGGAGCGTTCCCGTGGCGCGCGGCGGATGAAGCTGCCGCGCGGCGCGCGCAACGGAGCGGCGAGACCATGCAGCACGGCACACTCGAGTATCGCAAGGGAATGTCCACCCGGGAGTTCGGCGAGGCCCTCCGCGAGGTGCTCCTGAAGCACAAGGTGATGGTGGCGTCGGGCGTCGACCCCACCGTCGAGCAGCGCCCCTTCTGGGACGAGGTGAGCGAGCTCGCCGGCGAGGTGATCCACATCGCCGAGCGCCCCACCGGGGAGAAGACCGGGGACAAGTGGATGGAGATCCGCTACGACCCGTCGATCAAGAACGCCTACCGACACGCCAACATCGCCCAGCCGATGCACACCGACGGGTCGTACCTCTCCAACGCGCCCGACGTGATGTTCTTCTACTGCATCAAGCAGGCGAGCGCGGGCGGCGAGACCACCTTCCTCGACTCCGCCGAGCTCGTCGACGTCCTCCAGCAGAAGGACCCCGCGCTCCTCGCCGACCTGCGCACGACGCCCGTTCGCTTCTCCAAGGCCGGCGACGAGAAGACCCGCCCGATCATCTCCGAAGACCGCCACGGCCTCCTCCTCACCTGGAACTACCACTGCGTCGACCCCGACGAGACGCCCGCCGTGAAGGACCTCGCCGAGCGCTTCCACGCCTTCCTCCAGCGCGAGGTCGTGGCCGAGAAGCGGGCGCTCCCCATTCTCCTCCAGCCCGGCGAGGCCGTCTTCTTCCACGACGAGCGCCTCATCCACGGCCGCAACGCCTTCGACGCCCACGAGCGCAACGACCGCTTCTTCTGGAAGACGGGCTTCCGCTTCGCGAAGTACCACCAGTAGGGCCCCATGCGCCGCCGCACCCTCGGGCGAACCGACGCCTCCCTCCCCCAGCTCTGCCTCGGCGCGATGCGCTTCGACCCGAAGCGCCTCTCCGTCGACGAGGGCGCGAAGCTCATCGCCGAGGCCCACGACCTCGGCGCCGACTGCTGGCACTCCTCCAGCGAGTACGACACCCACGCGCACTTCTGCGAGAGCCTCCGCGCCTTCCGCCGCGACCGCCCGAACGCGCGCGTCGTCCACGTCAGCAAGATCGCCGCCCCCCACTTCGAAGACGCGGGCTTCGACCCCAAGGTGCTGCGCGGCCGCGTCGAGGCGCAGCTCCGCGAGCTCGGCGCCGAGCGGCTCGACGTCGTGCAGTGGCTCGCCCGTTCGAAGCCCGTCTCCGACGAGAAGCGCCTGCCCGACCTCGCCGCGATGCGCGAGCCCCTCGCCGCCGAAGTGAGCTCGCTCCAGCGCGAAGGCAAGGTCGGCGCGTGGACGGCGTTCCCCTACTCGAAGCCGTGGGCCGCGGCCTTCGCCGAGCACCCCGTGTGCGACGGCCTCGTCACCTACCTCAACCTCGCCGAGCTCGAGTACGCCCGCGACCTCGACGCGATGGCCGCGCGGGGCCACGGCTTCGTCGCGATCCGACCGCTGATGGCGGGGCTGCTGGGCCGCGGTGCCCTCGACGACGCGCAGAAGGCGAAGCGCGCCGCGATCATCAAGGCGCTCGACGTCGGCGACGCGTCGCTCACGCCGCTCGCGCTCGCGTTCCCGCTGCTGC
>WBZM01004405.1_pt1 | contig 10248 bp, 9 predicted proteins | sample 5204271 | NCBI WGS metagenome assembly WBZM01 (sample SAMN12344346, study PRJNA552823) | activated sludge metagenome | biome: Activated sludge suspended growth; feature: Nitrification reactor; material: Wastewater; isolation source: activated sludge from nitrification reactor of wastewater treatment... | reverse complement strand
GGCGAGTGCTGCGCGCTCTGCGCATCGACGAACACGCGCGCGCCGCGGCCCTCGAAGAAGGCGATGCCGAAGCCGTCCTTGTGCTCCTCGGCGCGCGTGGAGAAGCCGGTGAAGCTGAACACCACGTCGGTCGGCGTGTTGGCGTTCAGGCCCAGGAGTTGGCACATCGCTATTCGGTGAACAGGCGGTAGAAGCCCTTGGCAGTGAGCAGCTGCCCGGGGTTGCTGCTCTCGTCGAGCACGCCGCTCATGCGCCGCCGCACGCGCTCGCTGCGCGTGCCGCGCCACAGCACCAGATCGGCCAGCCACGGGTGGCGGTTGACCCAGTTGGCGCGCTCGTACAGCGAGAAGCGCGGCTGCAGCGCGGCGAGCCGGGCTTCGTAGTCGGCGCGCACGGCCGCATCGTTCTCGCCGCATGCATGCCCCTGCAGCACCGCCTCGGCGGCCTGCATGCCGGTCTCGTAGGCCTTGCCGATGCCTTCGCCGGTGAAGGCATAGGTGCTGCCCGCAGCCTCGCCGGTGACCAGCAGGCCCGGCCTCGTGAAGCGCGCCCCCGTCAGCGAGGTGCGCAGCGGCGCGCCCTTCAGCGGCGCGAGCCAGTGGCCGCCGGCCACCAGTTCGCGCGCGGCCGGGTAGACGCGCGTGAAGGCGTCGAACAGCACGCGCAGGTTGACGTCGCGGCCGGTGAAGACCCCGACGCCGACGTTGAACACGCCATCGCGGCACGGGAAGATCCAGCCATAGCCCGGCGCGACGGCGCGATGCCACACCACCTCGAGCTTGTCGATGCGGCCCTGCATCGCCTCGTTCTTCAGGTAGCCGCGCAGCGCCACGCCGCTGGGGCCCTGGCGGAGCGCCATGCCGCAGGCCATCAGCGCCTGCGGCACGGCCCCGCTGGCCAGCACCAGCCAGCGGCAGCGCAACGTGCGTTCGACCTCGCCGTGCGCGAGCCGGGCGCCGACCACCACGCCCGCCTCCTCGAGCGGCGCGACGAAGCGCAGCGGCGCGAACATGCGCGCGCCGGCGCGCACCGCACCGCGGCAGACGATGTCGTCGAGGTTGCGCCGCGACAGCACGGCCAGCGTGCCCGGCACGTCGACGCGGATGCCGCGCGGCGAGATCAATCCGGCGTGCGTCACCGGCTGCGCCTGCGCCATCACCTCGTCGAGCACACCGAGGCGGCGCAACGCGCGGTGCGCATCCGGAATCAGGCCGTCGCCGCAGACCTTGTCGCGCGGAAACACGTGCTGGTCGACCAGCACCACGTCGAGCCCGCCGCGCGCCAGCAGGGTGGCCGCTGCGCTGCCGGCCGGGCCGGCGCCGACCACGAGCACGTCGCAGATGGCGGGGAGCTGATCGATCGGGAGGTTCATGCGCTGCGGCGGTGCCGTGGCCGCGGATTCTAGGAGGGCGCGTCGAACAGCGAAGGCTGGCTGCCGATGCGCGCCTGCTCGATCTCGAGCAGGCGGCGCTTCGTGTCGACGCCGCCCGGCGCCGAGAAGCCGCCGCTGCGGCCGCCGGCGGCGAGCACGCGGTGGCAGGGCACGATGATCGCGAACGGGTTGGCGCCGAGCGCCTGCCCGACCGCGCGCGCCGCACCGGGTTCGCCCAGCGCCTCGGCCAGTTCGCCGTAGGTGCAGGTACGTCCCGGCCCGATGCGCCGCGCCGCCTCGTAGACACGGCGGTGGAACGCCGGCACGTCGTCCATGTCGAGCGCCACCTCGTCGAGGGAGAGCAGCTGGCCGGCGAGCAGCGCGCGAAGCGATGCCACCGCGGCAGCCACGGCCGGGGGCATCGGGGCTTCCGCCGCCTGCGGATGCCGCCTTCGAAGGCTGGCGCGCGTGCGCGTGCGGTCGGCGCCCGGAAGCATCAGGCCGCGCACGCCCGCGTCGCTCCAGACGATCGCGCAATCGCCGAGCGGCGTATCGAACCATGCGTAGCCGGTGGCCGTCGCCATGGCCGGCATTGTGCGCGTTGACGGCGCTCAAGCCCGGGGCATGCCTTCAGCGCGAGCATGGCTTCAGGCACAACACAGAAAGGACATCCGATGAGCCTGTTCCACGCCGTGGTCTGGATCGATCACCAGAAAGCGCAGATCCTGCAGTTCGATGCCGAGCACGTGCAATCGCAGAAGGTCAAGGCCCACACGCACCACACCGCGCAGCACGGCAGCGGCGTGCGCACCGGGCACGAGTTCTTCGGCGAGGTGTGCGACGCGATGAAGGGCGTCGCCGAAGTGCTGGTCACGGGCTCGCACAACGCCAGCGCCGACTTCCGGCACTACGTCGAGAAGCACCGCCCCGAGGCCGGCAAGCAGATCGTCGGCTACGAGACGGTGGACCACCCGAGCGAGGCACAGCTGGTGGCGCTGGCCCGCAAGTACTTCCTCAAGTACGACCGGATGGCGGGGACGCCGACACCCACCTGACGGTGGGCGCGGCCGAGTCGATCGTCAGGCCGCCGTGGCCACGGCTTCCACCGTGGCCGTCTTCACCTCCAGACGCGCCTCGTGCAGCAGCGGCTCGGTGTAGCCGCTCGGCTGCGCCTTGCCCTTGAACACGAGGTCGAGCGCGGCGCGGTAGGCGCGGCTGGTGTCCCAGTTCCCGGCCATCGGGCGGTACGCCGGGTCGCCGGCGTTCTGCTGGTCGACCACCTTGGCCATGCGGCGGAAGGTGGCGTTGACCTGTGCCTTGGTCACCACGCCGTGGTGCAGCCAGTTGGCGATGTGCTGGCTGCTGATGCGCAGCGTCGCGCGGTCTTCCATCAGGCCGACGTCGTGGATGTCGGGCACCTTGGAGCAGCCCACGCCCTGGTCGACCCAGCGCACCACGTAGCCGAGGATGCCCTGGGCGTTGTTGTCGAGCTCCTGCTGCTTCTGCTCGTCGCTCCAGCCGGCCTTCTTCACCACCGGCACCGTCAGCAACCCTGCCAGCAGCGTGTCGCGCTCGGCGTCGGCATCGATCTTCTCGAGCTCCTTCTGCACCTTGAACACGTCGACCTGGTGGTAGTGCAGCGCGTGCAGCGTGGCCGCCGTCGGGCTCGGCACCCAGGCGGTGTTGGCGCCGGCCTTGGGGTGCGCGATCTTCTGCTCGAGCATCGCCTTCATCAGGTCGGGCATGGCCCACATGCCCTTGCCGATCTGCGCCTTGCCGCGCAGGCCGCAGGACAGACCCACCAGCACGTTGTTGCGCTCGTAGGCCTGGATCCAGGCGCTGGCCTTCATGTCGCCCTTGCGCAGCATCGGGCCGGCGAGCATCGCGGTGTGCATCTCGTCGCCGGTGCGGTCGAGGAAGCCGGTGTTGATGAAGGCCACGCGCGAGGCCGCCGCGGCGATGCAGGCCTTGAGGTTGACGCTTGTGCGGCGCTCCTCGTCCATGATGCCCAGCTTCACCGTGCTGTCGGGCAGGCCGAGCACCTGCTCGACGCGCGTGAACAGCTCGGCCGCGAAGGCCACCTCGGCCGGGCCGTGCATCTTCGGCTTGACGATGTAGACCGAGCCGGTGCGCGAGTTGGTGATGCCGTTGCGGCCATGGCGCTGCAGGTCGTGCAGCGCGATGGTGGTGGTGATCATCGCGTCCATGATCCCCTCGGGGATCTCGCGCTGCTCGTCGCCCCACAGGATCGCCGGGTTGGTCATGAGATGGCCGACGTTGCGCACGAACAGCAGCGAGCGGCCGTGCAGCACCACGTCCTCGCCGCGCGGGCCGGTGTAGCGGCGATCCGGGTTCAGGCCGCGGGTGAAGCTCTTGCCGCCCTTGCTCACCTCTTCGGTCAGCGTGCCTTCGATGATGCCCAGCCAGTTGCCGTAGGCGAGCACCTTGTCCTCGGCGTCGACCACGGCGACCGAGTCCTCCAGGTCGAGGATGGTCGACAGCGCCGACTCCAGCACCAGGTCGGCGACGCCGGCCGGATCGGTGGCGCCGATCGGGTGCGCACGGTCGACGCGGATGTCCAGGTGCAGGCCGTGGTGCGACAGCAGCACCGACTTCGGCGCGTCCATCTCGCCCTGGAAGCCGACGAACTGCGCCGGGTTCTTCAGGCCCACGTGCTGGCCGTTCTTCAGCGTGACGAGCAGGTTGTTGTCGACCACGCGGTAGGCCGTCGAGTCGATGTGCGAACCCTTCTTCAGCGGCACGCAGCGATCCAGCACGTAGCGCGCGTACTCGATCACCTTGGCGCCGCGCTTCGGGTTGTAGCCGCTGCCCTTCTCGCAGCCGTCGGCCTCGCTGAGCACATCGGTGCCGTACAGCGCGTCGTACAGCGAACCCCAGCGGGCGTTGGCGGCGTTCAGCGCATAGCGCGCGTTGGTGATCGGCACCACCAGCTGCGGGCCGGCCTGCAGCGCGAGCTCGGCGTCGACGTTCTTCGTCGTGGCGCGCGCCTTCTTCGGCTCGGGCACCAGGTAGCCGATCTTCTCGAGGAACTGGCGGTAGGCCTTGGGCTTGGTGATCGGGCCGGGGTTGGCGGTGTGCCAGGCGTCGAGCTCGGCCTGCAGCCGGTCGCGCTCGGCCAGCAGCGCGGCGTTCTTCGGCGCGAGGTCGGCCACGATCGCGTCGAAGCCGGCCCAGAAGGCCTCGCTCGTGACGCCGGTGCCGGGCAGCACGCGGTCCTCGATGAAGCGGTACAGCGGCGTGGCCACGTGCAGGCGGTGGCAGGTGGTGCGGTCGGTCATGGCAATCCTCGAAACGTCAGGGGGTCGGAAAGAAATCGAGCACGTCGCGCAGGCTGGTGCCGGTGCGCGTGGGGGTGGTGTCGAGCTGTTCGAGCGGCAGGCCCGCACGGTTCACCCACAGCGTGGTGAAGCCGTACCAGGTGGCGCCGATCGCGTCCCAGCCGTTGCTGGAGACGAACAGGATCTCGCGCGGCGCGAGGCCGAGCGCGTGCGGGCCGACGGCATAGGCCGCCGGGTCGGTCTTGAAGGTGCGCGTGGCATGCACTGACAGCACGTGGTCGAGCAGACCGGAGAAGCCGGCGCTCTTCACCGCCACGCCGAGCATGTCGGGGTCGCCGTTGGAGAGGATGCCGGTGGTGATGCCACGCGCCTTCAGCGCCTGCAGCACGTCGCGGTTCTCCGGGAAGGCGCTGAGGTGGCGGTACTGGTTCATCAGCCGCTCTTCGGCGGTGGCTTCCAGCACCAGCCCGAGCCGCAGCGCCGCGAAGCGCAGGCCGGCGCGGGTCAGCTCCCAGAACGGCCGGTAGTGGCCGCTCATCGAGACGAGCCGGGTGTACTCGATCTGCTTGTCGCGCCAGAGCACGGCCAGCTTTTCGCCATGGCCGGGAAAGAGCTGCTCGGCCAGCAGCGACACGCTGTACACATCGAACAGCGTGCCATAGGCATCAAACAACACCGCGCGCGGGGCAGGCGCGCCATTTCCTGGCCGGGAATCCATGCCCGAAATCTATTGGACGTCGCAGACAACATTAATAGCGCGAAAAGTCTTGGATTTGTGACGCTGGCGCACGAATCGAGGTCGACCCTCGCATAATCCAGCGCATGGACCGCCTCAAGCAGATCGAATCCTTCGTGGCGGTCGCCGCCCGCGGCAGCCTCACGGCCGCCGCCAACGCCGAGGGCGTGGCGCCGGCCGTGATCGGCCGGCGCATCGACGCCCTGGAAGAGCGCCTGGGCGTGAAGCTGCTGGTGCGCACCACGCGCAAGATCACGCTGACCCACGAGGGCAGCGCCTTCCTTGAAGACTGCCAGCGCCTGCTGGCCGACTTGGCCAATGCCGAAGCGAGCGTCAGCGCCGGCGGGGTGAAAGCAAGTGGATACTTACGTGTGACGGCGCCGGCCGGCTTCGGCCGCCGCCACGTGGCGCCGCTGGTGCCGCGCTTCATCGAGCAGCACCCCGACGTGAACGTCTCGCTGAACCTGAGCGACCGCGTCGTCGACATCGTCAACGAGAGTTACGACTGCGCGGTGCGCGTGGGCGACCTGCCCGACTCCAGCCTGATCAGTGTGCGCCTGGCCGACAACCGGCGCCTGTGCGTGGCCACGCCCGGCTACCTGAAGCGCGCCGGCACGCCGAAACATCCCAACGAGCTGCTGCGCCACGAGTGCCTGACGCTCAGCTCCGACGCCAGCCAGACGCGCGGCTGGGCCTTCGTGGTGGACGGCACGGTGACGCATCTGCGCCCGAGCGGGCGACTGGACTGCAGCGACGGCCAGGTGCTGCACGACTGGTGCGTGGCCGGCCTCGGCATCGCCTGGCGCTCGACCTGGGAGGTCGAGCAGGAAGTGGCCAGCGGACGGCTGGTGTCGGTACTCGACGACTATGCCGCCCCGCCGAACGGCATCTACGCCGTGTTCCCGCACGCCAAGCACCTGCCGCTGCGCGTGCGCCTGTGGATCGATTTCCTCAAGCACACCTACGGCGACTCTTCGTACTGGCGGCGTTAGCTCGCCAGACCAAGCGGCCACCGCGGATCCGGCTCCGCCGGTCCGCCGGTGGCGCCCCCTGGGGGGAGCGCCGTGAGGCGCTCCGGGGGGGTCGTATCACTTGCTCAAGCATTCCTTCATGAACGCCTTGCGCTCGTCGCCCTTCTTGCCGGTGGCGTCCTTGTTGCAGGACTTCATCTTGTCCTGCTGGGTCTGCTTCTTGGCCGACAGGCAGGTCTTCATGAAGGCCTTGCGCTCGTCGCCCTTCTTGTCGCCGGCTTCCTTGTTGCACTCGCCCATCTTGTTCTGCTGGGCCGTCGGCGCCTTGGCCGCGTCGGCGGCGTAGGTGGGCGCAACGAACGCGAACGCGGAAAGGGCCGCAACCGTGATCAGCTTCTTCATGTGGTCTCCTGTGCTGAAGGGGCAAAAGTGCCGCTGCGGATTGAAGCACCGAGCTCGTGCGGCGGCAATGGAAGGAACGCACCGGGGCGTCGCGCCGACGACACGCGCCTGCGACACCTGACAGGAGTCCGCCAGAAAAGGCGATTCAGAGAATGCGGCGCGGATGCGCCAGCGCCTCGTGGGCGGCGTGCAGCCGCCGCACCAGCACGCGGATGAAGCCTTCGTCGAAGCGGTGCCGGCAGCCCGGGCTCAGCTGCGCCAGCGTCTCCGGCGTGAAGGAGATGGTGGTGGCCGTCTCGGTGACGATCACGTCGGTGCTGTGGCGCCGCAATTCGGCGCTGGGCGCGAGGTAGGCCATCTCGCCGACGCTGGTGCCGGCGCCGAGCTGGGCGACCTTCTGGCCGTCGCGGAAGACCTCCAGCTCGCCCTTGGCGATGATGTGGAAGGTGTTGCCTTCCTCGCCCTTGCGGTACAGCGCGTGGCCGAAGTCGTGGCGCTGCCACTTGGCGCGGTGCACCACCTCCCAGAGCTCGACGTCGCCGAAGCTGGCGAAGAAGTCGAGCGAGCGCAGCAGCGTGAAGCGCTCGGAGTCGAGCACGCCCTGCAGCTGGCCGCGCGGCACGTGCTGCTGCGAGATCAGCGCCGACAGCGCCTGGGCGAACTCGTCCCAGCCGCGGTAGCGCTGCGCCGGATCCTTGTTGAGCGCGCGCTGGATCACCGCGTCGACCGTCGCCGAGACGCCGTCGCGCAGCTTCGACAGCGACGGCGGGCTCTGGTGGTAGATCTGGTGCATCAGCGCCGACTGCACCTGCGCGTCGAACGGCGGCCGGCCGGCGATCAGGTGGTAGAGCACCGCGCCGAGCGAATAGATGTCGGCCCGCGCGTCGAGCGCCGCGCCGTCGAGCTGCTCGGGCGACATGTAGGCCAGCGAGCCGACGCGATAGACCTGCGTCACGTCGGAGGCGAGGTTGAGCACGCTGCCGAAGTCGGACACCTTCACGTCGGTGATGGTGCCGTTGACCAGCGTCACCAGCAGGTTGGCCGGCTTGACGTCGCGGTGGATCAGCCCCTGGCGGTAGACGTAGCCCAGCGCCATCGCGCACTTGAAGCCGAGCTCGACAATCAGTTCGAGCGGCAGCAGCTGGTCGGCGCGGCAGTAGGGCCGCAGCGTGTTGCCCGGCACGTACTCCATCACCAGGTAGGGCTCCACCGGGTCGGGCACGGCGTCGTAGATCTGCACGACATTCGGGTGCTTGAGCCGGCCCACCAGTGCCGCCTCGGCGGCAAAGAAGCGCTCGAAGAAGCGGTTGTCCTGCGCATCGCCCAGCGCGGCCGAGCGCACGCGCTTGATCGCGACGTCCATGTCCTGGAAGTCGTCGTGGCAGAGGAACACTTCGCTGGTCGCGCCTTCGCCCAGCTTCTTCAGCACCCGGTACTTGCCGATCAGCAGCGGCAGTTCGCCGGCATCGCTGGGCGGTGCGGCGGGCGAGGAAACGGTCGACGAGGACATGACGGGGCGCAAGAGAGCCTGCCCATGATTCCACACGCGGCCGCGCGGCGCAGCCCCGATCTGGCGCAGGAAAACGGCGCATTCCCGCCCATCGCCTGCCGGCCGGCCGCGCAGGGGGCGAAACGTAGAATCCCCTCATGATCCAAGCCAAACAGGAGCTGCTGGCCGCGCTGGCCGCGGCGATCGCCGAGGTGAGCCCCGGCGCGACGGCGCCGGTCGCGTTCGAATCGCCCAAGCAGGCGGCGCACGGCGACCTCGCCTGCACGGCCGCGCTGCAGCTGGCGCGCCCTCTGAAGAAGAACCCGCGCGAGGTGGCCACGGCGCTGGTCGAGGCGCTCAACCGCCAGGCGGCCGTGCAGCGGTGGGTGTCGGCGCTGGAGATCGCCGGCCCCGGTTTCGTCAATTTCCGCCTGCGCGATGCCGCTCGGCAGGCCGTGGTGGCCGAAGTGCTGCACGCGGGCGACGACTTCGGCCGTGCCGCGCCGAACGGCCAGCCGGTGCTGGTGGAGTTCGTCTCGGCCAATCCGACCGGCCCGCTGCACACCGGCCACACGCGACAGGCGTGTCTGGGCGACGCGATCTGCAACCTGCTCGAGTGGCAGGGCTGGCAAGTGACGCGCGAGTTCTATTACAACGACGCCGGCGTGCAGATCGCCACGCTGGCCGCCTCGGTGCAGGCACGCCTGAAAGGCCTGAAGCCGGGCGACGCCGGCTGGCCCGAATCGGCCTACAACGGCGACTACATCGCCGACGTCGCGGCCGACTTCGCGGCCAAGAAGACGGTGCACGCCGACGACCGCGAGTTCACCGCCTCCGGCCTGTCGGACGACCTGGAGGGCATCCGCCAGTTCGCCGTGGCCTACCTGCGCCACGAGCAGGACCTCGACCTCCAGGCCCTGGGCGTGCGCTTCGACCACTACTACCTCGAGTCGAGCCTGTACACCAGCGGGCGCGTCGAAGACACGGTGCGGCGCCTGATGGGCGCCGGCAAGACCTACGAGGACGGCGGCGCGCTGTGGCTGCGCAGCACCGAGTACGGCGACGACAAGGACCGCGTGATGCGCAAGTCCGACGGCACCTACACCTACTTCGTGCCCGACGTCGCCTATCACCTGGCCAAGTACGAACGAGGCTTCCCGAGGGCCATCAACATCCAGGGCGGCGACCACCACGGCACCACCGCGCGGGTGCGCGCCGGCATCCAGGCCGCCGGCATGGGCGTGCCGGCCGGCTACCCCGACTACGTGCTGCACAAGATGGTCACGGTGATGAAGGGCGGCGAGGAGGTGAAGATCTCCAAGCGCGCCGGCAGCTACGTGACGCTGCGCGACCTGGTCGACTGGACCGGCCGCGACGCGGTGCGCTTCTTCATGCTCAGCCGCAAGGCCGACACCGAGTTCGTCTTCGACGTCGACCTCGCCCTCAAGCGCAACGACGAGAACCCGGTCTTCTACGTGCAGTACGCGCACGCGCGCATCTGCTCGGTGATCCAGCAGTTTGTCGAGAAGGGCGGCGACGTGGCCACGCTGCACGGCGCCGACGTGACGCTGCTCGCCGCGCCCAGCGAGGCCGCGCTGATGCTCGAGCTGGCGCGCTTCCCCGAGGTGCTGCACAGCGCGGCGGCCGACTTCGCGCCGCACGACATCGCCTTCTACCTGCGCGACCTCGCCGGCGCCTTCCACAGCTACTACGCGAGCGAACGCTTCCTGGTCGACGACCCGGCGCTGGCGCGCGCACGCATCGCGCTGCTGGCGGCCACGCGCCAGGTGCTGCGCAACGCGCTGGCGGTGCTGGGCGTGTCGGCCCCGCAGCGCATGGACCGCGATCAACCCGCTCTGGAGACTGCATGAAATCGCAACGCGGCGGATTCGCCCTCGGCCTGATCGTGGGCCTGCTGATCGGCCTGGCGCTGGCGCTGGCGGTGGCGCTGTACGTCACCAAGGTGCCGGTGCCCTTCG
>WBZM01004404.1_pt1 | contig 10250 bp, 6 predicted proteins | sample 5204271 | NCBI WGS metagenome assembly WBZM01 (sample SAMN12344346, study PRJNA552823) | activated sludge metagenome | biome: Activated sludge suspended growth; feature: Nitrification reactor; material: Wastewater; isolation source: activated sludge from nitrification reactor of wastewater treatment... | reverse complement strand
GTCGATAAAGCCGGGTTTGATGGTGGTTACCGTTACTCCGTGGCGAGACAGTCGATTGCGCAGCGCTTCGAGATAGGTATTCAACCCGGCCTTGCTGGCGTTATAGACAGGACTGCCGACACGCCCGCGGTCCCCGGCGATTGAGCTAATGCCGACGATCTGGCCGCCGCCCGCCCGCTCAAAGCGCGCCGCCGCCTGGTTTAGCCAGGCAATGGCCCCCAGCAGGTTCGTTCGGATCATGGCCTCATCCTTGGCGAAGTCGTATTCGTGCGGCTTCACCGCCGGCTGGACGGCGGCGGCGTAGATGATCAGATCCAACCCGCCCAGGTCACGGGTAATCTGGTCGAACAGGGCGGGGACCTGCTGGTGCTCGGTCACATCGTGGATGTAGGCGCAGACCGGCTGGCGGCCGTCCTGATTGACGCTGTCGCGGAGCGCGGCGAGTTCGGCCTCGCGCCGGGCCACGGCGGCCACACGGTAGCCCCGCGCCGCCAGCCGGCGAACGAGGGCGGCTCCCAGGCCGGAAGACGCGCCAACGATAATAGCGCGCCGCTGCGGTTCGAGGGGGCGATTGATGGATGGCGTAGTGTTCATAGGCTCCAGACCGGGGAGGATACAATCGATTCTAACAAATAGCCCGGCGCTGTAAAGCGCCGGGCGGCCAACGATCGGGCTACGCCCGTGCGTCGGGCTTACCGCTGACGGCATCGGCCGCCAGCTGGAGCAATTGCTGAACGCGCGGTAGCATGTCGCTGGGATCAGCGAGCAATCCTTCCTGAAGCAGAGCTCCGGCATAGAGCTGTTCAATCGCCAGATTGATCAGCGGCGAATCCGGCTGGGCGGTGGTCAGCGCCGCCAGGCTGGCGATGAGCGGGTGGTCGCGGTTCAGCTCCAGGATGTGGCGTGGCGCTTCGTAATCCCGGCCCATCATCCGGTAAATGCGCTGCATATCGGCCTCGCGCGCTTCCTTCGCCACCAGTCGGGCGGGGCTGTCGCGCAGCACACGCGAGGCCCGCACTTCGGTCACTCGATCGCCGAGCGTGGTCACGCAGCGGCCGACGAAGCGGTTGAAGTCCGGCTCCGGTGTCGTGGGTTCCGGTTCCCGGTGGCCCGCTTCCTCAACGGCCTCGGGCAGCTGCACGTCGGCGTCGGCCACGTTGCGGAAGGGCTTATCGCGATACTCGCCCAGCATCGGCGCGAGGAAAATGTCCAGCGGCTCATGCCAGTACAACACTTCCAGGTCGCGCGCGCGATAGGCATCAAGGTGCGGGCTGCGGCTGGCGGCCTGCGGGTTGTCGCCCAGGACGTAATAAATCTCGGACTGCGTCTCGGGCATGCGGCCGATGTAGTCGTCGAGCGACACGCGCTTGCCATCCGAGCGCGTTGTCTGGTAGCGCAGCAACGGCAGAATATCCTCACGCGCGGCCGGGTCCGTCGCAAGGCCCTCTTTCAGCACGCTGCCGTACTCGCTAATGAACTGATCGTACTTTTGCGGCTCGCTCTCGCTTAGCTTCTTCAATTCGCGCAGGATGCGGCTTTTGATCGTCTTGCCCAACTGGCCCATCAGTCGGTTGTTCTGCACCGTCTCGCGGCTGACGTTCAGCGGCAGGTCTTCCGAGTCTACGACGCCGTCGATGAACGATAGCCATGCCGGCAGCAAATCGGTGCAATACTCCTGGATGAGCACATTGTGGGCGTAGAGCATTACGCCTGGATCACGGCGCGTTGCCAGCACGCCGCGGTCGCGCCGTCCGGGCACGAAAAGAAGGGCCCGCAACTGCACCGGCGCGTCGGACGAGAAGTGGACCGTCAGCAGCGGCTCCTCGAAGTCCATGCTCAGCTGCTGGTAGAACTGCCGGTAGTCATCCGCTTTAACTTCCGCCGGAGGCTTGCGCCAAAGCGAATCGCGCTGGTTGGCCTGCTCGCCATTGACATAAATGGGAAAGCGCACGTAGTCGGAGTACTTCTTGATGATTTGCCTCAGCCGCCAGGCATTGGCAAGCTCTTCGGCATCCGGCTTGAGTTCGACGATGATTTCGGTGCCGCGATCAGGCTTGGTCGCCGGCTCCACGGCGAATGTGTCGCCGCCATCGGATGTCCAGGCCACGGCCGCCGCGTCCTTCAGATAGCTGCGCGAGACGACACGAACGCGATTGGCGGCCATAAAAACCGAATAGAAGCCGACACCGAACTGGCCGATCACCTCGCTTGGGTCCACGTCGCCTTTGTTGAGCCGCGCCATGAACTCACGCGCGCCCGATTGAGCGATGGTGCCCAGGTTGCGCACGATCTCGTCGTGAGTCATGCCGATGCCGCTATCGCGGATGACGATCCGCTTCGGCTCGCCCTCGCCGTTCTCAGGTACCTCAACGTGGATGGCTAACTCGGCCTCGGCGTCGAGGATATTGTTGTTGGTCAGCGCCTCGAACTGGAGCCGGGTCAGAGCGTCCGACGCGTTGGAGACGAGTTCACGCAAGAAAATATCCCGGTCCTTATAAAGGGAGTGGGCCAGGATGTAGAGCAGTTGCTGGATTTCGGCCTTGAAGCCGTAGGATTCCGGCTGGTCGTTCATTCTGTTTGCTTGTTCTCCTGCACGACTGTCGTCAAGGTATTTTAAATCGTAGCGGCCTGGAGTTAGAGCGACGTTAGCAGCGAACCTCCTGTCCCGCTTGGCTTTTCCCCTGAAGTTAGCATACTATATGCTGATGAGCGACCGGCGTTCCGGTCGTTTCCTTTACACGCCAACAGAGGAGAAAGCAAGGGATGAAGCGAGTGCTGTGGATCGTAGGTATGCTTTTGCTATTGGTGGGCTTACTTGCCGCTTGCGGGGGGCAGGCGGTCGAACCCGGCGCCGAGAATGCGCCCGCGCCAGCCGCTACGACGGCCAGCGATGGCCTAGCTACCGCGCCGACCGAGACGAGTGCAGAGCCCGTGGCCACCGAGCCTGCCTCGGGCGATACACAGCCGGCAAATTCGGACGCCGAGGCGGAACCGGCGGGCGACATGATCGCCGGCCGTCCAGCTTCCGGCATCGACCCTGACACCGGGTTGGAAATAAATCCGGCCACGATCACGCCCGGCGTAGATTATATCGTCCGCGGCGAGCTGGTAAACCACAACCTGACTCCCGCCACGAGTCCCGAGTTCATGGTTATTTCGCCGGCCGGCGTTCGCTATCGCATCCGCAGCCAGGCCCTTGAACAAATCTTCTATGAGGACGGCACGCAACCCGCGCCGTTTCAGTATAAGCGCGGCATGCTCATCCAGGCCACGGTGCGCCAGGAAGAAGGTTCCGCACCGACGACGCTTGTCAATTCGACCGACCTCGTCTTGCTCCAGAGCGAGTGAGCGCTGGGCCTGCTCGGGCTCTATCTCCCACCAACCAGGCTTATTACGACCGAGGGCGCGCTGGCCGGAGTGCCCCTCGGTCTTTTCATATCTTCGCGCGACTCCCACTTGACAAAACAGTTCGTCTCCGTACAATTCTGATGCGAATAGTATGGCTACGAAGGAGAAATGATGTCGCGGATGGTGAACACCAGCGCCGAGCGCGGAGAGAAATTTCGCGCTTTTGCCGCCTCACTCTGTTCCGGGGGCGACCCGCGTGCGGCTCGTCTTATGGACGAGATGCGCCGCGTATCCCACCATCTCTACCAGCTAGGCGAAGCCAGCTTGGCCAGCGCCGGACTCTCCTACGCGCAATACCGCATTCTGATGGTCCTGCTTTTCCATGAGTGGTTGGGCGATGAGCAGGGCTTGAACCCCTCGACGATTAGCGCCGAGCAGGGAACCAGTCGCAATACTATCAGCGCGCTCATTCGCAGCCTCGAAGAGGCTGGCTTGATCGAGCGGCATCTGGATGCCGAGGACCGCCGTCGCTTCAATATCCGTTTGACCGAAGCGGGTCGCATCCAGGTTAGTGAACACGCCAACCGCCACATCTGCACCATCGCCGACATCTTTGCCGCGCTGACGCCGGAGGAGATGGCCACGCTTAGCACGCTCCTGCAGAAGCTTTACGATCGCGCTCAGGTGGTTAAGGAAGAGATTACCACGAATCCTGGAGGTTCCTATGCAACTAGCCGGTAGACCCGCCGCACGTCCGGCGCGTTCGGGACGGCCTAATCTGGCATCGCTCGGCCGCGCCTTGCGCTATCTTGTGCGCTACCCGAAATTAACGGCCGGCGCGCTGGTGGCCCTGGTTGTCGCGACCGCTGCTCAGCTTGCCGTACCGCAACTCGTGCAGCAGATCATCGATACCATCATCCGCAGCGCCACCAACCAGGGCATTCTGGCCCTGCCGGCCAACATCCAGGCCATTGCCGCCCAACGGTTGGGCCTCGACCTCACCTCAGCGCAAGCGCAACTGGACGGCGCGCCGCGCGCCCTGATTACGGCAACATTGATTATTGTCCTGTTTGCCGTAGCTCGTGGCGTCTTTTCGTTTGGTCAGAACTTCCTTTCCCAGTCGCTGTCGGAGAATATCGCCTTTGACCTGCGTAACGACCTTTTCAGCAAGATACAACGCCTCAGCTTCAGCTACCACGACCGCAATCGCACCGGTCAACTGATGATCCGTGCGACCGACGACGTTGAGCGGCTGCGAACGTTTATCGGCCAGGGTCTGTTGCTGGCGCTCCAGGCTGTTATCCTGTTGACCGGGACGCTGATCATCCTGTTCTTGACGAACGCGCGGCTGACGCTGGTGGTTTTGCCCGTGCTGCCTCTGGCGATGATAATCTTCATCGTTTTTGGCGCCGTGGCCCAACCGCTGTTTATCGAGGTGCAGAAGCGCCTCGGCCGCGTCAACACGACGTTGCAGGAGAACCTGGCCGGGCTAAAGGTCGTCAAGGCGTTTACCAGCGAGAAACGAGAGGAGAAGCGCTTCCATGATAGCATCGACTCCCTGTTGGAACAGCGCGTCAAGGTCAGCCGCATTTTCTCCTTCTTGTTTCCATTCATCTTCCTGATCGCTAACCTCGGCCAGGCCGCGGCGCTGTACTTTGGCGGGCGACAGATCGTCAACGGCACCCTGACCATCGGCGAGTGGCAGAAGTTCAGCCTGTACCTGATCTATGTGTTCATCCCGATGGGACAACTGGGATTTATCATCTCGCTTATGGCCCAGGCCGGGGCCAGCGCCGACCGTATCTTCGAGATTCTCGATGCGCGCAACGAGGTCGAGAACAAGCCCGGAGCGGCCGACCTCGGGGACGTGCAAGGGCGGGTAGAGTTTAGCGACGTGACCTTCCGCTACTTTAGCGGCAGCGAGCCGGTGTTGAGCCATATCAACTTCGCCGCCGAGCCGGGTCAGACGGTTGCCTTGCTGGGCGCGACGGGCAGCGGCAAGAGCAGCATTATCAATCTCATCCCGCGGTTCTACGACGTGAGCGAAGGACAGGTGCTTATCGACGGCCGCGATGTGCGTGATGTGACCCTGGAGAGCTTGCGCCAGCATATCGGCATCGTGCTGCAGGAGACGGTGCTGTTTAGCGGCACCATCCGCGACAACATCGCCTTCGGCCGCCCTGACGCGACGGAAGAGGAAGTCGTTGCCGCGGCCAAGGCCGCGGCTGCGCACGACTTCATCACCGCCTTCCCCGAAGGCTACGAGACACCGGTCGGCGAACGCGGCGCAACGCTCAGCGGCGGCCAGAAGCAGCGCGTCGCCATTGCGCGCGCCCTGCTGCTCGACCCCCACATCCTTATCCTCGATGACAGCACCAGCAGCGTTGACCTGAACACAGAATACGAGATCCAGAAGGCGCTGGACAAGCTGATGGAAGGGCGGACTAGCTTCGTCATCGCCCAGCGCATCAGTACCGTTCTCAACGCCGATCAGATTCTCGTGCTTGACAAAGGCGCCATCGTCGCCCGTGGCACGCACGAGGAACTGATGGAAAACAGCGCCATCTACGCCGACATTTATCACTCGCAGCTTGCCGAAGACGTGGCGGCCCCGGCGAGATAGAAGAGGTTAATCCGCGGATTGGGCAAAGCGAGCAGATAAGGTCACTTCTGCAGCCGCACAATCGGCGAAGGAACCTGCGGAGTATACGACTATGATGGATCGTCAAGCACAACTACTGGGGATGGAGACGAGCAAGGCGCGCAGCGTCGGTGGGACACTGAGCCGGTTGTGGCACTACTTCCGCCACTACGGTTGGGTACTGCTACTTGTCGCCATACTAATGGTTGCCAGCACCTACATGCAGGTGCTCATCCCCGACCTGACCGGGCAGGTAGTTGACTGTTACCTTACACCTTTTTCGGTTGGGTCCGAGGTAGGCGGAGCAGGGGCGGCGCTGGCCAGCGCCCTTAACCAGAGCGAGGGCGGCCCAGCCAGCAACTGCTGGTACACAACACCCAATCTGACAGCTACGGCGGCCCAGACAATTGCTGGCCTGGGACGGCTGATCCTGCTCATCGTCGGCCTCTACGTTGGCAGCGCGATATTCAGCGGCATCATGTTTTACTCGATGAGCTGGTCAGGCTACCGCGTCCTGCGCGACTTGCAGGCCGAAGTCTTTGCTCACATCCACCAACTGCCGCTGGGCTACTTTAGCAAGCACGAAGCGGGCGACGTGATGAGCCGCTTCACCAACGATAGCGACACGTTGCAACAGGTCATCGGTTTCGGCCTCGTGTCGGTGCTGCAAGGGACGTTGCAGATCGTATGGGTGGTCTGGCGCATGGTCGATTTGAACGCGCCCTATGCCCTGATCAGCCTGATTACGTTGCCGCTGATGTTCATCACCACGCGGTGGTTTTCCAACCAGGCCCGGAAGGCGTTCCGCAAGGCACGGACGCAGATCGGCAACGTTAACGCCGATCTGCAAGAAAGCATCTCGGCCGTGCGCGAGGTGCAGGCGTTTAGCCGCGAGGAGGAGAACATCCAGCAGTTCCGCGCGAGCAACGCCGCCAACCGTGACGCCAACATTCGCGCCCAGGCCTACACCGGGGCGCTCGCTCCTACGCTGGAAGCGCTGAGCTACGTGAGCCTGGCCATCGTCGCTGGCGTGGGCGGCCTGTTACTGCTGAACGGTCAGGGCCTGTTGGGCGCGACCATGTCCGTGGGCCTGATCATTACCTTCATTGGCTACACCCAGCAGTTCAACCGTCCGGTGCAGCAGATCGCCACACTCTGGGCCAATATTCAGAGCGCCATTGCTGGCGCGGAGCGCATCTTCGGCCTGCTCGATGAGCCGGTGGAGATCGTTGATAAGCCCGACGCTGTGGAGATGCCGGCCATCACCGGTCACGTCGTCTATCGCGATGTGTGGGCCGAGTACAATCCCGGCCAGCCGGTTTTGCGCGGGGTGGACATTGACGCGCAGCCTGGCCAGACCATTGCCGTCGTCGGCGCGACGGGCGCGGGCAAAACGACGATCATCAATTTGCTGCCGCGTTTCTGGGACGTGAGCCAGGGCAGTATCACTATCGACGGCCTTGATGTGCGCGACGTGACCCAGCAGAGCCTGAGACGGCAGATTGGCCTTGTCTTGCAAGACTCGTTTCTGTTCAGCGATACCGTAATGAACAACATCCGCTATGGCCGCCCCGAAGCGACGGACGAGCAGGTGCTGGCCGCGGCCAAGCTGGCCCACGCCGATGAGTTCATCGAGCGCTTGCCTGACGGCTATCAGACCGTGCTGGGCGAGCGCGGCTCCGGCCTCAGCCAGGGCCAACGGCAGCTATTGTCCATTGCTCGCGTGGCGCTTATCGACCCACGCATCCTCATCCTCGATGAGGCGACAAGCAGCGTAGACACGCGCACCGAGCGCGAGATTCAAAAGGCCCTTGAAGAACTGCTGCACGGCCGGACCAGCTTCGTCATCGCGCACCGTCTCAGCACCATCCGCCATGCGGATCAGGTGCTGGTTGTGGACGATGGACAGATCGTCGAACGTGGCACGCATCAAAGCCTGCTGGCAGCGCGCGGCCGCTACTACGATCTCTATATGAGCCAGTTCCGTCGGTCGGCGCAGACCCCGGTGGATGGCGAAGACGCCGACGCCGACGAGGTTGGTTTTCTGGCCTTCCGCCCGGCATAGCGCGCGTACAGACACTCCGGACGACCCACGAGAGGACGGTGAGCTTTTCTGAAAGGCAAGGAAACCACCGTCCTTTCTGCATCTTTCGGCGTACTCTTCCCCTCATATGTGAAATGCGCCAATTTCGCGCATAATTGGGCTTCATGCTTGCCACGTACCCCCCCGGCGCACCACCGGCGTTTCACCTGCTTGCCAAACCGTCCGGGGCTACTTGCAACCTGGACTGCGCCTACTGCTTCTTCCTCTCCAAGGAGATGCTCTACCCCGGCAGCCGCTTTCGCATGGCCGACGATTTGCTGGAAGCTTACATCCGGCAGCTCATTGAAGCCCACCGCACACCGGAGGTCACTGTCGCCTGGCAAGGGGGCGAGCCAACGCTGATGGGACTGGACTTCTTTCGTCGCTCGGTTGAGTTGGCGGAGAAGTATCGCCGGCCGGGTATGACCGTCCACTACACGATCCAGACGAATGGGACGCTACTGGACGATGCCTGGGGCGAATTCCTGGCCGCCAATCGCTTCCTGGTTGGAATCAGTCTCGACGGCCCGCGCGAAATACATGACTTGTATCGGTATGACAAAGGCGGCGCCCCGACGTTTGACCGGGTGATGCGCGGGCTGGCCGCGCTCCAACGCCACAAGGTGGATTGGAACATTCTCTGCACGCTGCACCGCGCCAACGCCGACCGGCCGCTAGAGGTCTACCGCTTTTTCCGCGACGAATTGGACGCCGAGTTCATGCAGTTCATTCCTATTGTGGAGCGGCTGACATCGGAACAGGCGCTGTTTCCAGAGGGGCAGGGTGAGGCGTGGCGCTCCTGGCGCGACCGGCCACTGTACACCCAAAGCGGCGACCGCGTGACCCAACGTTCGGTGACGGCGGCGCAATATGGCGACTTTCTGTGCGCTATCTTCGACGAGTGGGTACGGCGCGACGTCGGCCGCGTCTACGTGCAGATGTTCGACGTGGCCCTGGCGAACTGGGTTGGGCAGCCGCCCGGGCTATGCGTTCACTCGCGGACGTGCGGCACGGCGCTGGCCATGGAACACAACGGCGACCTCTACTCGTGCGACCATTTTGTCGAGCCGGCGTATCGCCTGGGCAACATTCGGGAGGAGCACCTGATCGAACTGGTAGCTTCCGACCGGCAGCGCCAGTTCGGGCGGGATAAGGCCGACACGCTGCCCGGCTACTGTCGCGAGTGTGACGTGCGCTTCGCCTGCCACGGGGGTTGCCCCAAAGACCGATTCATCACAACGCCCGATGGGGAACCGGGACTGAATTACCTTTGCGCTGGCTACAAGCGCTTTTTTCACCATGTCGCGGACTCAATGCGCTTTATGGCCGAGGAGCTACGCCACGAGCGTCCTCCGGCTAACATCATGGCCCATCTGGCCCGGCGCGACGCGGCGGCGCGATCGCAATTCGCGGACGTCCGCCGAAACGATCCCTGCCCGTGCGGGAGCGGGCGAAAGTTCAAGCATTGCCACGGCCGGGCGTCCTAGCGCCTTCGCTTACGTGCCGACGACGATGCCCCCATCCACGCGCAGCACTTCACCCGTGATGAAGCTTGCCTCGTCGGAGGCCAGGAAGAGATAGGCGTTGGCAATATCGCGCGGCTCCCCCATGCGGCCGAGCGGCGTCCGCGCCCTCATTCCGGACAGGATATTCTCCGGCATAGCAGCGACCATCTCCGTTGCCGTGAAGCCCGGGGCGACGGCGTTGACGCGGATGCCGGTCCGGCCCAGTTCGCGCGCCCAGACCTTGGTCATGCCGACGACACCGGCCTTGCTGGCGACGTAGTTGGTCTGACCAAAGTTGCCGTCGAGCCCGACGATGGAAGTGGCGTTTAGGATGACGCCGCTGCCCTGGCGGATCATGATCGGGGCTACGGCCTGAGCGCAATTGAACACACCTTTCAGGTTGACACCGATCACCAGATCGAAATCGGCTTCGGGCATTTGCTTCACCAGTTCGCCGTCTTTCACCTTAACCAGCGTGCCGTCGCGCAGGACGCCAGCGTTGTTAACCAGCACGTCGATGCGGCCGTGTCGAGACACCACATCATCAACCCAGGTCTGGACGGCCGCTCGGTTGGCGACGTTGACCCGATGGAACTCGCCGCCGACGGCTTCCGCCGCCTGCCGGCCCAGTTCCTCATTCAGATCGGCGATAATAACAACGGCCCCTTCCTCG
>WBZM01004403.1_pt1 | contig 10251 bp, 10 predicted proteins | sample 5204271 | NCBI WGS metagenome assembly WBZM01 (sample SAMN12344346, study PRJNA552823) | activated sludge metagenome | biome: Activated sludge suspended growth; feature: Nitrification reactor; material: Wastewater; isolation source: activated sludge from nitrification reactor of wastewater... | reverse complement strand
CCCGTCGGCTGGATCGATGGCGGCGGACCAGGCACCCATCGAGCGACGGGCGACACGATGCCGCCGCACACCGGGATCCTCGAGGGAGAACAGATCACCTCGACGAACGGCCACTTCCACCTCACGCACCAACCCGGTGGCAACATCACGTTGACGTGGGATCAGGGTCAGTTGTGGGAGTCCGGCAGCGGCGGCAACGGTGGCGGCACGCTCATCATGCAAGCCGACGGCAACCTGGTCCTCTACGGTCGCGACGGGCGCGCCGTGTGGGCGACGGGCACCGACGGCAACAACGGCGCCCACCTGATCATGCAGGACGACGGCAACGCGGTCATCTACGCGGCATCGGGCCAAGCCGTCTGGGCGAGAAACACGGTGACGGCGCTGCCTCGGCTGCCCGATGTGTCGATCGTCAAGCCAAATGTCCTCAACCCGGAGGTGGCAGCGACGATCGAACGACTCACCACCAAGGCAGACAGGTCGGACGGGTCCGGCGGCGGACACCACTTCGACACGATCTAGCCGGTCCAGCCAGCTGACCGGCCGAGCCAAGACTCAGCGCGGAGTCACCCACATGGTGATGTCGGCGTGGACGACCACCATTCCCCGCGGATCGGTGACGTCCACGCCGACGACTACGTCCCGTGACTCCCCCGCGTCGAGCTGAGCCAGTGGCTCTACCGTCGCGACCGCCGTCAGGGTGCCCCGCGCCTTGGCCTGATAGGACACCGTCATCCCCTTGGGAATCCATCGGTGGCTCTCCGGCAACGAGACATCGATGGTCGTCCCGGCGGCCAGCTCGGCGAGGTTGCAGCAGGCGATCGCGTGAACAGTGCCGATGTGGTTGTGCACCCCCCACCAGTCCCGCATGCGCACCTCTCCCCTGCCGGGCTCCAGCGCGACGAAGCTCGCCCCGATGGTCCGGAAGTAGGGCGCCTTCATCGACACGGCAGCGCTGAAGATCGCCTTGCCGAGCGGGCGCGGAGCCAGGGTTTCATACGTCCGTTTGATCAGCGAAGCACTCACACCCCCATTCTCTCTATCCCCGCAATCGGGTGAGAATGGGCCGGTGACGGAGTGGGACCAGCGTGCACGCGCGGCGGCGGATTCGGTCCGTCGCCTCTTCGGGCGTCGCCTGCTCGGTATGCCGTTCACTCACCTCGCGCGCGTCGACCACCCGGTGAGTCGACCCGTTTTCGGACCGTGGAACTACTGGTGGCAGGCGCACTACATCGACGCGCTCGTCGATGAGTCGATTCGGGAGCACGCGCGCGGCACCGACGCCCTGGCCCGGCACGCGCGTCGGCTGGCCCAGCGCACCCTGGTGAGCGTCGGCATCCGCAATGTCGGACGCTTCACCAACGCCTACTACGACGACATGGCCTGGATGCTGTTGGCGGCCCACCGTCTGGAGATGCACGGAGCCACCCATGGTCCACTCCCCCGCGGCACCCGTGCGCACGCTGGCCGAGCCCTGCGCCGCACCATCAGCCGGGGCGACACGCCCGACCTCGGAGGCGGGGTTTTCTGGAACACCGCCCACGACTTCAAGAACCTCCCGGCGACCGGGCCCTGGTCGCTCTTTCGTGCTCGGATCGGGGATCTCGCACGTGCGGAGGCGCTCATCGACTGGTCCTACACCCACCTGCACGACCCGAGCACGGGGCTCCTTCAGGACGGCATCGAGATCGATCCGGACGGCGGCACTCGCCGCACCCCCCATATCTTCACCTACAACCAGGGCACCGTCCTGGGCACCCTCACCGAACTCGCAACTCGGGGACACCGCGAGTCGGCCGCCCGGGCCACCGATCTGGTCGCCTCGGTGCACGCCCACCTCACCACCGACGCGGGTGGCCGGCTCGCCCTGCGCACCCACGGCGACGGCGACGGCGGGCTCTTCACCGGCATCCTCGTGCGCTACCTCGCGCTCGCGGCCCGGTCCCCCGCGCTGCCGTCCGCAACTCGGGAGGTCGCGGCCCGGCTGGTGCGCGACAACGCCCACCTCCTCTGGGATGGTCGCGAATCACGTTCCATGTCAAAGACATTGGGTATGCCGTCCAGCCAGGTCACGGTCTTCTCCCCCGACCCAGCCGCGCCGGCCCGCGAAAGCCAGCCACCCGGCATCCCCATCGAGCTATCCACCCAACTGCAGGCCTGGACCATCCTGGAGGCGGCGGCGTCACTCAGCGAGTGACGACTGCCCCCAGGTCCCACGCGACGACGACATTGCGGGTAGACGCCTGACTGAGGTCGGTGGGCTGGAGGCAGCCGATGGTGAGCAACCGACCCGGGATTGGGGCCGTGCCCCACACCGAGGTGTCGTTGGCCAGGCCGCCGTCCTTGGTCGGGGTGTGGAAGCTCACGGCCCGATAGACCAGCCAGCGCTGACCGGAGGCTTCGGTGCGGACCCACAGCTCGTCGCCCTGGGACACCGCAAAGGCCTGCGTGCGCCAGTCGTAGAGGGCGTTGAAGGCGGCCGGTCCCTTGCGCCACGTGTGACCGGCCAGCACGGTGAGGTCAGCTGCGGAGGTGCCGGGCAACGAATAGGGCCGGTCCGGGGCGGTGTAGTAGCACGCGGTCTCGAGATGAGATCGGCCCGGGTCGAGCAGGCCGTTGACCACAGGACAGGGTGTCGTCGCGATCGGGATGCTGGTGCCAGTCTTGGGCAGGAACAGCTCCCGGGGGACCGACGGTGCGATCTGTGCCGCTTCGCCGGTGACCACTGACCCAGGGCTGGTCGTAGCTGTCGCGAGCGACGCGGTGGCAGCCGAGGTTGTCGCCCCACCATCCGTTGAGCCTAGGGACCCCGAGGGCGGGGCAATCGCGGACGCCTGTCCCGACGCGGTCACGGGGCTGACCGAACCGGCCGAGCCAGCACACCCGGTGAGCCCCACCGTCAGCGCCGCTGCCACCCCCGCGCCCCACGTGCCCAACAGCGATGGTATGCCGGTCCGCCGGGCCATCATCGCGGCGTCACCACATCATCACCACACGAGTACTCCGCCATTGCCCGGAGGCATCACCGGGCGTCGTCGACCCCGGTGTTGGCGCCGATCCCCCGACCGGGCGTCGCCTGCACGGCGCACCTCACACCGGCGTCGGCCGGCAACGGGAAGGCCTGCGGTGCCGTGGTGAGGTCAGACCAGGCGACCGCCACCGGGTCGACCAGGGTCGCGGTCCGGGTGCCGTTCGCCTCCGACCAACGGACCGTGGCCGTGTTGGCCGGCAGGGCGCCCGCCCAGGCGACATTGGTGGCGGTGCCGTCCGGGTTGCATGGGTCGCTCGTCGAGGGTGCGATTGGCTTGGGAGTGGTCACCCGTTCGTTGACGAGGTTGATCGTCGCCCGCAATGTGGTGGCGTCGTTGGTGACCGTCCAATCCCCCAACCCTGGCTTGAACAGGGTGCCGTCCAGCTCCACGCCCGTGAGGCCGGGCCGCAGCGCCGCCACGGCGTTCTGCTCGGTCCAGCCGCCGGGCCCCCGGCACACGAACGCGGGTCCAGTCCGCACGGCATACCCGATCGGGGCTGCCGTCTCGCGCAGCACGAGGCACTCGGTGATGGGGAGGTCCCAGCCGCCCACGCGAGGGATATCGGTGGTGTACGAGTCGCCCGAGGTGCCGACCTCGGTCATCCCCGGAGCGAACCACGGGTAGTCCTTGAGCGAGACGCAGGTGAGGTCGGGATCGCCGTCGAATTTGGAGCAGCTCCATCCGTCGAAGCTCCCGCCGGGCAGGAGCGCGCCGGTTGAATCGACCTTGTTGATCGTCATCGTCCCCGGGGATCCGCTGGCGCCGGCTGGGGCAGCTAGCGCGAGGGCCAGTCCGAGGCCGACGATCGCACCAACCCAGCGGCGCGCAGATGCTCGGCTAATGACGGTGTGCATGGTCTGAGGCCTCCCGACTCGAGTGGTGCCCCCCGGCGCCACCGCGGGACCAAGGTTACCCGGTGGCGACACCGGACGGCATACCCTGGGGGTATGCAGATGACCCAACTCGTCAACGATGCCGAGTCCATCATCACCAGCCCAGCGATCGGCTACGACCAGAAGGTGCGCCGCCTTGCCGCGCTGGCCGTGAGCGCGCTCCCTTACCCAGCCCTGTCAGCCGCGTGCCAGGAGGCGCTGGAGAAGCGTGTCATCTGCGACATGTTCGAGGGCAACCGGCCCTACACGCCTCGGTATGTGCTCCCCGACTACGCCAAGGCGTTGCGTCAGGGTGTCCGGCACTTGGAACTCGATCCGCCCCAAGACCTCGACGACGCGCTGTCTTTCCTCACGATCCTCTACGGCCATGTGCCGTCGGTCACGACGTATCCGGTCTACCTCGGCGATCTCGATGCGCTCCTGGAGCCCTACGTGCCTGCCGAGATGACTGATGAGCAACTCGACCGCACCCTCCGACGGTTCTGGATCCAGCTCGACCGCCTGCTACCGGACGCCTTCGTCCACACCAACCTCGGCCCGGCCGACGGTCGCGTCGTGCGATCGATCTTCCGGGTCGAGCGCTCGCTGCGGCAGGTCGTCCCGAACATCACCCTCAAGGTCGACGCCGACGTCACCCCCGACAGCCTCATCGAGGATGGCGTCCGCACGGTCTTCGTCACCGGCAAGCCGCACTTCGTCAACCACCCGATGATGGTCCGTGACCACGGCCCGGAGTATGCCGCGGTGAGCTGCTACAACTCGCTCAAGATCGGGGGCGGCTCGCACACGCTGACCCGGCTCAACCTCAAGGAAGCAGCCGTCCGGCAGGAGGGCGGCCTGGAGGAGTTCCTCGCGACCGGCCTGCCTCTGTGGGTCGAGCTGACCGCGGAGCTCATGCAGGCACGGATCACCTCGCTCGTCGAGGAACAGCACTTCTTCGCCGACCACTTCCTCGCCACCGAGGGCCTCATCGACATCGACCGCTTCTCGGCGATGTTCGGCATCTTCGGCCTGGCCGAGTGCGTCGCCGAGTTGCTGGCCCACGACGGGATCCACGATGCACGCTGGGGTCACGACACGCGAGCCAACGACGCGGCATACCGGATCGTCGAGCGCATCGCCGACCTCGTGGCTGCGCGCCCGCAGCCCTACTGCGCGGGCGGCGGCGGCGCGGCCTACCTGCACTCGCAGGGCGGGATCGACCTCGACGAAGGCGTCACGGCCGGCACGCGGATCCCGGTCACCGACGAGCCCGGCATGCGCGAGCACATCACGGCCTGCGCTCCGCTGCACACGCACTTCGCCGCGGGGATCAGCGACATCTTCCACGTCGACCAGACGGCCGTACGCAACCCGCAGGCCATGGTCGACATCGTCAAGGGCGCCTTCGCGGTCGGGATGCGCGACTTCACCTTCAACCTGGCCGACAACGAGTTCATCCGGATCACCGGCTACCTCGTGCGCAAGAGCGACCTCGTCGACATCGACGCGCATGGGGCGCGGCATGGCAGCGACTACCTCGCGGCCGGGTCCGAGCGCACGTTCCACCTCACCGACCGTGCCGTCAAGCGAGTGGGAGCCCATGAGCTCGCTCCGCGGCCTGGTCGCTGACACCCTCGAGTTCTCGGCGGTCGACGGCCCCGGCAACCGCTTCGTCGTCTTCCTGCAGGGGTGCACCTTCGACTGCCTGGCGTGTCACAACCCCTACACGATCAACCCGTGCGTCGACTGCGGCGAGTGTGTCGATCAGTGCCCTTCCGGCGCACTGACTCTCACGCCGAGTGGCGTGGTGTTGTGGAACCCGGACGAGTGTCTGCAGGGCGATCATTGCCACGCGGTATGCCGGTACGCCTCCTCCCCCAAGGCCCGTCACCTCGCGGTCGCTGACCTGATCGAGCGGATTCGCCCCGCGGCACCCTTTCTCTCCGGGGTGACCGTCTCTGGCGGCGAGGCGACCATGCAGCCGCACTTCCTCCGGGCCCTTTTCGACGGAATCAAGGCTGATCCGACGTTGCGAACGTTGACCTGTTTCGTGGACACCAACGGGGATGCGCCCTCGTCCACCTGGTCGCTCCTCGACCCGGTGCTCGACGGGGCCATGGTCGACCTCAAGTGTCTCGATCCGGCCATCCACGTAGAGATTACGGGAGCGGACAACACGCGCACTCTCGACTCGATCGTGCGGTTGGCGCAGGACGGAAAGCTCTATGAGGTGCGGCTGCTCATCCTGCCCGGCCGCAACGACGATCCCGAGCTGCTGACGGCCACCGGTGCCTGGTTGGCCGACATCGACCCGCGGCTGCGGATCAAGGTCATCGGGTTCCGCCGGCACGGCACTCGACCAAGCCCCATCCCCCTCGTCGAACCCACCCGCGAACACCTCCAGCGCTGTGCTGACCTGGTCGCGGCCCGAGGAGATTTCGTCGTCACCGTCGTCTGACGGCGCGGCGCACGGCATACCTGTCGGTGGGCTTGGAGAATGTGCCACTCTTGGCGCCCATGACCACCCCCGGCGGCAGCACCGCCTCACATCCCGCCCCGCCGGCCCCGCACACCTTCGTCGAGACGAAGGAGCAGCGGGCGTGGTACTGGTACGACTGGGCCAACTCGGCGTATGTCACGACCACCGCCACCGTGCTGTTTGCCCCGTATCTCACGTCCGTGGCGACCGAGGCAGCCTGCCCGGGGCTCCCGGACGGCGCCAAGTGCCTGACGACCCTGTCGGTGCTGGGGGTGCCGGTCGATCCGGGATCGCTGGCTGCCTACACCATCACAGTGTCGACGATCGTCTCGGCCATCTTCCTCATCTTCGTCGGCGCGATCGCCGACCGCACCACCCACCCGACCAAGCTCTTTGCTGGTTTCGCCTGGGTGGGGTCGCTGGCCGCCTCGGCGATGTTCCTCGTCACCGGCACCAACTGGGCGCTGGGCGTGCTGCTACTTATCATCGCCCAGGTATGCCTGGGGGCCTCATTGGTCATCTACGACTCGCTCCTGGTCCGCATCACGCCACCAGATGACCGCGACCGGGTCTCGTCAAAGGGGTGGGCGTTCGGCTACCTCGGTGGCGGTCTGCTTCTCGCGATCAACTTCGCGATGATCACCTTCCACGACAGCCTCGGACTGTCGTTGGGGATGACGACCCGGATCAGCTTGCTCTCGGCCGGCATCTGGTGGGCCGCCTTCACGCTCATCCCCGTCCTCGGGTTGCGTCATGTGGAGGGCACCGTGGCCGCGCCGGTGGATCGCAGCGCCGGGGTGGTCGGTGGCAGCCTGCGCCAACTGCGGGCGACCTTCCGCGACCTGCGCAATTACCCGCAGACGATGCTGTTCCTGCTGGCCTACCTCTTCTTCAACGACGGCATCCAGACGGTCATCGGCAACTCCAGCCTCTACGGCATCGAGGAGCTGGAATTTGCCCAGGGCACCGTGCTGGGGATCTTCCTGTTCGTCCAGTTCGTCGCGTTCATCGGGGCGCTGTTCTTCGGTCGGGTGGCTGGTCGGATCGGTGCCTGGCGCACGGTTCTTTACAGCCTCGGCGTGTGGACCGCCATCGTCGTGGTCGCCTTCTTCGTGCCGGCCAAGTCGTTCGTCATCTTCCTTGCGCTGGCCCTGTTCATCGGCCTCGTGCTCGGCGGCTCGCAGGCCCTGTCCCGCTCGCTGTACAGCCAGCTCATCCCCAAGGGCAAGGAAGCGGAGTACTTCAGCCTCTACCAGGCCATGGAGCGGGGCACGAGCTGGCTGGGCACTCTCATCTTCGGCTTGGTCCACCAGCTCACCCATTCCTACCGGTATGCCATCGTCGCCCTCGTCGTGTTCTTCATCGTCGGCGGGATCCTGCTGTCGCGGGTGGACATGCGCCGCGGCATCATTGAGGCCGGCAACGAGCTGCCCCGCGTCATCTGACTGGATCTGGTCACCCGCGCGCCCTCTGCATTGTCCGTAGCCCACGGGGTAAGGCAAGCCTTACCGGGAACAAGGCAACCTCGCAGGGCGTTCGAACGTCTAGCACGTGGGAGCCTGACCGCATCCAGGCGGGCCCACAGATCCAGGGAGGGACAGCATGGCAGACCGTTCACTACGCGGCACCCGGTTGGGGGCCTTCAGCATGGAGACCGACGTCGGGGTCGTCCCGAGCGAACGCCAGCTGACCACCTACGTCTGCCCACAGGGCCACCGGATCGAGCTTCCGTTCAGCATCGAGGCCGACATTCCCCCCACGTGGGAGTGCCGGTGCGGTGCCACGGCGCTGCTGCTCGGTGGCGGCGAACTGCCCGAGGCCAAACCGGCCCGCCCTGTCCGTACCCACTGGGACATGCTCCTAGAGCGGCGCTCTATCCCGGAGCTGGAAGAGCTTCTCGAAGAGCGGCTGACCCTCCTGCGCGAGTCCCGAGGTGAGAAGCCGCGGCGCCGCAGCGCCTGATCCTCCCGCGTCAGAGGGGCCCGACCACGACGGTCGGGCCCCTCTGTCGTTCACGCGTGGGCGCCGCTTACCGATCGACGATCTCGCCCGGCACCACACCGTCGTTGTATGCCGTGCCGCCCCCCGCCGGGCCACCTCCAGTCGGGCCACCCACGACCAGGCCGAGCAAGCGGCGCTGGATGACGGCAGCGAGGATCGGGCGGGTCAGGGCCCGAGTGAACGGCAGGACGAAAAAGAAGCCGGCGATATCGGTGACGAAGCCCGGGGTGAGCAGCAGCGTGCCGCCCACGAGGACCAACGCGGCGTCGGTGAGCTCGCGGGACGGCATACGGCCGCTGCGTAGCGCGGTCGCGAGCGCATTCCACGCTCGGGAGCCTTCGCGGCGCACCAGCCACGCTCCGAGCGCCGATTCGAAGAGCAGCAGACCGACGGTCGGCCAACCCCCGATGGTGCGGCCCACCGCGAGGATGACCGCGATCTCCAGCATCGGAAGAAGGAGCAGAGCGAGCAGCAGCCACCCGCTCCAGCGCATCCGCCACCGTCCCGTGGACGTCACTCGCTGTGCCATGTGCCCTCACGGCGGCGGCGGTTAACCTCGGCAGCCAGCCCCCGGAGTTGGCCCACCCGGTGGGCCACACCGGCCTTGCCGACGTTGACGAACGCTTCCGAGACGATGTTGCCGCTCATCTTCGACTCGCCGATCTCGCGCTCGACGAACTCGATGGGCACCTCGACCGCGCGCAAGCCGGCTCGCACGAGAGCCACCGTCATGTCGACCTGGAAGCCATACCCGGCGGAGCTCACCGAATCCAGGTCCATCGCGCGCAGCGCTGAGGTGCGGTAGACGCGGTAGCCGCCGGTGGCGTCGTTGACCGGTAGCCCGAGCATGAGCTTGGTGTAGATATTGGCGCCGACGCTGAGGGCCTTGCGATGCGCGGGCCAGTTGACCACCGAGCCACCGCGCACCCAGCGCGCCCCGATGACGAGGTCGGCGTCGCGGGCGGCCTCGAGCAGGGCCGGCAACTGCTCGGGCTGGTGACTACCGTCGGCGTCCATTTCGACGGCCGCGTCGTAGCCACGCTCCAGCGCCCACGCGAAACCAGCCTTGTATGCCGCGCCGAGGCCTTGCTTGCCAGGTCGGTGCAGGACGTGCACCTGAGGGTCAGCAGCAGCCAGGCCGTCGGCGACCGCCCCGGTGCCGTCGGGCGAGTTGTCGTCCAAGACGAGGATGTCGGCAGACGGCACGCTGGCGCGGACTCGCCCGACGATCCGAGGCAGGTTGTCCTTCTCGTTGTAGGTGGGGATGAGGACGACCACACGGTCGAGCGGTGCACGCTCGGAACGGGTCATGAGAGCGGGATTTCCTTTCCGGATCGGCGCGCCCAGAGCGCACGCGCCAGTAGCAGCAGCGCCGCGGCGCACCCCCAGTATTCCGGTGCGGCACCCACCATCGTGGCGAGGGTGCGCGACTCGCGTAGCGGCAGGTCGGCATCAAGGGCGGCCGAGGTGAAGAGCGCGGTGGGCGAGATGAGGGAGCCATCCGGCCGGATCAGGGCACTGACTCCGACGGTCGACACATGCACCACCGCACGGCCATGCTCGATCGCCCTGATGCGAGAGATGGCCAACTGCTGCACCGACTCGTGGCTGAAACCGAAGGTCGCATTGTTGGTCTGCACCAGCAACAGGGTCGAACCCTCGTCCACATTCGTGCGGACGAGGTCGTCATAGGCGACCTCGAAGCAGATACTCGGGCCGGCGAGGATCCGCGGTCCGCCCGGTCGCTCAATCTCGAACAGCGCCGGACCGGGGCCAGTGGCCATCCCCACCCGCAGCAGGTCCACCGACGCACTCAACCGGCGGTAGAAGTCGCGATGGGGGATGTATTCGGCGAACGGCACCG
>WBZM01004058.1_pt1 | contig 10254 bp, 6 predicted proteins | sample 5204271 | NCBI WGS metagenome assembly WBZM01 (sample SAMN12344346, study PRJNA552823) | activated sludge metagenome | biome: Activated sludge suspended growth; feature: Nitrification reactor; material: Wastewater; isolation source: activated sludge from nitrification reactor of wastewater treatment... | reverse complement strand
GGATTGACACCGCGGAGGGGTGGGTCTTCCTTAGCCCGATGCTCGTCCGCGCCTGTCCGCCCGGCTCGATCGCCGAGCGGGCGGGCGACGTCGTGAGGCCCTCGCCGCAACCCGCCGCGCCGCAGCCCGCGGCGCCGACGCCGCCGGTCGTCCGCGCTTGTACCCCTGGCGCGACGCAGGCGTGCCTCTGCGTCGGCGGCGGGTCCGGCGTCCAGTCGTGCGCTGCTTCCGGGGCTGGCTTCGACGCGTGCGTGTGCGTCGCGCCGGCGGCGTCTCCGCCTCCGGGCGCGCTGGTGCAGCAGACGCTGGCGCTGGCGGAGGCCCCCACTCCCGTGCCGGCTCCGACCGAGCCCGCGGTGCCGCCGACGACGGCCCTGCGGCGGATGCTGGCGGGCTCGCTCAACGCATCGCTCGCGTTGCAGGTGAGGCAGCTCACTCACCCTTCGGGTGGCGGTGGTTCGCTCGGTCCTCACGGCGTGACGTGCGGGGAGGACGCTTGCGTCGCAGCCTTCACGGTGCTCTGGACCGGTGGTGTGTTCGGGTCGGCCTACCAGACGAACGTGCGTTGGACGGTCTCCGTGGACGGCACCTCGAGCGCGCAGGTCGTCTCCGAGACCTCCGTCATCGGCGCCGACGGACCGCACATCGCGGCGATGGGGCGCTACCTCGCGGGGATCGCGTCGCGCTTCTCGACGCGCCCGTAGCGGCTCGGCGCGACGGCGGTCCTTCGGCTCACGGCGTCATCTGGACGGCGCGCCCGAGGTTGTGCCCGTGGATCACGGTGTCACCTTGCGCGAGCGGCGGCGACGGCGCGACGGGCTCCGGTCGACCGAAGCGGTAGCGCGCCACGGCGTGGACGCCCGCGTGCTCCCCCTGCGCGTCGGCGACGAGCAGGAGGTCGTCGGCGGGCACGGCGGGCGCGAGCACTTCGAGCACGGTCTCGTTCACGGTGCCTGGCGCGGCGGGCTGGACGACCCAGCGCGCGGGGCCGCGCACGAGGGAGACGCCCGGTGGGAGCTCGACGCTCACCTGGAGGGGGAGGCCGAGGTATCCGGGCTGCGCGACGCGAGCGCTCAGGAGGTAGTGCCCGGGGGCGCCGCCCTGACGCGAGGCCGTGGCGGGCTCTTCGCGGACGATCCACGAGACGAGGACGGGGGCGCCGATCTCGTGCGGCGTGGCGGGCGCCGTGGTGACCAGGGCGGGCGCGCGCGGCGGCGTGGGCTGTGGGGCGACGGTGCACCCGAGCGACGCGAGGACGAGCAGGAGGGACGTGCGGTTCATGGCGTTGGCTCCGTGGTTCATCGGCATCGGGGGGACACGCTGGCGGCGCAGGTGCTCGGGCGTACTGCAGCGGTGCAGTAGGGGCTGTCGACGGGGTAGGGGTAGGTGCCGACGGACGCGCGGATCCGCGCGCGGGAGAAGCCGGCGCACGAGAGCGCGTCGAGGTAGTCGGCGAAGTGCGGGGTGGACTCGGCGGTCGCGCACGCGTTGACGGGTTGCCGAGACGCGTCGAGCGACCACACGTGCCTGGTGTAGCAGCGACCAAAGGGGCCACGGCGCGCTCGACCGGCGCTCACGGCGGCGTAGATCGGCGGCACCATGCCGTCGGAGAGCGACCAGAGCATCGAGGCCACCTCGTTCTCGTCGATGCGGTCGACCAGGCGCGCGGGGGCGGGGCTGTTCCACGCCCGGCCGCTGCCGTAGCGACGGGCCCGAATGTCGAACCAGAACATGCTCCCACCCTGCTTGTCGACGTACTCGGGGTCGTCGCGGATGTCGGAGCTCATGAACGTGGCCCACCCCGCCGACCACGCCTGCCCGGGGAAGGTTGTGATGCCGAGGGTGTGCGGCCCTCCCTCCCCGGGCGATCGGCCGTAGCTCGCCATCACCCAGTGTCCAAACTCGTGGGCGGTGACCGCGTTGGACCAGTAGCCCTGATCGGTGGTGCCGCCGTTGAGCCACACCTGCGACTCGAAGCTGAAGTCGAACGCCCGCACCGGCACCGTGTTGAAGCAGGCCCCGCAGTCCCACGACGTCCCCATCCCCACCCAGACCAGCAGGGACTTGCCCGACGACCCGAAGTAGTCGCGCATCTGGTTGTAGGAGTAGCGCAGATAGTCGTAGACCCCCGCCGCGCCTGATCCCATGGACTCTGTGATGAGGAAGGTGCTGGGGAGGCTGGCGATGTTCCAGCCCCAGGACCAGAGGCGCGGTCGGAGCGCCGGGTCGCTGGTGTCCACGGTCCGCCGGCGCGCCGCGCCGAGCTGGGGGTCACCCACCGCATAGCTGATTCGACGCGTCGCGGGGTCGACGCCCGCCGCCAGAAACAGGAGCCGGTCCTCCGCGGTGGGGACGGCGGGAATCTGCACCGTGAAGTTCCCCGAACCATCCGTGCGCTGCACGTCGACCACCTGCTGCCCGCGCGCTGCGATGACGAGCAGGTCCTGGGCGACGTAGGACGTCAGCGGTCCCCAGTCCCGGCGATCCGCACGGGGCGGTCGCGCCTCGTAGCGGATCTGGCTGGAGAACACACGCTTCGCCGCCACCACGTTGCAATCGTCGCCGAGGGGCGTCTGGATGCAGCGTCCAGCCCCGCACGAACGTGAGACCCAGCGCCCACCCGTGCAGGTCCTCAGCGCGAGGGTTCCGTCGCAGGCCGTCTCGCCCTCTCCACAGGGGCTCGTGAGGAAGCAGTCGGCGAACCCGTCCGCGTCGAGGCGGCAGGTCTCCCCCGCGCGACAGGTCACGCGCTGGAGCGACGGCTCGCCATCGCCCGTCGAAGCGCTGCAGTACTCGTAGGCGGTGGTCGACACACATCGCCCCTCGGCCGTGAGCCCCCCACACGGATCGACCCCTGGCGGCGGCGGCGGTGGTGGCGGTGGCGGCGGCGGCGGCGGCGGTGGCGGCGGCGGCGGCGGCGGTGGCGGTGGCGGCGGCGGCACCACGGCGTCGGTACTGATGTTGAGCACAAAATCTCCGGCCTCGCCCTCGAAGCCGTCGACGACGATGTGCACCACCTCGCCCTGCATGAGCGTGAACGAAACGCGCGAGGCCGTCTGCATCAGGTCGGTGTTGATGTCGTCGTTGCACCCGAGCTCGGGGCCGGCGCAGGTGCCGAGCCGCACGTAGAGCAGCGTGTCGAACGACGACCCCACGGTGTCGAAGGTGTACCGCCCCTCGACCGGCGCGACCCAGCGCAACACCACCTCGGGCGCAGCGGTGCCGCCGCGGCCCACGCCCTTCATCGCGGCGCCGCAGAGGGGGGTGTCGAGCGTCGCGCTCCGCCCCGTGGTCCGGCCACTTGCGATGGAGGGGCCGATGCGGCTCCCGAGGTCCATCGCGCTGCAACGATCGACGACAGCCGTGTCGGGCGGGATGCGGACGTCGCGCCCCGCGTCCTCCGTGCCCCCGTTCCAACCGCCTCCGCCGCGGCTACCGCCAAGGCACCCCGTGGCGAAGATGGCAAACCCGCAGGCCATGCGGCAGGTGCGTGATCCACTCTGGTTCATCGCGTGTCTCCTCCCGGGGGGACGCATCGCCCCCTTCCATCTGACACGGTAGAGACCGTGCGAAGCCCAGCTCAAGCGAATTCGCACCGCCGGGTGGATCCCGGGCGATGCGGCGGAGCTTCCAGCGCCTCCCGAGGGCGTCGGTGGGTCGGAGGAGGTGTGGACCGTTGATGCGGACCACCAACCGAAGGAGCAGGGCGCGGCGTTGCGGTTCGCCGAACAGCGCCGCGAGGGACACCGTCGCGCGAGCTCGTCGCGAGGTGAGCACGGGGCGGTCTCACGCGTCGCGCCGTCGCCGCTCGGATGTAGACGGCGGGAACTTCACCTGCCGGATCGCCTTCCCGGTGCCCTGAACGCGGGGGGCTTGTCTCCTGCCCACAGACTTGCGAAGGTAGCGCGCGATGATGGCAATCATGCAGAGGTTCGCCGTGGGGGCGTCGTGACCGCGCTGACGCCGGGGACGGTGTTGGGTCGCTATGAGATCCGTCGGGAGCTCGGGCGCGGCGGGATGGGTGCGGTGTACGAGGCCGTCCACGTCGACCTTGGCAAGCGGGTGGCGGTGAAAACCTTGCTCTCGACGTCCGAAGCGGACGAGATGCTACGGGCCCGCTTCGTGCGCGAGGGAACGATCTCCGCACGGATCACCCACCCGCACGTCGTCCAGGTGCTCGACGTGGGGGCGGAGGGCGGGCTGCTCTACCTGGTGATGGAGTACCTCGAAGGGGAAGACCTCAAGGCGCACCTGGCGCGGGCGGGGCGGCTCTCGGTGGAGGACGCGCTCGACCTCCTGCTGCCGGTCCTCGCGGGGGTGGCGGAGGCGCACCGCGAGGGCGTCGTGCATCGCGACCTCAAGCCCGCGAACATCTTCCTCCACCGCTCGCGCGACGGCCTGGTGGCGCCAAAGGTGCTGGATTTTGGCATCGCGCGGATGCTCGACCCTGGGCAGGGTGAGCTCACACAGACGAAGTTCGCGATCGGTTCGGTGGGTTACATGGCCCCCGAGCAGGTGCAGAGCGCTCGGCGCGTCGACGCGACGGGCGACCAGTACGCCTTCGGCGCGGTGCTCTACCACTGCCTCACGGGACGAAAGCCCTTCTCCGGCGAGCTCAGCTACGAGCTCATGACGGCCGTCATCCGGGGTGAATTTCCGAGGCCGCGCGCGCTGGCGCCCGAGCTCCCGGAGGGGCTGGAGCACATCATCCTGCGGGCGATGCACAACGAGCCCGCCGGGCGATTCCCTGCGGTCGGCGAGCTCGGACGCGCGCTGCTGGCCTTCGCGTCACCAGCCACGCGGTCGCGCTGGGTGCCGGTCTTCGGCGCGCCTGCCGACGCGCCCGGAGGCGCGCTGTCCGTCGCGCGCGGAGCTTCGTCACAAGCACCCGCCGCACCGAACGCGAGCGCTGCGTCGGGGACGCTCTCGTCGGCGGCGACAACGCTCCCGCTCCCGCGCGGCAACGCGACCGGTGGGGGTCGGGTCCGCGCCGCCATGGGGGCGGGCGCGCTGGCCCTGCTGGGCCTCGCCGCGGCGGGCGCCTTCGCGCTGCGTTCGCAGGGGCCCACACCACCGCCCGCCGTCATCGCGCGCCCGGTCGCCGCGCCGCCCGCACCCGCCGCGCCGCCCGCGCCCGTCGCGGCGCCGCCCGCGCCCGTCGCCGCGCCGCCCGCGCCCGTCGCCGCGCCGCCCGCGCCCGTCGTGGCGCTCACCGCACCCACGGCGGTCGAGCCTCCGGAGGAACGTCCTGCTCGAAGGCGGCGCGCGCGCTCGTCGCGCCGCGCGGGTCGAGGCGAACGTTCGACACCAACGACTGCGCACGGCACCAACGCGATGCCCATCCTGGAGTAGCCATGTGGCGTGATGTCTTCCTCCCAGTGTTCTGCGCGATGGTGACGGTAACAGGAGCAGCGGCCGCGCAGCCCCGCCCGGACGACGACGCGCGCTACGCCGAGGGGGCGGCGCTCCGCGGGCAGCACCGCGACGCCGAGGCGCTCGCGCTCTACCAAGCGCTTCACGCACGGACCCAGAGCCCGCGCGCGCTCGCCCAGATCGCGCTGGCGGAGGGGGCGATGGGGCGCTGGGTCGAGGCCGAGGCGCACCTCGTCACCGCGCTCGCGGCGGACGCCGATCCGTGGGTGGCGCGCAACCGGGCGGCGCTGACCGCATCGCTCGTGACCATCCGCGCGCACGTCGGGACGCTGGTCGTCGCGTGCGATGCGCCGGGCGCGCAGGTGTGGGTCGACGGGCGTCGCGCGGGCGACGTCGGCGTTGACCTGCGGGTGCTCGCGGGCACGGTGAACTTCGAGGTGCGCGCGGAGGGGCGGCCCGCGGTGGCGCGCGTGGCGACGGTCCCCGCGCGGGGTGTCGCGCGCGAGGAGGTCTGGCTCCCGGCCGCGGCGGTGGCGCCCGCTGCTGCGGCGGCACCCGTGACGGCCACCGCGCTGCTCGTGACGGCGCCGCGGCGAGATGAAGCGACGCCGTCCAGCATCCGCCGCACGCTCGGGTGGGTAGGCATCGGGTCGGGAGCCGCCTTTCTGGTCGCGGGCGCCGCGGCGCTGTTCGTCGGACGAAGCGCCGCGAGTGAGTACAACGACGACCCGAGCTGCCCCGGCGTCGGCGCGCCCTCACAGCCCGGGGCATGCGCGTCGCGGCTCGACACGACACAGACGCTGGAGCCGCTCGGGTGGACCGGCATGGCGCTCGGGCTCGGCCTCGGGACCGCGGGAGCCGTGCTCCTCGCGACCTCCGGGGGCGCGCGCACAAACGTCACGTGGCGCGTGTGCACGGCGAGCGGCGCTGGCGTTCTTTGCAGCGTGAGCTTCTGAGGACGTCACCGCGATCAGGGCTTGCGCTCCGCGCGGGGTGGCGTGACGATGCGGACCCATGATGGTGAGTCATGGGGTTGCGGTTCGAGCGGGCGGCGCGGCGACGTGGGCGTGGCTCGCGCTGCTCGTCGCGGCGGGTTGCTCCGAGCTGAAGGCGTACCAAGGCGACGCCGCGATGGACGCCGCCGACTCGCCATCCGTGGAGGCGGGTGAGGTAGGCCTTGACGTTGCTGATGATGCGCCGACGGACACGATGGACGGGACCACGGACGCGATGGAGGTGCCCCCAGCGGACGCGGCTGCGAAGCCACCAGCGGACTCGGTCGACGCGACGCCAGACGATGCCGGTGAAGACGCAGTCGAGGTCAGTTGTGACGGCAGCGCCCTGGTGTGCGGCGGCGCGTGCGTCGACGTGAGCGCGAGCGTCGCCCACTGCGGCCGCTGCGACAACGCCTGCCCGGCGCGGGCGAACGCGGCAACGACCTGCGTGCTGGGGGTCTGCGAGGCGGCGTGCAACGCAGGCTTCGCCGATTGTGACGGGGACACGAGCAACGGCTGTGAGGCGTCGCTCGAGGACGCTGCGAGCTGCGGCCGCTGCGGCGCGCGCTGCGAAGGGAGCACACCGCTCTGCGGGATGGAGGGGGGCACGCGGCGCTGCGTGAGCGGATGCGCGGCGGGTGAGGTGCGCTGCGGGACGAGCTGCGCGGAGACGGCGAGCGACGCCGCCAACTGCGGCGCTTGCGGCAACGTGTGCCCGATGGGGGCGATGTGCGTGGCGAGCGCGTGCGCCTGCCCGAGCGGGCAGAGCAACTGCGGCGGGGCGTGCCGCGAGACGGGCGCGAGCTGCACGGCGGGCCACGGCGCTTGCCTCCGCACGGGCGCGGTGGTGTGCGCGGCGATGGGGACCGGGACGCAGTGCTCGGCGACGCCGGGCGTCGCGGGCGCGGAGGTGTGCAACGGCGTCGACGACGACTGCGACGGCGTCGTGGACGGCCCCTCGGCTGCGGCGGCGTGCCCGCCGCGAGCGAACGCGGCGGCGAGCTGCGCGATGGGCGCGTGCGGGGTGGTGTGCAGCCCTGGCTTCGGCGACTGCGACGGGGACGCGAGCAACGGGTGCGAGGCGGACACCCGGAGCGCGCTGGCCCACTGCGGTCGCTGCGGCAACGCATGCGCGGCCGGAGGCGCATGCGTTGAGGGCGCTTGCGTGCGAGGCTGCTGGCGACCGATGAGCGCGGTCGGCGCGCCGCCGGGCGGCCGCGGGAGCATCGACCCCGTGTGGACCGGCGCGCACGTGCTCATCTGGGGCGGGCAGACGAGGTCGGGCGTCATCAACGCAGGCGGGCTCTACGACCCGCTCCACGATCGCTGGACCGCGATGACCACCACGGCGGCGTTGGGCGGGCGCCACGCGTACGCCGGGGTGTGGACTGGGTCGCGCTTCGTGGTCTACGGCGGGTACGGGTTCGGCGGGGGCGCCTTCTTCTACGACGGTGGCATGTATGACCCCGTCAACGATCGCTGGAACAATGGGCTCCCGATCTCCTACCGCGGGGCGGCCAGCCCGGCCGCGACCTGGACGGGCTCGCACATGTTCGTGTGGAGCGGCGGCAACGGGATCGATACGCCTCCGATCGGGGAGCTCTACGACCCCTTCACCGGCGAGGTGGTCACCGTGGCTTCGAGCGGCGCTCCGCCCGGTCGCGGCGTCGACTGGCCCGTCGCCTGGTCGGGCACCCGTGTGCTCATCGCGGGGGGCGGGACCACGAGCGGCGGCGTCGGGGCCTACGACCCGATCGGCAATCGGTGGACTGGCATTTCGGGCGCGGACGCGCCGCAGGGGCGCTTCGGCGACGCGGGGGTGTGGACCGGGTCGCGCTTCGTCGTGTGGGGGGGACAGGATCTGAACGTCGCGACGTTCTTCAACACCGGCTCGATGTACGACCCGACGCTCGACCGCTGGACCCCGCTGTCCCTGACGAACGCCCCATCGGCGCGCGCGGAGCACTGCATGGTGTGGACGGGTTCGCGTGTCCTGGTGTGGGGCGGCACAGCGGGGAGTCCGCTCGGGGACGGCGCGGAGTTCGACCCGGCGACGAACACCTGGGCGCCCTTGCCGACGGCGGGGGCGCCGACGCCGCGGACCCGCCCGCGGTGCGTGTGGACCGGGCGCGAGATGGTGGTGTGGGGCGGCGTGGACGCGACCGACCTGCTCGCCAACGGTGCTCGCTACGTGCCCGGGTGCACGACGCCTCCGCGGTATCGGAGCGCCGCGACGCCACGCGCGTCCGACACGGGCCTCGTGGCGCACTACGAGTTCGAAGATGACCTCACGGACAGCACGCGGCTGTACGGGGACGGCGCCGCCCGTGGCACCGTGGGGTACACCACAGGGCGCTTCGGGCGCGCGCTGGCGCTCGATGGCACCAGCTCGCTGGTGCGTCTACCCGACGCGCCCAACTGGCGCGAGCTCTCGGTCGCGCTCTACGTCCGCTCGTCGGGGACGCCGCGCGATGCGTACATCGTAAACGGCTGGGACGTGAGCCGCGAGCACTTCTCGATCTCCACCTGGACGACGACCAGCGGCGTCCGGATGGATGGCGGGAACCACCCCCAGGTGCTCGGCTACCCGTGGTCGGAGGTGCACGCGCGCGACCCGGCGCCGTGGGTCTCCGACGTGTGGCGCCACGTCGCCGTTACCGCGGATGCGAGCGCCGTCACGCTCTACGTCGACGGGGTCGAGGTGTCGCGCGCCGCGCAGGGGATGCGCTCCATGGTAGCCGCCCCGCAGCCGCTCACCGGGGTTGAGATCGGTGGATCGTCGCGCAACCCCGGGATCTTCTTCCACGGCGCGATCGACGACTTGCGGCTCTACAACCGCGCGCTCTCCGCGGCGGAGGTGCGCGCGCTGACGGGCTTGCGGCAGTTGAGCTGCCCGACGCCGTCGGCGCCTGGCTGCGGGACGGTCCCCCTCGTCGGCGGCACCTTCACGCTCGGACAGGACGGAGCGCGCGGCACCCGCGAACCGGTCCCTGGCGTCTCCGTGAGCGACTTCGAACTCGACGCCGCCGAGGTGACCGTCGCGCGCTTCCGGCGCTTCTGGAACGCAGGCCATCCAGGGGTGCCGGGCAACCGCATCCTCTACCGCGAGGGCGTCTACCTCCCCTGGGACGGTTCCGTTCGGGAGCCCAACCCGACGACTGCCGTCGCGGAGTGCAATTGGAGCCCGTCCCCCGGCGCCCGGGAGGACCACCCCATCAATTGTGTGGACTGGTACACGGCACAGGCCTTCTGCGTGTGGGACGGCGGTCGGCTTCCGACAGAGGCCGAGTTCGAATACGCCGCACGCACCTCCCTCAATTCGACCTACCCCTGGGGCGAAGATCCGCCGGGTTCGCGCGCCTGCTGGTCCGGCGTGACCGCTCGAACGGGGACGTGCGCCGTCGGCGGGTTCCCTGCGACACGCGGGCTCTTCGACCTCTCGGGCAACCTCTGGGAGCGCGTCGCGGACGCCGACGCCTCGGACTGTTGGACGAGCGGCTTCCGCATGAGAAACCCGCTCTGCCCGACCGGCCCCGCCCCCGTGTACCGCGCGATCCGCGGCGGCGCGTACGACAGCACCAACGTCGAGTGGATGCGTGGCGCATCCCGAGGCAGCGACCCCGCCACCGGGCAGGACCGCAACGCCGGCTTCCGCTGCGCGCGCTGAGCGTCGCCGCGCCGAGCGCCATCTCGGGGCTTCTTCCGCCGAGTCACGCACCCGAGGGCGCCGCGGCGGGCCCTGTTCATGCGTCCCGCAGTTGGACGAGGAAATGCCAGACGCGCAGCGGGCTGCTCCCGACGCGCGGGTGCTCGGTGTAGTACGCGGGGTAGAGGAGGGGCCTCGGGGCGTCGTGCTGGCGTTCGGGCGGCGCTCCGAGGAAGCACC
>WBZM01004398.1_pt1 | contig 10255 bp, 5 predicted proteins | sample 5204271 | NCBI WGS metagenome assembly WBZM01 (sample SAMN12344346, study PRJNA552823) | activated sludge metagenome | biome: Activated sludge suspended growth; feature: Nitrification reactor; material: Wastewater; isolation source: activated sludge from nitrification reactor of wastewater treatment... | reverse complement strand
GGCTCGATTGGGAAGTGTTACAAGCTATGGAGCGTGACTGGAGCGTCTTTATCCATCTCAACGACCCGGTATTGGGCCGACCGATCGCCCAGCGTGACATGTACCCCGGCGCGGGATTGCTGGTGACAAGCCTCCTGAAGCCTGGGCAGCGCCTGGTCGATGAGTATGTGCTGACTATACCGGCTACGGCCGTCACACCGGCTGAGCTTGATCTGGTCGTCGGCTTATATGATTACTACCGTAATGAGAGATTGGCGACTGCTGGCGGCGCCGAATCCGTTACCTTGCAAACGCTCGCGCTCGCCGGCGGCGATGGGCCATATCCCAATCCTGTCTCTCAGTTTTTTGAGCATGGTCTGGAATTAGTAGGCTTTGTCGTGGAGCCGCGACGCGTGATTGCCGGCGATACGGTTGATCTAGTTACCTACTGGCGACCGTCTCAGAGCCTGCCCGCTGACTACACCTTTTTTGCCCAAGTGGTAGGGCAGGACACGACGCGCTACGCTGCGGCCGACATTCCCCCGTCGCCGCCGACTCGCGATTGGGCTGTTGGACAAGTAGTTGAGTTGCATATGCCACTGGCGCTCGAGCCTTCTACCCCGCCCGATGCTTATCCGCTCATCATCGGCCTATACACCATCGCGGCCGATGGTGGATTCGACCGGCTACAACAGGTGACGCCCGATGGCCGCTTGACTGACGATTTCCTGACCATCACTCTGGTGCGGGTGGACGAGCGATGACAACCGCGAACGACCGGCGGCAAGACACCAAGATGACGCAACCAGAGCCGCGGCCGCGTTTGAACCCCGCTGACTCGGCGTTGTCGCTGGGGCTGCTCATGGGCGCGGCAGCTGTGCTGACGGGTATTGTCCTGGCATTCGGCGGGCCAATCGCCGGGGCAGGCGTGGTCATCGGCAGTCTGGTTACGTTGCTGGTTCTGCGTAATATCGAAATCGGCTTCTTCGCCGTGATCGCCGTCGTCAGCCTGCTGCCCTTCGCCACGTTGCCGGTGGACATCGGCCTGACGCCGACGTTCCTGGATTTTGCGCTCGGCGCGGCCGTCATCGTCTGGCTGTTGGGCATCGTGACGGGTCGGCAGCGCCGACTCATCACTGCGCCGGTGGCGTTGCCCCTGGTTCTTTTCATCATCGTGGCCGTCTTCGCCTTCATCTTCGGCCTGGCAAATGGCCCGATGACCCCGACATTGCTGCGCAAATTTGCCGAGCTCTTGCTCAGCCTCGGCTTTGTCCTCATCGTCATTGACTATTGCCGCACGTGGCTTCGGCTGGAGCGGCTGGTTAAATTCGTGTTGCTCATGGGAGCAGCCGCAGCCGTTATCGCAATCGGGTTATGGCTTCTGCCCGACGACACGGCCAATAGCGCGCTCAATGCGCTGACCCGGTTGGGGTATCCCGGCGGGTGGGTTATCCGCTACATCGAGGAAAATCCCGAACTTTCCGAAAGGGCAATCGGCACATCGGTGGATCCCAATTCACTGGGCGGGTTGCTTTTGATGATCGGCGCTCTGGTCGGGCCGCAGCTCGCCACTAAGAGACCTCTCTTCCGGCGCTGGCTAGTGTGGGGTATCGCCGGCCTGGTCTTCCTGGCCCTCATCCTGACCTTCTCGCGGGGCGCCATGCTGGGACTGGCCGCGGGCTTGGGATTTGTCGCCTTGGCCCGCTATCGCCGGCTCTTGCCCTACATGGGGCTGGCCGCGCTGCTCTTGCTCTTTTTGCCCGTTACCCAGGATTACATCGCCCGCTTCACTGAGGGGTTTCAGGGGTCTGACCTGGCGACGCAAATGCGCTTCGGCGAATACAAGGATGCGCTGCGGCTTATCGCCCGTTATCCAATCTTCGGGGTCGGTTTCGCCGGTTCGCCCGACATCGATCTCTATACGGCCGTGGCCAGCGTCTATTTCACCATCGCCGGGCGGATGGGATTATTCGGCCTGTCGGCATTCCTGGGTGTTATTGCCAGCGTGTTTACTTTTGCTTATCGAAACAGGAATTTTGCGCGAGCCGACGAACGACAGGATGCCATCTGGTTGGGTCTTCATGCCGCACTCATTGGCGCGCTTGTCGCCGGTGTATTCGATCACTACCTGTTTAATATGGACTTTCACCACGCCATAACCATATTCTGGATGATGCTGGGCATGGCCGTGGCATCGACGCGATTGGCGAGCGATGTAGCGGACACCGCTTGACGCAATTCTTCTCTTCGGTATGTGGCTAATTGACTAAAGAAAACGGGACTGGTGATTAGCCAGTCCCGTTCTTTTTTTGGTTGATTACGTCGCCGATCAGATCGCCGGGGCCATCTCTTCGCCGGTTTCGGCCGGCGTCGGATGTCGCAGGACGATATCATCATTTTCAACGTCGATGATCACCGTCTCGCCCTCCTGGAAGTCACCGGCCAGAACCGCGTCTGATAGCTTATCCTCAACCGTTTGCTGGATGAGGCGGCGCAGGGGTCGCGCGCCATACTCTGGGTCGTAGCCATGCTTGGCCAGCCAGTCCTTGGCTTCCGCCGTGGCTTCCAGCAGAAGGAAGTGTTCATCCATACGCTCGTTGACGTCACCGATGATGATGTCAACGATTTGACGGATGTCTTCCGGTTGTAATTGACGGAAAACGATTACGCTGTCGAGCCGGTTCAGAAACTCCGGCCGGAAGCTGCGCTTCAACTGTTCCATCAGCTTCTTCTGCATGTCGCGGTAGTTCTCTTCGACGAGAACCGAGGCATCCTGCTTGAAGCTGAATCCCAGGCCGCCACCCTTCTTGATCATGTCGGCACCGACGTTGGACGTCAGGATGATGATGGCGTTGCGGAAGTTAACCTTCTGCCCCTTGGCATCGGAGAGGTGTCCCTCTTCCATGATCTGCAGCAGCAGGTTGAACGCTTCCGGATGCGCCTTCTCTATCTCGTCGAAGACCACGATGGAGTAGGGGCGGCGACGGACGGCCTCAGTCAGTTGTCCGGCATCTTCGTAGCCGACGTAGCCGGGGGGCGAACCCACGAGCCGAGCCACATTGTGACGCTCCATGAACTCGGACATGTCGAGTTGCACCAGGGCATCCTCACTGCCGAATAGGAACGTCGCCAGTGCCTTGGTCAGTTCTGTTTTGCCCACACCGGTGGGACCGAGAAACATAAACGAACCAATTGGCCGGCGCGGGTCCTTCAAGCCGGCGCGGGCGCGTCGAACGGCCTTGGAGATGGCGACGATAGCGTCTTTTTGGCCGACAATGGCCTTTTCCATCTCTTCTTCCATCCGCAGCAAGCGCGCGCTCTCTTCTTCAGTCAGTTGGTAGACCGGGATACCAGTCCACATGGACAAAACTTCGGCGACATCCTCGGCCGTTAAGACGGGCGAGTCATCGGCCCCTAACTGACCGGCGCGCAACTCATTCAGTTGTTCCTGAATTTCGTCTTCCTGCTCGCGGATGCGCGTGGCGTCATCATAACGCCCAGCCTCGACGGCCTCATTACGCTGCGTTCGCAGATCACGCAGGTTCTCATATGCCTCACGAACGTCGGTGGGCTGCTGCACCCGGTACATACGCACGCGAGACGCGCCCTCGTCGATGAGGTCGATGGCCTTATCGGGCAAGAAGCGCTCGGTGACGTAACGAGTCGACAGGAAAACGGCCGCCTCGATGGCTTCATCGGATATGAGCAAGTTGTGGTGCTGCTCATAAGCGCCCTTGATTCCCTTAAGGATCTGCACCGTCTCTTCGGCGCTGGGTTCGTCAACGCGAACCGGCTGGAAACGGCGCTCCAGGGCCGCGTCGCTCTCGATGTACTTGCGGTACTCGTCCAGCGTCGTCGCGCCGATACACTGCAATTCACCACGGGCCAGGGCTGGTTTCAGGATATTGGCCGCGTCGACCGAACTACCGGCCGAACCCGCGCCAACCAGCATATGCACTTCGTCGATGAAAAGGATGGCATCGCTGGACTTCAGTTCTTCGATGACGCGCTTCAGGCGCTCTTCAAACTGACCGCGATACATCGTCCCGGCCACCAGACTGCCGACGTCCAATTGCAGAACGCGCTTGTTTTGCAGTGATTCCGGCACCTGGCCGTCAACGATGCGTTGCGCCAGTCCTTCGACGATAGCCGTCTTGCCCACACCGGGCTGACCGATGAGGGCCGGGTTATTCTTGGTGCGCCGGGCAAGAATCTGGATAACGCGCTCGATCTCTGTCTGCCGGCCGATGACCGGGTCGAGAGCATATTCCTGGGCCAGAGCAGTCAGATCGGTCGCCAGTTGGTCGACCAGCGGCGTCTTGCTCTTCTCCTTCTTGGGTTGTTGCTGTCGGCGCGGTTGTTGTTGCGGCGTCGATGATTCGGCGGCCGACACAGGGCTTTCCTTTAACATCCGGCGAGTTTGCCGGCGAATTTGCTCAGCGCTGATGCCGAACTTGCGCAGCACATCAATAGCCAGTCCTTCGTTCTGGCGCGCCAGGCCGAGGAGCAGGTGCTCAGTGCTGATGTAATGCTGGCCCATACGTCGCGCTTCCTCGACGGCATATTCGAGAATGCGCTTGGTGCTGGGGGAAAGCTCAGTCTTCGAGAAAGGAGTGCGCGTGCCCTGGCCGCCGGAGAGCCGTTCGACCATGGCCTGCACGCGCGTCACTTCGAGGCCGAGTTCACGCAGAACCCGGCCGGCGACGCCTCCCTCTTCAAGCAGCAAACCGATCAAAACATGTTCGCTGCCGATGTAGCTATGGTTAAGGCGTTCCGCCTCTTCCTGGGCCAAACTCAACACCCGGCGGGCGCGTTGAGTAAATCGTTCCCAATTCTTAGAGTTCACGGCTTTCCACCTCAGGGAAAAACAATACGAATACAGGCGTCTCTACGCTGTATCTACATCGTATTCAGCATCGCCAGGTCTTCTTCCATGAATTTGTCCGACGCCACCTGGCGCAGGCTCAAACCCACCTGACGCTGCTTCGAGTCTAGGCGGATGATGCGGACCGTGATTTTGTCGCCGGGTTTCACAATGTCCCGCGCCTGTTCGACGCGATCGTCCGCCAGCTCTGATATATGGATCAGCCCTTCCAATTGATAATCGTCGTCGACGCGAGCGAAGGCTCCAAACTTGGTCAGCCGGGTGATCTCGGCCTCAACAAGCTGGCCGACGCGATAGAGATCCTCAATGCGCGTCCACGGATCAGCTTCAAGCCGCTTCATACTGAGGGCCACGCGCTGTCGATCCTGGTCCACACTCAGGACCTGAACCTTCACTTTGTCTCCCTTTTGCAACATATCGCCGGGCTTTTGAATGCGTTTCCAGCTCATCTCTGAAAGATGAACAAGGCCCTCCACCCCGCCGATGTCGACAAATGCCCCAAAATCGGCCAGATTGACGACCTGTCCTTCAAAGACCGCGCCTTCTTCCAGCGTGGAGAAAAGCTCGCTCTTGCGCGCCTGGCGAATTTCGCGCGAGGCGGCTTGCTCAGACAAGATCAGGCGATTGCGCGGGCGATCGACTTCGATCACCTTGGCCAGCATGGGCTGCCCGACCAGCGATTGGTAGGAGCGCTGCCGGCTATCGCCTTCGCCATCTTGGAGACGGTCGCGACGTAACTGTGAGTTGGGCACAAAGCCGCGCAACTGCCCCACGCTGACCAGAACGCCACCCTTGTTGAAGCCGACAATCTCGGTTTCGATGGCTTCCTGAGACTCTAGCAAATCGTTGGCAAGCTGCCAATCCTGCTCTTCGGCCGCGCGACGATAGGAGAGAATAATATTGCCGTTGTTATCTTCCGGGTTCGCAATGAAAACGAGAATTTCCTCGCCTTCCTGCAAAAGCGCCCGTGTGGCTGAATCGTAGCTTGAGGTTTCCTGGCTGGGAATCAAGCCTTCAGACTTGGCCCCAATGTCGACCAGTATTTCATTGTTACGAAAGTCAACGATACGGCCCGCCCGGATTTCTCCGGCAGACGGAAGATACACTTCCTCGTTAAAGAGAAAGTTCATGGGGTGTTCGGCGTCACCAAATTCGGAGTCAATCATGTTACTAAATATACCCACCTGCGCCGGGAGGTATTCCCCCAGCACCCAATTTTGACGGATTATACTTTGTTTAAGCCGGTTGGCAATAAACTTAATGTATTGTATAAAGAGGCGGGGATGGCTGGACGAGATGATTTCCCCCTCGGCGCGCGGGCTGCCGGAGCGCCTGTTTGGTTCTCCCGACTATTTCCATATCTCCTGCTTGCTCTCGCTTTGTCGGCCCGTGTTGTTGCCGTCGGCCGCTATATCACCCCGGACGAACCCACGTGGGTCTATCGCTCTATTCAGTTTCGCGAGGCATTGCTTGGGTCCAATTGGGCCGGGACGCTCGTCGCCGGTCATCCCGGCGTAATTACAACCTGGTTGGGCGCGGTGGCGATGTCGCTCCAGATGTTGTTTTCGCCGGAGGCGCGGGAAGCCTACGAGTGGTTGACAACGATGGCGTTCCTGACGCCTGACAATGTTGAGGCCTTTCTCCGGCTGGCGTTTTTGATGGATAGTGGGCGAGTGGCCGTCGCCATCGTCAATAGCCTGGGCATCGTGGTCGCCTACTTTCTAGCGCGGCGGTTATGGGGCTGGCAAGTGGCTCTTGTCGCCGGATTGTTTTTGGCTCTCGATCCTTTCCTGGCTGGATTATCAGGCCTGCTCCATGTCGATGGCCTAAGCGCTACTTTTGTGACGATATCGCTTCTGGCATTGCTGGTTGGGGTTCGGTCGACTTCTAGCGCACCTGATAAAGGTCGAGCGGGGTTCTGGTACGCCCTGGCGGGCAGTATGGGCGCGCTGGCTGTGCTCAGCAAAACTCCGACGCTTCTCTTGATCCCGGTTACAGGGTTGGCGATGTTATGGCCCCTTGTGGGCACCAGGGAGATGTCGGTGCGCGCCAGGGCGACGGCACTTTTTTTGCAAGTGGCGGTGTGGGGAGTCGCTTTTACTGTCGTCATCCTGCTCTTCTTTCCCGCCGCATGGGCTGCTCCGGCCGCCGTATTGGGTATGGTGGGAGGGAGCGCGAACCGTCATCTCGACGAAGCGCTGCGCCCAACCTTTTTTATGGGCGAGACGGCGTTTGTCCATGGGCTGCTGTTCTATCCGGTCGTCTTGCTCTGGCGGCTCAGCCCTGTGGTCTGGCTGTCGGTCTTGCCGCTGCTGGGGTTGGTAGTCAGTAGAGCGAAACGCCTTTCGACTTTGCAAATAGATCCGTACTCGATTTTGATACTGGGCGTATGGATTGTCTTGTTCATTGGCTCAATCACCGTGGCGGCGAAGAAATTTGACCGCTATATATTGCCCGTGGTCCCTGTGCTTCTGCTCCTCGCGGCCGTAACGTGGGTTAGCGCGGTACAGCAGAGGCCGCAAGGTGGCAAGTGGCTGCTGGGGCTGGTTGTGGCGCTACAGGCCGGGTTTTGGGTCGTATTCGCTGCCTATCCGCTCGCGGCCTATAACCCGCTGGTTGGCGGGCCGCGCACGGCCCTCAACGTACTGCCCGTAGGCTGGGGGGAGGCCATCGGCGCGGCCGGTGGCTACCTCAACGCTAATCTGCCCGATGCTGCCCAAAGGCGCGCAATAGCACCCATCGCCCCGGCTCTGGCGCCATTTTTCGCCGGCCGCACGCTGGTTGAAGAACATGACTCCCCTGATACAGCCGATTTTTTGATCGTCACCGCCGGCGGTCGGCAACTGGATCCGGCGGCCGTGGCTACTTTGACGGCGAGTAAAGAACTCGTCGACGTGGTGCGTTTTGGTGGCCTGGATCAAGGCTGGATCTATCGCAACCCCCAACCGGTTAGCCCGGTTACGCCTTCCGCGCTTTCTGAACCAGTCGTGTTCGACGAACGTATCGCCTTGACAGGCTATAGCCAATCGCTGAGCCAGGATACGCTCACGCTGTTCACTCGCTGGCGGCGTCTGACGAGCAGTGACGACGCATCCAGGTACATCCTGCGCATAGTCATTAGTGACATAAACGGCAATATTTGGGCTGCGCAGGAATTGCCGCTGCTTAACGAAGATTATTTTTATCCTCCTGATTGGGCCAATCCTGACACGGATATAGTGCGGCACCCACTCGAATTGCCACCGGGTATTCCACCCGGCGAATTTGACGTGTCTTTATCGCTAATCGAGGTATCGACGTCTGGGCAATTGCCGGTGCGGGTGGGCGATGGCGGCTTCCAGGGGGTGTCCTTCGCGGCTGGAAAGGTGACTGTGACGCTACCGGAGACTGTTGTTTCCGCGTCACGGATGCAAATTCCGATTCAGAGCGGCCGAACCTGGTTCGACGGTCGCTTGCAGTTGCTTGGCCGGCGAGAGATCGCGGCCGAGGCGTTGGCCGGCAGCCGGCTGCCGGTGCATCTATTCTGGCACGCGCCCCAAGGGACATTGCCCGAAAATATCCATCTCAATTGGTATCTGCGCCCGGTGGGGACGGCCGAGACGCAGATGATCGCTGATGAGCCGTTAAGTCGGTTCGATACCGGAATGTGGCGCCTGGGTGAGTCAATCCAGGAGATGTACCAGGTTCCTCTGCCGCCTGATCTTGACCCCGGACATTACGAGATACTCATCCAGCCCCGGAATGGCCGCCCGGATGGCGAGCCTCTGGTGCTGAGCGAGATTCAAATCAACAATATCGACCGCCTCTATGAATTACCTGACGAACCGCCAGTTCCCTTGGAATATCTTTGGGAGCCGCTGCTTCTGGCGGGTATGGGGCCTGTAGGTCTTGAGGGGATCGCGGGCGAACCAACCCATCTGACACTGTACTGGATCAAACAACAGCCTCACGGCGAAGTATATTCAGTATTTGTGCATGTGGTCGATGAGTCCGGCGCGACAGTTACCCAATCCGATCATTGGCCGGGCGGATTGCCGACTAATATTCTCGATGCTGGACAGATCGTCATCGATCAGCTAACACTCGATCTGCCGGCCGATTTGCCGCCGGGCCGGTATCAACTCCGTGTCGGCCTCTATTTGGCTGAGAGCGGCGCGCGCTTGCCGATCGTCCAGAAGGAATCGGGCAGCGCCATCGATTACGTGACGCTGCCCGTTGAAATTGTCGTTGGCACTCGATAGCAAACCTGGCGGCTGCTGCAGGCCGACCTACTCGCCTTGTCCGGCTTTTTGACCGCCGCGATTGCGCGATAGCAAGGCCAGAATGATGCCTCCACCGATGAGCGCCAGACCGGCCAGTGGCAGGAGCAGATTGGTCATCGACGTCGGTGCGGCCGTCCGAGAAGCGTCGGAACCCCGCGAGGTCAATCCTGTGCCTGGCGCGCTGTCTTGTTGGGAAGGTGAGGCCTGCTCCTCGCTCACCCCGACAGGAGTGGCTTCGATCTCGGCCAGCACCATCTCCGCCGCTGCATCTCCTCCCTGTGGATTGGTCACGGCCGCACCGCTGCCGCTATCACCGCCGCTATCAGCCGCTGCCGGGGTTGCCGTTCCGGTAGGGGGGGCGGTGGGCGTCGGTGTCGGGACGCAAGTCAGCAGCGGCAATGGGGTCGGATTCCAGGGCGTCCCGGGGGTGGGGGTGGCGCCGTTGATTGCCGGCGGCGACACGACCGGGACGAGGGCGGTATTGCCGAATTCATCTACTTCGGCGTCCGTCACCCAGCCCAACATGTTTGGTTTGATCTGAATTTGCCACCATTGGGCAAAGCCCGCGCGGCCGCTTATCGGCCGCATCTCCTCCGCATCCAATGTCGCTACCGGGCCAAAATCCTCCCCCGGCCCACCATAGACGATCAGTCGTTCTATTGCCCGGATGTACGGCGTGTCGCTACACTCGCCGACGCCACCGGGATTGACGCGTATAGTCCCGCCCAAGCCGACTGTGGGCATGGACGGAATTGTGACGACAAGTGTCCCGGAGGCAACGTTCGTGCCGGTTGGCGCGGGAACGGTAGCGCCGGGCGCCGTCGTTTGTGTCGGCGCGGGCGGAGGGTTGCCGGGATCAGCCGAGGTTGCTGTCGGATTTGGCGGCTGGCCGGTTTCCGGTGTCGGTGTTCGAGTCGGAAATGAGGGATCGAAGGCCCGGGCGCTGTGCAAGCGTGCGGCCGCTCCAGCGAAGGCGAGGGCCATGGCCAGGAATAAAGTTACTGAGATTTGCTTGGGCATAGGACTGTCCTCCTCTATGTTAGCTCTCCCGCACAGGCTAACGAAAACGAACCGTCAATATCTGGTCCGCCACGAATTCCACCTCAAAGGCCAGCTGCGTCCCTTCGAC
>WBZM01004396.1_pt1 | contig 10257 bp, 9 predicted proteins | sample 5204271 | NCBI WGS metagenome assembly WBZM01 (sample SAMN12344346, study PRJNA552823) | activated sludge metagenome | biome: Activated sludge suspended growth; feature: Nitrification reactor; material: Wastewater; isolation source: activated sludge from nitrification reactor of wastewater treatment... | reverse complement strand
CGAGTTGCGGGCGAACAGCACCGAGTCACGCACGTACAGCGGGGCCGAGGCCGGCCGGGGTGCGCCGGCGACGATCGCGTACTCGACGAACACGTTGTCCGCTCCCACCACGGCCGCCGACTTGTCACGGATCTCGTCGGCGGTGGCCTGGTCGGGGACGGTGCCACGCAGGTACACCTTGCCGTCGGAGAACTCCGCCCAGCGCACCGGGTCGCCGAACTCGCCGGAGCCGCTCGTGTCGGTGGCCACGGTGGTCGCCGGCGCGGCTTCGGGTGCGGCCACGGTGGTGGCCGGCGTGGTGTCCTCGGTCGCCTCGATCGTGGTGGCCGGCAGCGTGTCGGCGGTCGTGTCGGCGGTCGTGTCGGCCGTGGTGTCATCGGTGGCGTCCGCCGTCGACGTCGGGGCCTCCGCGGTGGTGGCCGACGCGGCCGGTTCGGTCGCGTCCGTCGTCACGGCGGCCGGATCGGCGCCGGCCACGCTGCCGTCGTCGTCGCTGCCACCGAGCACGAGCACGAGACCGACGATCAGCAGCGCCACGACGGCGAGGCCGACGGCGATCGGGCCCTTGGGTGTGCGCGACGGCGACTCGGGCGCCGAGGCGACCTGGTCGGCGAGCGCGATGAGTTCCTGACGGGACGGCATCGACTCAGAACCGGCCATGTCGGGTGCTCCCGTCGACGGGGGTCGGTTCGATGAGCGCCACGAGGCCCTGCAGGTACACCTGGGTGCTCACGAACTGCTCGCGAATGGCCTTGCGCTCCTCTTCGAGCTCGACGATCTCGCTGCGCAACTGCTCGGCCCGGGCCTGCACCTGCTCGAGGGCCGCCTCGGCGTCGGCGAGCCGTTCGTCGGCGTGGTCGTCGGCCTCGGCTCGCTGCTCCTCGGCGGCGGCGACGATCTCGGCCGCCCGGCGTTCGGCATCGCCCAGCTGGGTGGTCGAACGCTCCTCGGCCTCGCGCATCAGCTCGTCCGAGCGGGTACGTGCGGCCTCGAGCGTGGCGGCGGCGTCGGCGTCGGCTCGTCGGCGGATCTCGGCGGCCTCGGCCTCGGCGGCGGTCACCACCGCGGCCGCGTCGGCGTTGGCCTTGTCCATGATCCGGCCGACCTGCTGTCGGGCCGACTCGAGCATCTCGTTCGTCTCGCGGGTCCACGAGGTGACGATGTCGCTCGTCGCTCGCGAGCTCACGAGCGTCGACGTCACGCGGGACGTCTCGAGCTCGCGGCGCAGCGCGGTGTTCTCCTCGTCGAGTGACTTCAGCTCGTTCGACAGGGCGCCGACCAGCCGGCGCACCTGTGTCGGGTCGTAGCCCTTGCGCACCGTGTCGAGCCGCGCGTCGAGCTGCGCGTCGCGTACCTGAGTGTCTCCGTCCGCCATGCTTCGAGTGTAAAAGTGCCCGTGGTGAGGGTCACGCGGAGAGTGGTCATGATTCCGTCAGCCGGTCGCGCCACCCGGGACCGCCACCTCACGGAGGGTGACCGACGAACACGTCGAGCGGTCGTCGGTCACACCTCCCGGTGGTTCCGGAGGTTCAGCCGCCGATCACGAGCGGGATCGCACTGAACTCGCCCGGATCGGTCTCGAGCCCCGTGTCGCCCCGGACCACCAGTGCGATCACCGTGCCGGGCGTCGCGAAGCTCAGATCGAGGTGGGTCGCGTACGGCTCGGGCGTCTCCATCGACCCGCCCATCGCGATCGCGGGATCGACCACCAGCTCGGTCGTGCCGGCCACGAACGCCTTGACGATGATCGTCGCCTCGTACCCGCGAGCAGCGCCGGCCACGCTGAGCGGACCGGCCGGGATCACGGACCCGGCCTCCGGGGTGTCGATCGACACCATCGGGTTGATCGCCCCGATCACGAACCACCCGTCGTCGGGACCGAGCTGGCGCAGCAGCAGGGTGGCGCGCAGGTTCGTCGAACCGGTCTCGGCGGCCGACATCGCGTCGATCTCGCCGCTGCGCGAATCACCGGCGCGGAACGGAGCCAGCACCGGTGGCACACCGAGCATCGACTCGATGAATCCTGCGGCGGCCTCCTCGGGCGTCGCGAGCACCACGTCGGCGGCCGGCCAGAGCGCCGGCTGCATCGCCGGGGTCACGGTCGTCGGCACCGCGGTGGTGACCGTCGTCGTGGCCGGCTCCGTCGTGGCCGGCTCGGTGGTCGCCGGCTCGGTGGTGTCGGGCACGGTGGTCGGCGCGACGGTCGACGCCGTGGTCGGTGCGCTCGTCGACGACCCGTCGGTCGCGGGCGTCGACGACTCGTCGCCGCAGCCGGTCACCGTCCAGCCGGCCATCACCAGGATCGGGACGGCGAGCGTCCGCAGCCAGGGGTGGGTGATGCGACGTGACATGACCTGCCACCTCCTGGAGCACCGCGAGCGGGGCGATCTCGTGCTCCACCACCCACGATGCCACGGATGACGGCACCCGACAGGGCACTCCGACCCGATCCCCGGCCACCCGTCGGTGCGTACACTCCCGGCGATGGGCTTCCCCGTGACCGATCGGTGGTTCGAACGCACTCGTGTCGACGACGCGATCAGCCTGCTGTGGGAACCGCACGTCGTGCCGCTCATGCGGTGCAACATCTGGCACGTCCGCGGCCGCGACCGTGATCTGCTCGTCGACACCGGTATGGGGCTCGCCAGCATCGTCGACGCCGCCGCCGACCTGTTCGACCGACCCGTCACCGCCGTCGCCACCCACGGCCACGACGATCACATCGGCGGCCACCACGAGTTCGACGACGTCGCCGCACACCCGCTCGAGGCCCACCTGCTCGCGACCGCGCCACTCGCCAGCCTGCACATCGAGACCGCATGGGGGCGCGACGTGGTCCGAGCACTCGAGGACAGCGGCTACCCGATGGACGACGAGTGGTTCGTCGACGCGCTCCCGCCGGGCGTGGTCGTCGAGACGTTCCGCCAGCGACCGGCGCGCGTGACCCGACTCGTCGACGAGGGCGATGTGTTCGACCTCGGCGACCGACGGTTCGAGGTGCTGCACCTGCCCGGCCACTCGCCCGGGTCGATCGGGCTGTGGGAGTCCGACACCGGCACCCTGTTCTCCGGCGATGCCATCTACGACGGCCCGCTGCTCGACGAGCTGCCCGAGAGCGACGTCAGCGCCTACTGCCGCACGATGGAGCGGCTGCTCACCCTGCCCGCCCGTGTGGTGCACGGCGGCCACGACCCCAGCTTCGACGGCGACCGCCTGCGCGAGCTCGCTCGCGCCTACCTCGCACGTCGCGGCTGAGGACGAGGACCGGGAACGACGGAGCCCACCGACGACGCACGCACCGGTGTCGAACTCGGTCGCTCGGCGACGGACGGCTCGGGCATCCTGGGGTGATGAGCCGACGCTTCAGTCAGATCGACGTGTTCACCCACGTCGCGTATCGCGGCAACCCGGTCGCCGTGGTGCACGACGCCGACGACCTCGACGAGGCGACGATGCAGCGTTTCGCGCGCTGGACCAACCTCTCGGAGACGACGTTCCTGCTCGCGCCGACCGATCCCGCGGCCGACTACCGGCTGCGCATCTTCACGCCGGGCGGCGAGCTGCCCTTCGCCGGACATCCGACCCTCGGCACCTGCCACGCCTGGCTCGAGGCGGGCGGCATGCCGGCCGACGACGACCGTGTGGTGCAGCAGTGTCAGGCCGGACTCGTCACCGTGCGTCGAGGCGTCGACGGCCTCGCCTTCGCCGCGCCTCCCCTCGTGCGGTCCGGACCGATCGACGACGACACGCGGCGCGAGATCGTCGACTTCCTCGGCATCGGCGCCGCCGACGTCGTCGACGCGGCCTGGGTCGACAACGGTCCCGGCTGGGCCGCGGTCCTGCTTCGCGACGCCGACGCGGTCCTCGCGCTGCGGCCGGGTGCCGGCGAGCTGAAGGTGGGCGTCGTGGGGCCGTATCCGAGCGGCCACGACTGCCGGTTCGAGGTGCGCGCCTTCTTCCCGACGAACGGGGTGGTGCTCGAGGACCCGGTGACGGGCAGCCTGAACGCCTCGGTCGCGATGTGGCTGCTCGGGAGCGGTCGGGCGACGGCCCCCTACGTCGCCTCGCAGGGCACGGTGCTCGGTCGGGCCGGGCGGGTGCACGTCGACACCGATGACGCGGGTGCCGTCTGGATCGGCGGCGGCACGGTCACCTGTGTGACCGGCAGCGTCACGATCCCCGTGTGACACCCGCGTGAGCTAGATCGGCAGGTAGAAGGTCAGCAGGTCGGACGTGGACGGCGGGAACAGGGCCGCCATCAGGTCGCGCTGGCGGCCGAGCAGCACGTCGCCGTGTCGCCGTTCCAGCCCCACCGCGCCGTGGGGCCCCACGAGCAGCGGTCCGAGCACATCGGGCGGCACCCCCGAACCGCCGGCGCTCACGGGCGCCTGCAGCGGGCCGCCCTCGCGGACGTCGCCCATCCCCGACGCGTCGAGCCGGAACCGCACATGTGAACGGTACGACGAGATCAACATCTCGTGCGGCTCGCGATCCGAGCCGCCGGCGTCGAGCCATCGGCGGCCGAGCACGGGCCGGAGCGCCTCGAGCACAGGGGCCACGCGCTCGATGCGCACGTAGTGCCAGTGGCGCGCGGCATCGATGTCGTCGACCGGGTCGAGCAGCGCGTCGAGCACCGCGCCCTCCGGGGTGCCCGGGCGTTCCATCACCGCCACGTCGTCGGTCAGCTCGCGGGCGTGCCGCAGCAGGGCGCGCACGCCATCGGGCTCGCCGGCCACCTCGCCGAGCACCAGCCCCTCGTCGGGTGGCAGGGCTCGGGCGGTCGCCACCGCGCGCCCGTCCGGCGTCTCGACGACCCACTGCACCGAGCCGTCGCGGGCCGTGAGCCAGCGCCAGCAGCCGGGGGAGTGGGGCATCGACACGTCGACCGACGACTGGGCGCGCGTCTGCAGCTCGTGCATGGCCGGGATGTCCGCGGCCGTCGCGGCGCGCACGGACAGCCCGTCCGACGCCGGGCCGAGGTCGGCGCCGGCGACGACCGACCTGGTGAGCGGGATCGGCATCGCGTACACGTAACCGAACTGCCGGTAGAAGTACGGGATCCCGATCATCACCTGCAGCAGGTCACCGCGGGCGCGCGAACGGTCGTGCGCCAGACCCATCAGCGCCCGCACGAGACCACGCCCCTCGAACTCGGGGTCGGTCGCCACCAGCTCGACCTGACCGGCGGGCAGCGAGGCCGTGCCGACACGGACGGTCTCGGACAGCAGCGTGGCCGTCGCCACCACACGAGGTCCCACCGCCGCCACGAACACCGAGCCGAGGCCCTCGTCCGGGTCGCCGGCCACCAGGCGCAGGTCGACGCCGTCGGCGGGCTCGCCGCGGGCCGCGAGCAGCTCGGCGATGCCGTCGAGGTCGTCCGGGCGGGCCGTCCGGAGCTCGACCGGGGCGTCGGAGGCGGCGGTGACCATCGCGACAGCTTGACAGATCATCCCTGGAACTCCGGCCCGGTTGTTCCACGGCGGGATATGCTCGCCTGACGGGGGCAATCCATCTCGGTCCCCGAGAAAGCAAGGTAAGTTCCATGGCCACCGGCACCGTCAAGTTCTTCAATGCTCAGAAGGGCTACGGCTTCATCTCACGCGAGGACGGGCCCGACGTCTTCGTCCACTTCTCCAACATCGAGGGGTCCGGGTACCGCTCGCTCGACGAAGGCCAGGCGGTCGAGTTCGAGATCGGCCAGGGTCGCAAGGGCGACGAGGCATTGAAGGTCAAGGCGATCTGACGTCAGCGATCTGACGGGGCGGGGTGTGGGGCCCCGCCCCTTCGTCGTTTTCGAGCGAGTTGCGGCGGGACGTCGCTGCTCAGCGACCGGCCAGCGCGGCCACCACCGGTGCGAAGGACTCGACGTCCTCGCCGCCGACGATCACGTACGAGAAGCCCCAGCGTTCACGGCGCGCGAGCAGGTCCTCGACGATCGAGGCCGGTGATCCGATGAGCGCGAACGGCGTGCTCGCCACCATCGACGGTTCCACCTGCAACGCACCCGCGATCGCGCCGAGTGCTGCGTCGCGGTGGTCGGTGACGTTCACCATGAACGCCCGCACGTTGAGCTCGATCGCTGCCAGCCGGTCACCGGCCGCCTCGCGCAGGATGGCCAGCTTGTCGTCGACGGCCTCGGCCGTCATCGAGGCGATCGCGTCGGGTCCGACGACCCCGGCGTGCATCGAGGCGTTGACGCCCACGATGTCGGCCTCGCGGGCGGCGATCGTGAGCACCCGCTTGCCGCCACCGCCGATCAGGATCGGCGGGCACGGCGCCTGCACCGGCCGCGGCCTGCCGACCATGCCGCTGATCGTGTAATGCTCGCCCGCGAAGCTGAACGGCTCGCCTCCCATGAGCCCCTTGATGATCGCGAGGCCCTCGACGAAGCGGTCGATGCGCACCCCCGGTCGGTCGTAGGGGATGCCCGCCTGCTCGTAGTCGGAGATCATCCAGCCGGCGCCGATGCCGATCTCGAGTCGGCCCTCCGACAGCACGTCCATCGTGGCCAGCTCCTTCGCGAGCACCACGGGATGCTTGTAGTCGTTGTCCCACACGAGCGCGCCCACGCGCAGCGAGGTGGTGGCGTCGGCCGCGCACATCAGGGCCGGGACGGGGGCGAGCTGGTCGTCGAAGTGGTCCGGTGCGGTCAGCACGTCGTATCCGAGCGACTCCGCCTTCCGGGCCAACTCGACCCACTCGGTGCGCGACGCGGACTTGAAGGCCTGCACGCCGAATCGGAACGGTCGGGGTGACGGTGCTGCGGTCATGGTCGGCACCATAGAGCGACGCGTCCTCCGGCAGGGGTGACCCGACGGCGCGCGACCTCACCACTAGCGTGGTTCTCGCTGTGCGACCCGTTGCCTGGACCCTCCGCCTCGCGGCGATCGTGCTCGCCGGAGCCCTGTTGCTCTCGGCGGTCGTGATCTCGGCGGCGCCACGCCTGTGGCGGGTGGCCAACGCCCACGAGGAGGTGCCGGTCGCGATCCCGACCGACTTCGAGCCGCTGTCGCAGCGCACCCTCGTGTACGACGTGGCCGGCAACGTCATCGCCGTGTTCGAGCGCGAGAACAGCCAGCCGATCACGCTCGACCAGGTGCCCGATCAGGTCGTGCAGGCGATCCTGGCGGTCGAGGACAACGAGTTCTTCCTCCACCGCGGCGTCAACGTGCGGGGCCTCGTGCGCGCCACGCTGTCGAACTTCGCGAGCGACGCGCCGCGGCAGGGTGCGAGCACGATCACCCAGCAGGTCGTGAAGAACGAGCTGCTCGCCGGCCTCGAGCGAGACGGCCGGTACAAGCTCCTGCAGGTGCACTACGCGCTGATGCTCGAGAAGGAGATGACCAAGGAGCAGATCCTCGAGCGCTATCTCAACACGATCTTCTTCGGCAACAACGCGTACGGCATCCAGGCGGCCGCCGAGGTGTACTTCGGCAAGAGCGTCGACCAGCTCGACACGCTCGAGGCCGCCTTCCTGGCGGGCATGATCCGTTCGCCGTCCGGCTACGACCCGATCCGTCGTCCCGAACGCTCCCGGGCCCGCTTCCGGCAGGTGATCGAACGGTTGGTGAGCGTCGGGATCGTCCCCGCCGAGCAGGAGGAGCAGATCGCCGAGTCCTGGGAGCTGCCCGAGCGGTTGAAGGCGCTGCCCACCTACGACGTCCAGCCGACCTACTACACCGAAGCCCTGCGCGAGTATCTGCTCGAACGGTCGAACCTGCTCGGCGACACCGAGCAGGCGCGCGCCAACCTGCTCTACCGGGGCGGGCTGCGCATCTACACCACGCTCAACCCCGACCTGCAGCGCTTCGCCGAGGAGGCGCGCACCACCCTGCCGGTCAACGGCGCCGGCATCGACGCGGCGATGGTGTCGCTCGACGCGAAGACCGGTGCCGTCCGGGCGATGGTCGGCGGCAGCGGGTTCAAGCCGCGGGTGAACGAGATCAACATGGCGCTCGTGCCCCGCCAGACGGGGTCGAGCATCAAGATGTTCATCCTCGCCGCCGCCATCCAGGCCGGTGCGATCCCGGCCGACACCATCGACGGCAGGCGCGGCTGCCTGCTGCCCAACCCCGGCGATCCCGACAACCCGTTCCTCGTCGACGACGGCGTGTCGGGTCAGCTCGGCTCGCTCGAGCAGGCCACGTGGCTGTCGCTCAACTGCGCCTTCGCCCGCTTGTCGCAGATCGTCGGGCTCAACCGCGTGGTCGACACCACGTACCGGATGGCCCGCTCGTCGTACTTGTACCGAGGGCAGCCCGAGAGCGACCGCGAGCCGGTGCAGCCGTACGCGAGCTTCGCCACCGGCGCGAACGAGATGAGCCCGATGGACATGGCGTCGGGCGCGCAGACGCTCGCCAACAACGGGGTGCACCTCGAGCCGTACTACGTCGAGTGGATCGACCGCGCCGACGGCAGCCGGCTCTACACCCACGAGGCCGTACCGGAGCAGGTGTTCGACGAGGCGTCGGCGCTCACCACGACCAACATCCTGAAAGGCGTGCTCTCGCGCGGCACGGCTCGCAAGGCGCTGTCCGACTTCCCGTTCCCGGCCGCGGGCAAGACCGGGACGCAGCAGGACAACACCAACTCGTGGTTCGTCGGCTACACGCCGCAGCTCGCCACCGCCGTGTGGGTCGGCGACCCCGACGGCTACACCGAGATGACCCGCGAGAACGTCCCCGAGTTCTACGAGCTCGACGGCGTCGACGCGGTGCAGGGCGGCACCTATCCGGCACGCATCTGGGGCGCCTACATGCGCCCGGCGCTCTACGCCCAACCCGTCGAGGACTGGGCGCCGCCGCCGGCGCCCACCCGCACCGCGGCCCGGCTGTACCTGCCCGGTGAGGAGTGCGCCTACAAGGTCACGAGCGGACAGATCGGCCCGGACGGCTCGATCGTCACCGCCCCGCCGCAGACCACCGCCGTGCCGGAGGCGCCGGTCGAGCCGGGCGCCGAGGTGCCGACCGGCACGGACGTCACCGACACCACGCCGACTACGGTGGCGCCCGTGGTCATCCAACTCCTGCCCGACAGCACCACCATCCCGCCGGAGGTGGTCGACCCGACGGCCCCGCTGCCGTCGGTCGATCCGAGGACCGCGGTGCTCACGTGCGCCAAGCTGCCGGCCGGTGTGATCGTCCGCCAGCCCCGTTCGACGACCACGGCCCCGTGAGCGGCCCGATGAACGGCCCTGCGCTCCTCGCCCTGCAACTCCTCGACTCGCAGCTCGACGCGCTCGAGGGCCGTCGCAAGCGGCTGCCCGAACGCGCTGCGCTCGACGGCGCTCGTGCCGCCCACGCTGCGCATGCGGCCGAGCGGTCGCGGCTCGAGGCGATCGTGGCCGACGCGACCGCCGCGATCGAGCGCGCCGAGCACGACGGCGGCGAGCTCGACACCAAGCAGCGTCGCCTCGAAGCACAGCTGAAGACGGTCATCGCTCCTCGTGAGGCCGAGGCGCTGATGAGCGAGATCGCGCAGTTGCGGGCCAAGCACGGCGAGCTCGACGACGTCGAGCTCGAGGCGATGGAGCGCCAGGGTGAGGCCGAGTCGGCACTCGCCGCGCTGGCCGAGGCCGAGCCACCGCTGCTCGACGCGGTCGCCGCCGGCCAGGCCGCCCTCGCCGCGGCCGAGGCCGACATCGCGGCCGAGGTCGCCGACGTGTCGACACGTCGCGACACGGCCGCAGCAGCGCTGGCCACCGACGAGCTGTCGATGTACACCTCGATGCGCGCCCGTTACGGCGGCGTCGCGATCGCGCAGCTCGAGCGTCGCACGTGCACCGGCTGCCACGTCGACCTGTCGCCGATGGAGCACGACCGGGTCAAGGCCGCACCCGCGGGCGAGCTGCCCGAGTGCCCCAACTGTTCGCGGCTGCTCGTCGTCTGAACCGGACGGGGTGACGTCCGCGTGGTGCTCTGGTTCGTCGCGACGGCGGTGCTGTCGGTGCACTTCGTGTTCACCGACCCGCGCTTCGACCACCGCTGGTTGATCGTCGGGGCGTTGTTGCCCGACGCGGTCGACGTGTGGTTCGGCGGCGCACGGGCGTTGCACAGCCTCACCGGCGCCGTGGCCGCGCTCGTGCTGGTGATGGTGGCCACGGCCGGGCGGCGACCGATCCGCAAGCGGCTGATCGCGATCCCGATCGGCATGATGCTGCACCTGGTGTTCGACGGCGCGTTCGACGACACGAACGTGTTCTGGTGGCCGTTCACCAGTGGGTTCGGTGACGCCGAGTTGCCCGTCGTGTCGCGCGGG
>WBZM01004395.1_pt1 | contig 10258 bp, 9 predicted proteins | sample 5204271 | NCBI WGS metagenome assembly WBZM01 (sample SAMN12344346, study PRJNA552823) | activated sludge metagenome | biome: Activated sludge suspended growth; feature: Nitrification reactor; material: Wastewater; isolation source: activated sludge from nitrification reactor of wastewater treatment... | reverse complement strand
GGCGATTGATGAAGGGGATCCGGGCTGTCGCGGACCATGCCGCTGGCTCCCGGCGACGGCGCCGGACGGGGAGCAGCGGGCTCGGCGCGGAGTCGCTCGACGAGCGTCACCACGCACGTCGCGTTCGGGAAGATCCCGCCCCAGTCGCAGAAGGCGAGGTTGGTGGTCAGGATCGTCGACGACCGCTGGTAGCGGCCGTTGACCACCTGGAACGAGGGCCGTGGTCTCTCCGCCCCCCTCACACACCCACACGCCGCCAGGCTCCTGGAACACCGCGAGCGGTGGGGCGTCGTCCGCCGCGAGGGCCAGGTAGCCGCCTTCGGCGAGGCGCACCTCGCCCGTGCGAGCGTGGACCGCGAGGAGCCGGGGCCCACCCGCGTCGATCAGCTCCACCGCGGCGGCGCGGCCACCTCTGCGCCCAGCTCCCCGAACCTGACCACAAGGTCATCTACATCTGCGACACCCGCGTCACCGCCATGGCCGTCTACCGCGGCCTCGCGGCCGCCCTCGGCCTGCGGCCGGCGTACCGGCGCGACGAGCTCTGGCGCCAGCTCAAGGCGACGCTCGCCGCCCTCTACGAGCGCGAGTCGCTCGCCCCGCTCCTCGTCCTCGACGAGGCCCACCACCTCGGCGACGACTTCCTCCACGACCTCGCCGGCTTCCTCAATCACAAATTCGATCGCCGCGACCTGATGACGATCTGGCTCGTCAGCCTGCCCTCGCTCCGCGCCCGCCTGGACCTCCAGGTCCACGCCGCCCTGCGCAGCCGGATCGTCTCCCCGAACGCCCTCGGGCCCCGCCCGCCGGGCGAGCTCGCGGCGATGATCCGCCACGGAGCGGTGGTCCCGGAATACCCGCCGGTGGGACCCAATCCCCACCGTCTGCCTCAACCCCGAACCCGGGAGCAAGAGGCTCTTCAGGTTCTCTAGTGGAAAGCCATCTGCGAGCCCCGGATTCCATCGGGGTAGAGGTCGAGTCCGCCGAGGTGGAAGTAGATCGCCGCCCGGAAGCGCTCGCGGTTGCGGAAGCCCCGGGCGCGGTGCTTCACGGACTGGATCACCGAGTTCAGCCCCTCGGCCGAGGCGTTGGTGATCCGGCGGCGCGCGGCGAGGAGGATGCCGTCGAGGTGACGCTTGACCATCCGTGCGGCTCGCTTGATCGGCTCGAGCCGGGAGCGGATCGCCAAGTCGTACCAGCGACCCCAGGCCGTGCGCATGCCCTCCGGGCCTGTGTGCTCCCAGATCTCCATCGCGGCCTCCTTGATGCTCCACGCGCGCGCGGGTTCCGGAGCCAGAGGAAGCGTGTGCCCTTCAGGCGCTCGTCGCCGCGTCGCATCAGCGCCTTGTGCTCCCACGTCGCCGCGCACCTGGGCGACGCCGTCAACCGCGTCCGCCGGGACTTGTCCGGGCGCCCGCTCAGCTCCGCCTTGCCGCCGCGGAGCATCGCCTCGCCTCGCTCGTGCTCGTCCATTCCTCGGCGTTCTCGTGGTTCATCTCTCTTCTCAGGTTCTCGCCCCACTCGGTGGTTCACGGTGGAGGCGACAACTTCGCTGACACTGGGGCCCAGGGCCTCTGCGACGACCTCCTCCACGAGCTGCCCGGCCTCTGCAGCCTCGACCTCGACGGCCGTCGTCGCCGATGACGATCGGGACGACGCCGCGAGCGCGCGCTTGATGTCGCCGACGATCTGCGCGCGCGGGCCGGGGCGTCGGCCGAGCTCTGCGGCGAGCATGCGAAGGTCGCGGGCTAGCCTTCGCCGATCCAGTCGCAGAGGCTACCCTCGTCGTCGTTGACGGCCTGGATGGCGTCGATGGCGGCGTCTCGCCACTTTGGCGGCGCGTCGACGTCGCCGAAGGCGACGGCTTCGAGGAACGCGAGGGAGTTCTCGCAGCTTCCCAGGCCGGTCCAGGCCATGCCGCACCAGTAGAGGGTCTGGGCGTACCAGGGGTTCTTGGTGTTGACGAGGTAGAGAGCGTCGAGGGCGCTCGCGTAGTCCTGACGCATGTAGCGCCCGACGCCGACGAAGTAGTGCGCGTACGAGGTCCAGGGGTGAACAGGGAAGAGCTTGAGCCAGGTCTGGAATGCGGCGTCGGACTCGGCGAAGCGGCCGTTGGTGAAGAGCGCCTGGGCGCTCTCGAAGGCCGCCTGGGGATCGGGTGGGGAGGAGGCGGTGTCCTTGCCGTCGGGGAGGAATGTAAGGATGTAGGCGTCTTGTTCGGCCGCCTGGTAGGTGCCGCCGGGGACGAGCGCGAGGTCGGTCTTCCGCCAGGCGGACCAGGTGTTCTTGGGCCCCTTGGTCGAGAGGGCCCAGACGCGGAGCGCTTTGGCCTGGACCATGAACGGCTTGTGGGTGGGGTCGTTGACGTTGAGGGTGGCGCCGGGGGGCAGCTTCACCGAGAGGGTCTTCTTCTTGGCGGGGAGCCAGCGGTCGTTGCCGTCGCGCTCGGCGTACCACTGTAGCGAGACCTTGAGCGGCTGGCCGCTCTGGTTGTCGAGGACGACGTACTTCTCGGCGAAGGTGGGGAGCGGGGGCTCGTCGACGTCGCCCTTGAGCTCGGGATCGTCGGCGGCGAGCACCCAGGCGGCGTACTTGCCGATGCTGTTGGCGCCGTACTTGATCCACATGTAGCCGTCCTCGCCCCACTTGGTGCCCCAGGAGTTGCGCATCAGCCAGGCGCCTCGCTGGTCGTCCCAGCCGACGAGGACGACGGCGTGGTTGATGGCGCCTCCAGCCTGCTCGCCGAAGACGCCGCCGGTGTAGGCGACGAAGGTCTTGGTGGCGTTGACGGTGGCGGCGACGGGGCCGTACTTGCAGATCGCGCCCTTGATCTGGTCGACGCTCGGGGAGTAGTTGATCGGATCGACCCAGCCCCAGGCCTGGGCACGAAAGGGGGTGGGGCCGTTGGCCTTACAGGTGAGGTCCTTGGCGGTGTAGGGGACGTCGGCCTCGCGGGCGACGCTGCCGCTGTTGCTGAGCCAGTCGAAGACGTGGCCGTAGTATCCGCCATTGCAGGATCCAGCGTCGTCGCCCTTGCTTGCTGCGCAGTCGACGACGCTCTGTTCGGAGAGATCGGCGGAGACACCATTGACGAGGCGCTGGCTGGTCTCGAAGGCGCCCATGCTGGCGAAGGCCCAGCACGAGCCGCAACTCGCCTGGTCCCGAATTGGTGGGGCTTGTTCGAGCCAGGCGAAGGCGCCGGCGCTCGGGGAGCAGAGCCCGGCGAAGTCTGCGCCGAGGCCGCTCTTGTTGCCCCCGCCCCCGCCCCCGTCTCCGCCCTGCGACGATGCCGCGGCGGGCTCGCTGGTGCGTCCGTGTCGTGGAGCCTTGCGTGTCTTGGCGAGCTGGCGGACGAGGAGGTTCTGGCGACCGACGCGACGGAGCGCGTCAGCGTTGTGCTGCTGCGCGTCCTTGAGTGCGTCATCCGGGATCACGAGGCCGGTCAGCTTGGTCAGTGGGATGTCCATCGCGCTCGTGTAGCCGACGGTGAAGGTGCGCCCCTCGCGTCCGATCCGCTTGCGCAGCTCGGCGAGCTCGGTCTTCACGGCGGCGGGCGCCCGGCCTTCGCGCTCCTTGTACTCGGCGTTCCGCCGGCCCTGTCGCTTGGGGGCCACGGCGAGCGCGGGCGCGGGTCGACGGCCGACTCGCGTGGGCTTGCGGCCGACCCGCACCGGGGGATCCTTCGCCTTTCGACCGATCCGGACCGGAGGGATCGATGGGGGCGTCACGCTCGGCATGGAGATGAAGGCCTTGGGGACCGTCGTCGACGGCGTCGCTGCGGGAGCGGAGTGAGTCGATGCGCCGAGATGGAGGAAGAGGAGAAGATGCAGGATTAGCATGCGGGTATCCTTCCTGGGCTTCAGGTCAGGCCAGTCGTAGTGGACGAAGCGGATGGAATCAGCGACACTCGCGGCATGTGGCGTCTCGCTTCGTTCCTGGTGTTTGCCGTGGGTGTGTTCCTCGTTCTCGGGCCCAGCCGGGCTTCCGCCGATCTGGCGCCTCGTGAGGCGGATCCGTGCGAGGGAATGAAGGTCGGGGCTTCCTGTGCTGCTGCTGGCGGGGCCGGCGCCTGCATGGCCACGACGTGCTCGCGGCTCGACTACTCGAAGGGCTCACCTCCGCAGGTGATCGAGTATGAGTGCCTTCGTTGTGAGAGAGCCGGTGATCCTGAGGCGACTCCGGCGAGCAGACACAGCGGGGAGGCTCTGCCGATCGTCGAGGATCCCACTGGCGAGCCGCCTGCGAGTCAGAGTCGCTGCGTGATTGGCGCCGGGGATGCGCCCCTTGGCCTGATGGCTCTCTTCCTGCTCGCGTGTCGCGGGCGTCGTCGCGTGGCCACATGAGGGGCGTCCTTGCCGTGGGGATGAGACTACAGGGGTTTGGGACGGCCGACTACCTGACTGTGTGGTCAGGTAGTCGACCGATCATCCAGAATTTCGTACGAGAGCATGGTGGATTCACTATGCGCAGTGTGCGCAGGGGGGGCGAGACTTTCTCAGTCGTCCCGATTCCATGAGGAGGCGAACTGGCGCCGAAATCGAGATGTGCGCTGGTACACGGCGTCGGGGGTGATGCCGAGGTCGCAGGCGATCTCGACCTGTCGCGCACCAGCCACGAGAACGTCGTAAACCATCGCGTGAGTCGTGGCGGAATCCCGACGGCGGTCAACTGCGCGGCGCAAGCACTCTCGAACCATGAGCACCGTCTCGGCGGACGACTCGTTCCCGGGGGAGCCATCACTGGGGTTGTCGTCCCCTGCGATGAGACGCTGATCGCGGCGAAGTGCGTCGATGGCACGACGGCGTGCGATAACCCGAAAAAATGCACGAGGGTCGTGCCGGGCGGCGGCGATCGTCCAACGTCGGAGCACTTTTGAGTTGTTCTTGAGCAACTCGACGAAGACGTCATGGGCGATGTCTTGAGCCATCTGGTGGGCCCTCGGTGGAGACATCCCGCGGAGGAGAAGCTCGCGCAGGCTCGTGGTGCGGACAAGTGGAAGGAGTTGCGCGGCCAGCCGGTTCAAGCTGTGGCGACAACCACCGACAGCGCTCTGGATGGTGGTGGAGAGGGCTGCTCGTTCGGCCGGGTCCGACTCGCCTCGAGCTCGATGTCCGTGATCAAGAACATGCCGGCGAGCGCGCTCGCGCACGGCGGCGATGTTGTCGGACGGGTCGGCCTTGTCTTTGATGATGACGCTCATGAAGTTGTCCCGTGGCGCAGCCGTGGGGAGGGGCGGCGATTCTCGCTCGCACGGGGATCCCGTCGGCAAGAACCACCTATTTGGCGAACACTGAAAATCTTGCGAGAAATCTTGCGCCCATTGCTGGAGTTCGAGTGGGGGGAAAAGGCCTCGCCTGCGGGCGCGTAACCCCTATGTCGCGATGCCTTGCAGCAGCGCCTACCTTCGTTGTAGAAGGAGGAAGTCATGACGAACGCGGAGATGGAGGCTGCGCTGAGCGGCGATCGGAAGGCGCTGAAGGTCCTTGTCCAGACGCTACTCGGCCCAATTCGCTCCGAAGTCCGTGTCGCTCTCTGGACAAGGACTCGAGCGAGTCGCCGAGATCCCTCGCAGGAGATTGATGACTTCGTGCAGGATGTGCTGCTCTACGTCCTGGAGAATAGGGGACACCGTTTGCGGTGCTGGAATCCGACTAGGGGACGTTCGCTCGTCAGTTTTGTGCGTCTTCTTGCACGACAGCGCGTCTCCCAGATCCTGACTGGGTTTCGGGGAAACCCATGGAAGGACGACCCTACGGAGATCGAGCAGACGGAAGCCTTGCTGGGCGTCGACGAGTTCGCCAGGTATATGGAGAATCGCGAGGAGCTTCGGGGTATCCTGGACGAACTGCTTGCGCGATTTAGTTCGCGCGATCTAGAGTTGTTCTTCGGCATCTATGTCGAACAGCGACCGCCAGGCGAGGTTGCAGCTGAGTTCGGCATGACCCGGAATGCGATTGATACCTGGAACTCAAGAATGCGGAGCCTCGCGCGTCGACTCGCTGCGAGGGTGCCGTCGAAGAGGAGTGCATGAGGGCTCTTGGCTCTTCCGGGTTTCCAGTGGGTCCCATGTACTTCACACCGTTAACCCCATCACGAAGCAAGAATCCCAGAGTGCTCGGCCCCGTCCAGGGAGCCCTCGCTGGCGCTCGGCAGCTTCGCTGCCCTGGACCGCGCCTGCGCCCTCTGGGCCTGCTTCCCGTGGGCGATGGGCAGCACATGCCCCTGGCGGGGGCTCCGAGCCGCATACTTGAACCTGGAAGTCCTCAGATTATGTTGCCTGAACATGCGCACCAGTCTACAGCCCACTCCAAACCCGGAAGAGCCTGCATGAGAGAACATGACGATGATTTGATGGATCCACTGCTCTGTGCTCTTGGCGCGCTGCTAAGAACCGACGAAAAATCGGGGCTGGGGTTGCCTCGTGCGGGCGAAGTCGCCAGTGGGAGCCTCGGGTACCTATCCGCTCATCGACAGCTCAATCAGCTTGTCGAACGGGTTCTTGACTCATGGGCGCCCAGCGAGAGTGGTGGGTTGTTACCGCGGAAGCGGGTGTCGTCTTCTCCCACTGTTGCCGCAGCCCCGATATCGTCGGGGAAGCGATCTGCCCCGAGTATAGTGCCTTCAAGCAGTGGCGTTCCAGCAACTGGGTGTCCAAGAGTGGACAAGAAACCCTGATGTAGGCTTCTGCCTTGCTGGAGCCGTGACTGTTCACGAGCCGGGACGCGACGAGCTTTCGGAGTTCGTCGCGTCCATCGAGGAGTGTCGGCTCCACGCCCTTGAGCGCGAGTGCCGACGCTGCCACTTCTGGGTGCTGGTCGCGCCCGAGCGCCACGTCCTCAACCGCTTCTCGCCGAGGCACGACGGGATCGAGGAGTCGATCGCCCCTCGACACCGCCGACGAGCTCCCGCCCCGCGGCGGCTGGCGACTCGAACACCGCGTCGAGCGTGAGACAGAGTCGCGCGAATAGCGTGCTACGTTGACATCGGTGTGGGCGAACTAGCGATTTCTGCTATTCAAATCTCAGCTCTGTGACTGACGCATTTCGCCTCTGGTTCAGGCTGCGGATAACTCCGACGATTTGCATCAGCCCTCCCCTGAATGGCGTTGCCAATAGTGCTTCGGCGGCCTCAAACATCCCCAGCTCGCGCAGTGTTTCAGCCTTCATGAGTCGATCATTGTCTTCATTCTCGTTGAGAAGGTCCGAAAATGCTCGGAGGTTCACGGTTTCAGCGTCCGTCATTGGATTGGCGTGATCGCCCTCACGGCGGGCATCGTTCCCTGCCCACCATGCGCGGAGTCGCACATATCGTTCCTTCTCTCCAGGCTCAACGCCTGCTGAGAGAAGTGCGCTGTAGTCGCGAAATGTTGGTGTAACGGCTGACATTGCGCCCTTGAACCTGTCCACGGTTTCGTCCTTTTGCCCCCAGCGTCCAATTCCTCCAACCTGGCTCTGCTCATCAATCCAAACGAGGGTTGAGCAGTGTGGACACTTGATCAGCCTCGGTTGGTCGGGGAGCATCGGGGCATCGCGCTTGCCATCCGTCCAGAATCGGGCGCCGAAGGTGTTCCCCGACCCGATGGTGTGCTGTAAAATGTGCTTGCCGCAGGTTGAGCACATGCGGATGATTGTGGGCCCTGGAGTCATGTCATGGTTCCTTTCGTGGATGGGAGTGATGGAACGTCTAGTATGATTGCAGGTCGTCTTGTTGGGGCCGAAGGGGGTGCTTCAGGGCGGGAAGGGCCCGAGGCCGCCGCGGGTCGTCCCGGGGGTGTCGTCGATGCAGGCGGTGTCGTGGGGGCCGAGCTTGAGTTCGAGGAGGGCTTTGCCGTTGCGAGAGAGGAGGTCGGGGGGGAGACCGGCGCTGTGGAGTTTGGTGCGGAGGATGCCGAGGTGGCGGTCAAGGCGGGCGCAGAGGGTGTGCTCGTCGAGGTCGCGGTCGGCGGGGCTGTTCCAGATCTGCTCGGCGATGTCCTTCTTGGGGATGGGACCGCCGCCGCAGTCGATGACCGCGCTGAGGATGCGAGCAGGGAAGCCGCCGATGACGATGGGGCGGCGTCGCGTGCCGTCGTCGATCGTCACGCTCTCGTAGCGAGCTGTGATGCGGATCCCGTGCACGGAGGCCATGGTGTCGAGATGGTCGTCCGGGCCGAGGAGGCGGGCACGAACGTGGAGCGATACGCCGGCAAGCTGACCTTGCCACCCGTCGAAGAGTGGTTCAGGCGAGGTGCCACGGATGTGGATCTTCCAGGTGCCGTCTCCCGCGTAGATGTGCGCGAGAGCTCCCGGGGTATAGCGCCGCGTTTGGACGATGAAGGGGCGATTGCGTTCGTGGGCGGGGAGGATCGCCAGATCGTTGTAGAGATCAACGGGGCTCGGGAGGAGACCTTCGACGGAGAGCACGTGGGTGGGGACTTGGACGGTCTGGACGGTGACGGCGAGGTCGGCGTCGGGGGAGAGGCCGATGCGAATTCCCGGCTTGAGGGTAACGGAGCTGGCCTCGACGCCGTCGACATAGAGGGAGCGGCGGAGGCGGAGGAGGCTGGCGCGGCCGCTACGGACGTCGAGCATCGCGTGGGCGACGGAGACGCGGGGATCGTCGATCACCACGGCGGCGGTGTGGGAGCGGCCGATGATGTCACCGACGGTCATGTAGGCCGTGTCGCCCGAGGGGAGGGCGAGGTGGGCCGAGGGGGCGAGGACGATGGGGTGCATGCTCGCTACTCCTGGTTCCAGGCGGAGGCGAAGTCGCGGCGGAAACGAGAGGTGCGCTGGTAGATGGCGTCGGCCGAGATGCCGAGGTCACAGGCGATCTCGGCTTGCCGGGCGTCGGCGACGAGGGTGTCGTAGATCATGTTCTGGACGACCTCGGCGTCGCGGCGGTGGCTGATGGTGCGGTGGAGGCATTCGCGCACCATGAGGGCCGTCTCGACGGAGGGCTGGGCCGCGGGCGGGGCGGAGGGCTTGTCGGTGAGGTCGTCAGGGTCGAAGTGGATGGTCCGCTGGTCGCGGCGGTAGGCGTCGATGGCGCGACGACGCGCGATCGTGCGGAAGAAAGCGAAGGGGTCGTGACGTGCCGAGGAGTCGCTCCAACCACCGAGCACGCGCGCGTTGTCCTTGAAGAGCTCGATGAAGACGTCGTTGGCAACGTCGAGGGCGAGCTGACGGGCGCGTCCGAGGGGAACGCCGCAGGCTCGGAGCTTGGCGAGGCTGGCGGCACGGAGGATCGGGAGGAGCTCGGCGGCAAGGCAGTTCTGGCTGGGGCGGGCGCCCTTGCGGGCGCCCTCGACGGTCGCGGCGAATTCGGCGCGAGCCTCGGGGGACCATTCGTGGCGGGCCTGGCGGCCGTGGTCGTGGATGTTTCGGCGGGCGCGCTCGCGGATGCTGGCGAGGTCGTGGGACGTCTTGGCGTTCGGGTTGGCCATGACACGTTGCTCCTGTCCCCCGGATTCAGTTTCGAGGGGAACGGGTCGCACCGTACCATGGCTTGCATCGGTTTCATCTGTACATGGTTTGCACATCGGGCCGAGCCCGGGGGATTCTACTTCTTGGGGCGCCTGACGGCGACAGTGCGTCGCCCGCTGGCGATGGCGAGCGTGAGGTCGAAGGCGTCACTTTTGCCGGCGACCGGGTTCTTCGCGCCCCATTTCTCGAGTTCGGTGCGGACGCACTGCCCGGCATACCTGCTGTCCATGGTCCAGTCCTGGGCAAAGAGCCAGCCTGAGCTGGAATGCGAGGCGTGGATCGTCCAGGTTTGGTCGGCCACGAGGTGCGCTCTGCAGGTGTGAAGGGCGTCCTTGGCGGCCTGGCGGAGGCGCTCCTTGGGGGTGGGGGCCGGCGAGAGCGGTGGGGGATCGGGCGGGGTGTCGCCGGGTGCCTTCGGTGGGGCTGGAAGGGCGATGAGCTGGGAGGTCCCAGTCATCTCCTCTGCGGACGGGGTTTCGGAGGGTGCTACGTCGGTGGTCGTGTTGGTGGCGGAGGTGGGCACGGGAGGCGTGGACGGGGGAGGCGCCGCCTGGGCCGGGGATGCGGCCTTGGAGGAAGCATGCTCGGCGGCGAGCTCGGCCGCGGCAGTGTCGCGCCTGATCTCCTGGACGAGGTGGCTGCCGCCGAAGCCGGAGGCGCACGCGAGGATGATGAGGGTGAGGAAGTGAAGGCGGAGGGGCCAGGCCTCGAAGGGGAGGGTGGTGTTCGTGCGGCGGAGGAGATCTTGGAGGGCGGCGCGGAAGGCTCGGGCGTCAGGGAAGCGGTTCTCGGGCCAC
>WBZM01004394.1_pt1 | contig 10259 bp, 13 predicted proteins | sample 5204271 | NCBI WGS metagenome assembly WBZM01 (sample SAMN12344346, study PRJNA552823) | activated sludge metagenome | biome: Activated sludge suspended growth; feature: Nitrification reactor; material: Wastewater; isolation source: activated sludge from nitrification reactor of wastewater... | reverse complement strand
AGATGTTTGCCAGCCGCTACAAATTGGTGCTGCCCAGCGAAGAAGAGTTGCGGGCGGAACTGGCCCGGGATGCCGCGGTGATCCGGCAGGCCTTGCGCCTGGAAAAACCGGAGGCCGACGATGGCGAGAACGGCTAAAGCCCCTGGCGCCGCCAAGTCAAAGCGCGGCTGCCACCATCCGCGTCAACCTGCAACCAGGGTCTGACCATCAATCCTCATCCTTGCTCATCCCCCACATCCTCTCCGATCCCGCCCAGCCGCGCATAATGCCCGGCCGCCCTCACCAACTGCTCCCCCATCACCCGCCGCAGCCCCTCCGGCGCCACCACCTCGACGTTATCCCCCAAGCCCAGCAGCCAGCGCAACAGGGCGCCGGTCTCCGGCACCCGCACCCGCACCCGCGCTACGAAGGGCGACCCCGCCGGTTCGTCCTCGATGAACTGCGCCGGGGTGATGGGGCAGGCCCGCAGCACATCGACCGCATAGCCCCGCACCCGTAGCTCCAGATCGATCACCGCGCCGCGGCCAAAGTCCACCTGGCCGCTGGTGATCACCTGGTCGAGATCAAAGCCCACGGCCTTGCGCCCCGCCTCGTCCAACCGTGCCCGCGCGCGGATCATGCGATGCAGGGCATAGGTCCGCACCGGGGCGGTCTCGTCGTTCTTCAGGGCAAAGAGGTAGGGGGTCGGCCCTCTCTGGACCATCGCCTGGGGGTGGATCAGGGCCGGGCCGCGCTCACCCTTGGCGTTCTCGTAGAGGATCTCCAGGGCGCAATCCTTGAGCAGGGCGGTCAGCACCGCCTCCAGGACCCCGGCATGGATCGCGGGGGGACACAGCCGCAGGGTGTCCGGCACCAGCCGCAGCTTGCGCTCGTCGAGCAGGGGCCCATCCAGTGCCCGGTTGAGCCGGGCCAGGAAGCGGTCGAGCCGCTGCTGGGGCAGCAGGTCCTGGACCAGCTCGCGGATGTGGCTGAGGAGATACTGCCAGTCGGCCTCGGCCTCGGCCTCCAGCAGCTCCTCGCTCACCTGGCGATACCGCTGAGGCCTGCCGCCGGGGTTGAGTACCTCGATCAGGCCCTCGGCCTCCAGCTCATCCAGGTCCCGCTGCATGGCCCGCCGTCGGGTGGGCAGGGGGCCATCGCCATAACCGTCGGGCATCAGGTCCAGAAGCTGGGTAATGGTCAGGCACTCCGGCACGGGGGTACCGGGCCGGGGCAACTTGGCCTGCAAACGCTGCAGGCGCTGGATACGGGTGTGGAAGGCGGCGCTCATGGCCCTATTCTGCCATAACAGTGAGACAGAGTAGGTCTGACTCCTGTGTTCTAATGCACCCGCACGCCAAGGCCGGGCCAGGACCGGGCCATTCGGATCGCCGCCCTGGCCCTCAGGCCACCCGAGCCAGACAGCGCATGATGTCCTGGGCCCGGAGCAGGGCCTGCGTCAGGGCTGCGGTCTGGGCCTCATACCCGGGCCGCCCCACCGCCACCCGTTGCCAGTTGCCCAGGGCACACCCCAGCCCGCTGGTTATATCCATCCACTCCGTCAGGGCTTCCCGGGGATCGCCCGACGGACAAATGATCTGCTGATAGATGACCTGCGCCACCGTGTCCGGTGTGATGTCGTGCCGCATGAACCTGTCTCCTCTCCGCTGGCCCGGTCGGCGCCGCCCACCAATACCCGGCGTGCCCCTGGCCTATAATCTGAATCCAGTAACATTTTCATCAACTACCCCGCGGTCCCTGCCCATGCTCCATGCCCCTAGCTTAGCCGCTAACCCGCCCGTGTCCAGGCCGGCCGAAGCCTCCCCGCGCGAACTACCGCCCCCCTTTACCCGGCCGCTCTTCGCCCACAAGGTCCCGGCAGGCTTCCCCTCCCCGGCGGAGGACTACGCCGAGGGCGTCCTTGACCTCAACCGCTACCTGGTCACCGACCCGGGGGCCACCACCTTCGTCACCATCCCCGATGACGCCCTCCATGACCGGGGCATCCGCGCCGGGGACATCCTGATCGTCCACCGCGGCCTGCCGCCGAAGGCCGGCGACTTGGTCTGGGCCGAACTCGACGGCCAGACCCTGCTCCGGGAGTTGCGCCGCCAGGGCGCCCGCTACTGGCTGTGCGCCCATCACCCCGACTTCCCCCCGCTGTATCCGCGCGAAGGCCAAGAGCTGCGCATCCGCGGCGTGGTCACCGCCATGGTGCGCAACCTCTTCCCCCCCGCGGGCCGCCCCCACTGGCCTCCCCGGGGCGAGCAGCGTCTATTCGACGCTGCCTGATTGATGCATCGACACCCGGTTACGGCCCGCCGTCTTGGCCGCGTAGAGGGCATCGTCAACCCGCTTGAGCCAAAGATCACACGTTTCACCAGGCCGAAATTCTGCCACGCCAAAGCTTGACGTGACCTGACCGACCTCGGGGAATGGTTCCCCGGCGACCAATTGACGCAGCTTCTCCGCCAGCCTGACCGCCTCCTCGCCGCCGGTGTGTGGCAACAACACCACGAATTCCTCGCCGCCCCAGCGTGCCAGCACGTCGGTCGCGCGCAGGTGTTGGCGCACCCGGTGGGTCAGCGCGATGAGCACCTGGTCACCCACCAGATGGCCATGGGTATCGTTGATCGACTTGAAGTGGTCAATATCGAAGAGCAGCAGGGACAAGGGTTGCTCACTGTAACGCGCCACACGCCGGATCTCCGCGGCCACGGCCTCCTCGAAGTAGTGACGATTCCAGAGACCCGTGAGCCGGTCCGTGGTGGCGAGATGCTGAAGCTCCGTATTGGCGGCCTGGAGCGCTTGGTTGGCGGCCTCGGCCGCCCCCCGCGCCTGTTGCAGTTCTGCTTCATAGCGTTTGCGCTCGCTGATGTCGCGGGTCACGCCGAGCAGCTCGATGAAGCGGCCGTCACTGCCGTAGATCCCGGTGGCCCTGACATCGGTCCAGACGATGGAGCCGTCTTTCCTCAGTTCTTCGAGTTCAGCACGGAAATCGACCGGCCGCCCGGCCTGCACGTTGGCGCGGGCCGTGGCGAGCCCCGCCTGGACGATGGCCCATGACGCCGGGGTGAAGGCGGCCTCCAGGGGCATGTGCATCAGTTCGTCCGCCGTGTGCCCGCGCAGCCGCTCGACCGATGGACTGAGATAGTGGAAGGTGCCGTCGAGACCCATCGTCCAGATGACATCCAGGGCATGATCGGCCAGCAGGCGGTGGCGCTCCTCGCTGATGCGCAGTTGCTCTTCGGCCTGCCGGAGCCCGGTGAGGTCGATATCGATGCTATACAGCTCTCTGCCGCTACCGGGGATGTCGATAATGGCATGGTCCGCATAGACGGTCACTTGCGTCCCGTCCTTGCGCATCAACGAGAACTCTTCTGGGGGGGGACACACTCCGGTGCTGGCCATCTGGTGGATGTTCTCGCGGACGTGCGTTCTCAACTCCGGGGGGATGATGAGTTCGACCAGGTCCTGGCCGAGGGCCTCCGCGGCAGTGTAGCCGTAGAATGGCTCGTTGGCCTGATTCCAGAAGGTGATGGTGCCCTCTGGGGTGACCCCCTGCACGGCGATCTGGGAAAAACTGTCCAGGAGCAGCCGGAAGCGCTGCTCACTGTGGCGAAGGGCGTCTTCATAGCGTTTGCGCTCCCGGATGTCCCGGGTCACGCCCGCCAGTTCCGTCATCCGGCCCTCGGCGTCGACCAGGGGGGTAGCGACAATCTCGGTCCACACCCCCGTCCCATCCTTGGCCCGGAGCTCGAGCTCGCCGCGGAAGGGGAAATCCGCGAGGCCGAGGCCGGCGGCGCGGCGCGCCTCCAGGGCGGCGAAGTAGGCCGCGGCGACCCGCAGCGAGTCCGGCATGAGGATCTGTTCCAGGGTCAGCTCCCGATACTCCTCCATGCCGTAGCCGACCAGCGTCTCGATGGAGGGGCTGAGAAAGCGCATGTGTTGATCCGGGCCCATGGTCCAGATGTTGTCGATGGCGTGTTCGACAACCAGCCGGAAGCGCTCCTCGCTCGCCCGCAAGTGCGCTTCCGCCAGCCGGCGGGCGGTCACATCCTGCACCTGAGAGATGAAGTACAGGGGCTGACCCTGGTGATCGCGCACCAGGGAACTGGCGACCTCGCCATAGACCAGGTGCCCGTCGCGATGGCGGTAGCGTTTGTCAAAGGTGGCACTGTCGACCAGGCCCTGGTTTGCCTTGGATATGTATTCAGGGCTGATGGTCAGGTCTTCGGGGTAGGTTAGGTCATTGACCGTCATCCCTTCCAGTTCCTGGCGACTGTAGCCGAAGATGGCGCTCATCTTGTCATTGACTTGCAGCAGCCGGCCTTGGAGATCGACCAGGCACATACCGGTATTGGCGTTCTCGAAAGCCAGCCGGAAGTGCTCCTCGTTCTGGCGCAGCAAGGCCTCCGTCCGTTGCCGTTCGGTGATGTCCCGCAGCACGCCCAGCATGGCCGGTTGCCCGTTGTACAGGATCTTGCGCGCCCGAACCTCGACCGTCAGGGGGTGGCCCTGGGCATCCTGGTGCCGGGCCTCGAAGGCGGCGTAGCCGTCGCGGTCAACCGCCGCCAGGCGGGCCGGGACCTGGACAGCCTCCTCCGGGGTATTGATGGCGGAGACGTGCAGCTTGAGAAATTCCTCCCGGCGGTAGCCATACTGCCGGCAGGCGTGATCGTTGACGGCGAGGAAGTGGCCCGCCATATCCAGAACGTAAATGGCATCGACGACGTTATCGAAAATGGTGCGGTAGCGCGCCTCACTCTCGACCAGGGCGGCCTGGGCCGCGCGGATCTCGGCGGTGCGTTCCTCGACCCGCCGCTCCAGGTTGGCATTGAGTGCACGCAGTTCATCCTCCAGCCGCCGCCGCGCGTTGATCTCCGCCTCCAGCTCGGCGGTGCGGGCCCGGATGCGTTCCTCCAGCCCGGCGTTCAGGGCCTGGAGGTCCGCTTCGGCTTGCAACCGCTCTTCGCTGGGCCAGGGGTTTCGGTCGACCTGGATGACAGGTTCCATGCGCCAACTCCATTGATTGCTATTTTAAGACGATCCATCGTTACTCTAGCACAACCCCAGCTAAGGCTTGGTCAGGGCACGCTCTCGCGGCGCCACCCTTTTCGCCGCGGCGCGGGGGGCGGCGCTGGCCATACGGCTAGCGAGGGACGGCATCCCGGCATGCCTCCGGCCCCAGCAAGCGAAATAGTCTATAATTATCAATAGATTTAAGCGCAATCGCCACGCTTCACGCTGGGTGCTGGAAACGACGATGGATCAACCTTTGGATTCTCTGCCGGTCAGCCCGGGTCTGCCGGCTGGCTTATTCCGTCTGCCATGACCCGCATCACCGGCTACAACCCCCCGGCCAACATCAAGGCCCTGCTGGGCGACAGCCTCAAGGTCAATAAGGCTTCGGCTTACGCCTCGGCATCGGCCTATCCCTCCACCCACAAGCTAAAGACCAAGAGCAAAAGCATGCACTGGGCGCACCCGCTGAACTTCAGCGAGGCGGCCCGCTGGATGATCGAGCACGGCCCCGCCGCCTGGCGCAACGGCAGCACCCCGGGCATCCGCACCCGGATCATGGCCAGCATCGCCAATCGCACTTTCGACGCGGACCTCTGGACCCAAGCCACCCTGAACACCGACCGCATCGAGGTGTGCTATCCCGAGATCGACCGCGGCCGATACGCGCCCCCCGACCCCCTCATCCCGGACGACACGGCAAACACCGACTGCGATTACTACAGCCGAAGCACCTATTGGCCCTACAACCAGGCCACGCCCGGCGGCTGGCCACCCCTGCCCGGCTGGCAGGCGGAGATCGACGCCAACCGCTATTTCGTCGACCTCTGGCAGGCGCAACGCAGCCAGACCTACACCCTCCCACCCCTGAACATCACCGACGAGCGGCAGTTCGTCCTCCTGCACCTGCAAGGCAGCATCACGGCCACGGCATCGGAGTCAGGGGTCAAGGTCTGGTTCCCAACCATGATCGATCGCACCTGGCACTACAACCAGACCTACGCAGACAGTTACGGGGATTCTCTGGGCAGGAAGTGGCATGACCTCTCCGACAGCAACCTCGTCCTGCCGCCCGCCGCTGACGGCTGGAGCTTCACCATGCCCGTGAACACGGTCTACGTGATGCGCTCGAACAACTACTACCAATGGAACAAGACCATCCGCTGTTTCAACCTCAAGCTCGGCACCTGCCCACCCCGCGGCGTATTCCGCGCCGCCAACACCTGGGCAAAGTCCGTCGCCGACGTGACACCGACGGTCTACTATCCGGCCTTCATCGTCTGACAGGAGCACACCATGACCAACCGCATCATGCTCGATGTGCGCGGCCGCCTGCGCGTCAAGGACCAGAAAGGCCAGGACGTGGACATCGTCATCCAGCTCGCCGGCAAGGGCTACGGCAACGGGCGCATCGTCGGGGAACGCCAGTACCTGATCCGGCGCCATGTCCCGCACCAGAACGACCCCCGGACCCCAGCGCAACGCGCCAACCGCGAGAAGTTCAGAAACGCCGTCGCCGCCTGGAAGGCCCTGAGCGACGAGGAACGGAAGGCCTTCGACCGCCAGGCCCGAGCCAAAGGTCAGACCGGCTGGAACCGCTGGCTCTCCGAGCGCCTGAAGTAATCCACCGTCACCCGCCGCGCCACCACCCGCCCGTCATCGAGGATATCCACCAGCGGCCAGGGAGCGGCCACCCCCGGGACCTCCGCCTCCGGGTCCCAGACCTCCTCCAGGTAGCCATGCTCCGCCAGGTACTCCGCCCCCAGGACCCGGAACAGGGCCGACACCGACCCCCAGATCCCCCGCAGATACACGATCTCCCTTGGCTCCAGACGCACCAGCTCCGGGCCGAAGTACCAGCAAGCACGGATCACGCTACAGCACCTCGAAGGGCTGGATCGGCCCATGAGTCAGGGGCCGGTATCCCTCGCGGAAGATGGTCACGTCATGCAGGTAGTTCTTGATCCCGGTCAGGGTGAATGCCCCGGTCACCGGATCAGGAGCCACTGACGCCACCATATCCCCCGTGTCCCGTCGCCAGGCCCGCACCAGTTCGGCCACCGCCCCATCGCTGAACCTGGCAAACCCAGAGAGGATGAAGACCCGGGGCGGAGCGAAGTTGATCTGATACCGCCGCCGAGTACCCACCGCCTGACTTTCCAGCAAGGCATATTGCTGAAACCCCGACGACAGACTCAGCTCGGTCATTTCGGTTAGGTAGACCGGCGTGATGGTCGTCAATGCCTCACCAACCAGAATGATGGAACCCGGGGAGATCCGCAGGGCCGCATCGTAACGATAGGATGAAGTACTGCCGTAATAGGAATGCTGCACGCGCGCGATGGTCACATTGCCCGCGCGCTGAAACAGGGTGTTATAGGACTTCAGATCGCCACCGGAGCAATGCCAGGTCAACAACAGCAGGGGTTTGTAATTGTTGCCATAAAACCGGCCCACATGGGTCAAGCCATAACTCGCAGGGCTGTTTCCGGGCGGGTTTTGGCGATAAAAGCCCATGCCCCCCTCGGAACCAAAGAATGCTTTCAGCACCGTTGAATCGGTGAACAGACTTGCCGCCAGGCTAAATTCCCAACTGGTATCGTCAGACGCAAAGCTATAGAGCGTGGCCGTCGGCGAGACCCCAAGCTCATTGGCCCAGCCGGTGTAAACCTCGGTCGGCGTCTGCGTCTCGACGGAAACCGTCCAGTCGACCGCAATGTCTACCTGCTTGAGGAGCATTTCGCCCATGGTTCAGATCACCAGATGGCCAGGAGGGGGGGTGTAGGGGGTATCAGGCACCCACAGGATGTCGGGATACAGGATGGCATTGCCGACCGGCGGCACATAGGTCCAGGGATCCGGCAAGAGGGGACCATAGGGGGAGTCACAATCACCACCCCGCAGCACGCAGGACAGGAACAGATTCCAGGGGGTCAGCCCCTTTCCCTGGGCCGCCGCATAGGCGACCCACTCCGCCCGGAATTCCGCAGCCAGCTCACGCCAGCGCGTGACCGCCTCGGCATACAGCTCACGTTGCGCCTGCTGGGCCGCCGTCGGACCTTTGCGATCCACCGACCCCGGGGCGCCATCGCGATACACCAGCACATGCCCGGACTGGTGCCGGAAGCGCACCTCACCGGCCAGGGTCCCGCTGGCGTCCAGGCTCATCAGGGGACCGCGCACCTTGGCCACGAGGAGCTAGGCCTCGGGCTCCAGAAGCAGCACCCCGTCCGCCGACTCCAGGAGGAGCAGGGTCGCCTGTTCGATGAGCAGGGCCGGGCTGACCGTCGCGTCAGGCGCGGCCATCCAAGCCTTCAGAAAGAGATTCCAGCCGCTGACGTTGCGACCGGTACGCTGAGCCAGGGTGTCCCACTCAGCGCGCTCCACGGGGCTCAGTGCCCGCCAGGCGCCGTTCGCCGCCCGGTATCGGGCCTGATGGTCAAGCTGGGCCTGGGTCGGCTTCAGGCCCTTGGTGCGTGTCCCCGGCGCCGCCAGCGGCAGGACATGCACCCCCCCGGCATGATGCCGGAAACAGATCTCGCCACCGACCTTACCCACCGCGTCGAGCGAGAAAAGGGGACCGCGTACCTTGGCCATCAGACTGACGGCGTCGCCGCCGGCGGGGCAGAGGAGTACCGCAGCCGCTGGCAATGCTCCGTGCCATAACGGTCACAGCTTGTACACCAGACCGCCTCATCCTTGGACAGGCGCATTTCGAGTTCATGGACCCGTTCCTTGAGGTGCAGGATCTCGGCGAGGAGCTGCCGGTTCTCGTCACTCAGCTTCTCGATGTTCGAATCCTTGCGGTCGAGCTTGTCCTTGAGCCGGCGGTTGAGCGCATCCGTCTCTTCGAGTTGCACCTTGACTCGTTGCAGCATGAGTTCCGCTGCCTCCAGTTCCACCAGGCGCGCACGCAGTGCCGATGTGTCGAGCTCCTGCCGCGCCCGCTCATCATTCAGCCGATGAATCTGATCGCCATGATCCCGGATCTGCTGGCGCAGGGTTTCATAGACCTCCGCCGTCGCCGCGTCCCGGCTGTTGGCCACATGGTCGCTGTGATACTTGCGCAGGTAGAGCATGACCGGCGCCGCCCCCACGAGCAGGGCCGCCACCACCAGGCCAAACCACTTGACGCCAAGCAGGAAGGGGTCCCCCCCATCGGGGATGGCCTCGATGGCTGTCGGCAGGGATTCCGTCATGACCCGCCTCAGTCATTGTCCGGCACGTCGAAGGCGCGACGGATCTGCTGGCACAGCCCCAGCACCACCGCGTCATCGAGCCGGTTCTCACTCCTCGCCACCGATTGCTCGGCCAGATCGAGGAGATAATCGAGGCCCTTTTTCAGGACCTCGGGCGACAGCGACATGATCAGGACATTGACCAGTTGCTGAATCAGGATCGTTTGCATGTTCATGGGTAGCACCTATCGCGAAGTGAAAAGATATCGGGATCAAGACCGGTCTGGCTGACCCGATGACATCGAGGGCGGATCGGTTGGACCTAAACCCCGACCAGTCGGCCCAGAATGAGATCGTTGTGCTGGGGCTCCGCTGCGTCATCCAGACAAACGGCAAAGACCTCGGCAGTCCCGTGATTAACGTTGCAATTCATCTGATAGGCCCCGCTGTCAGGGTCGCTATAAGCCGAATTGATGTAGCTTAAAAACTGGCGGTGATAAAGCGCGAGACGCCGACGCACCGGCTGGCCCTGCGCGTTCCTGACCGTGCCCGCAATGACGCCACCGGTCAGGGCATAAGTGGGTGAGGCGATAAGGCCCACGGCGCCGAGATCAGCCATCATCAGCCTCCTAAGGTAGTTCCAAAGCAATGCGGCAACGGCTGCTGCTGCTTGCCGAATCGAGCAACATGAACTGCTTGCCGACCAGAGGACCCGACATGCCGGTAAAGACATCCCCCGGATTGCCAGGAAGATTGTGATGCGGCGCCCACACCCAGGGAATGACCCCGCGGGATAGATACGAACTCGTATCCACGATCTCGATGGGCGACATGATCAACCCACCGGTGACCGGATCGGGGAAAGCCGGGGCATATGAACAAGCGCCAATATTGTAATTGCCCTGATAACCAAATCCCGTCCTTTTCTGGTTTGCCAGCGCGGCCCCCGTGCCATTAAGGAGACGCTGAAGAATGACTCGATTTCTCTCGCCTCGCCCTCGGAGAGCGTCTTTTTTGACCTGGCAGCCCGTTTTAACCGGTTTATGTGCTCATTTTGGGCTCTCTAAGTGGGTTCTGTGG
>WBZM01004388.1_pt1 | contig 10265 bp, 8 predicted proteins | sample 5204271 | NCBI WGS metagenome assembly WBZM01 (sample SAMN12344346, study PRJNA552823) | activated sludge metagenome | biome: Activated sludge suspended growth; feature: Nitrification reactor; material: Wastewater; isolation source: activated sludge from nitrification reactor of wastewater treatment... | reverse complement strand
TTCGACTTTGCACGAGCCAGTCGACACGAAAGCCGCGCTGCGAGCGAGCCGACTCGGCGGATGACCACGAAAACCACATTGTTCAAAGACGTGCGGTAGTTGGGACATCAAATCGTCCACTTGCACACCCTGAAACGGCCCAAAGGGATCGTGCAGGGTAAATCGGCTTTGCACATTGCGCCGGCCCCGTTGAGTGAAGCTGTGCACCAATCGGTAAGCGAACTCCCACTGGCTTTCATCTTCATATAAAGGGCCTTCCGCCACACTGTAATGGGCGATCAGCCCCAATTCGAGCGGAATGACGCTGTGCCGCACACGCGGCTTAATAAACTTGCCTGAATTTTCGTAAGACTTGAGCAAACCGCGCTGGATCAAATCCTGCAATGAGTCCTGACAGAGGCTACGGGCATCGAGAGGCATAATCGGGTCGAAGCCATTCAGTAACCGGACTGAAGTAAGGTCGTTTCCAGTTCGATGCCCAAATTACCGATTAGGTCGAGGCTGGAATCCACGTAGAAATCCCGGTGATTGAAACTCGGCACGGGGTCGATTTCCTCTCGCGTAACAGTTTTTACCAAGAGGTTGGCTTGACCTTTCTCGCGCTGTCGGAATTCCACTCGAAAGGTGAAGCGAAAAAGAATGTTCTTGTCATATTCTTTGCTTCCTTGGTAGCTGATGAAGCCACTGCACATATTTCCCAACAGGGTTTTTCCTTTCATTTTCCGCCTGTGGCGCAACTCTCTGGCGTAAATATAGTTTATCCAGAGACAACCGTCTCCTTTCAAATCCCAGATCGCCTGTTGTTGTTTCCACTCTTGCAAGTGCGTCAGGGTGACAAAATGCTCGAAAGCCAGCAGCACCCGATAGGGATGCCGCCGGAGGTAAAAATCGTGCGTCAAAGTGGTTTCGAAAGCATTCATCGACGCCGCTCATGTTGGTGGTTTTTAGTACTGAACCCAACTGGGTGGTGTCAGGGGTACATCCTGACCAGGAACGCTCTTGCTTTTATTGATGGCGTTTACCGAGAACCAACCGAACAACTCTCTGAACTTGTAACCTTGTAGGCGCTGCGGCGCGTTCACGGGAGAAAACCGCTGCAAAGCGGTCAAGCTGGCTTCCGCACCAATGGCGACGGGAAACACGGTCAGCTTCTTGTTCGACGCGGTTTCGGCGGTCCGACGCGCGGCGGTTTCCACGGTCTGAGGTGGGTCAGTCGGTATGCCGTCGGTCATCAGTATCAGCCAGGGTTGGTAATAATCGATCCCATTTTCCTGATACAGTTTTTTACGCTGTTCGAGAAGATCTAGCGCCAGATTGATTGCCTCGCCCATCGGCGTTCCACCGTTAGCCGTGAGCATCGGGGGCCGAGTCTGTTGATCGAGAGGTTGAAAATCTCGCATTTGTTTTGCTTCTGGTCCAAACGTTACAATAGCGATTTCCAAGGAATACTTGGAATTAGGATCTTTCTGGACTTCCTCGTAAAACGAGCGCACGCCCTCATTCAATTCATCCATACAAGGCGCCATCGAGGCGCTGGTATCCAAGCACAAACAGACTGCGAGCCGTGGGGTCGGGTTGTCCGAGGCAAAATCCGTTTCCTCGAACTTCAGTTCTTCCTCAAGAGACTTTGGGGATTCATGCTGCAGAAACTTGGGTAGTTCCATTACTGCTCTCCTCATTCAGTGGGGAAAAGGAATTGTATAAACCTGTTCCATGCCGGTTAAGGTTTTACTCTGATAGCGTCTTTACACTTTTCACACAGCAATCTCTTTTTGCCTCGCACGATATAATTCCGCAACTGAGTTCGGATTACCGCTTTGCAGCGGGCGCAAGGCACCACGATCCGCTTGATGAGACAAGTGGAGCAGTAACCCAAGTCTTTTTCTTTTTCACCAGGCAGAATGCCGTACTCGTGGCCGCCACTCTTGCAGGTTTGCCAGGTTCCGCCTTTGCGCAGCACAGCTTCTTTGGACAGCGATTTATAACTTTTTGGAAACAACTCCAGCCCACCCTCTCTCAATCGACCACTTTCGAGATCGCCGAGATAGCGGTGCAACAGTTTCAACCAATCATGGGTGTTTTTTTGGGCTTGGCTGGTGAAATAATCGTGTAAATCCTGTTTGACGTATTTTGGTAAATGGCTCCAAATGAAACGCCAAGGTCCTTGCGGGACGCCTGCCCCTCTTTTTTCCCCTAGGGGATAAGGGAAATGTCCTTTGAGCACGTTCACGTTAAGACTTTCGCCACCCTGATGCGAGTAAGGAGGTTTACCAGGCATGAGTAGCATAAACACTAGGGTAGCGACGGCAAAATGCTCATGTTCCAAAGTTCGCAGCAGGTGACCGAAATCTTGTCCCATCAAATCGGGATGAACAAACGGCACTTTGCCCACGGGGCAGGGAAATTCCTCGATCTGGAAACTGTCCCCGTCCACGAAATACACCGTGGTTTCGTCCTCGACCAGAATATTGCTCGGATTCAGGTCACCCAGCAGTACGTTATTTTTGTGCAGGTGGGAGATTGTTTCCAAAATAGTGATGGCGAGCCTCACCAGTTGCAGGCGGTTCCACTCTGGGAAAGTCTCTTCCAGCAGCTTGGGGTGCATGACCGAGTGTTGCAGCTCGTGTCCGCCGGCTTGGGGCATCAGATAGCCGGCAAACTCGCCCCACTCGTTGAAAACCAGTTCCAGCGGCCAACAGAGACCGGGATACTGCAAGGGATGCGCGCACATGCGTTCCAGCTTTTCCCGCGTAGCCCGCGTGGGTGGTTTGGGTCCGTAGGTCTTGCAGACCTGATCGGTATCGGTGAGAAACACGGTGCCTTCGCCGCCCCGGCCCAGCGTCTTGCCCAAGTGCAGGGGTTTCTGTCGCGCCGTGAACAGCAAATCCCCTTCCGCCGCTGGTCGGGTCAGCGGTAGTGGCGCGGCATCGATCCGGGCAACTCCAGAACGAAGCTGAAAAGCGGGTGTTGACTTTTTTTGCGCTGGGTTCCTAGGGACGTTTCGTTCCTGTAGCCCCGATTCGGTCGCATCTCGCCAGGGATGAGCAGCGCCATCACTGGCAATGCGAACGGCGGAAATGCGCTTGCGGACCTGCACCGACCGGCGCTTTTTGATATCCAGGACGTCCTGCGCCAGGTTGCCGTCCTGGGTCACCAGCGTCAGGTCGTATTGCAGGCAAAAATGCTGAAACAGTGTCAGAAAGACATTGTCGGCAAATCGCCTGTCTTGATCGTCGACCCACTCCACCAGACCTTGTTGAACGTAGGTTTTCAGTATCGGGGCTGCTCGCTCGGCTTTACGGCGCGCATTTTCGTCGGTACCGTCCAAATGTTTTTGTATTTCGTGGGCGACGGATACGGGCACGAGCACCCGTACTTGCGGCTGTCGAGCTCTCGGTTCGATCCAGTGGCGAAAAAATGCCTCGGCCTGCGGATACATCAACGAACAGGTATCAATGAAAATTTTATGGCGGGGCTCCGACTTGGTGGGAACAGGGGCTAGGTCGGGTTGCGCTGAGGAAGCAGAGGCTGGCGGCGGCACCGGAGCAGGCGGCGCCGAGGGCTTGGGTACGGGAGCGGGGGGCGCCGGGAGATTGGGTGCGGGAGGCGGCAACGGTCGTTCGGGCTTGGGTACGGGCATTGGGGCGGGCGGAAAAAGGGCCGCCAGATTATCGTGGGCAAGCGGATGCCGAGGGTCGATGGCCAGTGCCTGTTCGAGCGCCTTGCGCGCTTCCTCCGCCTGACTCAACTTATGAAGGCAGACGCCTTTGTTGTTCCAGGCCATCGCGTTGCGTGGATCGAGTTGCAATGCCTGCTCGCAAGCTTCCAACGCTTCGGTGTACTGGTCTTGTTGATACAAGTGATGGCTGGCCGTAACGGCTGTAATGGCCGCTTCTGTCGCCCGCCCCAGTCGACGCAGCAAATCAACTTTATTTCTCCAGGCGTGGGAGTAAGTAGGATTCAACTCCAGCGCGTGGTCGTAGGCGGCGAGCGCTTCGTCCCATTGTTTGAGGTTTTCGTGCACCCAACCCTTGTTGTTCCAAGCGGGAGCATGATTGGGATTTAATTCCAGTGCGCGCTGATAGGCTTCCAAGGCTTCTGCGTACTTGCCCTGTTCATCCAGAGCATAGCCAACCGCGGATGCCGTAACCGCCGCATCGACCGATCGCCCCAGCCGACACAGCAAATCAACTTTATTTCTCCAAGCGTGGGAGTAAGTAGGATTCAACTCCAGCGCGTGGTCGTAGGCGGTAAGCGCTTCGTCCCACTGCTTGAGATTGTCGTGTGACCAGCCTTGATTATTCCAGGCGGCGTTGTGGTTCGGAGCCAGTTGCAGAGTAGCTTGATAAGCTTCCAGTGCTTCCACAAATTGGTCTTGTTCGACCAAAGCGTTGCCGACTACAAATGCTGTATCCGCCGCCTCTGGATTTCGCCCTAGCTGTTGCAGCAGATTGAACTTGTTTTTCCAGGCCAGGGCATGGGTTTTTTCGATGGCCAGCGCGCGATCGAAGGCGGTAAGCGCCTCGTCCCATTGCCTAAGATTGTAATGTACCCAGCCTTTATTGCTCCAAGCCAAGACCAGGGTTGGATCCAGTTCGAGCGCCTGGTTGACGGCAACCAGCGCTTCGGCGAAACGTCCTAAACTCCCCAATGTCCAGCCTTGGTTGTTCCGAGCCAACGCAAAGCTCGGTTCGAGCTCGAGCGCTTTGTCGAAAGCCGCCAAGGCTTCAGCGAAGCGTCCTCGATTTCCTAATTCCAAACCATGCTGGTTCAAAGCGACAGCTGCAGGATTCATTGTTGGTGAAACACGTCGTTAGAACAGGTTGTTATCTTTTGACCTCTCGAAACAAGACCAGCGTTCCATCGATGAAATTTAATGATAGATGCTTCGCGGAAAACCGACTACATCGCTGGGTTTTGCTGAACCAAGGCGCCGGAACACATCGTATTTCCATCGAAACCGAGCGCGAATGATGCATCGGGATGTTCGACGAGAAGGGGAAACAGTTCATTTCATCCCCTCCTGCTTGCGGGAGGGGAAACCGCGGCTGAAACTACTTCCACCAGGACCAACGCCGTCTATCCCCCGGCGGCGACTCCAGCAATTTCCGAATACGCTTCAACCAGGCCCGGAACCGCTTGCGCATCGCGCCGGATTCAACTTGACCGCTTTCGAGGCGCTGGATCAATTCCCGGCCTTCCTTCACCAGACCGGCGGCGGTTTCGCCCAACGCCTCCAATTCCAAAACCGCTCCTCGCAGCACGTCGAGCTGTTCGCTTTGATCCAGCACTGGCGCGTTCAAGGCGGTTTCCAGATCGACGAACCAGCTCGGCAACGATTTCGGCGGCGTCGGCTGTCGTGCAATCGAGCGTTTTGGGCGGCCTCCGATCCCATCAGAACCGGAACCGGGCGGCGGTGATGGAAGCGCCGCAGGCAATGAGCGGCGGGCGAAAGCGGGCGCTTCGAAAGAATCAGCTTCCGGTTCCGACAAGTCGAGCATCGCCATGCTACCGGTTATGCAGCCCAACGTTCGCTCTCCGCTCCTGGGCGCGGGAGATGGCGCACAAGCGGCCATCGGCATCGCCCGTTCCGCCGGCGGTTCCACCGCTTGCGTCACTTGCAGGACCTCGCCGCCGGGATTGACCGTTTCGGAACGGTCCACGGCGACGAAGGCGGTGAAACGACACAGCACGCCGTAGCGCAGCGAAAAGGCGGTGATGCGGTCCGCCAATCCAGGTTCGCGCCGGGGATCGGCGGCGAACCGGTGCTCCAGATCGAGCACTCGCGCCCGCGCCCACAGGGTTCGCACTGCGCTATCCGGCGTTTCCTTCGGGGTCAGCATCTGCCGGAACGGCTGCCCGTCGGCGGCGCGGGCGGTCACCGTGACCTGGGCCGGCAGCGGGCCGCGCAACCGTCCCCCCAGCCGCACCGGCACACCGGGGAACAAGTCAACCATATCGGGCGCCACGTCTTCGAGAGCCGGCTCCAGGCGAACGTCGGTCAGCAGCGGCGCACCCAGCCGGCGATGCACGGCGCGCAGCACCTCGTCCAGCCGATCTTCCGATTCGACTAGGTCGCAATGTCCGCCGCCGTAGCCTGCCAACCGCTCCAACAGCGAGGCGTTGACCGCCCGGTCGATGCCGACCGCGAAGATCCGACAGTGTCGAGCGTGCTGTTGGACTTGCCGGAGCAGTTGATCCTCGTTGCCCACTTGGCCGTCGGTGACGAACAACAGAATCCGCTCGCGGCCAGCGGCCGGCGGATGGGGGAAATACCGGAGAGCGCGGGTCAACGCCGGGGCGATTTCGGTACCGCCGCGCGCCTCGACCCGCGCCAGAAACTCCACCGCCCGAAAGCGGTTGCGATCCGTCGCCGCCACCAGCCGGCCGGCGCTCGGCGCGGGTTCCTCGATCTGGTCGTCGAACAGCAACACGCCGAAGCGATCCCGTTCGGTCAGGGCATCGAGCAAGCGACCCGCCGCCCGCCGCGCCGCCGCCATCTTCCAGCCTTCCATCGAGCCGGAACGGTCCAGCAACACCACCACGTCGCGAGGCTGGAGCGAGGCCGGCAGCGTCGGCGGCACCACGGTCAGCAGGGCGGTCGTTTCGCCGTCGGGATCTCGGTAGAGGCTGAGGCCACCGCACACGCCGGTATCGCCGACCTGAAACCGCAGGATGAAATCCCGGTCCAGCCGCTCCGCGCCCGGCATCAATTCCACCACCCGGAGATCGCCCTCCGCACGGTGCAGCCGCAAGGCGTGCAGGCTGGCTCGCAAGTCGGCGAGCGCCAACCCGGCTGGATCCAGCTCCATGCGGAAGGTCAGATAAACCGGGTTGGGTTGTCCGGGCAGCAGCATCGGCGGACTGATGCGGCTGGCGTCCGGCACGGCGTCGGTATCCCAGGCGGCGCCCTGCCCCACCGCCGGCCCGTCCAGAGCCATGCCGGGGATGTAGCGCGGCGCCACCACCAACGGGAAGCGGAACGTCGCCTCGCCGTCGGCGAACGTCAGCGGGCCGGCCAGTTCCAGTTCCACGCCGACCGCCTCGCCGGGCGGGATGTTGCCGGCGCGCACCGTGAACACTTCGGGCCGCTCCTCCTCGGCGATGGCGGCCCGATGGCCTTCGCGGATAGCTTGGTCGTATTCCTCGCGCGCCGCGCCGCGCTCCTTCAGCACACCTTCGACGACCCGCTCGCCCACCCGTAACCGAAACCGGGTGACGCCAGCCCGCGCCGGCAGTGGAAAAATGTAGGTGGCTTCCAGCGGCTCGGCGCAGACGTTGACGAATTCCTGCGCCACCGCCAGCCGATAGAGCAGGCCGGTGATCCGGCCGTTCACTCCCAACCGCCGCAGCGGCAGGCCGCCCCGGACGGTCTCCAAACAACCAAAACCGGCTTCTTCGACCGCATCGGCGGCTGGTGCACCACCGCTTGGCACTTCGTCCAACACGGTCAGGGAATCGAAATTCGTCACCATTCTTCGCCTCCATCGGGTCGATCTTGGGGGGAGCGGGCAACCGCGCGCAGCGCGGCGCTCAGGTTTCGCAGCGCGGCTTCCAGCCGGCCATCGAGTTCGGGATAACGGCGACGGTCGAGCAACAGCCGCGCGCCGGGGGCCAGCGTGACCGGATTCCCGCCGGCTTTGTTGCATTAATTTCCAAAAACACCACCTGTAGTGGTTATCACCCCAATGACAATCATTATGGGTGGTGCTCAAAGAAATTAAATGGGCATTATTGGGACAGTTTGTTTCGGCAGAATCCCGCACCAGACGGGATTAAGTTTGGAGGATCATCGAAATTATGGGAATAAAAGGATGTTCTGAAGAGAGCACGGCTGAATAAAGCTGGCGAATCAAAGGGTAATGCCCCACGAATTTCTTCCATAAGAAGTCAAACTGAAGAGACTTTTAGTGGAGGTCATGATGGGGAAGCAACGCAAGAGTTGGAGCGTTGAGGAAAAATTAGCAATCATGCTGGCAGTCTTGAGCGAGCGTCAAAGCGTGGCGGAGATTGCTCGCCAGCACGGGGTCAACGAAAACCAGGTCTACCGGTGGAAAGAGCAATTTCTGGCGGCGGGTCGCCAAGGATTAAACGGTGCGAAGGCACAGACGGCGGATCAGCGACTGGAAGCGGAGAATAGCCAATTGAAGAAGCTGCTGGGCGAGAAAGCGCTGGAGATGGAGATTCTAAAAAAAATTTCCCGGTTTTGAAGAGGCCGGTGTTGGCGCGGCTTTATCATCGCTATCGAGCACGTATCTCCCTGAGACGGTTTATGCGGCTGGTCGGGCAACCGTACTGGCGACTGCGGGACTATTTACGCGGTGGCGTGGTGCGCAAACAGCGGGGTCGCGCCGGGTCTTGGACGCGGGCCGCAATCATGGAAATCGCGGGAAAAGAGCCGACCTATGGGTATCGTCGGGTCTACCACGCCCTCCGTCAGCGGAGAATCCCGATCGGGCGCGAACGGGTCCGGCGGCTGATGGGCGCGCTGGGCTTGCAGCCACCGCCACCGATCAAGAAGAAACGTCGTTCCCACGCGGTGGTTACCGAGCGTGACTGGCCCGCGGGGCGGCGGCTCCAGATTGACGCCACCCGGTTTCGCTTGGACGATGGCGTGGCTTGGGTCTATCTCGTGGAGGACGTGAAAACCCGTCAATGCGTGGCGGCCAGTGCCGCCTCCACCTTGAGCCGGGAACGGGCAGCAGCAACCTTGCTCGAGGGCCATCAATACTTAATAGCCCTGGGACTGACCGGACCGCGCCTGATCCAGAGTGATGCCGGTTCGGACTTTACTTCCGACCACTTCCAGCAGGTTTGCCGAAGCATCGGACAGTGGGTCCGTTGTCGCGTCGCCCAGGTCGGCGGCATGGGCATCCTGGAGCGCTTGAACCGCACCTTCAAGCACGAATTCGTCTTTCGTCACGAGGTCAGTACCCTGGCTGATCTCAAGACCCTGTTACCTGGATTCCAGTATTGGTATAACGAGCGCCGGTTGCACAGCCATTTGGAGTATCGTCCGCCCGCCACCGTTTTGGCCGACGAGGTGGCCGCTATACTCTCTTAACTATCGGAAGTCTTTTTTGGGGCAGTACAAAGGAAGCCCATGATCGGGCACGGACTACCCCTTGACGCCGACAGGCAAAAATTTAAATCGACACTGAAAATTCAGCCTTGCTGTCACTGAATCGCAAAGTCGGGTCCAGATAATTCAAACCGGTTCTGGATTGCGACGAAAATCGTGCTACATCGAAAACCGCGCCACATTGCACTGCAACAATCTTTATCTTCCCACGACCCTTCTGGAGCGTTCCCTCATGATCAACGACGTGGTGACCAAAATTTATGAACAGAATCATAACGTCCTAGCCAAAGTGATCAAGGCCAACCAGTTGTCCGCCGCCAACCTGGAAACACTGGTTCATTTCCAGATGAGCGTGCTGCCGGCATATGTTGATTTCGCCATCAGCCGCCTTAAGGCCGTCACCGAAATCAAAGATTCAGCCAGTTTGATATCGTTCATGATCAGCCAATCCGAGGCGATGACTAGCCTGCAACAGAAATTTGTGGACGATGCCAAAACCCTGGGTGATCTGGCGGCGCGCTTCAACGCCGAGTTTGACCAGCTGGTGCGGGACAGCCTGTCAGGGATGGCGCGGGAAAGTCAGTCGGTGGTGCAAAGCCAGTAAGTTGGCTACCCCGGCTGAAGTGCGGGAAGCCGTGATCCGCTTGTCGCCAGCCCTTCAAGGAGAACGCATCATGTTGAGTTTCGTGGATATTCTTGGGTTTACCGAGATTTATAAAGCCCTACAACTCCTTGAGAGGAAGCAGCCAGAGTCAGGCAAAGGCGAAAACGGGTGGGAAGACTTCGCTCGGTCTGGCGGTGGCAAGAGCGCTCTTGCTCGCTTCGACTCGCGGGTCGGTGAGCACCAGAATGCGGCCCAGCTCAAAGGAGAGGCGCATGGCTTCGCACCGTGTCCAGTGCGCGATGATCCCCTCGTGTCCGACTCCAGCGTATCCTTTCAGCGCTGCTTCCCGATTCCCCCGCGTCTTTATACCATTTCCTTATAGATTTAATTTTTCAAAGGCTGATAAAATAAAAGGGTAACCTGTCAGTGAAGCGATAGTTTCCCGACAGAGCGCGTTGAGTTGTTGGCAAAGATGTGTTTGCAGGTTGGCTAAGGTTTCAAACCTTAACCAACTGTCCTGTTTTTTCAAATATTGCCAAACCCGCTCAATAGGATTGACGTCTGGGCTGTAGGTCGGTT
>WBZM01000820.1_pt1 | contig 10265 bp, 9 predicted proteins | sample 5204271 | NCBI WGS metagenome assembly WBZM01 (sample SAMN12344346, study PRJNA552823) | activated sludge metagenome | biome: Activated sludge suspended growth; feature: Nitrification reactor; material: Wastewater; isolation source: activated sludge from nitrification reactor of wastewater treatment... | reverse complement strand
GGGACGGCGGCGACCGCCGCCGTCCCCGATCGCACCGGTCAGAACTTCACGCCGACCGTCACGCCGTAGGACGCCGGACGGATCACCTGATGACTCAGTCCGTACGCGCCCAGGTACTCGCCGATGCGACGCTCGTTCGTCAGGTTCTTGCCCCACAGGGCAATCTCCCAGACGCCGCCGGTCGCCTCGATGTTCTTCCAGCCGACGCGGGCATCGAGCTGCCGGCCCTTGCCGGTCGGACGATCGTAGTTCGGGCCGAAGCTGGCCACGAGCTGGGCGCCCGGCGTGGCCCAGTAGTCGTCTGAGTACGCATACCCCGCATGCATCGCGAGTTCGCCGACGCCCAATGGCTGGTTGTAATCGACCGTGAACGATCCCGCCAGCTCCGGCGACGCAATCGTGTAGAAGCGCGCGTAGTCGCCGACGGTGGCCGTGAACGGGTTGTCGTACTCGACCCAGTCGTCACCCGAATCGGTGTAGGTGAGGTTCAGTCCGAGCCTCAGCACGTCGATCGGCGCCCACTGGACTTCGGCCTCGAGTCCCTTGACCTTCTTGTCGAACGGGTTGTTGAAGGTGTTGGTCAGCGACGGATTGACGGTCGGATTCTCCTGGATCGTCAGCTGCTCGCCCTTGATCGTGTTGTGGAAGGCAGCAAGGTTGACCTGCAAACGATCGCTGAAGAACTGCGACTTCAGGCCAAGCTCCCAAGCCTCGTTCTCTTCCTCCTGGAAGATGGAAAAGTTGGACGAGCGGACGTTGGCGCCACCGGCGCGGTAGCCGGTCGCGTAGCGCAGGTAGACCCGGATGTCATCCGTGAACTTCCAGCTGACGGACGCGGCCGGGTCGACCCGCGAGGCCGTGAAGTCCTCCGGCGGCGGGAGCGGCCACGGGGTCGGAGGCAACGGGCCGGCCGAGGACTTGATACGACGAGCTTCCTTGGTGTCGTCCGTGTAGCGGGCGCCGAGGGTCAGTTCCAGCGGTTCGATCGCGGCCGGTCGATAGCTGGCCTGCGCGTACAGGCCGTAGGAGTTCGATTCCGCCTTCTGCTTGGACATCGAGGCCGGGCAGGGATCGAGGCCCAATGCCGCGCAATAGCCGAGCGTGCCCGGGCTGATGAAGGTATAGCCCGGCTGGATGCCAGGGCCAGTGAGCCGGCTGCGGCGCATGTCCGAGACCTGCTCATTGAAGTACGTTGCGCCCGCCGTCAGGTCCCACTGGTCCCAGGTACCGATGAACTGGAACTCCTGGCTGGTCTGGTTCTGCGCGACGTCTTCCTTCGACAGCGTGTAAACGAACCCGTTGGAGCTGACGCCCGCCGGCAGCGCGGCGCCCAGGGTATTGCTGCCGTGACGCTCCGTGGTCCTGTACGAGGTGATCGACTTCAGGCTCATGCGGTCGTTGAGCTGGTAGTTCAACGTCAGGGCGTGACCGTCGACCGGGCTGCGGAAACCGAGGTTGTAGTACCGGTCGAACGACTTGCTCGGCAGCTCGCCGTCGTAGGCGGGCATGGGCGACACCGGCGGGCGGCCGATCACGTCCAACGGCAGCCAGGTCACCAGACCTTCGCTCGCGAACTGGTCCGAGTAGTCGTACGAGTAGTCGGCCGTGAGGTTCTCGTGATTCTGGTAACGAATCGCGGCCCGAAAGCCGGACGAATCGAGCACGAGGTGACCGACATGCGGACCCGGAGGCATCTCGCCGCCCGGGTACAGTGAGTTCTTCGACATCTCGACATATGGGTCGTGCTTGCGCTTCATCGCGCTCAGCTGGGTGCTGAAGCCGCCGACTTCCGGCAGGTCCACCGACAGCTTGTAGAGCTGCTCGTTGTAGTTGCCGAGCGACGCGCTGGCACGCATACCCCACTCGCCCGTCGGCTTGCGCGTGACGAACTGCACCACGCCGCCCTCGGCGTTGCGGCCGAACAGCTGGCCCTGCGGGCCGCGCAGGATTTCCACGCGCTCCGGGTCGATCAGGTCGAGGCCGAGGCCCTGGCCACGGCCGAGGAACACGCCGTCGATGTACACCGGCACCGTCAACTCGACCGTGCCCTGCGTCGGATCGGACATCGTAACGCCGCGGATGTTGATGGCGAGTACGTTCTGGCCACCGGAAAACTGGGTCACGAACACGCCGGGAATCATGCCCGGGCGAACGTCGGAAATGTTGTTGATGCCGCGCGTGACGAGCGAATCGGCACTGACGGCCGACACCGAGAGCGACACGTCCTGCAGCGACTCTTCCTTGCGCTGCGCAGTGACGATCACCTCTTCGATGCCGCCGCTGGTCGCCCGGGCCGCCTGGTCCTCGTCGGCGCGCACCTGCGCGGAGCCGAGCACCGAGGCAATCACGGTCGCGAGCGTCAGGCTGCCGCGTGCCGTGGCGTTGATCATCTTTCTATTCACGGTTCCCCCTGCAAGAAAAGAGCGCACAACAATCGAACCTGCACTCGTTTTTAAAGTATCGCCGTGATGCCGTCAACGGATATTTGACTAGCGTTCATATTTATGAACAATGAGGCGAAGATACAACAGCGGGAACCCGACTGCGGCCGGCCGGCGGTACGCACGCTTCCCGCAAGGACCTGCCGGAGATTCCCGAGCCATGAAAGCGGTGCGCATCCAGGACTACGGCGATAGTTCCGTGCTGCGTTGCGAAAACGCCCCGGAGCCGGTCCTCCATTCGGGCGACGTGCTGGTGCGCGTCCACACGGCCGCGGTGAATCCGGCCGACTGGCAATTCCGGCGCGGCGATTTCCGCCAGTTCGTGCCGCTGGAATTCCCCGCCATCCTCGGCTGGGACGTGGCTGGCACCGTCGAACGACTCGGCCCCGATGCCACGGGTTTTCGCGTGGGCGATCCCGTCTACGCGATGTGCGACATGTCGCGCCCGGGCGCCTACGCCGAGCTTATTGCAGTGCATCACACGCACGTTGCCCCGGCGCCGCGGAATATCGCGCTCGAACACGCGGCCGCCGTGCCCCTCGCGGCATTGACGGCCTGGCAGTCACTCTTCGACCTCGGCCAGTTGCAGTTGGGGCAGTCCGTGCTCGTGACCGCGGCCGCGGGTGGCGTCGGCCAGTTCGCCGTGCAGCTCGCGCGCAATGCAGGCGCGCGCGTCGTGGCCGTGGCGAGCCCGGCCAACCATGCATTCCTGCGCTCACTCGGTGCGGACGAATGCGTCGACTACGCGCGCGAAGGCTGGGCCGATGCGCTGCGCGGCTTCGACCTCGTGCTCGAGGGTGCCGGCGGCCACACGCGTTCTGCCGCGTGGTCGACACTGCGCGCGGGCGGCCTGCTCGTCGCAATCGCGATGCCGCCGGTGAGCGACGCCGACGGCGCTCCGCATGGGTGCCGCGGCGCAACCGCGCAGGTGGTTCCGAACGGCGAGCGACTGCGTCGCGTCACCGAGCTGATCGATGCCGGCAGACTGACCGTCGCCGTCGACTCGGTGTTCCCGCTCGAAGACTGCGCGGCCGCGCACGAGCGCAGCGAATCCCGCCACGCGCGCGGCAAAGTGTTGCTCGCGGTGGCACCGCGCTGAACCCGACCCCACAGGAATCCGCCATGACCCGCCACGCTTCCGCGCGAATCAACGTAGTCACCGGAGCCCGCTCCGGCATCGGCCGGGCTACGGCCGAGCTGCTGCGCTCGCGCGGCGAGCACGTCATCGGCATCGACCTGGCCGGCACCGACATCGCAGCGGACCTCGGCACGCGCGCAGGGCGCGAGCACGCAGTCGCCTCCGTGCGCGCCGCGTGTCCCGACGGCCTCGACGCCCTGATCGAGTGCGCCGGGTTGTCGACCCAGGACGGACCGGCGGTCGTCTCGGTCAACTATTTCGGCGCCGTGGCGCTCGCCGAAGGCCTGCGCGAGTTGCTCGCGCGCGGGCGCTCGCCCCGCTGCGTCATCGTCTCATCGTCGGCCTCGTTCCTGCCGTTCGACGCGGACATCGTCGAGGCGTGCCTCGCCGGCGACGAGGTGCAGGCACGCGCCCTGGCGGCGGCACCCGGTAATGCGGAGCCCGGCCATCGGCAAGGCCAGGTGTATGCGGCGTCCAAGCGTGCCGTGACGCGCTGGATCCGCCGCACGTCGAAGCAGCCGGAGTGGGCCGGCGCCGGAGTGCTCCTGAACGGCGTGGCGCCGGGCCTCGTGCGCACGCCGATGACCATTCCGCTGCTCGAGACGGCCGAAGGTCGGGCCGTGCTCGCGCAGGCCGTGCCGCGGGCGGTCGCGAATGCCGCCGAACCCGACGATCTCGCGCTCGTGCTGGCGTTTCTCGCCGGCCCCGACAACCGCTACCTCGTCGGCCAGGTGCCCGTCTGCGACGGCGGCACGGACGTGCTGATGCGCGGCGACGACGTGATCTGAACACCCGGGATCCTCGGCATGAAGGTCTATCGCATCGATTCGTACACCGGCCCGGCCGGACTCGCCCTGCACGAGGAACCGGACCCGGCCGCACCGACGGGCCGCCAGGTCGTGGTGCGCGTGCATGCCTCCTCGCTGAACTATCGCGAACTGCTGGACGTGCAGGGCATGCTCGCGAAGATGGCGCCGCTCGCCACGCGCCGAATCCCCGGCAGCGATGCCGCCGGCGAGGTCGTGGCCATCGGACCCGACGTGCGGCGCGTCGCGGTGGGCGACCGCGTCGCAACGATCTTCTACGCCGACTGGCTGCAGGGGCGGATGCCGGCGGGCATGAACTTCATGGGCCGCAGCTCGCTGCAGGACGACGGCACGCTCACCGAGCAGACCGTCGTGCACGAGGACGAACTGGTGCGGGTACCGGCCCACCTCTCGTTCGAAGAGGCCGCCACCCTGCCCTGCGCCGGCGTGACGGCGTGGACCTCGCTGTTCGTGCACGCGGACCTGCGACCGGGCGACTCGGTGCTGGTCGAGGGGTCCGGCGGCGTGGCGGTGTTCGCCATCCAGTTCGCGCGCATGGCCGGAGCCCGGGTCGTCGCGACGACGACCAGCGCCGGCAAGGTCGAACGCCTGCGCGCCATCGGCGCACAGGAGGTGATCGTCGCCGCCCGGGACTGCAACTGGCCGGCAGACGTACGCGCCGTCAGCGACGGGGGCGTCGACTGGACCCTGAGCACGGCCGGCGGCGATTTCATGGCCGGCTGCATCGAGGCGACGCGTCCCGGCGGCACGGTCGTCTCGATCGGCGTGCGCGACACCGCGGCCAGGCCGGTCCCGGCCGGTGCGTTCGCGATGCGCGGGGTCAACCTGCACCCGACGCGCGTCGGCAGCCGCGCGCATTTCGAAGCGATGAATCGCGCGCTCGCCGCGGGCGGGCTGCGCCCGGTCGTCGACCGGGTGTTCGACTTCGGCGAGGCCCGCGCCGCGTTCGAGTACTTCGCGGCAGGTCGCCACGTCGGCAAGGTCGTGATCCGTCACTCCTGATCGAGCCCGGAAGCCCGAGACATGCGCGAGCCGCTGTTCCGCACCCGCCTGACCGACCTGCTGGGCATCCGCCACCCGATCCTCTGTGGCGGCATGGGGCCGGCGGTGTCCGACGCACGCTACGTCGCCGCCGTCGTGAATGCCGGCGCCATGGGGTTCATCGTCGCCGCAGGCTGGGGCAACGATCCCGAGGGCCTGCGCGACGAGATCCGGCGCTGCCGTGAGCTGACTTCGGGCAAGCCCTTCGGCGTGAATCTCTACATCTCCCGGCAGGTCAACGGTCTCGAGCGCGCCCGGCAGCACGTGGACGTGCTGCGGGAGGAAGGCGTGGCCTGCGTCGAGACGGCGGGCGCCAGCCCCGAGCCGCTGCTGCCGCTGCTGCGGGAGGCCGGCATCAAGGTGCTGCACAAGGTGCCGGCGGTCCGCTATGCCCTCAGCACGAGCCGCCTCGACGTCGATGCCGTGATCGTGGTGGGTGCCGAATGCGGCGGCCACCCGGGCATCTACCAGATCGGCACCATGGTGCAGGCCGCGCACGCACCGGCCGCCATCGACAAGCCGGTCGTGATCGGCGGCGGCATCGGCACGGGCCGCCAGCTCGCGGCAGCGCTCGCCATGGGCGCCGACGGCGTGGTGGTCGGCACGCGCATGCTGGTGGCCGAGGAACTGTGGATCCACCGCGCCCACAAGGAGCGCATCGTCGCGGCCGACGGCACGGAGAGCCTGGTGGTGAAACGCGCCCTGCGCGACGACCATCGCGTCTACCGCAACGAGTCGGCCGAGGCCGTCGCGGCACTGGATCGCGCGGGCGTGACGGACTTCGAGCAGTTCCGGCCGCACGTGAGCGGCGCCGTGACGCGCGACGCCTACCTGACCGGCGACGCGAGTCGCGGCATGCTCGACTTCGGCCATTCCGCCGTCTTTGCGGACAGGATCGAGCCGGTCGAGGCCATCGTCGACCGCCTGGTCGACGACGCGACCGTCGCCCTGCGCCGCATCGAGCAGTTGCGCATCGCAGGATGAGTGCCTCCCCGAAGGTCCACGCCTCGCTGTGGATGCTGGGCGCGAGCCTGCTGTTCGCGGCGATGGCGGCCGCCGTGAAGCTGGCCGCCGACGCGGGCGTGCCGCTTGGCCAGACCCTGTTCTACCGCGGTCTGATCTCGGTCCTGCTGATGGGCGGCTACATGCGGGCGACCGGCGTGGCGCTGCGGACGCCGCACTGGCGCGCGCACTTCCAGCGCGGCAGCGCGGGGTTCCTCGGCATGATCGCGTACTTCGGCGGCATCACGCTGCTGCCGCTCTCGGCCGCGGTGACGCTCAATTACACCTCGCCGCTGCTCATGGCCAGCTGGCTGCTGCTGCGCCACCGCGAGCGCCCGCCGCTTTCGATGGTCGCGGCGATGCTCGGCGGTTTCGCCGGAATTCTCCTGCTCCTGCGCCCGAGCTATCACAGCTCCCAGTGGCTGGGCGTCGCGCTCGCGCTGGCCTCCGCGGTCACCGCCGTGGTCGCGGCGCTCAACATCCGCTCCCTAGGCCGGCTGGACGAGCCCGTCACCCGCACGGTCTGGTACTTCGGACTGTTCACCACCCTGGGCGCGCTGCCGTGGTGCCTGGCCACCGACCCGGCCGCCATCAACGCCGCAGGCATCGCCTGCGTGGTGGCCGTCGGCGTGCTCGCGACGCTCGGGCAGGTGCTGCTGACCCTGGCGTATCAGCGCGGCCACACGCTGCTCGTGTCCCTGCTCGGCTATTCGCAGGTGATCTTCACCACCCTGATCGGCATGGTGTTGTGGCAGGATCACCCCGGCCTGGGGTCGTGGCTGGCGATCGCGCTGATCGTGGCGAGCGGCGCGGCGGCGACGATCTTCACGCGCAGATCGCAACAGGAACGTGTCCAGGGCCCTGAGTGACTCGATCGACGGAGGGACGGCCGATGCAGAGGACCGACAGCCACCCCGGCACCGACACCCGCGATGCCGGGACGGACGAGCGCCGCCTGCGCATCGAACTCGCCGCGCTGTATCGCCTCGTGGCGCTGTTCGGCTGGGACGACCTGCTGGCGACCCACATCTCGGTGCGGCTGCCCGGTCCGCGCCCGGAATTCCTGATCAATCCACTCGGCTTCCTGTTCGAGGAGATCACCGCCTCGTCCCTGGTGAAGGTCGACCTCGACGGGCGGGTGCTCGAGACGCGGCCGGTCGAGATCAATCCGGCCGGCTTCACGATCCACTCGGCCGTGCACGCGGCGCGGCCCGACGCGCACTGCGTCATCCACCTGCACACGGTGCCGGGCATCGCCGTCTCCAGCCAGGCGCAAGGCCTGCTGCCGCTCAACCAGACCGCCATGCTGATGAACGGGCGACTCGCGTATCACGATTACGAGGGCATCGCCCTCGACCTCGGGGAGCGCGAGCGACTGGTGCGCGACCTGGGCACGAAGAACGCCATGCTCCTGCGCAACCACGGCACGCTGGCCGTGGGCACCTCGGTGGGCGATGCGTTCCAGACGATCTATTTCCTGGAGCGTGCCTGCGCGATCCAGGTGGCGGCGCTCGCCGGCGGCGCGGCCCCGCTCGTGCCGCCCGCCGCGGTGCAGGACGTCGTGACCCGCCAGGTGAGCAGCTTCGGCGACATCGCCGACCGGCTGCTGTGGCCCGCGATGTTGCGCCGCCTCGACCGGCTCGACACCGGCTACCGCAACTAGCGGCGCGTCGCGTCGAAGGTCGGACTGGCGGTACCGGGCGAGCGCGGCAGGTTCACCACCCCACCGTCGACGGGAAGGGTCGCGCCCGTCACGTAACCTCCGGCGGTAGACGCGAGAAAGACCACGGCGCCCGCGATTTCGCGCGGCTCGCCACCGCGGCCCAAAGGAATGTCGCGCTCGAAGGCCGCCAGGGCCGCGGGGTTGTCGAACACCACGCTCGACGCATCGCTGCGGATCAGCCCGGGCGCGACGCAGTTGACGCGGATGCCGACGGGCGCCAGGTGCTGGGCCAGGTTGCGCGCCAGGTGGGTCTCGGCCGCCTTGGCGCACGAATAGGCCAGTTGCTGTGGCGCCGGCGCGATGCCGGTGCGCGAGCCGATCAGCACGATGCTGCCGCCGCCCCGTCGCTGCATGCTCGCGGAAGCCAGCCTGCACAGGCGCAACGTTTTCACCACGTTGGTGTCGAACTGCGCCAGGAACTCGTCGTCGGCGACCTCGCCGAACGGCTGCAGTTTCGGCATGCGGGCCGCATTGCAGACGAGGACGTCGATGCCGCCGGAGCGGCGCTCCACCGCGGCAACGAACGCCGTAATCGAGACGGCGTCGGCCACGTCGCACGCCGCGCCGTAGCAACCCGTCCCGGGATGGGCGGCGTTCAGTTCCGTGGCCACGCGGTCGCAGTCGGCCTGCGCGCGACTGCTGACGACCACCTGCGCACCGGCCGCGGCCAGCGCCTCCGCGATCCCACGGCCGATGCCCTTGGTGGAGCCGGTGACCACGGCCACCTTGCCGGTCAGGTCGAACAGGTCCATGCGGCCTCCGTCGTTCACTTTTTCGAACAACATTTCCATTTTCACACGGCCACCCCTGCATTACCATCGGCCGGACCAGACGGGGGAGACGACGCATGACCTGGCAGACGACACCGCAGATGTTCGACCTCGCCGGCCGCACGGCCGTGGTGACCGGTTCGGGGCGCGGCATCGGCCGGGCCATTGCCCTGCGCCTCGCGGACGCCGGCGCCTCGGTGGTCGTCACCGACCTGACGCAGGACAACGTCGACGCCGTCGCGGCGGAGATCCGCGCCGCAGGCGGCAAGGCCGTCGCGCAAGTGGCGGACGTCTCCTCGAGCGCGGACATCGATCGGCTGGTGCAAACTGCGGTCAGCGCCTTCGGCGGTGTCGACATCCTCGTGAACAACGCGGCCCTGCGCGGCTGGTACACCTGGGACACCATGACGCCCGAGGTGTGGGACCGCTACATGGCGGTCAACGAGAAGGCAGTGTTTTTCGTCTCGCAGGCCGTGGCGCGGCAGATGGTGCAGCAGGGCCGAGGCGGCTCCATCGTCAACATCAGTTCGACCGCGGCAGCACACCCGGTGCGCTGGAAGGTCGACTACAACGCGGCCAAGGCGGCGGTCGCCGCCATGACGCGTTCGCTGGCGGTGGAGCTCGGCGCACACGGCATCCGCGTGAACGCGGTCGGTCCGGGCGGCACCAACACGCCCGGCGGCTCGGGCTCGATTCCGTCGAGTTTCTCGCCAGAGTCGCTGCGCAAGATGGGCGAGGACTGGCAGAACCGCATGCCGCTCAAGGTCGGAATCCTCGATCCGGACGAGATCGCCCGGGCGGTGCTGTTCTTCGCCAGCGACGCGGCGCGCTGCGTCACGGCCCAGAGCGTCTACGTCGACGGCGGCTACCTCGCCGGCTGAGCACGACCCCAGCGGTCGGGAGAATTCCATGAGCCACGAGACCTTGCCTCCGGTCGCACGCCCGGCCCACGTTCCGCCGGACCGCGTCGTCGATTTCAACGTGCACGCGCCGCCGGGCGGCACCACCGACCTGCACGGCGCGTGGAAGAAGCTGCACGACGGCCCGGACATCGTCTGGGCCCCGTACCACGGCGGCCACTGGATCTTCACGCGCTACGAGGACATCGATTTCGCGCAGCGCCACCACGATCCGTTCTCGATGCGCGACGTCACGATGCCGGCCAACACGCGCCCGACGCGCCTGCTGCCGCTCGAAGCCGATCCGCCCGAGCACACGCCGTTCCGCGCGATCCTGAACCCCTGGTTCTCGCCGAAGCGCATCGCCGACCTGAAGGACTTCACCCGGCAGTTCGCGGTCGACCTCATCGAGGGCTTCAAGCCC
>WBZM01004386.1_pt1 | contig 10266 bp, 5 predicted proteins | sample 5204271 | NCBI WGS metagenome assembly WBZM01 (sample SAMN12344346, study PRJNA552823) | activated sludge metagenome | biome: Activated sludge suspended growth; feature: Nitrification reactor; material: Wastewater; isolation source: activated sludge from nitrification reactor of wastewater treatment... | reverse complement strand
GCAGGCGTTGGCGCGGTTGTGCTCGCCCGAAAGTGGCCAGATGATGCGCCCGATCTCTCCCTGTCGATAGTGCAGAACCAGTTCGCCGCTCGCGTCGTCGCCGCTCACCCGGTACCCGGACGGGTCGTTGAAATGCTCGACCGGCGTCCAGCATCCGCGTTTCAGCACGCGCTCCAGGCTGGCTTCGCCGGCGTTCGAGACGATCAGGCCGTTGCCGGGGAGGGTTCGCACGAGATGATGGAATTGTGTTTCGATAGCAGCAAGATCGTCGAAAATGTCAGCATGATCGAATTCCAGATTGTTCAGGACCACGGTGCGCGGCCGGTAATGCACGAACTTGGACCGCTTGTCGCAGAACGCGGTGTCGTATTCGTCGGCCTCGATGACGAAGAAAGGTGTGCTGCCAAGGCGTGCCGAAACCCCGAAATTCATGGGCACCCCGCCGATCAGGAAGCCGGGCTGCAGACCGGCATCCTCGAGAATCCAGGCCAGCATCGAGGCGGTGGTGGTTTTGCCGTGGGTGCCGGCCACGCCGAGGACCCAGCGCCCCTGCAATATATGTTCGGCAAGCCATTGCGGGCCGGAGACATAGGGCAGGCCTTCCTCGAGAACGGCCTCGAGCAACGGGTTGCCGCGTGAAATCGCATTGCCGATGACGAAGATGTCGGGGTGCAGGGCCCGCTGGCCGGCGTCGAAACCCTCGATCAGGTCGACGCCGGCGGCGCGCAACTGGTCGCTCATCGGCGGATAGACATTGGCGTCGCAGCCCGTGACCTTGTGCCCGGAAGCCGCCGCCAGTTGTGCGACGCCGCCCATGAAGGTGCCGCAGATTCCCAGAATATGAATGTGCATGTCGCCTGGACCCGTTAGAATGGGGGGATTCTACCCTGATCGCCCTTGCCATGCCCCGCCATGAACGGCCACGTTCGAACAACGGCTCCCGTGCCAGCATAGCCAGTGCCGCTGCCCGCCTGATGGCGGAAGGCGGCATTACCGATTATGACCACGCCAAGAAAAAGGCGGCACGCCAACTGGGCCTCCCTGAAAACGCGCCTTATCCCGACAACGCCGAAGTCGAGGCGGAACTGCGCGCCTACCGCAGTCTCTATCAGGGTGACGAACATGGCGATATGCTGCTGGCCATGCGCCGTACGGCACTGGGCCTGCTCGACCTGCTGGCTGACTTCCGGCCCTATCTGACCGGTTCGGTGCTCGACGGCACCGCCGGACCGCATTCCCGGATCGACCTGCTGCTCTTTGCCGACAGTGCCAAGGAAGTCGAAATACTCCTGCTCAATCGTGGCCTCTCGTTCGAGCATGCCGAGGTGCGCAATGAGCGCGCGGAGGCGGTTCTGGTGCTGGAAACCGATACGGCGGACGCCAACCTCATCATCATGCCGTCGGCCCTCGAGCGGGTCAGCTTCAAACACCGCGACGGGCGTCCGCGCGAACGCATCCGGAGTGGCGCCCTGCACGCCATGCTCGAGGAATAGACCGTCCAGGAACGCGTCAATTGCGGGAATGCCGCCACTCGATGGCGGACCGAAAGACGATGATTGACCCCGTTGGACTGCCTCCCGTTCCTGACCGGCTGCATGGAGCATCACGTCCTCCTTGCAGTTTACGGCCTTTATGCCGCCGGCGCAGGGCGCGGTCGGGTCCGCGCTTATGGGCGTACGCCAGGCCAGCGCCATATCCACCGCCGGCGATTCCGAGCGAGCTGGAGATGCTCGCGCCAGTCGATGGCGCACGGGCCGCACGACCAGTGGCGGGCGGTAGCCCAGCCGCTGGACATTGGCGTCATACCAGAGGCATCAGGAAAAGAACAGGGCAGAAATACACATTGCATTTGTCAAATGGGAAAAGCTGGTGTTTAATCGGGCAACTCTTGAACAGTTGCCGAAAGTGCCACTCCTGCGCCTTTTTTGTTTATTTGTCGGGTTGACCGCAGCAGCTCTCTGCAGGGCTGCGCCGGCGGTTGCCCTTTATTACGGCGACAAGATCCCGCTTAACGAATTCCGCATCTTCGACATCGTCGTCGTCGAACCGGACCACGTCCGCGATCCGGAGCGCTATTTCCGTGCGGACAGCCAGCTTTTCGCCTATGTTTCAGTAACCGAGGCACGGGCCAGCCGGCTGGATTTCAAGGATATCCCCGCTACCTGGAAGATGGCGCGCAATCACAACTGGGACGCCGATGTCATCGACCAGACGCCGGCCTCGTGGCCTGACTTCTTTGCCGAACGAGTGGTGGGACCGCTCTGGGCAAAGGGTTATCGCGGCTTCTTTCTCGACGCCCTCGACTCATATCGGCTGGCCAAGTCCTTTGACGAGGCGGCGCAGCAAGCCGGACTGGTCCGCGTCATCGAAACCCTGCACCGCCGCTTTCCCGGCATTCAGCTGATCCTCAATCGCGGCTTCGAAATCGTGCCGCGGGTCCGCGACAAGATTCGCATGGTTGCCGCCGAGTCGATCTTCCAGAGCTGGAATGCGGCCGCGCAACGTTACGAACCGGTCAATCCGGCCGATCGCGAGTGGCTGCTCGGCCAGTTGAAAACCATTCGCGAACGCGACGGCCTTGAGATCCTTGCCATCGACTATGTCGCTCCGCATGACCGCAAACTGACGCGGGAAACCGCGCGCAAGATCCAGGCCCTCGGTTTCATCCCCTGGGTCACGGATGCCAAACTGGAAAGCATCGGGATCGGGACGATCGAATCGCAGCCGCGCCGGATCTTGCTGGCCTACGACAGTCGCGAATCTCCATCCGTCAATTTCTCGACAGGGCATCGTTTCCTCCAGATGCCCCTAAACCACCTCGGCTATGTGGTCGACTATCTCGATGTCAATGAGCGAACCTGGCCCTCCGCCGCTCTCGCCGACCGTTATGCCGGCATCGTGACCTGGTTTTCCGGCGGGCTTGCCGACAATGTCACGGGCGGATTCAGTCGCTGGATTGGCAAGCAGATCAGCGACGGAATGCGCGTTGCCGTCATCGGCAAATTCGGCTATCCGTTCAATCGCGAGCAAGCCAGGGAACTCGCACTGGAACGCATCGCCCAAGCCTTGGTGAAACCTGCCAGGGTCAGTAGCGCCCATGCCATGATCGGCTTCGAAGCCAAGCCTCAGGCAACCATCGATCTCGAACCCCTCCAACTGAAGTCGCCGGAGGCTCAATCGCTTCTGGAGATCGTCGATGCGAAAGGAACCAGGGTCACCGGCGGGGCCATTACGCCGTGGGGTGGTTTCATTCTTGACCCGTTTGCAGTGGTTGACGTACCGGGCACGGAATACTTCCGTTGGGTCGTCGATCCTTTCGCATTCCTGCAAGCCAGCCTGCGACTGGAACCCATGCCCGTTCCCGACGTCACAACGGAGAACGGGCGCCGCCTCCTTTTCTCCCACATTGATGGTGATGGTTTTCCTTCGCTGGCAGAACTGCCGGGCAGCCCGATATCCGCCGAGGTATTGCTTAAGGAAGTCCTTGAACGATACCGGATACCGACCACGATGTCCGTCATTGAAGCCGAGGTCTCGGGTAGTGGGCTTCATCCAAAGCTGAGTCCGCAACTGGAAAACATAGCGCGGCGCATGTTTCGCTTGCCCCACGTTGAGATTGCCAGCCATACATTCTCCCACCCTTTCCACTGGGACCCGGAGGTGCGCCATGGCATTTTCAAGGACGCGAAAGTCGAGTATTTCCGTCTTGACGTTCCAGGCTATCAATTCGATCTGAATCGCGAAATCGTCGGCCCGATGAACTACATTCGGGATCGACTGGCCCCCGCGGACAAGCCAGTTCGAATCGTTCTCTGGTCCGGAGACACTGCCCCGAATGCTGAGGCACTAAAGATCGCCGAAAGAGCCGGTTTTCTCAACATGAATGGTGGCGACACCTCGATCAGTCGACAAAACCCGACACTCACCGAGGTCGGTGCGCTAGGCATCGAAAAGAACGGCTATTTGCAAGTCTATGCACCGGTCACCAACGAAAACAACTACACCAACCTTTGGCGCGGCCCGTTTTACGGTTACGAGCGGGTCATTGAGACCTTCGAAATGACCGAAAACCCGCGCCGCCTGAAGCCGGTCGACATCTACTTCCACACCTATTCGGCAAGCAAGCGCGCTGGCTTGGCTGCTTTGAACAAGGTTCATTCCTGGGCGATGGCGAAACTACTGCATCCCGTATTCGCTTCCGAGTACATCCTCAAGGTTCGTGACTTTCACGACATTGCGATCGCCCGCGAGGATGGCGGCTGGCGTATTCGTGGCAATGGCGACCTGCGGACGGTGCGTCTAGCCGAAGGCCAGCCGATACTGGCCCGGTCCAGTGGCGTCGCCGGTTTCCGTGATGCTCGCGAGGGGCGTTACATACACCTTGCCGGCGCCAGCGCCTCGTTTGCCACCAGCAATCGCGCAGACAACGACCGCCCCTACCTGTTCGACGCCAACGCCCGGATCACCGACTGGCGGACGAACGACAAGAGCCTGAACCTGGCGCTCACTGGCCATGCACCGCTTGAATTCAGCTTGGCCGATTCAGGAGGCTGCCTGCTGCGCGCCAATGGTCACGACATCAAGCCGCTGCGCAGCGAGCGCAGGGGCACCACAAACGTTCAACACTACCGTCTCAAAGATGCTGCTGCGCAGATCCAAGTTAGCTGCCCGGGTCGCTGAGCGCCCGTTTCTGGCGCCCCTCTGGCTGATCGCGCTGCTTGCCGCGATGGTCGGTCTCGCCCTGCTCCTGCTCTATCCCCGCCAGGACCTCGAACGGCGTATCGCCCAAATGCCGGACTCCGCGCTTTCTGCGGCCTACCTGGACAACCTGCTGCGCAGTGACCCAAGCGATCCGCAACTGCGCCTCCAACTCGCCCGTCGCCAAGTGCAGCTTGGGGAGACAGAAAAAGCCCGTAAAACCCTGCAGCCCGCACTCGAAACCAGCGACCCGAGTATTCACCGGGAAGCGAAATGGCTGCTCTGGGAATTGACCGTGACAGACTTGCGTCGCCTTCCCGACAAGCCCACCCCCCGACGCAGCCAGCTACGCGACGAACTGCGTCGCCAACTTCGCGAACTGGCCACCGAGCCCTGGCCCGGCACCCGCATGATCGCGCTTGCCGGCATGGCGTCTCAACTCGATGAAGCCGCACTCGGTACCGAGTTGTACCAGAAGGCCGCGAAGTCGATCGGGGATTCAAAGACGGCCGGCGAACTGTTCGAGCATGCTGCTCGCCAGGCGCTGGCCAATGGTGACTATCGGGGGTGCGCCGATTTGTACATTCTGGCGCGTAGCGCCACAGTGGATCCCGCCACGGCGCGCCGGTACTTTCATTCGGCGCTCAAGGCGCTGCAATCGGGGAACCAGCCACTTGCCGCACTGGAGCTCGGCGAACGCGAGTTGGGCCCCTTGGCCGACGATCCAGAAACCCTCTACCTGATGATCAGTCTGGCACGCGCGTCCGGCCGACCGGATGCCGCGGACCGCCATGTACGCCGCCTGCTTCGACTGTCATTGATGCAGCAGCTGCAATCCCGGCAGATCGCCCACGCCTGGGGAGAAGGCGCCTACCGCCGTGTCTCGCAACAGGGGGCCGAACGCGAACCCGGCATGGCGTTCGACAACAAGGCGTATACGATTGGATACGAGGTCTTTGTTGAAAACGGCAAACTGGAAGATGCTTGGGTGATCGCCAAATCGGCTGTCCGTCAAGCGCCTGATGATCTGGTCTGGTGCGAGCGCCTGGCCAGGGTGTCCGAATGGACCGGTCGGCCGCAAGTCGCCCTGCTCTACTGGCTGAAGGTTGCTCAGGCTTCACAAAAGGATGAGGCTTGGCAGGGGGTCCTCCGGCTCGCCCCGGGGCGGCTGGACGATGCCGCGTTGATCCCGGCATTGCACTATCAGATAGCCCGCCAGCCTGGCGACCTGCGCCTGGTGCGCGAATTGGTTGCCGCGTACGAGCGCCTTGGTGATCCGCGACCGGCGATCGCTTATCTCGAACGGGCCACCGGACATAATCCGCGCCCGGAGCTTCTCGAAATGCTGGCCGAGTTGGCCGAGCGAGCCGGCCAGCCCGATACCGCGCTCCACGCCTGGAAACGCCTGTTCGCCGACCCGAAGCAGATCACCTCCCGCCGCGCGCTGCGCGTCGCGATCCTGCTGTTGCAGCAGGGACGGGGCGCAGAAGGGCTGAAATGGCTGGAACGGGCGCAAGCCGCCGGGGCGCCGCTGGCATCCGAGAACGATGTCGAGTACTGGCGCCTGACTGGCCAGCTTGCCGAAAGACAGCAGAACGACGAGCAGGCCGTTCGCGCCTTCCGCCGCCTGGTCGAAGCAGAAAGGGCCGATGCCGGAGACTACGACGCCCTGATTCGTCTGCTATCCGACGCGCACCCGCTGGAGGCGGCCCGGTTGGCGACACAAGCCTGGCAGCGTTACGACGAGCCCCGTTACCTTGTAAAGGCACTCACGCTTTATTTGCAACGAAATCGCTGGGAAGAAATCGACGCCCTGTTCCGCCAGCTTGACCCCGCTGCGGAGGGCACGCGCCGTTCGCTCAGCCACTTGCAACAGCTTCCGGAATTCTTGCGCCTTGCTGGCGCCTATCAGCAACACATCGGTCAGTTTGATGCGGCCCGCCGAAGCCTGGAAGCCGCCCTACGTCTTGCCCCCGACTCGCCAGACACGCAGCAGGCCTTGCTCTGGCTGCTCGTTGATGGCAAGGATGCCGTCGCGCTGCGCAAGCTGCTCGGCAGCCGCGAACTTGAATGGCGGCAGAATCCCAGTCTGCATGATGCTCTCGCTGCCGCCTATCAGGCGTTGTCTCGACCGCAGGTGGCCCTGGACCGCTACCTCACGCCGCGCATTGTCAGCCATCAGGACGACTTCCTTTGGCTGATGAATTATGCCGATGCTCTCGAACAGAACCAGCAATCCGATCGTGCCTGGCGCCTGCGCCGCCAACTCCTTTCCCAGGAATGGCAGGCTGCGCGGGGCAAGGGGCAGGGCAGCCTGATCGAGGCCCGCAATCGCTGGCTGACAGAAGACGGGCTGGAACTGACTCGGCGCGTCGCCCGCGCACGCTTGTTGCTTACCCAGCAGCCCGGGGACGTCGGGTTCGATGCGTTGCGCGAGCTGCTGCGGCTCGATCGCGACGCGCGGGGCAATTTCTCGAATGCGGCAGCCGACACTGCGATCGCCTGGCTGCAGGATTCGGGCGAATACACGGCCGTGCGCGGTTTCCTCTGGCAGCAATATGGCAGAGCACGCAGCACCCGGGCCAATGGGCCTCTGTGGGCCGAGATCTCGGTGGTCGTGGCCGAGGATGACAAGGCGGAGAGCGGTCAGCTGCTTTCGACCTTCGATGAAAGCCTGCCACGCTACGATCGCGTAAATGCAGCGCGCGCGGTCGACGACCTGCGCCTGGCTCAGACGGCCGCTTTCGAGACCCAGTCCGATCAGATCGAGGATGACCAGACACACAAGCAACTGACGGAATCCCTGCTCACCTTCAGTGACCATGCCGGATTTGGCGCCGGCTGGCGGAGGATCGATGGACTCGACGAAACGGCGACAGGCGTCAATTACCATTATGCAATCGATCCACGCCTGTCGTTCGATCTTCAATGGGGGAATGCGCAACGCCGGGCTACCGACGAAAGCATCATCCGCAACGTCCCGAACGAGCAATTGTTTGGAGCCAAACTGAACTGGCGTCAGTCCAACGGCGAGACCAGTTTCGCGGTGCAGTGGATCGACAGCTTCGCCCTCTATACGCCCCTGCTGTTAGAGCACGAGCAGCGGATCGACAACCGTCTCTCGCTTCGCTTTGGTCTCGGCACGCAATTGCCTACCCGGGATACCGTGCCGCTGCAGGTTGCCGGCATGCAGGACCTGGCCTCGATCAGCCTGCGTTACCGCCCGACGCGAATGGACGAGGTCGTCATGGCGTACTGGCGCGATCGGTATCAGTTGCAGACCGGTGGCAAACTCGGCGATGGCCAGCACGTGGCCGTGACCGCTGCGCATACCTATCGCCAGGAAGCACGTGACCTGATATTCAGCGCGTTCTGGTCGAATCACCAGTACTTCAATCGCGAGTACGACCTCAACGGATTCGACCGGCGAGACCTGCAGATCGTCCGCCTCCTGCCGGAAGGCTTCACGCCTGGCCCCGACTACTTCCTGCCCGCGAACTTCAGCTTTTATGGCGTGCGCGTCTCGACCGACGTCCGTTATCAGCGCGAATACACGCGCGCCCTGCGTCCTTTCGGCAGTGTCGCGGCAACCTACAACACCAGCTTTGGCGCGGGCTACGATGTCTTTCTGGGGGTTGCCGGCAGCATCTTCGGCGCGGATCATTTCGCCTTGAGCGGGGGCGTCAGCCAATCCGGTCTGCAGACAGGCGGAATGGTCAAGGGCTTTGCCTTCACCTACCGTATCCATTTCTGATCTTCAATAAACCTGACGGGGAAAAATCATGAGCCAACGCCAAACCACCCTAACAAGCCTGCATTCCCTCCTGATCGGGGGACTGTTCCTTCTCCTTTCGGCCTGTACGACTGTCGATCTCGGGCAGTCACCGGGAATCGACCGGCAAGCGACTTGGGTTGTCGTGCCCTTTGCCAACTACACCGAGACGCCGCTTGCCGGCAACCGCGCCGAGACGGTTGCCGACGCGCTGCTGCGCGCCAGCGGCATGCGCGTCTTGCGCTACCCTTTGGTGGCCCACCGTGACGCCCTGTTCGACTCCGGCGAACGCAAGCATCAGGACGAAGCGCTGGCTTGGGGCAAGCAGAAGGGTGCGCGCTATGCGCTGGCCGGCGCAGTGGACGAATGGCGCTACAAAGTTGGTGTCGACGGCGAGCCGGCCGTCGGCGTGACTCTGCAGATCATCGACCTGACCACCGGCGAAACGCTGTGGAGCGGCGCCGGTGGCAAGAGCGGCTGGAGTCGCGAGGCCCTTTCGGCGGTTGCGCAGCAACTGATCAACGACCTGCTTAAAGCCGGCCTTGCCGGCCCCCGCTGACTTCCTGCTGCGGTCGACATGAATTCCGGAGCATTTTCCAGAAGCACACGGCGCAAGGTCGCAGGCAATCTGGATCTGACATTGGGGCGGCGCGGTAGCAGTCGCCTGACCGCCATCGTTCTGGGCAAGCTGACCTCGAACAGCGCCAGGCCCTGGGTGGTCGTCGGCGAAATCGTTTTCGTGCCGCTGATCGCGCTCCTTCTGGGCATTGTTCTGAATCCGGACGATCCGCTATGTACTCAGGCAAGTTTTCCCTGGCCATGGTTTGCCCCGGTCATTCTCGCACTTCGCTACGGGGCGCTGGCCGGTCTCGGCGCCAGCGGCATCCTGCTCGCTGCATGGCTACTGCTCAACCCAGGGCATTACGATACTTTTCCCAAGCTGTTCTTCCTCGGTGGCCTGATTCTCGTGATGCTGGTCGGCGAGTTCTCGAGCCTGTGGCGGGCGCGCACACGGCGCGACTGCACTGGCTCGCGGGCGATCACCCCCACCGCTTCGACGCGGCGACGTCGCAGCTCACCCTCGACACGCCCGACGGGCCCTTCTGCGTGGCGGTGTACACCCCCGAAGGCCATCGATGCCCGGGCGACGTGGTGCGCGGCGACGAGGCCGGGCCGCGGGGGTGGCTGTCGCGCACCTACCACCACAAGGTGCCCGTGGCCTCCCTCGCGTGCGTGCGCGCAGGCCCCTGCGCGCAGCTCGGGACGGTCACGGTGCTCTCGGGCGGCGGCGAGGCGTCGGTGCGCGTCGAGGGCGCGCGTTGGCGGGTGCAAACCGCCTCCGGAACCCTGGAATTCGAGCTCCACCGCGGCGACGACGGCACCCTCCTCCCCCGCGTCGCCCACTGGACCCCCACCGCATGAACATCCTGGTCGTCCACCAGTACTACCTGCTCCCGGGCCGCCCCGGCGGCTCGCGCTTCAACGAGTTTGCACGACTCTGGCGCGAGGCCGGGCACACCGTCACGGTGCTCGCGGGCAACCTCGACTACGCCTCTGGCGAGGTGCCGGCGGCGTACCGCGGTCGCCTCGTGACGCGCGAAGACGACGCCGGGGTGACGGTGTACCGCTGCGCCGTGCCGCGCAGCTACGCGAAGGGATTTGTCGGCCGTGCGGCGGCGTTTGCGGGCTTCGCGCTCACGGCCTCGGCGGTGGCGCTCACCCTGCCCCGGCCCGATGTGGTGGTGGCCACCTCGCCGCCCCTGACGGCGGCCATCCCGGGCTACCTCGCGGCGCGG
>WBZM01004385.1_pt1 | contig 10269 bp, 9 predicted proteins | sample 5204271 | NCBI WGS metagenome assembly WBZM01 (sample SAMN12344346, study PRJNA552823) | activated sludge metagenome | biome: Activated sludge suspended growth; feature: Nitrification reactor; material: Wastewater; isolation source: activated sludge from nitrification reactor of wastewater treatment... | reverse complement strand
GCCGTAGTTGCCGGAGAGGTGGGTGTCGCTGTGGAACCAGGCCTCGCCGTCGGCCCCGGACAGCGTCTGGACGTCCTGGAAGCGCGGATCGGCCCGGAGCTCCGCCAGCAGGGCCTCCCGCTCCGCCGGGTCGGCCGAGTGGAAGAGCGGGTCGAGGTCCGACATGGGCGTCAGCGCCACGTAGAGCGAGTCGGCGCGGATCTTCGCCACGATGCCCAGCTTGCTCTCCTCCACCCGCGAGCGGGCCACCGCGGCGTTGCGGTCGAGGCGGGGCTCGGAGAAGAGGTAGACGCGGCCGGAGGGGGCCACCACCGCCTTGATGTCGGCGTACTCCGGCTCCACCGCCATCTCGGCCAGCAGCGCGGAGCGGCGCTCGGGGGCGAGGTCCTCGTCGAGCGCCTCGACCTCGTGCTCCTGCGCCGGCGTGTGGCCGTCGGCGGACCGGGTCCGCACCAGCTCGGCGATGCGCCGCTTCAGCGCCGCGGGATCGAGGGCCGGCGCCTCGCCGGTGGCGACGTTGAGCTTCTCCGACGGCGCGAAGCTGGGATCGAAGGTCATGACCGCCCCCGTGTCGCGAGCATACCGCCGCGCGCCGCGGGACCACCGGTGCATCGGGTCGCAGGTGGCTGGAAGCACAAGGGCCCCCGGGTCGTGGTCCCGGGGGCCCCCACCGATCCTGCGCTGGCGCCTGGCCTAGGTGTTGGCCACGCCGCTCGGGACGGTGATGCCCGCCTCCTCCATCTTGGCGATCATGTAGCCGAGGTCGAGGGCGTTGAGCAGCTTCTTGGTCGGCAGGCCCGAGTCCAGGTCCCAGCCGAGCTGCATGTAGATCATGCTCTTGGCCGCCTCGGTGTCGCCCACGCCGGCGATGTCGAGGTAGGTCGAGTTGGAGCCGCTGGCCCCGGCGACGATGGGCGCGCCGGCGCCGGCCTCCGTGGAGTAGCACCACGGGTAGGCGTAGTCGTGGCTCCAGCGCATGTTGTTGCCGTCACCCGGGAGGTTGGTGGCGGCCAGCTGCGGCACGCCGTAGCCCGGCGGGATGACGCCCAGCGGGTGGTACTGGCTCCACTCCGGCGTCCCCTCCACGGTGTAGGGCGTCGCCTCGACGGTGTACTGGCTGGTCGGGTTGGCCTTCTGCATGTGGATGGCCACCATGGCGCGGTACAGGGTGAAGACCTTGAGCGCCATGGTCTCGAGGGCCATCTGCATGCGCGCCTCGGGCGACGGGTAGGACTCCGGGGCGCCGCCGATGATGGGGCTGTAGACCTTGGCGGTGGTCAGGTCCACGCCGGTGATGGCCTGGTAGGTCTTGGCCTCCAGGGTGGCGTCGCCGCGGTAGTTGCGGCTCTTGAGCGGCGAGGCCCAGACCGGCAGCGTGTAGTTGCACTGGGTGATGGCGTTGTGCAGCTCCATGTTCACCATGGAGGCGGCCACGAAGGCGGCGCGCGCCATGACGAACGGCGTGATCTTGCCGCCGGTGCCGTCCCACCAGGCCGTCTTGCCGGCGCCCTCGTCGGGCGCGTTGAAGATCGACTCGCCCCGGGTGAAGAGCTCCTGGGCGATGGCCACCTTCACGGCGGCCGGGAGGCCGTTGCCGCTGAAGTTCTGGTGGGTGTGGTTGTTGCAGTCGCGGTTGCGCTGGATCATCGAGATGGCGCCGCCCAGCATGCCCTGGGTCTCGATGGCGTGGTGCTTGGTGTGGCCCATCTTGAACATCGAGATGGACGACTCGGTCTGGAACATCTGCTGCAGCTCGGGCCAGCCCGGGAAGCCGGAGTCGGGGTCGCCCTGCGCCAGGCGGTGCGGGCCCATGGCGTAGTAGAAGCCGAGGGTGCCGTAGACCTTCTGGCCGTAGGCGTTGGTGGCGGGCGTGGCGTACTGCTTGTTGGCGGCGACGTAGGGGACGAAGAACTGCAGGAAGCGCGGGTCGCCGGCGTCGAAGAGGCCGAACGGGCTCTTGCCGGAGTTCCACAGCTGGGTGGTCCGCAGCATCGTCCACTCGGCCGCCGTCAGGTACTTCTGCAGCATGGGGATGGTGGCCGGCTCGGTGCCGCCCTCGACGAAGTTCGGGTTGGGCACGGTGGCGGCGTAGATCTCCTTGAAGGAGTCGCTCATGCCGCCGTAGTCGCTCCACAGGCCGTAGTCGTTCTCCAGGTTGTTGCCCATGTAGGCCAGCAGCATGGGGTTCGACGTCGGGTTGTCGCCCTTGGTGTTGCTGTAGGCGCTGCGGATGCCGCCGTTCCCGATGCAGGTGTTCATGTTGTAGCGGGTGACGCCGTAGTTCAGCAGCTGCGGGTTGTCGGCGGCGATGTGGCAGCGGATGGGGCAGGCGTGGCAGCCGTCCATGCGGACGGTGCGCTTCATGCCCTCGTCGGAGAAGTCCTGGTAGCCCTTCTGCGTGCGCATGCCGATCTTGTTGACCGGGCTGGGCGCGTCGATCATCGGGTGCTCGGAGTCGGGGCAGTTGCCGAGGTCACGGGGCGGGACGGAGGCGCCCCAGAGGACGCCCGGCGCGCCGGACCAGCGGGTGTTGCCCGGCGAGTACTCGGACCAGGGCTGCAGGAACTTGGCGACCACGCCCTGGTTGTTGCAGCCGAGCAGGCTCATGTAGTAGTCGACCAGCTTCTTCCACTCCTTCTTGTCGGCCTTGATGTTGACGGCGCCGGTGCCGCGCACGCCGATGGCCTTGAGCCCCTTGGCGCCCATGATGCTGGCCTGGCCGCCGCCGCGGTGCGAGCGGTCGCAGTGGACCGCCGAGAGGCGCACCAGCTTCTCCGAGGACGGGCCGATGGCGGCCACGTGGGCCTCGGGCCCCATCTCGTTGACGATGTAGTTGTTGGCGAAGTAGATGCCGGTGCCCCAGATGTTGGAGGCGTCCTCCAGCGTCACCTTGTCGTCCTCGATGCGCAGCCAGACCGGCTTGAGGTTGCCGAAGCCGTCGACCGACTTGCCCTGGATGACCACCGCGTCGAAGCCGGCGTACTTGAGCTCCGGGCCCCAGTGGCCGCCCATCTGGCCGCCGTCCGGCAGCTCGTCCTTGTGGACGGCGTGCAGGGCGGTGATGGAGGTGCGCCCGGAGGAGGGCGAGCCGGAGCCGGTGATGGGGCCGACGCCGAAGATGATGCGGTTCTCGGGGGCGTGCGCCTTGGTGCCGGGCGGCACCTCGAAGGCCATCACGGCGTAGCCGATGCCGCGGCCGCCGATGTAGTCGCGCATGTCGAGGGTGACGGTGCCGCCGGTGGAGTAGTCGGTCACCGGGAACGCGGTGGTCGGGTAGCTCACGCACGTGCCCGCGGTGAGGTCGACCCTGAGGATCTTGCCTGCCCAGCCGTAAGTGGTAGCCATGTTCGTCCTCTTCTCCAGTTCAGGTCAGGGTTCGTCGCGGGTCAGTGGCACTTGGCGCAGGTGTCGGCCACGCCCGGCGCCACGGCGATGGAGGCCGGCACGGTCTGGCGCACCGGCGTGAAGGCGGTCTGGTCGGTCCAGGCGATGTACTGGAGCGCGCCGGAGGAGCAGGCGGCGACGCACTCGGGGTGGCCGTCGCACAGGTGGCACTTGTGGGCCTTGGTGCCGGCCGCCAGCGCCGGGCCGTCCAGCGCGGGCATCTGCCACGGGCAGGCCTTGACGCAGGTGCCGCAGCCGACGCAGAGGTCGGTGTTGACCTTGCGGGCGTTGACCGGCTCCACCACCTCGATGGCGGCGTGCGGGCAGGCCAGCTGGCAGGGCACCGGGTGCGGGCACTGCAGGCAGGTGTTCTGGACCACCACGAAGTTGCCGTAGATGCCGCCGCCGGTCATGTCCTTGGCGCCGTTGACCCCGTACTGGAGGTTGCGGTGGACCTTGATGTTGGAGATGGCCGGCTGGGCCTTGCCCTCGTTGTAGGCCGAGCAGGCGGTCTCGCAGCGGCGGCAGCCGACGCACAGCGTGTTGTCGGCGATGACCAGGCCCTTGGCGTCGGCCACGAACACCTGGCGGGTCTTCACCGCCTTGGGGTCGCTGCCGCAGCCGTACTGGAAGGCCACCGCCCCCAGGCCGGCCACGCCCATCACCTTGTTGAAGGACCGGCGGCTGATGGTGGCGTGGATGAACTCCTTGACCTCGTCCAGCGTCGTCAGCTCATCGGGAATCGTCACGACGGGAAGCTGCTCGTTGTCTGCCATGTGCGGTCTCCTTGGACGCGGAAGCGAATGGGTGAACCTCGGACGCGGTGCGGGGCGCCCCTCAGCGCCCGCCCAGGCTGGGGTGGCAGGCCACGTTGGAGCAGTCGGCCTTGCGCGGGTGGCAGGCCTGGCACGAGGCCAGGTTGCGGCGCGCCTCCCGGCGGTGGAGCGCCACCCAGGCCGGATCCGGCTGCCCGGCGGTGAAGGTCGGCGTGTGGGGCCGGATGGCCATGCCGGCGCGGTCGCGGCCGATCTGCCTGGTGTGGCAGTCGGAGCAGAAGGTGGCCACCTCGTGGCAGCGCGCGCAGGAGCGGGCGTCGCCGGCCGCCTTGATGGCGTGGGTGGAGATGGCGTCGGAGGCGTGGCTGCGCGGCATGGCCTCGCCGCGCCGCGACAGGCTGGCCTCCACCCGCCGCTCCAGGTTGCCGCCGTGGTGGCAGTCGGAGCACCACGAGTCGAGGTGGCAGTCGCCGCAGTTGTTGGGGGTGCGCCGCGCCGCCAGCCGGTGGTCGGTCTGGAAGGCGACGCCGTGGTTCTCCATCACGCCGGAGCCGCGGTGGCACTCGGCGCAGTCCTCCGGCTTCGAGTCGGCGTACTGGCGGTGGTCCTCGGCCCGGGCCGGCGCGAGCCAGCAGAGGGCGGCGAGGGCCGCGGCGAGGCTGAGGTTCCTGGTGCTCGACATGGTCGTTCTCCCGGTCCTAGAGGTGGGCGTCGAGCAGGAGCCAGCCCTGCGAGCTGTGGTTGAAGAGGAACGTCTCGTCCCGCTCCCCGCGCACCGCCACCGACCACCCCTTGGCGAGCTCGAGGCTCAGGCTGGCCCAGTACTTCTTGGCCGTGCCGTCCCGCGAGTCCTGCCGGCGGAAGTCGTCGTAGTCGATGCCGCCCGACAGCACGGCGCGGGCGAAGGTCCAGGCCGCGTGGCCGCGCACGCCGCCGATGCGGCCGGCGTAGCCGCTGCGGCGCTCGTACTCCACGTCCACCAGCAGCGCGGTGAGCGGGCGCAGCACCAGCCCGGCCGTGATCACGTCGGCGCTCTCGTCCTTGTCGAAGCGCTCGCGGGCGTAGCTGGCGGAGAGGCGCAGCGGCGCGCCATAGCGCCACTCGGCGCCCACCAGGGCCTGCAGGTAGTGCTCCACGCCGAAGTACCGGTAGAAGGAGTCGCGGTCGAAGATGGGCGCGCTCTGGAAGACCTCGGCGCGCAGCACCAGGCCGAGGATGGGCGCCACCTTCACGCCGGCCAGCAGCTCGCTGGCGCGGGAGGAGACCAGGTCCCACTGGGCCCGGCCGGTCAGGCTCACCATGGAGGTGGGCGTGGTGGTCAGGTCGAGGGCCACCGCCTCGCGGGCCAGGGCGCCGGCGCGCAGCTCGCGGGCGTAGCCCACCTCGGCGCGGGAGCGGAGCGCGGCGTCGTAGGCGACGCTGGCGCCCATCAGCCAGTCGTCGTCGAAGGGCAGCTCGCTCTTGTTGTCGAGGAAGACCCGGCGGCCGCCGAAGGCGGTGGCGCTGAGGCCCGGCGTGCCCAGGTCGCGGAGCTGCAGCGAGGCGCCGTCGATGATGCCCGGCAGCGTGCCGTAGCCCACGAAGGACCGGCCGGCCCGCAGGTCGAGGTGGCCCGGCACGGCGTCCCGCCAGTCCACCGTGAGGTAGTAGAGGCGCCCGTAGAGGTGGCGCGCCAGCTGGTTGCGCACCTCCACGTCGTCGGTGAGCTGCCCGACGATGCGCCCGTACCCCTGCACCCGGATGGCGTCCTTCTCGCCGAAGGTCGCGTTGAGGCGGAGGTACTGGGCCAGGTCCTGCTGGTCGGTGGTCTCGGAGAGGAAGTCGGCGTAGCGGAGGTACTGCGTGGAGCTCGTCACCTGCACCTGGCCGGCCCATGCGAGGGTCGGCAGGGCCGCGGCGAGGCTGAGGACGGCGAGCAATCTCGGGATGCGCATGCGGTCGCCTCGTTCTGGCTCAGGCTCTCTTCGGTTGGGGGTGGGGGCGCCCTTCCGGCGCGCCGCCCTCCCGTGGCAATTCCCGGCTGCGCTGAGGTGAGCATCCGGCGTGCCGGACGGGGCCCCGCCGCCGAGGTCCCTCGATCCGCGGGGTTGGCGCCCCGTGCGCCGGCGCACGCCCCGCGCGATCGGTGAGGTCGCCGGGCGGCCGGGGATTTCACCGGGCGCTTCCACCGGGGCGGACGGGGCGCGCGCCTCACGAAATCGCTGGGGCGCAGCGTGTTCCTGCGGCCCCATGCCACGGAGGCGCGGCGCGCGGAGGTGCCATCATCGCGGGCGACGCACGGAACGGAGGGCCCGTGGCGGTGCTCCACACGCCAGCCAGCGCAGCGCCGCTGCTCGACGGCTTCGGGCGGCGCCTCGACTACCTCCGCCTCTCGGTCACCGAGCGCTGCAACTTCGCCTGCGCCTACTGCGCGCCGCAGGGCTGCCCGCGGGCGCCGGGCGGCGAGGCGCCGCTCTCGGCGGACGAGGTGGGGCGGCTCCTGGCCGGCTTCGGCGCCATGGGCTTCGCCAAGGTGCGCCTCACCGGCGGCGAGCCGACGCTGCGCCCCGACCTGGTGGAGCTGGTGGCGCGCGCCGCGGCCACGCCGGGCGTCCGCCACGTGGGGCTCACCACCAACGGCTCGCGCCTGGCCGGCCTGGCCGCCGACCTCGCCGAGGCCGGCCTCACCTGCCTCAACGTGAGCGTGGACAGCCTCGACCCGGAGCGCTTCGCCGCCATCACCCACCGCGCCGGCCTGGCCCAGGTGCTGGCCGGCGTGGAGGCGGCCAAGGCGGCCGGCATCCCGCGCATCAAGGTGAACGCCGTGCTCCTCCGCGGCACCGGCGAGGCCGAGGTGGACCGCTTCCTCGACTGGGCCGGCGCCGCCGCGGTGACGGTGCGCTTCATCGAGCTGATGGAGACCGGGGACGACCCGGCCTTCTTCGCCCGCGAGCACGTGCCGGCGGCGGCCATCGAGGCGCTGCTCACCGCCCGCGGCTGGCGGCGCCTGCCGCGCCGCGAGGGCGACGGCCCGGCCGAGGACTGGGGGCGGCCCGGGCAGCCGGGGCGCGTCGGCGTCATCGCCCCCTACCGCCACGGCTTCTGCGCCGCCTGCAACCGCCTGCGCGTCTCGGCCGCCGGCGCGCTGCGCCTCTGCCTCTTCGCCGACCGCACCGTGTCGCTGCGCCACCTGCTCCAGTCCGACGACCAGCGCCCGGCGCTGGTGGCGGCGGTGCGCGGCGCGGTGGGCGCCAAGCCGGCCGGGCACCGCCTGGCGGAGCGCTGCACCGGCGGGGTGCGCAGTCTGGCCACCATCGGCGGGTGAGCCGCCGTATGCTCTCCCCCGCCTGAACGTCGAGGAGGACCCCATGGACGCCACCACGCAGGGATCGCCGGCCCCGCTCCCCGTCGCCCGCCCCAAGGCCACCAAGCCCGGCTGGCAGCGCGGCGTGGAGGTGGGGCTGCGCTCGCTCCACATCGCCGCCATGGGGATGGTGCTGGGGGGCATCGGCATGGGCGGCACGCACGACACGCTCATCGTCCCCATCGCCGCCACGCTCCTCACCGGCATCGCGCTCTTCATCACCTGCGTGGCCTGGGGCTGCCTGACCTTCTCGCAGGGCGCCGGCTGGGCGCTGCTCCTCAAGTTCGCCTGCCTGGGGCTCGGCAACCTCTTCACCGGCGCGCGCCTCGGCTGGTACCTGGCGGCCACCCTGGTCACCTCGGTCGGCTCGCACATGCCGTCGCACTGGCGCCACGCCACCTGGCCGGTGCGCCTCGGTGCCGGCGCGGCGGCCAAGGCGGGGGCCAAGGCCGCGTGAGCGACGGTGGGGCGAAGCCCGTCGGGCCCGCGGGGTCCGCGGTTCAGGGCGCCGGCCTCCTCGACTGGAACGAGGCCTGGCAGGCGGCGCGCGCCCGCACCCAGCGCAAGCGCGGCAAGGAGTCCTGGGACAAGCGGGCGCCCTCCTTCACGCGCGCGGTGGGCCAGAGCGACTACGCGGCGCTGCTCCTGTCCCGCCTCGCCCTCGACCCGGCCTGGGACGTCCTCGACATGGGCTGCGGCTCCGGCACGCTGGCGGTGCCGCTGGCCGCCCGGGTGCGGGCCGTCACCGCCGTGGACTACTCGGGGAAGATGATCGAGCTCCTGCGCGGCCGCTGCGCCGAGGGCGGGCTCGGCAACGTGACGCCGGTGCTGGGGGCCTGGGAGGACGACTGGGGCCCGGCCGGCCTCGGCCTCGGCGTGCACGACGTGGCCATCGCCTCCCGCTCCCTCACCGTGGAGGACCTGGCGGCGGCGCTCCGCAAGCTCGACGCCATCGCCCGCCGCGCCGTCCACGTGGTGGCGCCGGTGGGGACCGGCCCCATCGACGGCCGGGTCTTCGAGGCGGTGGGGCGGACCTTCGTGCCCGGGCCGGACTACGTCTACTGCGTCAACCTGCTGCACCAGCTCGGGGTGTACGCCTCGGTGGCCTTCCTCGAGATCGCCGACCAGCGCCGCTACACCGGCCTGGAGGACGCGCTGGAGGGGCTGGCCTGGATGCTGCCCGAGCCGACGCCGGAGGAGCTGGCGCGCCTGCGGGCCTGGGTCGAGTCGCAGCTCCTCCCGGGCGAGGACGGCTGGCGGCTCGCCGCGCCGCGCACGGTGCGGTGGGCCATCGTCTCCTGGACCCCCGGCCAGCTCCGCTAGGCCCCCGAACCGGCCACGCCGCCGCGCCAGCGCGCCGCGCCCCGGATCGGGCGTGGATCGACGAGATCGTGAACAGGGCGGCGAGCCTTCCCACGGACCCCCTCCCAAGGGGCTGTTGAGGGCTGTTGCGGTGTTCACCTGCACCGCGGCCGCGCCGGAGGCCGGCCGGCGCCGCCCACCGGGGAAGAGCCCCCGGGATCCGCGCGCTTGGCGCGCTGGCGGTCGCGCGGCCCGGCGCTTGCTGATGAGTGCGTGTGGAAGTGCACAGCGCACCAGGCACCACGCACCGAGCAAAGGAGCCCGCCATGATGACCGCCCTCTCGACCACCGGCCTCGTCCTCGTCGCCCTCTTCGGCCGCGCCCTCCTGGTCCTGGCCGGCGTCGCGGTCCTCGCGCTGCCGTGCCTGGCCTGGGCCTACACCGCCCGCGCGGTGATGGCGTCCTGGCACCGCCACCACGGCCACCCGGCCCACCACCACGCCTGACCGACCGCACCGGAGCCCGCCATGACCACCCATGACTTCCTCGCCGTCTACGACGCCAAGGTGACCGAGTACCTGCTGGCGCTCTCCTACCTGCTCCTCTTCGTGCCCATGTGGCGCTTCGTCCACGGCGGCGCCCACGCCGAGGTGACGGCCCACGCCGCCGCCGAGGCGGCCACCGCCCGCGCCGAGGCGGCCCACGCCGCCGCGGTGCACGGCTGGTTCACGGTGCCCGAGGGCGTGGCCCTCCACGCCGGCCACGCCTGGGCCAGGCTGGGCGACGACGGCCTGGTCACGGTGGGCATCGACGACTTCGCCCAGAAGCTGGTGGCGCCGGAGAACCTGGTGCTGCCCCGCGCCGGCGACCACGTGCTGGCCGGCCGCCCGGCCTTCGCCATCGGCGACCAGGTGGTGACGGTGCCCATGCTCTCGCCGGTGGAGGGCGAGGTGGTGGCGGTGAACCAGGGCGCCCGCGAGCGGCCCGAGATCCTCCACGACCCGTACGGCGCCGGCTGGCTCTTCAAGGTGAAGGCGCCCGAGGGGCTGGCCCGCGCCCAGCTCATGGTGGGCGAGGCGGCCCGCGCCTTCCTGGACCGGACCGCCGAGGCGCTGGCCCTCCGCGTCAGCCCCGAGCTCGGGCACGTGCTGCAGGACGGCGGCGCGCCCATCCACGGCATCGCCCGCGCGCTGGCCGGGGAGGGCTGGACCGCCCTCGCCCGCCGCGAGCTCGGCACCGAGCGGTAGCGGGGCCAATCCCCTTCGGCCCCGACCGGCGGCCCTCCCGGCTCCCCTGCCGGTGAGGGCCGCGCTGCGTGCGGTGGCCGTCTGTGGGTATGGGTGGGCGTGACCCGGATCACGCAATTGCACCCATGGTCATGTCCCGGTACTTTGCTCCCCGTGCGGCCGCCGCGGCAGGAGCCGTGGCGCCCGCCGAGGGGACTCCGATGACCGGCTCGATCCA
>WBZM01004383.1_pt1 | contig 10272 bp, 10 predicted proteins | sample 5204271 | NCBI WGS metagenome assembly WBZM01 (sample SAMN12344346, study PRJNA552823) | activated sludge metagenome | biome: Activated sludge suspended growth; feature: Nitrification reactor; material: Wastewater; isolation source: activated sludge from nitrification reactor of wastewater... | reverse complement strand
CCGCGCCGGCAAGAAGCAGCAGGACAAGCAGGAACCGTTTCATCGTCACCCTTTCCCCTGGCAGCGGCGCCGGGCCGGAACCGCCCGGCCCGGCCGCCCGCCGTCAGGCCGGCCTGCGGTCTATTCGGCCTGGCGGAAGGGTTTGTGGCAACCCGTGCAGGCGGCACCCAGCCCCTCCATCGCGCCCTGAAGCGCCACGAGGTCCGTTCCTGCCGCCTCCTGCATCCTGAGGGCGGCGTCCTTCAGCGCCCCGGCCTTGGTGCCGACGTCGGCACCCTCGGCCCAGAGCGCCGGCAGCGCGGCGGTGTTCTTGTGGGCGACGTTGTCGGACCCCGCGGGCCACAGCATCGACATGTCGAGGCCGGAAGCCGCAACGAGATTGTCGGCTGCCTTCCTGGCCGCCGCGGCATCATAGTCGGCCTCGCCCTTGGCCATGGCACCAAGGACGCCGAGATTGAGCGCAAAATAGTTCATGATGCCCTGCCGCGCCTCGATCTGCCGGGCGAAGGGGCCCTCGTCGTCCTCCTGGGCAAAGGCGGCGCCCGACAGGGCGATCGCAGCGGCGGCAGCGGCGATGAATGGCTTCTTCATGACTGTCCTCCCGTAATGAATGTGTGCCATCACGATAGCCCGGGTCCCTGCCCGCGCTATCGGGCAAAAAGGCAGAGCGACTGTTCAACCGCGCACATCACATGATCGCGATTTCGCTGCTCGCGGACAGGGCGGCCCTGCGCCGGCAAGCAGGGCTGCGCCGCCGTCCGGCACGTATCCGGCACGGACAGGAGGGCAGTCCGGGCCGGGTCGCGCCGGAGCCGCGGGAAAGGCAGCCCGAAAGCGCAGCCACAGGCTTGTCATGACCGGGAAAGTCCCGCACCGGCCTGCAGCTTGGACCCGTTCCGGCAAAAAGAGTGCACCTGACCTGACTGCAAGCGTGTCTTTCGGCGCTTTCTTTTTCGAACAGGCCGCTCTAGGGTCGCCGCAGGACAACGTTCCAATTAGGGAGTATCGAATGAAAAGACTTCTTCTGGCGGCCGCTGCGGGGGCGCTGATGGCTGGCGCCGCCGGCGCGGAAGAGATCAAGATCGGCGTGATCCTGGGCTTCACCGGGCCGCTCGAATCGATCACGCCGCACATGGCTGCGGGCGCCGAACTGGCGATGAAGGAGGTGTCCGATTCCGGCAAGCTGCTGGGCGGCTCGACCGTGACGTCGGTGCGCGGCGATTCCACCTGCGTGGACGCGGCGGCAGCCACTGCGGCAGCCGAACGCCTGGTGACCTCGGACAAGGTCAACGCCATCATGGGCGCGGACTGCTCGGGTGTGACCGGCGCGATCCTGACCAACGTCGCCATGCCGAACGGCATCGTGATGATCTCGGCCTCGGCGACCTCGCCCGGCCTGACCACGACCGAGGACAACGGCCTGTTCTTCCGGACCGCGCCGTCGGACGCGCGCCAGGGCGAGATCATCGCCAACGTGCTGAAGGACCGCGGCATCAACGAAGTCGCGATTTCCTACACGAACAACGACTACGGCAAGGGCCTGGCGGAAGCCATCCAGTCCAACATCGAGGCGTCGGGCGGCAAGGTGACGATCTCGGCCGCGCATGAAGACGGCAAGGCCGACTATTCGGCCGAAGTCGCCGCGCTGGCTGCGGCCGGCGGCCAGGCGCTGATCGTGGCGGGCTATGTCGATCAGGGCGGCTCGGGCATCATCCAGGGTGCGCTCGACAGCGGCGCGTTCGACAAGTTCGTGCTGCCGGACGGCATGTACGGCACCGTGCTGGAGGAAAAGTTCGGCTCCTCGCTTGACGGGTCGTTCGGCACCGTGCCGGGCACCGACAGCCCCGGCGGCGCGACCTTCGTGGAGATGGGCAAGGCGGCAGGCTTTGATCCGACCTCGTCCTACGCGCCGGAAAGCTATGACGCGGCGGCGCTGATGATGCTGGCGATGCAGGCGGCCAATTCGTCGAAGTCGACCGATTTCGCCGGCAAGGTCATGGACGTGGCCAACGCCCCCGGCGAACAGATCTTCCCGGGCGAACTGGGCAAGGCGCTGGAACTGATCGCTGCGGGCACCGACATCGTCTATGTCGGCGCGTCGGCGGTGGAGCTGATCGGACCGGGTGAATCGGCCGGCAACTTCCGCGAATACGAGTTCAAGGGCGGCAAGATCGAAACGGTCGGCTACCGCTGAGCCTCTGACTGACGGGAATGCAGCCCGGGGCTTGGCCCCGGGCTGCTTTTTCATATAGAAAGCCGGAAACAACCGGCTGCACCCCCCACTTGGGGCCAAGTGCGGCGAGACCAGGGGACCACATGATCGTCGTCGAGAACCTGCACAAGCATTTCGGCGGATTCCGCGCCGTGGACGGGGCATCGCTGGAAATCGCCGACGGTTCGATCACCGGACTGATCGGGCCGAACGGCGCAGGCAAGTCGACGCTGTTCAACGTGATCGCCGGGGTCTACAAGCCGACGTCCGGCCGCGTGCTGATGGACGGCGAAGACATTTCGGGCCTTCCGCCGCACGACCTGTTCCACAAGGGGCTGCTGCGGACCTTCCAGATCGCGCACGAGTTCTCGTCCATGACGGTGCGGGAAAACCTGATGATGGTTCCGGCCGGCCAATCGGGCGAGACGCTGTGGAACGCCTGGTTCGGCCGCCGCCGCATCGCCGAGGAGGAGCGCGCCCTCAGGGCCAAGGCCGACGACGTGCTGGACTTCCTGACCATCTCGCATCTGGCGGACGAACGCGCCGGCAACCTGTCGGGCGGGCAGAAGAAGCTGCTGGAACTGGGCCGCACGATGATGGTGGATGCCAAGATCGTCTTCCTGGACGAGGTCGGCGCCGGCGTGAACCGCACGCTGCTGAACACCATCGGCGACGCCATCGTGCGGCTGAACAAGGAACGCGGCTACACCTTCTGCGTGATCGAGCATGACATGGACTTCATCGGCCGGCTTTGCGACCCGGTGATCGTCATGGCCGAGGGCAAGGTTCTGGCCAAGGGCTCGGCCCGGCACATCATGGAGAACGAGGCGGTGATCGAGGCCTATCTGGGACGCGGCCTGAAGAACAAGGTCAAGGCCGAGATCGCGACCGAGACGATCCGCCACGAGGGCCACGGCGCGCAACCCGGCCTGGGCGACGAAAGCGGCGCGGAGGCAAGCGCATGAGCGAACCCTTCCTGATCGGCGAGAAGATGACGGGCGGCTACGGGGCCGCGGACATCCTGCACGACTGCACGCTGTCGGTGGACAAAGGCCAGATCGCGGTGATCGTCGGCCCGAACGGCGCCGGCAAGTCCACGGCGATGAAGGCGGTCTTCGGCATGCTGCGGCTGCGTTCGGGCCATGTGCGCATCGGCGGCGAGGACATCACGCATCTGTCGCCGCAGGACCGCGTGGCCAAGGGCATGGCCTTCGTGCCGCAGACCCACAACGTCTTCCCGACGATGAGCGTCGAGGAAAACCTGGAAATGGGCGCCTTCCTGCGGCGCGACGACTTCCGCGGCACCATGGAGCAGGTGTTCGATCTGTTCCCGATCCTCAAGGACAAGCGCCGGCAGAACGCGGGCGAACTGTCGGGCGGGCAACGCCAGCAGGTGGCCGTGGGGCGTGCGCTGATGACCCAGCCGAAGGTGCTGATGCTGGACGAGCCGACCGCCGGTGTCAGCCCGATCGTCATGGACGAACTGTTCGACCGCATCATCGAGGTGGCGCGCACCGGCATCTCGATCCTCATGGTCGAACAGAATGCGCGCCAGGCGCTGGAGATCGCCGACAAGGGCTATGTCCTGGTGCAGGGCGCGAACCGCTACACCGACACAGGCGCCGCACTTCTGGCCGACCCGGAAGTGCGGCGCACGTTCCTGGGGGGCTGATCATGCGCCTGACGAAAAGACTGTCCGACCCGCCGCTGGCCGCTGCCCTTTGCCTGGCCGCCGGCGCGGCATCGGGCTCGACCCTGGTTTGCAGCACCGCGGGCGATCCGGACGGCCCCCCTGCCCTGGTGGGTGACGCCTGGGGGGAAAGCCCCGTGCTTCAGGGACCGGGCGAGCCCTTGCCCGTGGTGCGCTACGAGCGGGGCCGCACGGTGATCTTCGATGCCCGCAGCGCCGTGCTGTATTTCGACCGCAACAGCCACGCCTTCGCCTATACGCAGATGGGCGGGGGAACGATGACCACGGTGCGGGGCACCTGCGAGGAAGGTTCATGACCGCGCGCAGCGCCCTGATACTGGCGACCGTCGTGACCGCCGCGCTGCCGGCGCCGGGCCGCGCCATCACGCTGGTCTGCGGGGTGGCGACGATCTGCGAAGGGCAGCGGTGCCACAGGTCCGAGGCGGGGATGAACCTGTCCGTGCTGATCGAGCGCGCCGAAAGCGGCCGGCCGGTGCTGGTGTCGGATTCGGGGGCCGTGGCCGTCCGGGCCCGGACCGGCGGCGGCCAGCTACGGTTCGAAGGCGTCAACGGCATGGGAACGCGCGAAACGCTGGACACCGGGCCGGCGGGCGGCCGGTTCGACTATCTGCGCCGGGGCAGGTCCGGGCCCTCCGGCGATCTGAGCTACAACGGCACATGTCAGGTGACCCGGTGAAATCCGACATAACGTCCGACAAGACTGCCCCGGAGGGGATTAGATGGATATTCTGAACGCGATCGTCGCGCTGCTGAACTTCGTGGTCATCCCGGCCACGGCCTATGGCGCGCAACTGGCGCTGGGGGCGCTGGGGGTGACGCTGATCTACGGGATCCTGCGCTTTTCGAATTTCGCGCATGGCGACACGATGGCCTTCGGAACGGCGATGACGGTCCTGGCGACGTGGTGGATGCAGGCCGCCGGCATTCATCTGGGGCCGCTGCCCACCGCGATCCTGGCCCTGCCCTTCGGCATCCTTGCCACCGCGCTTCTGGTTCTGGGCACCGACCGCGCCGTCTACCGCTTCTACCGCAAGCGCCGGGCAAAGCCGGTGATCCTGGTCATCGTCTCGATGGGCGTCATGTTCATCATGAACGGCCTGACACGCTTCATCATCGGCGTCGAGGAGATCAACTTTGCCGATGGCGCCCGTTTCGCGATCGACGCCAAGGGCTTCAAGGCGGCGACGGGCCTGGCCGAAGGGCTGGCGCTGCGCACGACGCAGGTGCTGACGCTTGGCGTGGCGGTCGTGGCGGTGGTGGCGCTGTTCTGGTTTCTCAACCGCACCCGCGCCGGCAAGTCGATGCGCGCCTTCTCCGACAACGAGGATCTGGCGCTTCTGTCGGGCATCAGCCCCGAGCGGGTGGTGAAGATGACCTGGGTGATCGCCGCGGCGCTGGCGACGACGGCAGGCGTTCTTTACGGGCTCGACAAGTCGTTCAAGGTCTTCAACTATTACCAGCTTCTGCTGCCCGTCTTCGCCGCGGCCGTGGTCGGCGGCCTTGGCAGCCCGCTGGGCGCCATCGCGGGCGGTTTCCTGATTGCCTATTCGGAAGTGGCCTTCACCTACGCCTTCAAGAAGGTTCTGGGCTATCTGCTGCCCGAAGGGCTTCAGCCCGAGGGGCTGATCCAGCTTCTGTCCACCGACTACAAATTCGCCGTCAGCTTCGCGATCCTCGTGGTCGTGCTGCTGTTCAAGCCCACGGGCCTGTTCAAGGGGAAAGCGGTATGAACCCGTCGCTGCGCACCGTTCTTCTGTTTGCCGCCGTCGGCGTGCTGTTCCTGATCGAGGGCACGACCGTAAGCTGGAACTCGGCGCTGGCCATCCTCAACATGTGCCTGATCTCGGCGATCATGGCGCTGGGCGTCAACATGCAGTGGGGATACGCCGGCCTGTTCAACGTGGGCGTCGTCGGTTTCGTCGCCCTGGGCGGGCTTGCCCCGGTGCTGATCTCGTCGGCCCCGCGCCCCGAGGCCTGGGCGGCGGGGGGCGGGCAGCTTGTACTGGCGCTTGTCGTCGGCGTGGCGGCAATCGCGCTGGCGATGGTGCTGAACCGGCGCACGACCGGACGGGTGCGCGGCCTGTCGATCATCGCCGTCCTGATCGGCGGCTTCTTCCTTTACCGCTATCTCTTCGATCCGGCGGTCGAGGCGATCGAGAAGATCGATCCGTCGACGGGCGGCAACATCGGCGGTCTGGGGCTGCCGGTCCTGCTGTCCTGGCCGGTGGGCGGCGTGCTGGCGGCAGGGGCCGCCTGGCTGATCGGCAAGACGGCCCTGGGCCTGCGGTCGGACTATCTGGCGATTGCGACCCTGGGCATCGGCGAGATCATCATCGCCGTGATGAAGAACGAGGACTGGCTGGCGCGCGGCGTGAAGAACGTGATCGGCCTGCCGCGCCCCGTCCCCTACGAGGTTGACCTCCAGGCGTCCGAATCCTTCCTGCAGCGCGCCGCTGCGCTGGGGGCCGACCCGATAACGCTGTCGTCGGTGACGGTGAAGCTTGCCTATGCCGCGATCTTCCTGGCGGTGCTGCTCAGCCTGATCTGGCTGACGCAGCGGGCGCTGAACAGCCCCTGGGGCCGGATGATGCGGGCCATCCGCGACAACGAGACTGCCGCCGAGGCCATGGGGAAAGATGTCACGGGCCGCCATCTTCAGATCTTCATCCTCGGCAGCGCCGTCTGCGGCATCGCCGGCGCGATGCTGGTCACGCTTGACGGCCAGCTGACGCCCGGCACCTACAGCCCGCTGCGCTTCACCTTCCTGATCTGGCTGATGGTGATTGTCGGCGGATCGGGCAACAACTGGGGTGCGGTGCTGGGCAGCTTCCTGATCTGGTATCTCTGGATCAAGGTCGAGCCGTGGGGCCACGATGTTCTGGCCCTTCTGACCGCCGGCATGGACGACGGTTCCGCGCTGAAGAAGCACCTGCTCGATTCGGCGGCGCACATGCGGCTGATCACGATGGGGGCGATCCTGCTGCTGGTGCTGCGTTTCAGCCCGCGCGGCCTTCTGCCCGAAAAATAGCCCGGCCGGCCGGCCGACGGGGCTTCCCCCGCGGCCGGCCGCCCCCGGACAGGCCCGCGCGCGCCCTTCGCCCGCCGGTTCGGGCGTCGCTGCCATGGCCCGACGCGGCGCTTCCCCTGCGGCAGATGCCAAGCTATAGAAGCGGCGGTCCCATTCAGTGAACGAAGGCGCATTCCCATGAGCACCATCATCGACATCCACGCCCGCGAGATCCTCGACAGCCGCGGCAACCCGACCGTCGAGGTCGATGTGGTGCTGGAAGACGGCACGATGGGCCGCGCCGCCGTGCCCTCGGGCGCCTCGACCGGCGCGCATGAAGCGGTGGAAAAGCGCGACGGCGACAAGGCCCGCTACCAGGGCAAGGGCGTGCTCGAGGCCGTGGCGGCAGTGAACGGCGAACTGGCCGAGGCGCTGGTGGGCGAGGACGCGACCGAGCAGGTCGAGATCGACCGCCTGATGTGCGAGATCGACGGCACCCCCAACAAGGGCCGTCTGGGCGCCAACGCCATCCTCGGCGTGTCGCTGGCAGTCGCCAAGGCTGCCGCTGATTTCACCAGCCAGCCGCTTTACCGCTATGTCGGCGGCACCTCGGCCCGCATCCTGCCGGTGCCGATGATGAACATCATCAACGGCGGCGAACATGCCGACAACCCGATCGACATTCAGGAATTCATGATCATGCCGGTCGCCGCCGCCGACATCCGCGAGGCGGTGCGCATGGGGTCCGAGGTGTTCCACACGCTGAAGAAGGAACTGTCAGCTGCGGGCCTCGCCACCGGCGTCGGCGACGAGGGCGGCTTCGCGCCGAACCTTTCGTCGGCCCGCGATGCGCTCGACTTCATCCTGAAGGCGATCGAGAAGGCCGGCTATCGCCCCGGCGACGACATCCACCTGGCGCTCGACTGCGCCTCGACCGAATACTTCAAGGGCGGCAAGTACGACATGAAGGGCGAGGGCAAGGTGCTGAGCCCGGCCGAGAACGTCGACTATCTTGCCGCGCTGGTGAAGGACTATCCGATCATCTCGATCGAGGACGGCTGCGCCGAGGACGACTGGGAGGGCTGGAAGCACCTGACCGACGTGCTGGGCAAGAAGGTGCAGCTGGTGGGGGACGACCTGTTCGTGACCAACCCCAAGCGGCTGGCGGACGGCATCAGGAAGGGCTGCGCCAACAGCCTGCTGGTCAAGGTCAACCAGATCGGCACCCTGACCGAGACGCTGGACGCGGTGCGCATGGCCGACCGCGCGGGCTATACATCGGTGATGAGCCACCGCTCGGGCGAGACCGAGGACGCGACCATCGCCGACCTGGCGGTGGCCACCAACTGCGGCCAGATCAAGACCGGGTCGCTGGCGCGGTCGGACCGGCTGGCGAAATACAACCAGCTGATCCGCATCGAGGAGATGCTGGGCGAGACGGCGGAATATGCCGGGCGCTCGATCCTGAAGGGCTGACGTCGCCCGGGGGCTTCACGCCCCCGCACCCCCGTGGGATACTTGAAAACGGAAGAAGGCCCGTGCCGGATCAGGGGCGCGGGCCTTCTGCCGTCAGAGGGCGACCTTGTATTCCTGGATGGTGTTGCCGCCGTCGACGACGATCAGCTGGCCGGTGATGTAGCTGGCTTCCTCGGCGGCGAGGAACAACGCGGCGTGGGCCACTTCCTCGGGCCGGCCGGGGCGGCCGGCGGGCGTGTAGCGGCCGGCGGTGATCTCGGCCTCGGACGACGAGCCGGTTCGGATCCAGCCGGGACCGATGCAGTTGACGGTGATGCCGTGGCCGCCGTTCTCGATGGCAAGGCAGCGCGCCATGCCGAGGATGCCGGCCTTGGCGGCGGCATAGGTGGCGCTGCCGTTGATGCCGACGACCGGCCCGGTGACCGAGGACATCTGCACGATGCGCCCGTAGCCGCGCGCGCGCATCCCCGGCAGGACGGCGCGGGTCAGCAGGAAGACCGACGTGAGGCTGATGGCGATGCCGTGGTGCCAGCTTTCGTCGGGCAACTGGTGCATCGGCCCGCCCGGCAGGTCGCGCCCGGTCTGGACCATGCCGGCGTTGTTGACGAGGATGTCGACCGGGCCGAGCGCGGCTTCGGTTTCCGCCAGCAGGCGGTTCACCTCCTCGGGCCGGGTGAGGTCGGCGGTGGCGGCAAAGGTTCCGCCGGGTGTATCGCCCAGTTCGGCCAGGCGCGCGAAGATGCGGTCGGTCGTCGAGGTGATGGCGACCTTCGCGCCCGCCTGGCGCAGCACCCGTGCGACGGCAAGACCGATGCCGTCCGGACTGCCTGCCCCCGTAACCAGCGCGACGCGATCCCTGACCCCTGGCATTGCAGCCCTCCCCTGCCCCGTTTCGCCGGATGCTAGCGGGCGGACCGCAGGCGGGGAAGCCATCCGATGTCACCGATACAACATTGCGGTGGCGTCCGCTGTGCCCGGGCGGTAGGCAGCGGGCATGAGCGACACATCCCTGTCCGTGCCCGAGAACGAAGACAGCCTGAAGGGCTTCCTGCTGGCGCTGAGCGCCTATGTGCTGTGGGGGTTCCTGCCGATCTACATGAAGGCGATGGCGCACATTCCGCCGACCGAGGTGATCGCCCACCGGGCGGTATGGTCGCTGCCGGTCGCCGGGGCCGTCCTGTGGATCATGGGGCGGACCGCCGACCTGACGGCGGTGCTGCGCAATCCCCGCATGGTCGGAATGGCGGCGATGACGGCGGGGCTGATCTCGGTCAACTGGGGAATCTATGTCTGGGCGATCGGGGCGGGCCATACGCTCGACACGGCGCTGGGCTATTACATCAACCCGCTGTTCAGCGTGTTTCTGGGCGCGGTGCTGCTGGGCGAACGGCTGACGCCGGCGCAGATGGGGGCGATCGCGCTGGCCGTGCTGGCGGTTGCGGTGCTGACGGTCGAGGCCGGCAGGCTGCCCTTCGTGGCGCTGGGGCTGATGCTGACCTGGGGCATCTATGCCTATCTGAAGAAATCGCTGCCGATCGGGCCGAACCAGGGTTTCTTCCTTGAGGTGCTGCTGATGACGCCGGTGGCGCTGGGCTATGCCGTGTGGCTTCAGGCGACGGGGCAAAGCCATTTCCTGGCCGGAAGCACCAGCGATACGCTGCTGCTGCTGGGCTGCGGGATCGTCACCGCGGTACCGCTGATGATCTACGCCAACGGCGCCAAGCTCTTGCGACTGTCGACCATCGGCATCATGCAGTATACGGCGCCCACCATCATCTTCCTGACGGCGGTCTTCCTGTTCGGCGAGCCGTTCGGCAAGGCCCGCATGATCGCCTTCCCGATGATCTGGCTGGCGCTGGCGGTCTA
>WBZM01004381.1_pt1 | contig 10275 bp, 10 predicted proteins | sample 5204271 | NCBI WGS metagenome assembly WBZM01 (sample SAMN12344346, study PRJNA552823) | activated sludge metagenome | biome: Activated sludge suspended growth; feature: Nitrification reactor; material: Wastewater; isolation source: activated sludge from nitrification reactor of wastewater... | reverse complement strand
GTGGACGACGGTGCGCATCGCCACCCTGGGCTCGCTGCTGGGCGCCCTGCTGGCCTTGCCGCTGTCGGTACTGACCGCGCGCAACCTCGCGGCGCCACGCGCCCTCGCCTGGCCGGCCAAGACGATCCTCGACGTTGCGCGCTCGATCCACACTCTGGTCTTCGGGCTGGTGCTGGTCGGCATCGTCGGCCTCGGGCCGACCGCCGGCATCCTGGCGATCGCGCTGCACTCGATGGGCACCTACGGGAAGCTGTTCGCCGAGGCCATCGAGTCGCTTGACATGGCGGCCATCGACGCCGTGCGCAGCGTCGGCGCCGGGCCGGTGCAGGTGTTCTTCAACGCCGTCTGGCCCTCGGTACTGCCGCAGTTCGTCTCCAGCCACCTGTACGTCTGGGAGTTCAACATCCGCGACTCGACGATCCTCGGCATCATCGGCGCCGGCGGCCTTGGCCTGCTGATCAGCGAGGCGACGTCGCTCTTCCAGTGGGGTCGCCTGGCAACGGTGCTGATCGTCATCGTCGTCCTGGTCGCAGGTTTCGACGCGGCCAGCCGGCGGATCCGGGAAGCGCTGCTGTGAGCCACTGCCTCACCCTCGACTCGCTGCTCTGCCAGGCGCAGGGCAGGACGTTGCTGGCCATCGATCGACTGACCGTCGTGCGCGGCGAGCGCCTGGCCATCGTCGGCGCCAACGGCGCGGGCAAGTCCACGCTGCTGCGTCTCCTGAGCGGCTTCCTGCCGCCGGCGAGCGGTGCGCTCGAAGTGCTCGGTCGGCGCATGGACAGCCCCTTGCCACCACGCGAACTGCGCGCACTGCGCGTCGAGGTCGGCCAGGTGATGCAGGGGCTGCATCTGGTCGGACGCCTGTCGGCGCGGGAAAACGTGCTCATCGGCAGCCTCGGCCGCGTCAGTGGCTGGCGTAGCTGGCTGCGCTGCTTCCCCGCCGACGAGCTCACCCGGGCGGCCGGCGCACTGCACGCGGTCGGTCTGCTGGCGCGCGCCGACAGACTGTCCGGCGGCGAGCGGCAGAAGGTGGCGATCGCCCGCCTGTTGCTGCAGCGCCCGCGCCTGATCCTCGCCGACGAACCGACGGCGGCGCTCGACCCCGCGGCGGCAGCCGAGGTCTGCCGACTGCTGGTCGCCGCGGCCGCTGAGGCGACGCTGATCAGCGTCGTGCACAACCCCTCGCTGCTGCCGCTGCTGGCCGACCGGGTGATCGGCCTGCGACTCGGACGCATCGCCTTCGACCTGCCGGTAGCGCAAATCGACGAGCGCCGGCTCGTCGATCTGTATCGGCCGGTAGCCGGCGACGAGGCATCGCTGCGGCTGGTGTCGGCGGCTATCGACCCACCGGCCAGGCTGGCGGCGTTTTCTTGAAGGCTCCTGACCAATGGTGTATTGTGAATTTGCGGAGAGCGGCGGAGGCCGCCGCCGAACTCCGCGATCAAGCTGCCGCCATAGCCGGGCGTTCGCCCGGCAGGTCACTTTCGCGGAGGATCAGGCAATGTCTATCTCACCGTTCTTGATCGCTGCTCTGCTTGTCTTCGTCGGCTGGCTGTGGTGGGTGCGCCGGCGAGACAAGACGCGCGCGCTGTCAACCGCAGCCCCGACGCCACAGCCCTATCGCTGCGTGGCCATACGACCCGGCCAGGAAGCCTGCCCTGGCGTCAGGAGTCTTGCCGGCCGGCGCTTTCTGCTGCCGGCGGCGCCGCCGCTGCCGCTCGCCAATTGCGCCGTGGCGAGCTGTCAATGCCGCTACGCCCACTTTGCGGACCGGCGCGACGATGAACGGCGACACTCGAATGCACTCCTGCGCGGCCTCACCCCGCATACCGGCAACATCGATCACCGTAGCGGCCGCGATCGCCGCCGGTCGGCTGCTGCCGGCGCAGACGCCAGGCACTGACGTGACGGAGCCCGGCGGCGTGACCCTGAGCACCCTCCTCCCGCCGTGGCCGCTCTTCTCCGCCTTCCTGCTGGCGAGTTTGGTTTTGGCGGTGACGCCTGGCCCGGGCGTCCTCTATATCGTTACCCGCAGTCTCGTCCAGGGCCGCCGCTCGGGGCTGACTTCGGTTGCCGGCGTCGCTCTCGGCAACCTCGGCAACGCCTTGGCGGCCTGCACGGGTCTCGCGGCATTGTTCGCGGTCTCCTCACTCGCCTTCGCGCTTGTCAAGTACGCTGGCGCCCTCTACCTCGTCTATCTCGGCGTGCAGATGCTGCGCCTGCCGCACGCCGAGATGTCCGCCCCCATACCTGAAGCCGCATCGCTTGGCCGCGTCTTCCGTGACGGTTTCGTCGTCGCTCTCCTCAACCCCAAGACGACGATCTTCTTTGCCGCCTTCCTGCCGCAGTTCCTGAGCCCGGATAGTGTACCCGCGGTGCCGGGAGCACCCGCGTTGCAGGGAATGGCGCTCGGTGCGCTCTTCGTCGCCATCGCGGCGGTCACCGACAGCGCCTACGCGCTGGCGGCGGGTACGGTCGCGCCCGCGCTGGCCCGGGCGCGTGGCCTTCGCCGTGGTGGTCGTTGGCTGGGGGGAGGCGCGTTCATCGGCCTCGGCGTTTTCACGGCGTTGGCGGGGACGCGCGCAGCCAAGTAGGCCCGGCAGATGGGCGCGAGGATTGGCGGGCGCTTCCGCCGACCCCCGTCGCAAGGACCGGCGGCCAGGCGCCCGGCCGTCCGAAAGCCTCCCGGACTGCGCCACAGCCTGGCAGCGCCGCCGGACCACACCGCATCAGGTCGCTTGCCGCCGCCGTGAAACCCAGCCGACCAGACCGAGGCTACCCAATAGAAGCGCCGGGGTCGACGGCTCCGGCACTGCCGTGATCTCCAGGAACGGACGCAGCGCCGCGTCGGCCGCTGCCGAAGACGCGTACAGCGAGGCAATCGGCCGACCCGAGGCCGCGGTGATGATGTCGGGCTGCAGCAGTTCGATGCCGAAGTTCGTGCCTGGGTCGGAGAGCCAGTCCCTGACCAGCGCGGTAATGTCGAACGACACCCACTGGTTCACGCCGTCCTGCATCACCGACGTGAACGGTCCCGCTACCGCCGGCTGCGTCTCCCAAGTCACCGTCGTCTCGCTCCACGCTTCGGTGACGCGGTGCAACTCGGTGGTAACCGGCTGGGCCGCCGTCGGGTTGTCGAAAGGCGGCAGGCCGGGCAAGGCAAAGAGGTTGATCGTGGCCTTGCCGACCTGGCCGGGAGTAAAGGCCAGCGCGCCGAGATCGAAGCGCAGCAGCGATCGGGTGTCGTGTGCGCGTGTCTCGCCCAGGGCACCGATCAGCGGTTCGGTATTGCTGCTGCCGAGGAAGTTGCCGAAGGCCACGGCGGGCGCCGGCACCAGCGCGTTCAGCGTCTGGCTGTCGAGGTTGGTGACGCGCGCGGCGGTGGCTATACGGAAAGCGCCGGGAACACCGAATTCGTAGACAAAGACATCCGCGCTCGCCGCCTCGTCGGGTTGCAGGATGGTCGCGCCGTGTGCGGCGCCCGCCAGTGTGGCCGCCAGGACGAGCGGCAGCAGTCGCGAAGGAACAGTATGGGTCATGGGATACCTCCAGTGGTTGGGTTTGCGGCAGGCGCACACCGCGCGCCCCTGCCCCTCCCCGAATACGCTCGAAGTCATGGCGCGGATGCAGGTGGGCTGTCGCGGACAAGGGTCGCGGCGGCGAATCAACGCTGAATGCGCAGGCAAGGGCCATGGGCAAGGGCCATGGGAGAGATGGACGACGAGCGCCATGGTCGGGCGACTGACACTGGCTTGGGATATTTATCGCCTCTTTACAGGCGGCCATCGTCCTTTTCGACCATCTTGATGGTCACCTGCCTAACATTCAGTTTGTCGAAACCCACACCCCTATAGGGAGAAATGCATGAGCGTCATGTATCTGGTCGTCTTTGTCGTCCTGTTCGGCCTCGCCTTGACATTGGACATGAGGAAGTGACCGAGCCATCCAGCAGGCGGCAAAATTCATGGCGGACTGGTGTCGCTGATGGCGCCTGAGACGGTCATCGGATCCGTCCCGCCGGCCGAGGCCCCAAGGCGAAAGTGGATCGCTTGAGGGGTCCAAACTGCCATGTACGACGTGATCGCTCGGACATCGTCCAGAGAGCGCAGGAGACGATCGCAGGCGGAATCGTCGGATGCTCACTCGTCACCCTTGAACCGCTCGTGGACGACGATCGCACCCTGCCCCTGAATCTTTATGGTTTCTTTACAGGCAGCCAGCTTCCTTTTCAATCATCTTGATGGGCGCCTGCCTAACATTGAGCTTGTCGAAACACCTACACGGAGGAATGCAATGGACGTTGTCTATCTTGCCGCGCTGGCCGCGCTGTTCGGCCTTGTCGTGGCATTCGCCAAGGGCTGTGCGCGATTGACAGGAGGACGCACATGAGCCTGCTCACCATTCTCGCCGGCTTCGCCGCTGCCGGCCTCCTGATCTACCTGATCGCGGCGCTGCTTTTTCCGGAGGACTTTTCATGAACAACCATGCCTGGTTGTTGCTCGGCCTTTTCATGACAACACTGCTGCTCTTGGCCCGACCGCTGGGAATCTATATTTCCAGGGTGATGATGATGGAGAATCACGCAACGCTGGTGAGCGGTTTTGAGGAAGCAGTATTCCGGGCGTGCGGCATCCGGCGCGACGAAGAGATGGACTGGCTGAAGTATGCGCTGGCGCTGCTGCTGTTCAACGCGCTCGGCCTGCTCGCCGTCTATGCCCTGCAGCGCGTGCAACTGTGGTTGCCATCGAATCCCCAGGACATGGCCAACGTCAGCCCCGATTCGGCCTTCAACACGGCTGTGAGCTTCGTCACCAACACCAACTGGCAGGGCTATGCTGGCGAATCGACGATGGGCTATCTGGTCCAGATGCTCGGACTGACCGTACAGAACTTCCTTTCCGCGGCCACGGGCATCGCCGTCGCCATCGCGCTCATCCGCGGTTTTGCACGGCATTCAGCGAGAGGCATCGGCAATGCGTGGGCAGACCTGTTCCGCGCCGTTGCCTGGATTCTGCTGCCGCTGTCCCTGCTTTTCGCGCTGTTCCTGGCCAGTCAGGGCGTGATCCAGAATTTCGCGGCGTACCAGGAAGTGACGACGCTGGAGGTCACGACATACGACAATCCCAAGCTCGACGCCGACGGTCAAGCGCTGAAGGATGAGAAGGGCAAACCGGTGACGGAGCCTGCCTCCATTGCGACGCAAACCTTGGCGATGGGTCCGGTCGCTTCGCAGGAGGCGATCAAGATGCTCGGTACCAACGGCGGCGGCTTCTTCAACGCCAACTCGGCACACCCCTTCGAGAACCCGACGCCGTTGGTGAACTTTCTGCAGATGCTGTCGATCTTCCTGATTCCCGGCGCGCTGTGTATTGCCTTCGGCTGCATCGTCGGCGACGAACGCCAGGGCTGGACGCTGTTTGCCGCGATGGCCTTGCTCTTCGTCACCTTTGCCATCGCCGCAATCGGCTTCGAGCAGCAGGGCAATCCCTTGCTGGCAAAGGTGGGTGCCGGCGATACGACGAGCTTGACCACCACGGCCCTGACTGACGGCAACATGGAAGGTAAGGAAGCGCGCTTCGGTATCGCCGATTCAGCCCTTTTTGCAACGATTACCACGGCCGCGTCCTGCGGTGCGGTCAATGCGATGCACGACTCGTTTACGCCGCTCGGCGGCGCCGTGCCCCTGGTGATGATGCAACTCGGCGAAGTCGTCTTCGGCGGTGTGGGTGCCGGCCTCTACGGCATGCTGATCTTTGCCGTGCTGGCGGTCTTCATCGCCGGCCTGATGATCGGACGAACGCCAGAATACCTGGGCAAGAAGATCGAGGCGCACGAGATGAAGATGACCTCGATCGCCATCCTGGCGACACCCTTGCTGGTCCTCGTCGGCACCGCCATTGCCGTGATGACCGAGCCTGGCCGCGCCGGCATCGCCAACCCGGGCGCGCACGGCTTTTCCGAGATCCTCTACGCCTTGTCCTCGGCAGCCAACAACAACGGCAGCGCCTTCGCCGGACTCTCGGCCAACACGCCTTTCTACAACGTGCTGCTGGCGCTCGCGATGTGGTTCGGCCGTTTTGCCGTGATCGTGCCGGTGCTGGCGATGGCCGGGTCGCTGGCTGCCAAGAAGCGGATCTCCGTGACCGCCGGAACTCTGCCGACGCACGGCCCGCTGTTCGTGACGCTGCTGATCGGCGTGGTGCTGCTGGTCGGCCTGCTCAACTATGTGCCCGCGCTGGCGCTCGGCCCGGTGGTCGAGCATCTGGTGCTGTGGCCGACCCAATGATTCGCTGGAGAATTTCATGACACGCAAGACGTTTTCCCTGTTCGACCCGGAGCTCGTCAAGCCGGCCATCGCCGACTCGTTCCGCAAACTGGACCCGCGCGTGCAGTGGCGCAATCCGGTGATGTTCGTCGTCTTCATCGGCTCGATACTGACCACGCTGGCAGCCGTCCCGGCCCTCAGCGGCCCCAGTCAGGAGTCGACGGCGTTCATCCTCGGCGTCGCGATCTGGCTGTGGTTTACGGTGCTCTTCGCCAACTTCGCCGAGGCGCTGGCCGAAGGGCGCAGCAAAGCGCAAGCCTCCTCTTTGCGCGGCTTGAAGAAGGAAACCTGGGCAAAGCGCCTGCACGAGCCCCGCGCGGACGCCGAGTGGTACACGGTACCCGCTGACGATCTGCGCGTCGGCAACGTCGTACTGGTCAGTGTCGGCGAAACCATCCCCGCCGATGGCGAGGTGATCGAAGGCGTTGCTTCTGTCGACGAATCGGCGATCACCGGTGAATCGGCGCCGGTGATCCGCGAATCTGGCGGCGATTTCTCAGCGGTCACCGGCGGCACGCGCGTGCTCTCCGACTGGCTGGTGGTGCGAGTCACCGTCAATCCCGGCGAGACTTTCGTCGACCGCATGATCGCCATGGTCGAGACGGCGAAACGGCAGAAGACGCCAAACGAGATCGCGCTGACGATCCTGCTGGCGGCGTTGACCATCGTCTTCCTCGGTGTCACCGCGACGCTGCTGCCGTTCTCTCAGTTCAGCGTCACGGTGGCCGGGACGGGCTCGCCGGTCAGCATCACCGTCCTCATCGCGCTGCTGGTGTGCCTGATTCCGACGACCATCGCCGGTCTGCTTTCCGCCGTCGGCGTCGCCGGCATGAGTCGCATGATGCAGGCCAACGTGATCGCTACCTCAGGCCGCGCGGTCGAAGCGGCCGGCGACGTGGACGTGCTGCTGCTCGACAAGACTGGCACGATCACGCTCGGCAATCGTCAGGCCGCCGCCTTCCTGCCCGCCGAGGGGGTCAGCGAGCCCGAACTCGCCGACGCCGCGCAACTGGCGTCGCTCGCCGACGAAACGCCCGAGGGCCGCAGCATCGTCGTGCTCGCCAAGCAGCGCTTCAACCTGCGCGAGCGCGATGTGCACGCGCTCGAAGCGCAGTTCGTGCATTTCTCGGCGCAGACCCGGATGAGCGGCGTCGATGTCCACGGGCGGCAAATTCGCAAAGGGGCAACCGACGCCATCCGCCAGCATGTCGAGGCCATCGGCGGCGCCATGCCAGCCTCGGTGCTGACAACGGTCGAGGCGGCCGCGCGACGTGGCAGCACGCCACTGGTCGTTGCCGATGACACGCGCGTGCTCGGAGTCGTCGAATTGAAGGACGTCGTCAAGGGCGGTATCAAGGAACGCTTCGGCGAACTGCGGCAGATGGGAATCAAGACGGTGATGATCACCGGCGACAACCGTCTGACCGCGGCGGCGATCGCCGCCGAGGCTGGCGTCGATGATTTTCTTTCCGAAGCCACGCCGGAAGCCAAGCTGGCGCTGATCCGCCGGTACCAGAACGAGGGCCGCCTGGTGGCGATGACCGGCGACGGCACCAACGATGCGCCGGCACTCGCCCAGGCTGACGTCGCCGTGGCCATGAACACCGGCACCCAGGCCGCCAAGGAAGCCGGCAACATGGTCGACCTCGACTCGAACCCAACCAAGCTGATCGAAGTCGTCGAGACCGGCAAGCAGATGCTGATGACACGCGGCGCGTTGACCACGTTCAGCGTCGCCAACGACGTCGCCAAGTATTTTGCAATCGTTCCCGCCGCCTTCGTCAGTACCTACCCGGCGCTTTCGGCGCTCAACGTGATGGGGCTGGCCAGCCCAGCCTCGGCGATTCTCTCGGCGGTCATTTTCAATGCACTGATCATCATCGCGCTGATTCCGCTGGCCCTCAAGGGCATCGGCTATCACGCCGTCGGTGCCGCCAGCCTGTTGCGTCGCAATCTGACGATCTACGGACTCGGTGGTCTCGTCGCCCCCTTTATCGGTATCAAGCTGATCGACATGGCGCTGGCCGCCGCCGGTCTTGCCTGAGGAGGTATCAATGAAAACGCTGCTGCGTCCTGCCATTTCTCTATTCGTCCTGCTGTCGGTCGTCACCGGCATCCTGTATCCGTTGCTGGTCACCGGCGTGGCCCGGATCGCCTTTCCTGCTGCCGCTGGCGGCAGCCTGATCATCAAGGACGGCAAACCGATCGGCTCGGCACTGATCGGCCAAAACTTCACCGATCCGAAGTACTTCTGGGGCCGCCCGTCGGCAACAGCACCCCAACCCTACAACGCTGCCGCATCCTCGGGCTCGAACCAGGGACCGTTGAACCCGGCCCTCGCCGATGCCGTCAAGGGTCGGGTCGAGGCGCTGCACGCCGCCGACCCGGGCAACCAGCGTCCCGTGCCGATCGACTTGGTTACGGCTTCGGCCAGCGGTCTCGACCCGCACATCAGCCCGGCCGCTGCCGAGTACCAGACGGAGCGCGTCGCTCGCGCCCGCCAACTCGATGTGAAGGCCGTGCGGCAACTCGTCACTGAAAATACCGAAGGCCGCGACCTCGGCATCTTCGGGGAGCCACGCGTTAATGTCCTCAAGCTCAACGTCGCCCTCGACGCGCACGCGCGTTGAGCGAGCACGACCTGAGCGGAGAAGGCTTTCCCGCAAGGCGTGGAAACGGGGAGAATGCAGATTCCTACCCCCTGGAGACTTGTCTATGCTGATCAATTGCGTTGCCTATCGCGAAGGCAGGAAGCTTGCCGACATCGAGATCGAGAACATCAGTGACTACCTGGAGCAAAGCGACTGCTTCGTCTGGGTTGCCCTACGCGATGCGACGCCTGCGGAACTCGATAAGATGCGCGAGGAATTGGACCTCCCCGCTCTCGCCGTCGAGGACGCCAATCACGGTCATCAACGACCGAAGATCGAAGAGTACGGCGAACGACTGTTCGCCGTACTCCACCTGATCGAGATGGAGCATGCTGAAATTGCCGTGGGTGAGGTCGATATCTTTGTCGGCCACAACTTCATCCTTTCGGTACGAAACCGCAGCGGGCAGCATCTGCTCGGTGTGCGCGAGCGCTGCGAGCGCGAGCCCGAGGTTCTCAAACACGGCTCGGGTTTCGTCCTTTATGCCTTGATGGATGCCGTGGTCGACCGCTATTTTCCGATCGTCGATGCCATGGAATCGGAACTGGAGGGCGTTGAGCAGCGAATCTTCGAGAAGGGGGCAGCGCGCTTCAATATCGAGCGGCTGTACGACATCAAGCGGCGCGTGACGGTCGTCAAGCACGCCGTGGCACCGCTGATGGAGGCTGTCGGCAAACTTACAAGTGGCCGCGTGCCAGCGGTCTGCGCCAGGAGTCGCGACTATTTCCGCGACGTGGCTGACCACCTGGAGCGCATCAACGCCCACCTCGAGTCGCTGCGCGAAACGGTCGGCACCGCCATCCAGGTCAGCCTCTCGTCGGTGGCCATAGAGCAAAACGATATCGCCAAGCGCCTCGCCGCCTGGGCCGGACTCTTTGCCGTGGCCACTGCCTTCGCCGGTATCTGGGGCATGAACTTCAAAGCCATGCCAGAGTTGGAGTGGCAATATGGCTACCCGATGGCCCTGGCGATCATCGTCAGCACCTGCGGGGTCTTGTTTTTCCGCTTCCGCCGTGCAGGCTGGCTATGACGAACAACGGAGGCCGTCCTGATCCCGACCAACTCCTGGCGCGCGTCCAGGAGGAAGAGGCCAAAGCCGCGCGCGGCAAACTGAAGATTTTCTTCGGCGCATCGGCCGGCGTCGGCAAGACCTACGCGATGCTCCTGGCTGCCCGTCAGCAGAAAGAGCTGGGAACGGATGTGGTCATCGGTGTCGTCGAGACGCATGGCCGCAAGGAAACCGAGGCCCTGCTCGCGGGCCTCGAACGGCTGCCATTGCGCGACATTGCTCATCGCGAC
>WBZM01004380.1_pt1 | contig 10275 bp, 10 predicted proteins | sample 5204271 | NCBI WGS metagenome assembly WBZM01 (sample SAMN12344346, study PRJNA552823) | activated sludge metagenome | biome: Activated sludge suspended growth; feature: Nitrification reactor; material: Wastewater; isolation source: activated sludge from nitrification reactor of wastewater... | reverse complement strand
CTATCATTTTACCATCCATTTAATATTAAATGGATGGTAAAATGATAGCTACAAGTTGACTAATTATTTTTTTCTTCTTGTTCAATTGCCCTAACAATTGCTAAGTTAATCATGCCTGCACGAGATAAAGCTAAACGGTTAGCAACAGCATCTAAACGGTCTAATAAGGCTGGAGGAATTGTTAAACTAATTTGCTCTCGCTTTCCTTTTTTTACACCTTTGCGCAGCTTATCTCCATCAGGAGCATTATTGATAAACTGATCAACACTTTCCTTCTTTGGAATAGGTTTTGTAATAGCCATGTAATACCTTTTTAATATGAAAATAATTATTTTTAATATTAAAACAATCTTAACATTAAAGCATTAAGCTCATCATTAGCTTTGACATCTTTTGGGATTGCCTCTAAGACTGATAAACCTTGCCCAGCAGCATTGGCAATAGCCTTACGACGCTTAATGGGGGTATTTAAATAAACTAATTGAGGATAGTCCGCTACAGCCTCAGCCGCCTCTTGATTATCAGTTCCATGAGTATCTGCACAATTAAGTACAGCATAAGCTCTTAAACCATCCCTTACTGATCTAGCCTCATCAATCAACGCACAAATATCCGCTAATGCCCAAACATCTAATGATCGAGGTGCAAAAGGAACAAGCAATACATCGGATAATACTAATGCAGCTCTCAAAGCTGTTGAGTCTCGTCCTCCTGCATCAATAATAATATCCTCAAATTTTTTACTTTGATGCTGTAATTGCGCCCTTAAAGCAGACCCATCCGCATATTGCGCACAAGCAATAGCTGGTTCACGACCAGCATCTGCACGAAGAGCAATTGCGGTTTGAGCGGTTCCTTGTCTATCACCATCTATTAACCATACATCTCTACCTGCTATCGCTCTAGCAATAGCAATATTTAACGCTAGAGTAGTCTTGCCTACACCACCTTTAGTATTACCGACTGTAAGTATCATAAAACACCTTTTTTACACCTTTTTTAATATTAAAATAAGACTATTACCGTTCTTATATTTCGTAACCTGACTCTTATTCAACAACTAAATTAGCTAAGGCACGCGTAAAAGAATCTTTAAAATCTCTAAACACAGTAGAAGATTGAGTTTTTTGATATACGGTATATTCAATATTAAAATGCGCCAACTTTCTTCCCTTTAACTCAGATTGAATCCCATCAATAATTTTTTGCTTATTGGTTGCAGATAAGCGATCAAAACGCTCAACCAATACACTTACTTCATCTGATACTTTTTCATCAATTTTATTTTTTTGGACTTCTTGAATTTTTATTTTTGACGGTAGTTTGATTGCTTTTTGCTCACAATAAAAAACCACATGTGATACTTTTTTTCCTGTTTTTTTGAGTTTATAACTGACATTTAATGGGCTATATTGATTGATCTGTTCAACTGCCATGTCAATCACCCAACGTTTTAAATCAGCAAACAACACATATCGCGAACCAAGCTCCAACATATTTCTTAAATCAATAACAGCAATCTCTCGTTGTCCAAGGCTTTTATATTGTGCTATCAACTCATAAACACGGATTGCATAGGCACTACTCATGCCTGCAATATCAGACAAAGCATACTTCGTAAATTCACGGCTTAAATTAGATATAAACGGCAACAAGGGTTTTGAAAAACGAATACCAATAACACCTTGACTATCCATAAATTGGATTTCCTGCACCCAACGAATTTTAATGGATTTATTATCTACCCAAATATGTATCGAGCGTTCATAGAGTTTGTTTACACCTTCTTTAATGTCTCTATATGCAGTCGTTTGATTAACGCCTAATAATTGAAGATCAGCGACACTCACAGTATAGAGTACCTCATCTGTCACTGTTTGCCCTTTAGGAATATGACTAATCGCTGCTAAAACTAGCCTTTGCTCAATGGTACTTAGCTGATAAGAAGCCTCTATAACCTGATTTGACTTTACAACTTGTAATTCATTTTTCAGCATATAACTAGCCACTTTTTAGTCTAAATATGATTAAAATATATCTTTCATAGTTATTCGTCAATCCCTCATATTAAATTCGTCAATCCCTCATAGTTATTCGTCAATCCCTCATAGTTATTCGTCAATCCCTCATAGTTATTTCTATAAAGCATTGATTTAAAATAAAAAAATCTTACGGAAAAGTATTAAAAGTATTAAAATATATAAAAAGGAAAAAACTTCAATTTTTTCTTTTTTATGAAGACAAAATTTGAAAAATAAAAGCTTGAAAAAAAGAAACTGATTTTTAAAATACAGTTGTCACAAAGAAAAAGTCTTTGACCCAAATCGATAAAAGGTAGAAATGATTTTTAAGTAAGGTCTAAATTTTTTTGACTTCGAAAACCCAAATCATTTGATCAATCATATACAACATTTAGATAAAAATACTGTCTAAACGATTGGCTAAGATCATAGCTATAAAAAAGAGTATGTAAAATATACACTCTCTAAGTTAACTGTTTATTTGCTGTCTAAAAAGCAAACATGTTAAGAAAAGTGCGGTTTTCTTAACACGTCCCACCATCTTCATTTTATCATCAGACGAAAATTGCGTTATTTATAGTTCGATAAAAGGAACGTTTTATTGAACTTTATTGGTTTAGACTGAATCTGAGTATAACCCTTGAATTTAACCCTGTTATAGTCTTAAATACTTGTCTAGTTAATCAAAGTTTAATCTATCTAATAATCATTGAGTAAACAGGACTATTTCATGAAAATAGGCTATGCCCGTGTCAGTACCCGTGAACAAAACCCCTCCTTGCAAATAGATGCCCTGAAACAAGCAGGTTGTGAGCGTATTTTTCAAGATGTGGCGAGTGGGGCTAAAAGTAGTCGTCCTGAGTTAGATAAATTATTAGCAGAAGCTCGGACAGGTGACACTATCATCATTTGGAAGCTAGATCGTTTAGGACGTTCACTTCGTCATTTAGTTGAATTGGTTGAAATCTTGTCTGCTCAAAAAATTGGTCTTAAAAGTTTAAATGACCCTGTGGATACGACACATGCGCAAGGCCGACTGATTTTTAATCTATTTGCCTCATTAGCAGAGTTTGAGCGTGATTTAATCCGAGAACGTACTAATGCAGGTTTGTCGGCTGCCAGAGCGCGTGGCAGGGTAGGGGGACGACCCAAAGGTTTAGATGCACAAGCGGAAGCAACGGCGATGGCTGCGGAAACCTTGTATCGAGAAGGGCGGTTGAGTGTCAATGCGATTGCCGATAAATTGCATATTTCTAAAAGTACCTTATACAGCTATCTGCGACATCGTGGTGTGGAAATAGGGGCTTATCAAAAAGCGGTGACAAATACGAGAGAAAGTCAATCAGCCGAGCAAGTAGCTGATATTACGCTGCGCTTGACTATTGAAAATAACAGTCAGTTTGTACGTGGTAAAAAACGAGCAAGGGAAAATATAGAGCGTTATTGTTTAGGTAAATATCATGCAACACGGCTATCGTCTGGTGATTACAGCTTACGCGTCAATTATAAAAGCCGTGAAGATTTAGATGGATTAATGGCTGATTTATTGCGTGATATGAGTCACGAGGCAGAAATGAGTTATTGTTATATTGAAGCGGAGGCATGGGAAGGGGGGACGAAGTATCGGTGGTGAGTTTTAGGGGGTGTATGTTTTAATTTTGCTAGTTGAACTGTTAGGGTTATGATAAAAAATTTAGCGTACTTTGTAATCCATTTTCTGAGTCGACTTTAATAGGGAAGAGAAACAATAGACTAGCCACAGCACGGTAAATTAGGTTGCTTATTGATTTTTTTGGTAGAGTCTCTAAGACTCGTAATATTGCACCTGTTGGATTGACTTATTCATAGTAGAACCTGATACAATCAAGTGAAGCCAATGGAGAACCGTACCATGACAACAGAACGTACCATTCAAGCTCAAGAAGAACGCATCCCACAACTGGCACGCGCTGCTTTTCGTGAAGCACGTCAAACAGCACTTAAAAATGGCTATAGTGTTTTAGAAGTACAACAAAATCAATTGGTTGAAGTATCACCTGATGGCTCTGTCAGGATCTGTCAACAAATTGAGGCTTCCATACCTGTAATAAGAGGCCAAAAAATTAGCCGTCGTGCGAATCTATGAATCATAAAACACCTCGCTTACGTATGTTTGCAGGGCCAAATGGTTCGGGTAAAAGTACGGTAAAAAACAAACTTAATAAAAACCTACTTGGTGTTTACTTAAATGCTGATGATATCGAGCAAGATATAAAAAGAACAGGTCAATTTGACTTATCGCTTTATCACGCCATAGCAGAAAATGCACTGCACTATTTGTGGCAATCGCCACGCCTGCAATTTATGATTGCAGAGCTTCAACAAATTCAAATCAATCATCAAACGCTTATTTTTAATAACATCAACTCTTACATAGCATCGGCTTTAGTAGATTTTTTACGTGACCATCTTTTAAAAAATCGTGTTTCTTTTACGTTTGAAACAGTGATGTCGCATGAAAGTAAAGTCCAATTTTTACAAGAGGCGCAACAACAAGGCTTTAGAACGTATTTATACTTTGTTGCCACTAAAAACCCACAAATCAATATATCAAGAGTTCAATATCGTGTTAAAACGGGAGGGCATGATGTACCTCAAGATAAAATTATTGATCGTTATTATCGCTCACTGGATTTGTTAATAGATGCTATTAGTTTTAGTCATCGTGCTTATATTTTTGATAACTCCACCGAGGATGACTCTGATTTTTTGGCCGAGATTACTAATGGAATAGAGCTAGAAATCAAAGTGGACACAGTACCATTATGGTTTAAGCAATATGTACTTGATAAGTTTTAAGAATAGTCTAAGTTAAGAAAATAGCATGATATCGTTTAATATCAAATCTGAACATATCACTCACTATAGCGTAGTTTCTATATGACTGCTAATAATGCCAAATAGATTGATTTCGGTTGGTATTAAAACGTAATACATACGCATTTATCTTTATTAACATGATCATTAATATCAATAGATCATGATCTATTGATATTCTTAAAAATAATTAAAAAGCCTACCGATAGAATGATTTAGATAGCTCCTTTTACCGAACATGCTAATCATTACTAATTTATCGTATTTTTTTTGACCAAAAAAATGACATAACCTGTCGCAACATTACTTTATTATAGATTCAAGTAAGATAAGCGACTATGCTAGGACTCCGCTAGGATTAGTATAGCTACAGAATAATACAACAATAGGATGTATCATGAGTAAAGAGCACGACACATTGAGTATTCGTCTTGCTGATATATTACTTAAACTTAATAATGGTCAAAAATTAAGCCTATCACAGTTGGCTCAAGAATATAAAGTGAGTATTCGTACCATTCAACGTGATTTAAGTGAACGTTTAGGCGTATTACCTATTCAACAAAATAATGGGTTATATTTTTTAGAGCCTTTTTATTTGGGTAAACTTTCAATAAAAGATATTAAAAATTTTGCGATTTTGGCAGGTGTTGCTGGGCTATTTCCAAAATTAGATAATGATTTTATTCGATCCATACTCGACAATACTATTAGCCAAGCTTATGAAGTTAAAGGACAAACTTATGAGGATGTCAGTCAACTCCAAGGATTGTTTGAGAAGTTACAGGATGCGATTGTTCAACACTATCAACTTACTTTTCTTTATAGGGTTTATAAGCCCAAACCGCCGAAAATTCCGATAACTTAAAATATTCTGATTGATACTACCCTACCGATGATGTTTTGACGTTCTGATTCAGTAACCCACGTTTATTGATATAAGTATTTAACGCAATATGACTTTTATATCCCAGCACTTTAGCAATTTTTCGCACGGATAAACCATAACCAAGTAGCTCTGTTATTCTTGGCACATCCATATCAAACTTACTTTTCTGTAAAGTCCCTTTAGGTTTTCCTAATTGCTGTCCTTGTGATTTTTTCGCTGATAATGCTTCTTTAGTACGTAAACTAATCAAGTCTCGCTCAATTTCTGCAAACAAAGAAAATAAGGTTATTACTATTTTCGAGTTCATATCATGATGGGCAATATCTAGACTTTGCTTAATGGCAATAACTCGTATATTGCGCTCAATCAACGCATTAACTAAAGCAATAACCTCAGACGTGCTACGGCCTAAACGACTGAGTTCAGTCACAATTAAGGTATCGTGTTCGTCAAGTAATTGCATTAGCTCATCAATTCTACGTTGCTTACTCGTTTGACGAGATGAGATCGTGATTTCAATATATTCATCAATATGTAATATCTGTCTTCTAGCGAACTCTAATATTTCCAATTTTTGGTGATTTAAGTCTTGTTTGTCGGTAGATGCACGCAAATACGCAATGACTTTAGCCATGAAGACCACCCGTTTTGTCTTAATGTTTAAATTGGTATAAAACTATATAAATTGTATGTTATTTTTTCACTGTTTTATATATACAGCATGATGCTATATTAATGCTCGTATTTACCTATACAGTTTTTATGTACACATGGCACAAGATAGTGAAAGACTGACCATTTTGTCAGATGCTGAACAATTTGCTTTATATGCTCTTCCTGATTTTGATGACAATCAGAGGATGCATTATTTGTCTTTTTCGGAGACTGAACTAAAACTTATATTTAGTCGAAAAGAAATACATTCACAAATGCATTGTGCCTTACAAATTGGCTATTTCAAAGCGAAGTATGCCTTTTTTATCTTTTCGTGGTCACAAACAGAGACTGATTGTCAATTTATTCTAGAACGATACTTTGGTGACCAAACGTGGATTCCAAAGTCTGTTACCAAGCATGAATATTATACTCAGCGCACAGCTATCGCGTACTTATTTAACTATCATCTTTGGTCTGCCAAATTTTTACCTCAGTTAGTCAACAAGGCTAATCACAGTGTGCATCGTGATGTTTCTCCTCGGTTTATTGTTGCTGAACTACTTATTTACTTGAATGAAAATAGAATCATTAGGCCTGCTCATACAACCTTACAAACGCTTATTAGTGAAACCTTATCTGCCGAGCGTGAACGCCTATCAAAGCTGCTCATCAATATGCTGGATGAGCCGAGTCAGAATATTATTCAGCAATTGTTAATCCGTGATGAAGCCTTGTCAGGCCTTGCTATTCTCAAACAAGATGCCAAACATTTTGGCTACCGACAAATGGTGTTAGAGCGACAAAAAAGGACGACATTGGCTCCTATCTATGAGATTGTCACGCGACTTTTACCTAAACTTGCCATTTCTCGCCAAAATCTAAGTTATTATGCCAGTCTGACAAATTTCTATACTATCTACGATTTGCGTCGACTTAAGCCTGAACAAACTTATCTGTATTTATTGTGCTATGCGTGGCAACGCTATCGCCAATTTACCGACAATCTCATTGATGCCTTAGGCTATCATATGAAACTTCTAGAAGATCAAACAAAAAACAAAGCAAAGAAAAAATACGCCATAGAGCAGGCTGGGCGACAGCAGGAAACAAGACAGGTTGGCCGATTGCTATTATTGTATGTCGATAGCGAAGTAGCTGACACCCTACCTTTTGGTACAGTGCGTGAGCGAGCGTTTTCTATTATCCCTAAACACACACTAGAAATAATAGGTCACCGCTTAAGCCAAAAGCCTGTCAGTGAATTATCACTACGCTGGCAAATGGTAGATGACCTAGCCGATCGTATTCGAAGGCACTTGCGCCCACTATATACCACGATCAACTTCTCTTGTAATACAACTACCAGCCCATGGCTTTCTGCGTTAGCATGGATGAAAGACGTTTTTTCTAAGCAACAACGTTTATCTCAACGACCGCTACATGAATGTATTGAAGACACTGTCCCGCAACGATTGCGACCCTACCTGCTCACCTTTGACTCAAATGGAAAGGTCACTGGTGTTGATGCTAACCGTTACGAATTTTGGATTTATCGTCAACTGCGAAAGCGTTTAAAGTCGGGAGAAATCTATGTGGATGACAGTATTCAACATCGAAATTTTGCTGATGAATTAGTGAATGTTAGTAATGGCTCAACTATCCTCAGTCAATTAGATATTCCTTGGCTGCAACAGCCTATCAACAGCCAGCTTGATGCATTAAGGCGTGAGCTCCATCATCAATGGCTATCCTTCGATCGTGATTTACGTCAAGGAAAGTTGAAACATGTGGAATATGATCATAAAAGCAAAAAAATCACATGGAAAAAACTAAAAACGAATCTAGATACTTGTCAACAAGATAGTTTTTATCAACAAATGTCATTTTGTGATATTTCTGATGTGTTTCACTTTACGAATACACAATGCCATTTTTTATCGGCGATGACTCCCTTACAGCCTAGGTATGTCAAACAAATCGCTGACCCAACCAATTTAATGGCGGTTATTATCGCTCAAGCGATGAATCACGGGAATTTGTTGATGGCGCAAACCAGCGATATTCCATACCATGCGTTAGAAACCATGTATCAACAATATTTACGACCATCTTCATTGCAAGAGGCAAATGATCGAATCAGTAATGCTATCGCAGCATTACCCATTTTTTCTCATTATTCATTTGATTTAGGTATTCTTTATGGCAGTGTTGATGGGCAAAAATTTTCGGTTGAGCGTCCAACCGTCAAAGCTCGTTACTCTCGAAAATATTTCGGTAAAGGAAAGGGCGTCGTTGCTTACACGATGCTATGTAACCATATTCCATTGCAAGGATGGCTGATAGGTGCTCATGAACTTGAAGCACACCACGTCTTTGATATTTGGTATCACAATAACTCGGATATTACGCCATCAGTTATTACAGGTGATATGCATAGTATCAATAAAGCTAATTTTGCTGTTTTGCACTGGTTTGGATCACGCTTCGAGCCTCGTTTTACGGATTTGGATACACAGTTAAAACATCTTTATTGTGCTGAAGATTTAGTAAACTATGAAAAATATCTTATTCGACCTGTTGGTAAAATAGATTTAGAGCTGATCACTACTGAAAAATCAAATATAGATCAGATTGTTGCAACACTTGGACTAAAAGAAATAACACAAGGCTCGTTAATTAGGAAACTATGTAACTACTCTCAACAAAATCCAACACGTCGAGCAATTTTCGAGTTCGATAAGCTTATTCGTAGTATTTACACCTTACGTTACTTGCGTGAGCCTCAATTACAGCGAAATATCCATCGTTCGCAAAATAGGATTGAGTCATACCATCAGTTGCGATCAGTCATTGCTCAAGTGGGTGGTAAAAAAGAGCTCATAGGCAAAACAGATATAGAAATCGAGGTCAGTAATCAATGCGCTCGGCTTCTTGCCAATATTATTATTTATTACAACTCTGCCATTTTATCGCGACTACTCAACAAATTTGATGGAACCAAAAACCCTAAAACGCTTGCTTTCATCAAGAAAATATCACCTGTGGCTTGGCGGCATATTCATTTGAACGGCCATTATACTTTCAAAAATCATCGCCAGCCTATTGATTTAGATGTACTTGTTTCAAGTGTGGTTTTAGGCTAAAAACAATCTATTGAGGCTATGTTTTAGGAAATCAGAATTTTCGGCGGTTTGGGCTTATAAACCCAATTATGGCGTAGCTTGCCGCCCTTATCTTGAGCATTTAACCGAGCTACTCAAGCAACCCGAAGAGCTGCAAGCCCTTAGAGAGTTACACAGCGAGATAACAAACCAGTTTTCACATGATGGCACAAACCAACATTCACGCGCCGCCAAAGTGTTTGCCGCCTTAGCATTAGGGGGCATGAAAGCGACAGATATAGGCTTAACGGGATGGCCTGAAAATCACGCCTTAGCCGTAGCACTAAAAGCCTTTAGCCGTTGGCGTGTGAGTTTTGGTGAAGGTGTCAAAGAGCAATCTACTTTTATAGAACACTTAGAAGGATGGCTGTCTCACAATGGCGCACACTTTGCCGAAGTATTCCCTAATGCACCCCATGACTTTACCAACCAAGACCCCGAACATAACCCAAGAGACACCATAAAGCCGCTATACGGTTATAGAAGCCCACAGGGGGATTACTGGATATTGCCCACCGCCTTAAACATTGTACGCGATGGTACAGGCCGCGACACCGCCTTAACCGCCTTACATAAGCAAGGATGGCTTGTTGACCCTATAAGCGTATTTAGCAAAGGCACAGCACCACCCCGAAAAAGCGTAGCAGGTAAACAAGAACGCCTTTTACATATTCGCCTTACCGTTGGTTAG
>WBZM01004379.1_pt1 | contig 10279 bp, 6 predicted proteins | sample 5204271 | NCBI WGS metagenome assembly WBZM01 (sample SAMN12344346, study PRJNA552823) | activated sludge metagenome | biome: Activated sludge suspended growth; feature: Nitrification reactor; material: Wastewater; isolation source: activated sludge from nitrification reactor of wastewater treatment... | reverse complement strand
CGGCCACGAGGGTCTGGTAGCGCAGCGGCGCGTCGGTGAGGGCGGGGGCCACCTTCGCCTTGAGGTGGTCGCGCGCCGCCTCGAGCAGCTCCACCGCGGTCGGGCGCAGCGACGGAAGCGGGTGCGCGGGGGGCGCGGGCAGCGCGGCGAGGTCGGGCGCGGGCGGCGGTTCACCCCCGAGGAGCGCGAGGATCTCCCACTCGACCTCGGCGGACTTGCGCCCGAGGCTGGCGAGCTCCACCGAGGGGTCGGCGCCCGAGAGGTGGCGCTCGGCCTGCGAGTGGCAGGTGACCGACCAGCGCAGGTTGCCCATCAGCTCCCACCACGCGAGAGACGACGCGTCGACGCGCGCGCCGCCGGCCTCCGCGTAGCCCGCGAGGAGCTCCTCGGGCGAGCCCACGCCGCCGACGCGGAGGTGGTCCTGTTCGAAGCGCCAGTCGCGCATCTGGGGCCACGCGAGGTCCTCGTGGACGTCGCCGACGTGGGCGAACTCCCAGTCGATGACGGCCGCGAGCCCCGTCGGCGCGACGAGGAGGTTGCCGACGCGGAAGTCCCCGTGGACGAGCGCCACCGGGCCCTGCGACGACGCCGCGGGGCGGTGCGTCGAGAGCCAGCGGAGGCAGTGCTCCCACACGGGGTTGTGGCGCGCGAGGCCGTCGATCATGGCGCGCATGCCCCGCTCGGCCTTCTCGCAGGGGCCCTCGTTCGGGTCGGGGCGCAAGAGGAAGTCGAGGCCGTCGTACGGGATCGCATGGATGCGCGCGAGCTGGCGGCCCATGTCGCGGGCCATGGTTGTGCGCGCCGCGGCGAGCTCGGGGAGCTTGACCACGCGGCGGCCGACGCTCTCGCCGTCGACCCGGTCCATGACGAAGTACGCGCGGCCGCCGGGCGCCCGGTCGGCGCCGACGCACCAGCGGGGACGCGGGCAGAGGACGCCGTGTTCGAACGCGCGTTGGAGCACCGCGAACTCGTCGGGCCTTGCGAGCGCGTCGGGGTACATGTTGGCGCCCATGTCGCGGCGGACGACGAGCCGCTCGGGGGCGCCGCCGACGTCGGCGTCGACGGCCCACGTCTCCATCGAGGCGCCGCCCGCGAGGCGCCGCGCGTCGCGCACGGCGACCGGCAGGGAGGAGGCGAGCGCGAGGAGCTCGGCGAGCGCGGCGTGCGTCGGGGAGGGAGCGGTCATGGCGGCCGACGGTACCCCGGCGCGCCGGCGGGTGGGATAGGATCGCGCCATGACCACCGCCGTGGACGTGCGCCGCAAGATGACGATCGAGGAGTTCCTCGCGATGGAGGAGGCCGCCGAGGAGAAGCACATCCTCTGGGACGGCGAGGTGTTCTCCGTCGCCGCGATGGCGGGGGGCACCTTCGACCACAACACCGTCTGCGCCAATGTGATCGCCGGGCTCCACACGGCGCTCCGCGGCTCACGTTGCCGCGTCATGACTTCCGACCAGCAGGTGTGGGTGCCGAGCAAAGACAGCTTCGTCTACCCCGACGCGACGGTGCTCTGCGGGCGGCCCGAGGCGTACCAGGGGCGGAAGACCGTGTTGGTCAACCCGTCGCTGGTCGTCGAGGTGCTCTCCGAGGGGACCGAGAAGTTCGACCGGGGGGAGAAGTTCGAGGGGTACCGGTCGATCGCGAGCGTCCGGCACTACGTGATGGTGTCGACCAGCCACAAGCTGGTGGAGCACTACGAGCGGACCGACGGCGGCGCGTGGCTCCTGCGGACGTACGGTGTTGGGGAGACCGCGGTGGTGCGTGGCCCCGACGTGACGCTCGCGGTCGACGAGCTCTACCAGATGGCCCTCGAAGAAGGCGCCTGAGCCGCCGCACGGCGCATGTCGCGACGGGGGAGGTGCCTCCGCGCGCGGCCTCGCCTATGATCCGCCCGCCATGAGCGACGCCCCCGCCGCGCGACCCACCGACGTCCCCCACGCGCTCCGGCACCTGGAGCTCATCGAGGCCGAGGTCGCCCGCCACCGGCAGAACGCCTTCCGCGCCCGCGTCGCCGCCCTCGTGGCCTTCGGCGGCTTCGTCGCCCTCCACGGCGCGCGCTCGCAGCCGCGGTACATGTTCGTGGCGCCCGCGCTCGCGGTCGGCGCGTGGCTGCTCGACGCGCACGCCGAGTACCACGCCCGCTGCCTCCGCTGGCTCGCCGCCGCCGTCCGCGGCGACGCCGCGCCCCGCCCGCCCGCGATGTCCCTCGACGCCTCGCCCTTCGCCGAGCGCGTCTCGTGGCGCTCGGCGCTCCTGCGGCCGGCGCGGGCGGCCTTCTTCCTGCCGCTCGTGATGCTCGGCGCGTACATCGCCGTCGACGCGCCGCACCTCGACCCCGACACCGTCCCGAGCGAGCTCTTCTGGTACCTCGCGGTCACCTTCGTGGGCTTCCTCGCGCTCGTCGGCGTCGCGTGGTCGTGGTGGCTCGACCGCTTCGGCGCCGGCACCTTCGCCCCGCCGCCCGCGGTGTCGACCGCCGCGTCCTTCCAGGGCGCCCCCGGCGCGCTCCCCAGCGGGCACGCCAGCTACGACGGCCAGAGCGGCCCCTTCCCCCCGCGCGACCCGCGCAAGGAGCACACGAACCCCTTCGGCACCGCCGTCGGCTGACCCTCGCCATGCGCCCGCTCGCCGCGCCTCCCCCCGTCACCCGCCGCCAGCGCGTCTTCGAAGCGCTGGGCATCGCCGCGACCCCCCTCGTCAGCCTCCTCCTCTGGAAGGCCGCGACGGCGACCATCGGCCGCGGCGCGCTCCCCACCGAGGGCCTGCGCGTCTTCTTCGTCATGTCGCTCCTCCTGCAGCTCGCCGTGTGCGTCTGGCCGCTCTGGGGGCGCCTCCGCACCGAGCGACTCTTCCGCCGCCACGCCGCCCTCCTCGCGCGCTGCCCGGCGTGTGGGGCCGGCGCCGACGGGGGCGCCGCGTGCGCCCGCTGCGGCTACGCCTTCGGCGATGGGGCGGGGTGGAAGCTCACGGCGGTGGACCCGTTCGGCGCGCTGGTCCTCGCGCTCGGGGCGTTCGCGGTGATGGGCCTCGGGGGGATGTTCCTCCTCGGGATGGCCTCCGCGCCGACGATGGCGAGCGGGGCCCTCGTGGCGCTCCTCGGGGCGCTCGCGGCGGGCTTCGGCGTGATGCTCCTGTGGGGCGCCGTCGACGTCGCGCGCCGCACCCGGCACACGCCCGCCCGCTTCGACTGGGCGCCGCAGACGCGCCTCGGCGACGCCCGCGAGGTGAAGGCCCAGGTGGTGTGCGGCCCCGCCGGCGCCACCGCCAGCGGCGTCGACCACGTGACCGTCTGGCCGCTCCCCGCCGAGGCGCCCGCCCTCGACGGCGCGACGCCCTTCGAGCGCGGCCTCGGGGCCGTCTTCCTCGCCTGGGACGGCGGCGAGCACGCCCCCCTCTCGTTCCACCGCGAGCGCGCGTGGCAGTGGCCCGCGGCCCGCGTCGGGGAGGCCGCGCCCCCCGCCGACGCCTACCGCAGCGCCGCCCCCGCGGCCGACGACGTGGCGCGCTCCACCACGGAGTCGTGGTGCGTGAGCTTCAACGCCTACAGCTTCGCCGAGGCGCTGGCGCACGCCGGGCTCCCACCGCTGGCCGAGGGCGCGGGCGGCGACGAGGCGCTGGAGCTTCACGAGGCCGAGTGGGACGTCCCCTGCGCGCTCGTGGCCCGGGTGATGGCCGCCGACCCCGCCCTCCGCGCCGCGGTGGAGGCGCGCGCCGACGCCGCCGACCCGACCGCCCCGGGCTACGGCGCCGCCCTCCGCGCGGCCCGCTCCTCGTAGCGGCGACCGCTTGCGCCGGGGCCTGCATCCGTTCAAGAGTGGGCGGCGTAAGCCATGGCGGAGCCCACCGTGACCCCCTTCGAGATGATCGCCTCCCTCGGCGCCACGCAAGCCGCCCCGAGCGCGGCGCCCGCCTACGCCGGCGCGCAACCCTCGCAGCCGCCGGCCGCGACGCGCAGCGTGACGGTGCTCCCGCGGACGGAGTTCACCCCCCAGGGGGTGCGGCTCGTGACGCCGGGACGGGCCCGCTACGAGACGGTGAAGAAGCTCGGCGAGGGGGCCTTCGGCGAGGTGGCCCTGGCCGCGGACAACGACATCGAGCGCCGCGTCGCCGTCAAGCGCATCAAGCCCGAGATGGTCGACGAGGACACGCTGATCCGCTTCGTCGGCGAGGTGCAGGCCGTGGGCTCGCTCGAGCACCCGGGCATCATCCCCATCCACGACGTCGGCCTCGACGAGGGCGGCTACTTCTTCGTGATGAAGTACGTCGACGGCGAGACGCTCGAGTCGATCATCGCGAAGCTCCGCGCGGGCGACCCCTCGTACCTCTCCCGCTACTCGATGGAGGCGCGCGCGCAGCTCTTCCTCCAGCTCTGCCGCGCCGTGCAGTTCGCCCACTCGAAGGGCATCATCCACCGCGACATCAAGCCCGCCAACGTGATGGTCGGGGCCTACGGCGAGGTGGTTCTGATGGACTGGGGCCTCGCCAAGAAGATCAGCGCGACGGGCGCGCCGGAGGAGGTCTACAACAAGAAGGCCACCGGCCAGGACGCCTACGGCACCATGCTCGGCCACGCGCTCGGCACGCCCGCGTACATGGCCCCCGAGCAGGCGCGCGGCGAGCACGACCGCACCGACGGCCGCAGCGACATCTACTCGCTCTGCGCGCTCTTCTACGAGCTCCTCTCCACCCGCCACTACCTCCCGCCGACGAAGAACGTCAACGAGCTCCTCGAGTCGGTGAAGACGCGCGAGCCCGAGGCCGGGCCCCTCGCGATGCACCACAAATTCCAGGTGCCGCCGGAGTACGCGTGGCTCGTCCACGGCGGGCTCCAGAAGGACCCGGCGAAGCGCTACCAGTCGGTGGGCGAGCTCTGCGCGCGCATCCAGATGGCGATGGAGGGCCGCGCGCCCGTGCAGTGCCCGTGCACGGGGCTGAAGCGCGCCAACGGCGCGTGGTCGGACTTCATCGACGCGCACCCGACCCTCGCCGTCGCGGGCGTGGTGTTCGCGATCTTCTTCCTGTTCGCGGGCGTCGCGTCGACCGTCTACGTGCTCACCAGGTGATCACCCAGGTCGAGACGTAGGTCGCGCCCCGGCCGGTGGGGAAGAGGTGGTGGGCGAGGCCGTCGGTGACGCAGCCGTTGAGCCGCGCGGAGTCGAGGCCCACCAGGCTCACGTTGCCGGCGCGGCTCGTGGGCGCCACGTCGAAGCGGATGTCGAAGGTCGCGACCGCCGAGAGCTCGCCCACGGCGGCCGTCTGCCGGAGGCACGCGAGCACCATGGGCTCCGTCCGGTGCATCGAGCGGACGACGGCCGGCGGCGGGTTGCCGAGCACGCCGCCGTGGGTCACCTGACGGACGCCGACCAGCGCCACCTCGGCGGGCCCGGTGGCCGCGGGGACGTCGGGCGCCGGCGCGAGGGGGACCATCCCGGGGGAAGGATCGTTGGGCTTCGGCAGCGCGGGCGTGGGGCGCGCGGCGGGGCCGTGGTCGCGCTCGCCTTCGCCGCGACGGAGGACCCGCGTGAGGCGCCACGCGGCGAAGACCCCGACGCACACGACGATGGTCGCGAGGACGGCGACGAGGATCACCCACGCGGGCACGCGCTGCGTGGCCACCGAGCCGCTGTGCGGGGCGGGCGGGGCGGACGGGGCCGGGGCGACCAGCGGCGCGGCGCCGACGGGCGCGGGGGCGCTGTGCCACGCGGTCTGCGGGACGGCGGGCGGCGGCGCGCCGGAGGGGACGCCGTGGAGGGGCGTCGGGGTCGGGCCGCCGAGGGAGGGCATCGTGGCGGGGTGGGGGACGCCCGCCGGGCCCGCGAGCACGGGGGTGAGCGCCGCCACGCACTCCGCCGCGTTCGGGAAGCGCTCCCCCGGCGTGCGCGCGACGCACCGGAGGAACCACGCGTCGAAGCCCGGCGGCAGGAGCCGGTCGCGGCCGTACTCCCGGGCCCGCGCGCTCGGCGGGTCGAGCACGCCAGTGGTCATCTCGATGAGGACGCCCGCGACGCCCGCCTCGGCCTTCGCCGCCGAGCGCCAGTAGCAGGCGTTGGTGAGCAGCGAGTACGCGATGAGCCCCATCGCCCACACGTCCGTGGCGGGCTGGATGATGTTCGACGCCTCGGTCTGCTCGGGGGCCATCCAGAAGGGCGTCCCCATCGCCATGGTCGCGCGGCCGGGCGCGTCGGCGAGGGCCTTGGCGATGCCGAAGTCCAGCACCTTCACGGTGAACGGCGCCCCCTCGCGGCGCGACTCGGCGAGGAAGACGTTCTCGGGCTTGAGGTCGCGGTGGACGAGGCCCGCGCGGTGGGCGGCGGCGAGCGCGTGGCCCATCTGCCGGAAGATCTCCAGCACCTCGCCCGGCGGCAGCGGCCCGCGGCGCTCGAGGTGCTTCGCGAGGTCGACGCCCTTCAAGAACTCCATCACCAGCCACGGCGTGCCGTCGCCCTCGATGACGCCCGCGGCGACGACGTCGACGACGTGGTCGCTCTCGATGCGGGCGCTCGCGCGGGCCTCCTGCTCGAAGCGCTGGCGGATCTTCGCGTCGGTGGCGAGCTGGCCGTGCAGCACCTTGAGCGCGCGCGTCTTCGACGTGCTGAGCTGCTCGACCTCGTAGACGGCCCCCATGCCCCCGCGCGCCATGAGCCGCACGACGCGGTAGTCGCGGGCGAACACGGAGCCGGGTTCGAGGGGCGTCATCCGGGGAGCGCCGAACCCTAGTACACCGAAGCGCCCCCGGGCGAGGGGAACCACGCACCCGTCGGTCGGGTTGCCGCGCCGGCGGCCCCGCTGGTACACCCCGCGGCCCCGTGACGATCACCCTCGCCTCCATCGACGCGCTCCTCGCGATCCTGCGGAAGAAGACCCCCGGTCACCGGCAGAGCGTCGGCGCCTCGCTCGCGAAGTCGGGCGAGGTCACCGTCGTCCGCTGGGTCGACGAGGGCGCCGTCCTCGCCGTCCCCGTCCCCGACTGGCCCACGCCCGCGACCGTGGAACTCTACCCCGACGGCGAGGAGTGGGCCTGCGACTGCGGCGGCGCCGACCCCTGCGCCCACGTCTTCGCCGCCGCGCTCGCCGTCGCGGAGTCCGTCCGCAGCGGCAGGGCCCTGCGCAGCGCCTCCGCCGTCCGCGCGTCCGTCCGCTACCGCCTCTCCGGCGAGCGCGGCCCGCTCCGCGTCGCCCGCGAGCTCGTCTCGCCCGACGGCTCGGTGGCCCCGCTCCGCACGCCGCTGCCCGACCTCACCACGCCCGTGGCCGTCGGCGACCCGGACTTCGCGCTCGACCGCATCCCCGCGGTGCGCGACGGCGCCCCCGTCCCCGCCGACCGCCTCGCCGCCGTGCTCGCCTCCCTCGCCGACTGCGCCGACGTGCGGGCGGGCGACGACCCCGTCCGCGTCTCCACCGACCCGGTGCTCCCGCGCGCGACGCTCGACGCGCACCCGAAGGGCTACGCGCTCCGCCTCGCGCGCGACCCCGCCGTGACGGGCGACGTCGCGCGCGGTGTGGCCCGCTGCGGCGACGTCGTTCGCCCGGTGGGCGTCGCGTCGGTGCTCGGCGTCGCGTGGGAGTCGCTCCCCGAGACGCGCATCATCGCCGCGGCCGAAGTCATCGAGCTGGTGGTCGAGACGCTCCCGGCGCTGCGCGAGAAGATCGCGGTGGACGTCCGCGTCGAGCTCCCGCCGGTGGCCCGCACGCTGAAGCCGCGCGTCGAGATGGGGGCGACGCTGCTCCCGCACCTGCTCACGGTGATGCCCTCGGTGGTGTACGGGGCGCCGCCGTGCGCGCGCGTGGTGGGCGAGCGGCTGGTTCATCTCGGGGGGCCGGTGCCGGTGCGGTCGCGGGCGGAGGAGGTGGCGGTGGTCCATCGGATGCGCGACGAGCTCGGGCTGCTGCCTGGCGTGCGCGCGGACTTCCGCGGCGACGACGTGCCACGCTTCGTGGCGAGGCTCCGGCAGTGGGAGGGCGAGGGGCGCGGGGCGACGGCGTCGCTCTTCGAAGAGAGGGCGCTCGTCCCCCGCTTCGAAGCGCGCGACGACGGCTTCGACCTCGCGTTCGAACTCCCGCGCGAGCCCGGAACGCCCGAGGGGGCCGCGCGCAAGGCTGACGCGGGCGCCGTGCTCACCGCGTGGCGCGAGGGGCTCGACCTCGTCCCGCTCACCGACGGGACGTGGGCGCCGCTTCCGACGTCGTGGCTCCGCGCGCACGGCCACCGCGTCGCCGACCTCCTCGCGGCCCGCCGGGACGACGGCGCCGTGCCGCGCGCGTCGCTCCCCGCGCTCGGTGCGCTCTGCGACGCGCTCGAGCACCCGCGTCCCGCGAAGCTCGACGGGCTCCGCGCGCTGGCGGAGGGGTTCACCGCGGTGCCGCCCGCGCAGCTCCCGGGCGATCTCCGCGCGGAGCTTCGCTCGTACCAGCGGCGCGGCGTCGACTGGCTGTGCTTCCTGCGCGACGCCGAGCTCGGCGCGGTTCTCGCGGACGACATGGGCCTCGGCAAGACGCTCCAGTGCCTCTGCGCGCTGCGCGGGCGCGCGCTGGTGGTGGCGCCGCGGAGCGTGGTGGACAACTGGGCCGCCGAGCTCCGTCGCTTCCGCCCGGGGCTGCGCGTGTCGCTCTACCACGGCGCCGACCGCTCGCTCGACCCGCGCGCCGACGTCACGCTCACCACCTACGCGGTGCTCCGGCTCGACGCGGAGGCGCTCGCCGCGGTTCCGTGGGACGTCGCCGTCCTCGACGAGGCGCAGGCCATCAAGAACCCCGACAGCCAGACCGCCCGCGCCGCCTACGCCCTCCGCGCGACGTGGCGCGCCGCCCTCTCCGGCACGCCGGTGGAGAACCGCCTCGACGAGCTCTGGAGCCTCATTCATTTCACCAACCCGGGCCTCCTCGGCGGCCGCGGGGATTTCGACGACCGCTACGCGAAGCCCGTGGCCGACGGCGACGCGACCGCGGCCGCGCGCCTGCGCGAGCGGACGGGGCCCTTCGTGCTGCGACGCCTGAAGCGCGACGTGGCGCCCGAGCTCCCGCCGCGGACGGAGGTGGTGATGCGCTGCGAGCTCGACGCGCGCGAGCGGGCCGTCTACGACACCGTGCGGGCGGCCGCGCAGCGCGACGTGGTGGAGGCGCTCGGGCAGGGCCGCGCGACGCTGGCGGTGCTCGAAGCGCTGCTGCGGTTGCGCCAGGCGGCGTGTCACGCGGGGCTGGTGCCGGGGCAGACGGCCGACGGGTCGTCGAAGGTGACGGCGCTGGTCGAGGCGCTGGAGTCGGCGGCGGCCGACGGGCACCGGGCGCTGGTGTTCTCGCAGTGGACGTCGCTGCTCGACCGGGTGGAGCCCGAGCTGCGTTCGCGCGGCATCGCCTTCGCGCGGCTCGACGGGAGCACGCGCGACCGCGCGCTGGTGGTGGCGACCTTCCAGGCGGAGGCGGGGCCGCCGGTGATGCTGGTGTCGCTCAAGGCGGGCGGCACCGGGCTCAACCTCACCGCCGCCGACCACGTCTTCCTCCTCGACCCGTGGTGGAACCCCGCCGTCGAAGACCAGGCCGCCGACCGCGCCCACCGCATCGGGCAGACGCGCCCTGTGACCGTCTACCGCCTCGTCGCGCGCGACACCGTCGAGGAGCGCATCCTCGCGCTTCAGGAGAAGAAGCGCTCGCTCGCGGTGACGGCGCTCGACGGGGGCGATCCCGCGGGGACGCTCACGCGCGACGACCTCGCGGCGCTCTTCGCGTGAGCTACGGCGCGCCGCCCTGCGCCGCCGGACGTCGCGGCGCCTCGATGCGCGGGAGCCCCCGCTGGCCCGCGCGCACCGCGGCGACGCGCGCGCGGATCTCCGCCGCGTTGGGCGGCTCCAGCGCGAGGGCGCTCTCGTACTCGAACACCGAGGCGCTCGCGTCGCCCGACTCGTACGCGGCGTGGGCGAGCGCGAGGTGGAGCGCGAGGTTCTCCGGGTCGAGCTGGTTGGCGTGGTCGCGCAGGGCGTGGAGCTCGCGCCAGCCCGACGACGCGACCAGCGCCTCGACGAGCTCCCCGAGGGCCTCGCGGTCGTGCTGGTCGAGGCGGACCACCTCGCGCAGCGCGCGGAGCCGCTCGGGCGCGCGCCGGGAGCGCCGGTAGAGCTCGGCCAGCGCCCGGTGCGCGTCGTGCTGGAGCGGGTCGAAGCGGACGGCCGCGTTCAGCGCGGCCTCCGTGCGGCGGTCGTCGTGGGCGGCGAGGGCGGCGCGGGCCTCCATCATCCGCAGGCCGTAGCCGTCGCGGCCCGCGGCGAAGAGCGCGTCGAGCTCCTCG
>WBZM01004378.1_pt1 | contig 10281 bp, 11 predicted proteins | sample 5204271 | NCBI WGS metagenome assembly WBZM01 (sample SAMN12344346, study PRJNA552823) | activated sludge metagenome | biome: Activated sludge suspended growth; feature: Nitrification reactor; material: Wastewater; isolation source: activated sludge from nitrification reactor of wastewater... | reverse complement strand
TGAGCTACAAGTTCGCCGGGTCAGGACGTGCCGAACCGAGGCTGGCGACTACTCGATGCGCAGACCGGAGATGGCCCGGCCGATCACCAGCTGCTGGATCTGCTCGGTGCCCTCGAAGATGTCGAAGGTGTGCTGACGTCGTTCGGTGAGTCCCGATCGCTGCAATAGAGCGGATCGCGGCCGCCAGGTCCGGCCCGGTCCGACAGTTTTCGGGGAGTTCTAGTACCGGACTAGTACCTCGACGCCGCATCACGACCACGTCGGAGACCCCCGTGGGGCCGAGGGCAGAGTGGTCACGGCCCGGCGGGCCCTCCGCCACTCGCTTCCGTTCCCGTCCGATCCCGTCGACGGCGGGCGTCTGCTCAACCACGGGTTGAGAGCCGGGTTGGTTCTCAACCTCGAGCGTCTCGCGCCGTTCGTTCCGTCGGTTCAACTCAGCACCTCAGGACGGGTTCAACAACTCGTCGCTCCGCCTCTCACCGCGTTCGACAACGAGGTTCAACACCGGAGCTCAACCGCCGCGCCGAAGGCAGCGGGGGTGCCCCATAGCGGCACTTCAGGGATGGAGTATCGGCTAGAACATCCTGCGGTGAAGGACACGTCGACACCTGTCGGAACTGTGTTGTTTGTCGATCGCGTCGCGATGGCATTCCTCTTCGCAGTCATGGCGGCTCTCGTCGCTATAGCCGTACTTACAGTTCCGGCGGCGTGGTCAGACGGCGAGCCGTGGGTCGCTCTCCTGATCGCCGTGTTCGGTGCCATCAGCCTCGCTGGTGCGGTCCGATGCCCGTTCGTCGGGCTGCGGGTCACGCCGGATCAGGTCGTGGTCAGAACATTGGTGCGCACCAACCGTTCTGCCATCGACGATGTGCTGGACGTGCGGGTGATTGAGTCTCGGGACGACGAGTATCCGGCAGTCGTCCTGCGCTCCGGGGACACGATCAAAATCGTCATGCTCGGCAAAGGCAACATCTGGCCTGAGTTCCGATCGTCCGGAGCGAAGTGGGACAAGCCGCCATCTGACGCTCGACAGCTCATCAAGACTCGTCAAGCATGGGGCTGAACGCCCCTGTCGCACCGGTACATTCTGCCGTCTGCTTGCACGGGCGCCGCACGTGGCGAATTCGGCCTTCTCGGGCCGCAGGACCCGGCCGACGCAGGCCCTGACGTGTGCCGCCGAGAGCGCCCCAGATCGCCGGCCGTGAGCGCACGTGGCGACAGGTCTACTGGCCGCCCCGGGGAACAGGGCTGCACACGGGTGACTCGTTCGGAGTCAGACGTCGGAACGTCGCGGTCTTGTCACCGGCGGCGTCCCCGACGAATCGGCCATAGCCGGGACGCTCGACCGTGAACATTCCACCTTCGTGTCGTTCGCCCGGGGGTTGCCACGTCGTCGTATCGCCCTCGTCGAGCACCCAGACGCCGGCCAGATCGAAGGCCTGGCACGCCAGGTCGACGTCGACGTAGTGCGAACTGCCGACGTCGAGCGGCATCGGCTCCGCTGGGCCCGTCGCAGTGGACGTGACCGTTGTCGTCGGGTCCGTCGCAACGACCGGTGGTGACGTCGTCGTGGTCGTGATCGACGTGGTCGTGATCGACGTGTCGGCACCGGGGACGACGCGCAAACAGTCGGCGGAGTCGTTGAACGTCGCTTCTACCCCCACGACGGCTCCTGGGTCGACCTCGACGACGAGCAGGCAACGCAGCTCTGCGCTGAGGTCGGGGATCGAAGGAGCGGGGCCAGCCCCGATATTGACCTCTGCGCTCACGCGTACGGTTCCTGCCGGGACCGCCTGGCTGAGCACCGAGTCGTAGTACGCGTCGAGGTCCGTTCGACCGGTCGACGCGACGAAGTCGCTCCACAGCAGCGACGCGATCAGCTCACCGTCGCCGGTCTCGAAGCGGAGCCCGATCTCGAAACCCTCGATGAACGCCCCGTCGACCTCTTCGAGCCGGACTTGCACCTCACCGGGGCCTGCATCGGCCGCGCTGTTGAACCCTTCTCCTTCGCTGGCGACGACGACGTCATCGGGCGAGGTCGGCCTCGTGAGTGCCCACCCGCTGACGAGGGCAACAATCAGGACTGCTCCGAGCGCCAGGAGCCAGGTTCGGCGGCGCCGGAGCAATGAGCGGTTCTCGTCAGATCGACGTCGTCGTTCCACCATTCCCCTCAGACGATCAAAGCACGGCGCCGGTTCCGCGGGCAGCAACAACTGCTCGGCAGCTGCAACTGACACCTATCGCCGGGGACGGGCGCGTGCCTTGGACCGCGCGCGGGCTGGTGCTTCGGCGACGGCGCGCCGTGTGTGTTCAGCCCCAGTGCGGGTAGAGGGTCGCTGATGTGCACTCCGGCTCGACAGTTGGTGAAGTGAGTGAAGGACTTCAGTCAATGGCCGCGGGACACGAATTTGGCGATTCGTTCGCTCTGCAGCGCGCTCGTTGGAATCGTCGGCCTCGTCTCTGGCCTGCTCCGGCTGCAGCTCGCCCCGATCGGATTGTCGGTCGTCGCGTTCGCCATCGCCTATCTCTGCTGGCCTGACGGCAGCCATGACGATCGGTCGGCCGGCTGATCTCCACTGCCCCAGAACGCCGGCTCGGCGACCATCGCCGTGCGGAGCTGGTTTCAGGCGGCGTCGCCATCCCACGGGATCCCATGCCGACGGAACCAACTCTGCAGCGATTCGGGGCCGAGCAGCGGAATGTCGCCCGCCCACAACTGGGGGCACCTGACGTAGTCGGGGAGGACGCACTGCACAGCTGCGAGCAACTGCTGCTGATGCAAGAACGCGAGCGTGGGAGTGCCCAGCGTCATCCAGTCCATGCGCTCGCCGGGACCGAAGCTGAGGGCTTCGAGCAGGTCGTCGAGCGACTCTCGACCAGCAGCGCGACCGAGGATCTCGTTGGCGCTTCGATTCGCCACATCGAACTCGCTGCCCACAACGACGACTACCTCGTCAGCACTCGCGACTGCAGCCAACAGCAGGGCGGATTCGCTGGCATCGGCCATGATCCGAGTATCCCACCGCGTTGGTGGCCAGCGTCACCTAACGCCGGTTACGTACCCATTGCGCAGCAGTGCGGTGGCTGGTCTCGTCGTGCGTCTCGTTACGGTAAACGGATGGACCGGCGAACGAGGCACCTCCAGCAGCTCGTCGATGCCGGCGCCTTGGACGCGCTGCTCGCCGAGGTGTCGCCTGACGAGATCGCTGCCGCCTGGATCCGTCATGGCGCTCGGCCATCCTGGACCGAGGATGACCCTGACCGTTGGGCCGCCCAGCTGTTCGTCGAAAGCAACGCCGTGTACGAGCACGGTGACGGCATGACGATTCGGCCGATTCTTCTGGCCCTGATCGAGGCGGCTGCTGATGACGACGACATGATCGGTCGCGTCGGAGCGGGTCCGCTGGAGAACTTCGTGTCCAACGATCCGAGCGCTGTGCGGTGGCTGGAGCAGCAGTGTCGGCACAATGAGCGTCTGCGCGACGCGCTCGCTTCGGCCTGGTTCGATGACTCCGTCTCGCCTGAGGTGGCCCAGCGGCTGAAGCGGGCGGCAGAGTTCGCACCGCCGAGGTTCCCCGGTCAGTAGCGTCGCTAGCGCCGGCCAGGGGTCAGGTCAGCCACCGGCGACGAAGGCGACGACGACGTAGGCGGCGTGGCGGTCGAAGTCCTGACGGCGCCGGTCGTAGATGGTGGTGGTGCGTGGGTCGGCGTGCCGAGCTGCGGTCTGTACGTCTCGGAGCGGAACGCCGGCGTCGAGGGCGGCCATGATGAACGCGGCGCGCAGCATGTGCGGGTGCACCGCTTCGAGCCCGGCCCGGCGGCCGATGGACACGACCCAGCGGTGCGCGGTGCGTCGGTCGAGGCGTTGGCCGTCTCGTCGCCGCAGGATCGGCCCGTGGGTCCGTTCGCCGATCGCGAGGTCGAGTGTGCGGGCGGTACGCGGCACGAGCGGGATGACGGCGGGCTTGTTGCCCTTACCGACGATCTGCAGGGTGCGGTGGCCTCGCTCGAAGCCGAGGTCCTCGACGTTGGTGGCGCACGCTTCGCTCACCCGTAGGCCGTTGAGGCCGAGCAGGACCGAGAGGGCGGCGTGGTCGTGGTCGTAGCGCTCGGCGGTGAACAAGAACGCTCCCAGCTCTGAGCGGTCGAGACCTCGGGCGGTGGAGGGATGGACCCGAGGGCGTCGGACGTACTGGGCGGGGTTCGAGCTGGTGCGCCCGTCGATGTGCGCGAATCGGTAGAACCCGCACACCGTGGTGAGCCGCCGGTCGACGTCGACGCGGCGAGTCCTCGTTGCTCGAGCCAGCAGCGGTACAGCTCGATGTGTGCTCGGGTCGCGTCGAGCACCTCGAGGTGGGTCTCGGCTGCCCAATGGAAGAAGCAGCGCAGGTCGTAGCGGTAGGCCTCGAGGGTGCGGCCGCTGTAGCGGGCCAGGAACGACACCGCAGCGAGCTGCGCTGGGTCGACGTGGTCGGGGGCGTAGCGCTGCAGCATCGTGCTGGGCGGCACATAGGTCGTGGTCATATCGGTTCTCCGTTGCTCTGGGAGAACCAGCGAAGACCCCGCGGCGACACGGTGCGTAGGAACTGCGCCATCGCGTTGTGTCGGCGAGGCAAGCTGTGTCGGAGGGAGGGAGAGCGATGGCACGCGCTGGTTGGTACGCGGACCCGTGGGAGCACGCGCCGTTGCGGTGGTGGGACGGCTCGGACTGGACCGAGCACACGACCGGACCGCCCCCGTTCTCACCCGCTGCCGCCGCTGATCCTTCGCCCACATCCTCCGGGCTGCTCGGACAGTTCTTGACCGACGGTGACCGTGTCGTGGTGATCGATGTCGAGACAACGGGGTTGTACAACGCGGATCGGATCGTGGAGATCGCCGTGGTCACGCTCGACTCGTCCGGCGCAGTGACCGACGAGTTCGACACGCTCGTGAACCCTGGTCGTGACGTCGGCCCAACGTGGATCCATCAGGTCACCGCATCGATGGTGCGCGACGCGCCGAGCTTCGACGAGGTCGCCCACCACGTCGCAGCGCGACTCGACGGCGCCGTGTGCGCTGCACACAACCTCCCGTTCGATCGCAGGATGATCGGCAACGACCTCGAACGAGCCGGCATCGACATCGACTGGGGCACCGGCCTCGACACCCTCAGAGCCACCGGCTGCAAGCTCGGGGTCGCCTGCAACGACTACGGCGTCGCACTCGACGGCGCTCACCGCGCACTCGTCGACGCCCGCGCGACCGCCCAACTCCTCGTCGCCGTCGCGGACGCTCTCGACACGGACTGCACCGCCACCACCGCCCGGCCGCTCAGCGTCACCCCGATCCGGGTGCTAACCCGCGACGGCACCGCCCATGCTGCTGCACCCGCCCCGTACCTCGCGGCACTCGCCCGAGGCGTGCACGCCAGCGTCGACGTTGCCCCCTACGTCGACCTGCTCGACCGCGCCATCGCCGACCTTCAGCTGACGCCCGATGAACGAGCTGAGCTGACAAACCTCGCCCAGGACCTCGGCCTCGATGAACACGCCGTACGACGAGCCCACAAAGAGTTCCTCGACGGGCTCATCGACGCCGCGCTCGACGACGCCGTCGTGACCGACGACGAGTACGACCAGCTCTGCCGCGCCGCCGCTCTGCTCCAACTCGACCTCGATCTCATCGCCCGCCGAGTCGACGACTACCGCACCAGCCGAGGAGAACTCGACCTCTGCCCAGGGCTCGCCGTCTGCTTCACCGGAGCCGCGACCGACCCCGCCGGCAACGAGGTCCCACGAAACGAACTCGAACGCCTCGCCGCCCAGCACGGACTCACACCGACGAGGTCCGTCACAAAGACGGGTTGCGGCCTGCTCGTCGCCGCCGACCTCGGCACCCAGTCCGGCAAAGCCGACAAGGCCCGCAAGCACGCAATCCCCATCACCTCCATCGACGCGTTCCTCGCAGCCCTCGGCTCCGGAAAGCCGCTCGAGGTCACCCACCTCGCGAAAGCGGGCGTCCCCCTCGTCTGCCTCGACTGCGGCAGCTCCTGGCTCGCCGCACGACGATCCAGCCAACCCCGCTGCGCCCAGTGCAAGCGCACCTCCACCGCAGCAGCAGAACGACCCGCCGGTGCGGCGTCAGCTGCGCCGAGCCACGAGACCCTCACCTGCACGACGTGCTCGGGCACGTGGGAACGGCCACGACAACGCGGACGCAAACCACACCGATGCCCGAGCTGCACCAACGCGAGCTGACCCGCCCCAGTCCGGCGTTCGGGGGCGGTCTGCCGAGCATCGACCGTCGCCACGGTTGGTAACTAGCGTCGTGGTGGAACCTGATTGCTGCTTCGTTCGTCAGACACTCGTGCGCCTTATCGCTCTTGTCGCTGCGTCGACCGTCGCAATGAATCTGGTCACCGCACCGTCGGCCTCCGCCGATTGCTCCGGGCCGACCATGACCTTCTCGCCCCATGACGTCGATCGCGGCGAGGTCGTCGTCGCGACCGGCTACGCGTGGGGCGACAACTGCTATGACACCGGCCCGCCACCACCGGGCGAAGGTGGGCTGGGCCGGCCACTCCAAGACGTCGAGATCGTGGTGATCCAAGATGACCGTGAATGGGTGGTCGCGACCATCGACGCCGACGAGGACTACGAGTTCTCGGCTCGTGTGACGGTGCCGCATGACGCTGCCCCCGGCGATGCGTGGCTGGTCGCCCGGACCGACGGGCCCGACGTCGGAGTGTTCAACCCGGATCCGGTGCTTCGAATCAGCGACACGCCGCCTCCCGACCAAGCCCCCGCAACCGGCAGCGCGGCCGCGGCCGCACCTGCCGGCCAAGCGCAGACTGAAGATCCTGGTGCGCGGGACGCCTCGACCTCGGGGCGGCGGATCTGGTTGATCGCCGGTGCGATCGGCGTCGCCGCCGTGTTGGGAACTTGGGTGCTCGTCCGACGGCCATGGCTTCGGTCGACGCGCCGCTCGTAGCCGGCGTTGGGGGGCACGCGGGCGTTGCCTCTGAGCCCCACAACGGGCAACCTGCGGGTATGTCGCCGGTGGTGAAAGCTGAGATCAAGGGGATTCTGTACTTCGGACCCGGTGCGTCCAACGACGCCGCGCGATTCGACCCTGCCGATCCCGCCCATTTCAGTGTCAGCGTTCAGGCACTGATCGGCCAAGTTGGCGATCATCTCGCGGACAGCTTCGACGTACGGGTGTGCTCGCCGGGGTGGTTCTCCGCAGAGGTGGCGAACGGCGTCGAGTTCAAGCAGGGCGCCCCGCTGGGCCTGCCCGGGGCGATCGCTCTCGGGGCGGGGCTGTGGTTCATGCAGCGGTGGGACCAGGACGAGTTTGAGTCAGCGGTGCGCTTCCTGTGCGAGACGTACAGCCCTGCGCCCGACTGGGGAAGCCTGGCCAGCCGCATCGGCCGACAGATGCCATGGGAGTACGACTACAGGTACGACGACCACGTGGACTCGATGTTCGGATCGCCGTTTCCTCCGCCTCGGGCGGTGTAGGACAACGTCCCTCCGAACTGGGTGCCCTCAAAGTGCCGCTATGGGACACCCTCGCAGCCCGGCGAACGTGATCGTGCGCCGGTTCCCGGCGCCCGGCTCGCGACGGCGCCAGACGCTCGTTTCGAGCGTGGTGAGAGCACGGCACAGACTGGCAAGTTGCGCAAAGCGCATCTTGCAAAGGGTCCCGAGGACACGCCGACGAACGGGACCCGGCGACCTGAATGTCGGATCCGAAGCTCGCCGTTCGGCACCGACAGGGTTGACCCACGCCGGCCACCGCGCCGACCGGGCGACCCTTCGTGAGACGTCGAACGCGGTCGACCGCGTCGCGGAGAAAGGTCCTCTGCAACGTCCGCTTTGCGGACGTTGCCAGTCTGTGCCGTGCATCGAACCCCCGTGTTCAACACCAACGGGGACGCGACAGACGGCCAGCTGACGCCGCGATGCGCTCGCTGGGCTGGGGCACAGAGACCGAGGCATCCGAGCGGACGACTGCTCCGCAGTGGGCCCGGGTCGCGGCAACGTGCCGTCACGTAGCGTTCTGGGGATGGCGACCGAGTTCCCCGCCCCGCCGGCCGAAGACCTGGTCCAGATTGTTCTCTCCGGGCTCGCCCACGGTCGGGGCTTGGACGACCTCGTGCCAGAGGTCGGCACGTTCGCATCCGATCGCAGCCTGTTTCCCGGCGATGCGTTGCTCGACCTCGCTGCGGATCTCATCGCAGCGTCCGGGGCGACCCGTGACCGTCCGCTCGACTCCACTCAGATGAGGCGACGACACCTGCCCGAGGACCGGGCGACCACAAGGGCGCAACACCAGAAGGCCGAGTTCGCGATCCGAGCTGCCGCAATGATCCGAGGCGGCGTCGACCCAGCGCTGCACGACACGGTCTCGTGGTGGCGTCTCAACGACCTCTGGCTGTGGTCGCTCCAAGCGGTCCTGGTCTATGCGCGGGCGGCAGCCGAGCACTCGGAGATGACGGTCGCGGACCTCTGCGAACTCGTTGCTGAACGCCGAGGCATCGAAATCGGATCGGATCACCGCCCGCCGCGCGCTTAGGAGGGTATGGCGAGAACTGGCGACAGCACGATCGGCCGATCACCTTCCCCGAGCACCCACTCGATCGACGACCTCCCGCTCATGCTCACCGTGGCTGAAGCCGCCATCGTCCTGCGCGTGAGCCGGACGACGGCGTACAAGCTGGCTGAGGACTACCGGAGCTCGGACGGGCGCGAGGGACTTCCGGTCATCAAGCTCGGCCGCCGCCTCGTGGTGCGACGGGTCGACCTTGCCGAGTTGGTCGGCGTTCCCGCGAGCACTTGATCACTGTTGGCTGCTCGCCGATGTGCTCGAGCATCTCCTCCTGGTCAGCTCCCGAGACGAGCGGCGAGCGACGCGGCAACGCCCTCCTGGCCCTGCTCGACCTCCTGCGCGTAGACGCGCAGCAACGTCTCGGGTGAGTGACCGAGCCGTGCCGCCACGGTCACTGGGTCGTGTCCGTCGCGGAGGGCGGTGCTCGCAGCCCAGTGGCGAAGGTCGTGCAGGACGAGCCCGGACCGACCAGATTTCACGCCTGCGGATCGCGCGGCACGAAGGAACACCTCGTAGAGCCAGCGGGGCGACGGCGGTTCCGACGCCCCGGGTTCCGACAGCATCCACTCGGTCGCGGCGCCCGCGATCTCGTCGGCATCTCGGTGCCACGCCTCGATGGCGTCGATGGTTCCCGCGTCGAGCACGACGCTGCGCGAGCCTCCCGTCTTGGTCTGGCTGCGGATGACCGCGCTCCCGTTCTGGGAGTGCCGCTGGCGTCCGATGGTCAGTCGGTCACCGTTCAGGTCATCCCATCGCAGCGCGACGACCTCGGCGGACCGCGCACCGGTGATGGCCGAAAGCCGCAACGCAAGGCCGGCTCGTGCGCCCTCTTGGGCGGCGGCACCGATGATGGCGACGACCTGCTCGGGTTCGGGACGCGCGGTGCGGCGGCCAGTCTTGAGCGACGGTGCCGCTTCGGCGATCGGGTTGGAGCGCAGCATGCGGCGCGAGATCCCCCACGACAGAGCCGCCCGCAGCGATCCGACGCGGCTTCGGATCGCGCCCTCGCCGACTCCGTCGCGACGCATCTTGGCGAGCCAGGCGTCGATGCGGAAGGGGTCGAGGTCGACGAGTCGGACCGTGCCCAGGTCGGCGGCGACCAGGTTGGCGCGGCTGCGATGGGCGGCGACGGTGGTGGGCTGCCAGTCGAACGCCTTGGCCTGCTGCCAGAGCTCGAGCAGATCGCCGACCGTCGCGCCGACGGTGCCAGGAGCCGTGCCGCGCAACGACGACTCCCATTCTGCGACCTCGGTGCGCACCGCTTTCTTGCCGCCTCGGAAGACCTTGCCCACCTGGCGGCCCTTCTCCCCCGCCGCTGTCGGCGGCAGGAAGACCCGGGCGAAGTACACACCCGGTTGGCGCTCCGTGATGGTGGCCACGGAGCGAACGTACACGCGTTCGCTAGATCCGACTAGTACCAAACTAGTACCGAGCGCGGTTTCGGGACGCGGAACGGCCGGCGGTCAGAGCCCGCCGGCCGTTCCGAAGTCGATCGACTCAGGTGGTCAGATGCCTGCAATTGCAGGCATCTAAACTACTCGACGCGCAGGCCGGAGATCGCCCGGGAGATCACGAGCTGCTGGATCTGCTCGGTGCCCTCGAAGATGTCGAAGATCTTCGCGTCGCGGTGCCAGCGCTCGACGGGGTACTCCCGGGTGTATCCGTAGCCGCCGAGGATCTGGATCGCCC
>WBZM01002428.1_pt1 | contig 10282 bp, 7 predicted proteins | sample 5204271 | NCBI WGS metagenome assembly WBZM01 (sample SAMN12344346, study PRJNA552823) | activated sludge metagenome | biome: Activated sludge suspended growth; feature: Nitrification reactor; material: Wastewater; isolation source: activated sludge from nitrification reactor of wastewater treatment... | reverse complement strand
CCAAGGCAACAATAAAGAAAAAGATTGCCGAAAATGGTTTGTAGATAACGACTTGATTGAAGGGGTTATCTATTTGCCCGAAAACCTGTTTTACAATACTTCTGCCCCGGGCATTATTATCTTTTTAAACAAATCCAAAAAACACAAAGACAAAATTTATTTGCTACACGCAGGCAAAGAGTTTGAAAAAGGGGACCCGAAAAACTTTATCCCTGCCGATGGCATTGACCGTATTGCCAACACCTACAAGGCATTTAAGGAAGAAGATAAGTTTGCCCGATTGGTGAGCAAGGAAGAAGTAGTTAAAAACGATTACAACATCAGCCCCAGCCGCTACATACAAATTACTGATGCCGAAACCTACCGCCCTATTGGTGAATTGGTGGAAGAACTGAATACATTAGAAGAAGAAGCCGCTGCCATTGACACCGAATTAAAAACCATTTTTGAAAAGTTGGGGATATGATTGAGGGATTTCAAAATACAGATATTGGTTTAATTCCTAATGATTGGCAGTATGGAAGAATAGATGATTACTTTACAATTCAGCAAGGCAAATCTGTATCAAAGGCTAACAGAATTGGAGATAATCAGAAGCCATTCCTAAGAACTTCAAATTTGCTTTGGGGAAAAGTTATACTTGACGAATTGGACTTTCTCCATTTTTCAAAGGAGGAAGAGACAAAATTCAAATTGTTATACAATGATTTATTGGTCTGTGAGGGTGGAGACATTGGAAGAACAGCTATTTGGAAAAATGAGATGAATGACATCTATTATCAAAATCATCTTCATCGTGTTAGAGCGAAAGTTGAGGACATTGACCCCGTTTTTGTTTTGCATTGGATGCAATATGCTTTTCAATATGGCAAGGTTTATTTTGGCAGAGCCAACATTACAACAATTCCAAATTTATCAAAATCACGACTCTCTGAATTTACAATTCCCAAACCCTCTCTCCCAGAGCAACGTAAAGTCGCTTATGTGTTAATCACGGTGCAAAAAGCTATTGAGCAGCAGGACAAACTCATCCGCCACACCACCGAACTCAAAAAAGCCCTGATGCAAAAACTCTTTACCGAAGGCACTAAAGGCGAAAAACAAAAGCAAACGGAAATTGGATGGGTGCCGGAGAGTTGGGAGGTAACAACCATTAGAGCGATGTATGGCTTTACATCAAAACAAAGAGGTTTAAATATAGAACTCCCTATTCCTTTTATTCCAATGGAAATGGTATCAATAAATCATAGATATATTACCACTTACGAACTAAGAAATTCCATTTCAAGCGGCACTTATGTTGAAAATGGTGATTTACTGCTGGCTAAAATCACTCCATCATTTGAAAACGGTAAACAGGGATTCGTAAAAATTGACAAACCGTATTCTTACGCTACAACTGAGGTGATACCAATTAAGGCAAAAGACAAAGTCAGTTCGCTTGATTATTTGTATTACTTTTTATTGAAACCGGATGTCAGAAATCAACTAACTGACAAAATGGAAGGCTCTACCGGTAGACAACGTTTAAGTAAAACCATCCTTGAAGAAACTTTGATTCCAAAACCATCTCTAAAAGATCAGAATGAAATAGCAAACACTTTCATATCACTGGATAATAAAATATCAATCTGTGTGAAGAAAAAACAAACCCTGTCCGCCCTTTTCAAAACCCTGTTGCATGAATTGATGACGGGGCAGAGGCGGTTGCATGAGATTGATTTTGAAGCATTAACTAAAGCATATAAAATTGAAGAACAGCCTTTGAGCATAGCGGCAGAAAATTAATTGTAATGAAAGTTCATTTAGTAAGAACCAAGAACTACAGTGCAAAAGACCTTCAAAAAGTCCAAAACCTATTGTATCCCCACCCGGGGTACTTAAGCTTTTCTGTTTTGAATAAAACTTTTTTATATGAACAAGACAATTTTGAATGGCAGGACTTTTTTGGTGAATTAAGCATATATCGAAAAGAAAATCAAATACCGGATAATGAATTTCTTGTAGTTCTCACTAAACTAAAAAATGCATGGAATTGGTTCAGTGCACCAAATCCTGCAGGCACCAATGAAATATTCATAGATGGATCAGATTGGGATAATTACATATATGCAGATCCTGCATATCCCTTGGCGTATGAAGTGGTGGTGAATATTTTGCAGCGATTCCTTTTTAAAACATTAGAGGATTTAAATAGTCCATTAATTCATCAAAATGCAATTGGATGCATCAACGACATGTGCCAGTGGAAGCCGGATATTACATACAAACTTAGAACAGCTGATATTTGTTCGGATTGTCTGACGGCTTTGGAAGAATGTGTACCTGACAAAACTCTCATAACGCAATGCATAGAGATAATTGAGTCACTTCGGTGTGGTATGTTATTTTCTAAACTATGGCGAGAGGTTCCTGAATTTGAAACGCATTTACCATTCCCAGTTGCATTGACCAAAAGGAAATTGGGCATGACGCAGTTGGCTTACACAAAGCTTCAACTGCTTATTGAACATTTTGATAGTCTTGCAAGAACTACTGCAGTCATTTTTAGTCACTTATTGCTGAGTGAGGGTGAAATAGCAGAAATATTTGAAACATCCGGTTTGAATCATCATCCATCATTAGGTCATTGGGTTGTGGCATTAAAGAAAATTTCTGAAAAGGGGCAAATCAGGCATCAGAATTTTGATCTACCACAAAATATAAATAATGTTTTAAGCCAATTACACAAGGTGTATGAGGCAAACAACATTGTAAACATGAGAAACGACATTAGTCATGGCTATACGGAACTAAACGACAATATTCATATTACAACATTCAACGAAAAAATTTCTGTAGTCGGTGAATTAGAACAGCTGTTATATCCTCTCTTTAGAAGGTTTAACTTTTTTCAGATAGTGTCAACTGATATAAAACCGGCAAATGTCTTTGGTTTTCGTGTACTCGATTTTTCAGGTAGCAACTCCTCTTTTTTAGAAAAAGAGATTGAAGCGACCTTTACTGATCATGATAGTTTACCGCAATCCAAAAAAATGTATCTCGTTTCAAAAGATTTAAAGCAATGGATATCCCTGCATCCTCATTGGATTTTTAATGTTTGCCCCGCTTGCAAGCATCCAAGATTGCTTGTAACCGATGGTGTTCAATACTTAGATCCGTTTATCGGGCATAGGGTAAATTGTTAAAATCAAGGAAGAATGATGAAGCATATCTCCATACGATTACCATGGCATGACAGAGGTTGGGACGGGTGCGTTTGCGACAATCCCGCAAAGAATTCCTATTGCAAGGGTTTCCACTCGGTAAACGCTGAAAAAATACGTAGGGAGAAAGAAGAAAAAAAAGAAGAAAAAATTGCAGGTAAGGCATTTGATGCTAATTGGAAATATTATCCGCCTTGCACCGAAAACATCAATGTTTTTGGTAAAGCTAAAATAAAGCACACCCATGTTCCCAAATCATTTATCAAAAACACATCCCCCAAAACGGTTGACATTTTGCCTAACAGCAGCGGCACCTGGCCATTTGAAGACATGTGGGATGAAAGCGGTGAACGTAGAGAAGCCGAAGAACGAAAGGAATATGTAGAGGAGTTTTTTGATGAACTGAAAGAAGCTGGAAGTGCCGGACTTGTTTTCTATTACTGCAATTACGACAACCCCGTTTCGGGTGATGACAAAAAATATTTGCTGGCGGGGATTGCAAGAGTAAAAAAAGTGCATCCATTTACCATGTGGGATGATATTCCCAAAGACCAAAAGGAAAAGTATGGCGGCTACATTTGGAGCCGTCAGGTTGAAAACGACCCTGAAGAACGGATGCGGCTGCCCTATCAGGAATACCTGAAAATGGGGAAAGATGCGCGCAGCATTGCCGTATTTGCCGAAGGTGATTTGTCACGCAGCTTCAAATATGTAGCTCACCATGTAAGCGATGATGATGCCATCAGTTTAATTGATAAAACCATTGCATCGGTTAAGACTGTTATCAAGCAGAATTATTTTTCCAAGCCCGAAATGGAGCAATGGGAAAAGCATTTGGAGTGGTTAAAGTCCATTCGCAAAGAATGTTGGATAAGTCGTGGTTTATATCCGGGCTTAGGCTCGGTGCTTCGCTTTTTGGCCATGGAAAAGCCCGAAGAATTCATTCGTGTCCGATTAAAAAATCATCCCATCAACAGCATCAAAGATTATTTCTTCGACCGTTTTGAAGGATATGAAAAAATAAGTTCAGATGAAAAGCCATTGCTCGACCCCTGCAAGAAACGCTTTGAAGCCATGCTAAATACGGGCAATGGCAATGAAGAACTCAAAGCCAAATTGTGCCGTGACTGTTTGCCATTCTTTGATTTGGATGAAGAACAAGTCAAAAATATTTTGGGTGATAAGAGGGGCATGTATTCCATTCATTCATCACTGGAAAGCATTTACGAAAATCCCTACATCATTGCCGAAGAATACACCGGAAGCGATGTAACCGACTTTGTGAATTTTGAAAAGATAGACCATGGCATGGTGCCTTCGGAAGATTTGGGTAAAGCAGAACGCATTGGCTGGGACGACCCCAGAAGATTGCGTTGCCTTATGCACTCCATGTTAAAGGAAGCTGCTGCGGAAGGGCATACTTTTTTAGAATGGACACCTTTGGCAGAAAAAGTGAATCAATGGCACGAGCAAAACGATAAGGGAGGTGGGCTATTTAACTTCGATCTGACTACATGGAACCAGCACAAAGATGTGTTTGCTCCCAAAGTAGTGGAAGACCGTGCCGATGGTATTCACTCAATATACATCAAACGCCTTCATGATGCGGAAAGAAAAATCCGAACAGAGTTTTTAACCTTGATAAAAGATGAAGGCATCAAATCAGCAGGAACGGATTGGGCAAAAATCATCAAAGCCAATAAAACCCAACCCAACCCTGAACAGATTTCAGCATTGGAAAAAATATACACCAGCCGCCTAAGTGTTTTAACAGGGACAGCGGGAACAGGAAAAACAACAGTAATCCGTTCCTTGGTTCAGGGCATAAAAGAAACCGAGCCCAGACATGATTTTCTTCTATTGGCACCAACCGGAAAAGCAGCTTTGATTTTACGAGACCGCATCAACGACCCGAATGTTACGGTGATGACCATTCACGGCTTTTTAATGCGTAAGGGCTGGATAAACAAAAACAACTTTACACTAAAAGTAAGTGGTGGCGAAAAACATCAGGCATCAACGGTTATCATTGATGAATGCTCCATGATTGAAGTAATGTTATTCAGCACCATGCTTCGGGCTTTGGACATGAACAACATTGAGCGAATGATTTTGGTTGGAGATTACAACCAATTGCCACCTATTGGTCCAGGAAAAATCTTTTTTGACCTGATAAAGTATCTGCAAAAAGACAATACCCGACAAGCGAAACATCTTGCAGAATTGCATTATAACTGGCGACAGGCACAAGGCAGCAAAGCATCTATATTGGCAAGCCATTATGCCAAGGTTGCCGAAATACCTGATGAAGATATTTTCACTGAAATTGCAGAAGGCGTTTACGACATCAACAATCCAAAAAATCAATCTGATTTAATCATAGACTATTGGGAAGATGAAGAACAACTGCAAAAGAAAATCCCCGAAATATTGGAGTATGCAGTTAAAAGATTGGAGAAGCAAACAAGCAATAAAGAAATTGGCGAACGATACAACGAAGTGCATGGGATTCCATTTTCAAAAAACAGGAAGATAGAAGCCATTAATATAATAGCACCATACAGGCATACACCAACCGGAGTTGATAATCTGAATTTGGTGATTCAAAAGGCACTTCGAGGCGAAGAAGCAGTGAATAAATGGGCGAAATATGGTTTTGTGTTTAATGATAAGGTTTTACAAGTCAGAAATTACACCTACAAGGCTTTAGACCATAATGACGGTGAGTTTAAGAAAACGGATGAAAACTACATTCCTAACGGAACTCTTGGATATTACCTACCAAACAAGGCTAAAAAGCTTTTAGTGAAGTTTCCGAAGGATTATGACAGATATTCTTACTACCCAACTAAGAAACAAACTAATGAAATGTTGGAGTTGGGTTATGCCACATCCGTTCATAAAGCCCAAGGTAGCCAGTTTGATATCACCATTATGATTGTTCCGAATGAGGATAGCGATTTTCTGAACAGGGAAATGCTTTACACGGCTTTAACCCGTTCCACAAGCATTCAAATAATCATGGTGCAGAAAGACATCAGCATTTTGAAAAGTAGACTGTGGTTGGGTAAATCAGAAATTGTAAAACGCAACTCAAGTTTGTTTAGCACATCAAAAGGAATTCCATCGAAAGATTTTGAAAAATACAAGCCGGAAAATCTGATTTATGGAGTGTTGCCTGATTTGTTTGTTCGTTCAGAGGGTGAACGAATTATTTCAGATGCATTGGCAAAAGCAGAAATTGGTTTTTTCTATGAAAAGCCATTGATTTCAAAAGACGGCAAATCATTCAAACTTCCCGATTTCACGTTCAAGCATAATCGTAAAGAATACTATTGGGAACACAACGGTATGATGAGCAATTTTGATTATGCCGAAAGAGCAGCGAAAAAGAAAAGATGGTATGAAGAAAACGGCTTTCAGGACAGGTTGATTGAAACACCTATTGAGGGCATGGATTTACCCCAATCCATCAAGTATATCATGGAAAATGAATTGAACATAAATGAGTAAACCAACCGAACATAAAAGCGTTCAGGCTCGCATTCTAAAATATGCGAATGACATTGGCTGGACTGTTGTTTCGCAAAGCGAAGCAGAAAGGCGTAGAGGTTTTGATACTTCTGCATCTTCGCCAAGAGAGAAAGCCAAAAATGCCAGCCGCTTTTTAACGGAAATACTATTTGAAAAAGTAAAGCAATTCAATCCCAAGTTCAAAGACAGCAAAGAAGATATATTGCGTTTGTTAAACCTGCCTTTACCCACCATTCAGGGCAACCGTGATTTCCTGCAATACTTGCAAGGCGAAAAAACATTTTTCAGCAAAGAAGAAAACCGAGAGTTTAATCTGATGCTGATTGATTATGCAAACCCTGCCAACAACATTTTTGAAATAACGGAAGAATACTATCTGTTCAACGGTCAATATGCCAATCGCGAAGATGTGGTATTCTTAATCAATGGCATTCCGGTAGTTGTGATTGAATGCAAGAACGCTACTAAAGATGAAGCCATTGCTATAGGTGTTGACCAGTTGAGAAGGTACCACCGAGAAACGCCTGAATTGATGGTTCCACAACAGTTGTTTACTGCCACCGAAAGCATTGGCTTTTCGTATGGCGTTACATGGAACACCATTCGAAGAAATATATTCAATTGGAAAAATGAAGAAATCGGGAACCTGGAAGCCAAGGTTAAATCGTTTTGCGACCGTCAGCATATTCTTGACCTGCTAAAAAAATTCATCCTGTTTGCAGAGCAAAATGAAGAACTGAACAAGTTCATTTTACGCCAGCATCAAAAAACTGCGGTTGACAAAGTAGTAGAAAGGGCATTAGACCCAACGAAAACGAGAGGGTTGGTTTGGCACACACAAGGCAGCGGAAAAACTTACACCATGATTAAAACAGCCGAGTTGCTGTTTAAAGCCCCGAAAGCCGAAAAACCTACCATTTTGTTGATGATTGACCGCAATGAGTTGGAAGACCAAATGCTGAAAAATCTCAACTCGATTGGCGTAAACAATGTAGAGCAAGCTGAAAGCATCCACGATTTACAACGCCTTTTGAAAAACGATTATCGGGGCATTGTCGTGAGCATGGTTCACAAATTCAGAGACATGCCTGCCGATGTGAGTTTGCGTAAAAATATTTATGTGCTGATTGATGAAGCACACCGAACTACAGGCGGAGACCTTGGTAATTTTTTGATGGCAGCAGTTCCCAATGCAACATTTATTGGCTTCACAGGAACACCCATTGACAAAACCGTTTACGGTCGTGGAACTTTCAAAACCTTTGGAGTAGATGACGACCAGGGCTATTTGCACAAGTATTCGATTGCCGACAGTATTGAAGATGGAACCACACTTCCGCTTTTCTACGGCATGGCTCCAAATGAATTATTGGTGCCGCAGGAGATACTTGAAAAAGAGTTTTTGAATTTAGCAGAAGCCTACGGAGTAAACGACATCGAAGAACTCAATAAAATTTTGGAACGTGCTGTTAACACCAAAAACTTTTTAAAAGGAAAGGAACGCGTAGATAAAGTTGCCGAGTATGTTGCCAAGCACTTCAAGGAAAATGTGGAGCCATTAGGTTACAAGGCTTTTTTGGTAGGCGTTGACCGTCCTGCATGTGCATTGTATAAAAAGGCACTAGACAAGTACCTGCCAACTGAATATTCCGAAGTCGTTTATACTGGCAATAATAACGATACAGAAGATTTAAAGGCATATCACAACGATGCCAAGAGGGAAAAAGAAATCAGAAAAAAGTTCACCAAACTCGATGAGCAACCGAAAATCCTAATCGTTACCGAGAAACTTTTGACAGGCTATGATGCTCCGATTCTGTATGCCATGTATTTGGACAAGCCCATGCGAGACCACACTCTATTACAAGCCATTGCAAGGGTAAACCGTCCTTATGAAAATGAAGAATTAGAAATGGTAAAGCCACACGGTTTTGTGTTGGACTTTGTGGGCATATTTGAAAACCTTGAAAAGGCATTGGCATTTGATAGCGATGAAATCAATGCCATAATAAAGGACATCAACTTACTGAAACAGCTTTTCCAAAGCAAAATGGGAAAAGATGTTCCGACTTATTTGGAGTTAATCAAACATGGTTTCAACGACAAGGACACAGATAATCTAATTTCTTACTTTAGAGATAAATCCAAACGCAAAGAATTTTTCAAGCTCTTTAAAGAGGTAGAAATGCTGTATGAAATTATTTCGCCCGACAAATTCCTCAGGCCATATATTGACGCGTATGCTACGCTTTCAGCCATTTATCAGGTAGTCCGCAATGCTTATTCAAAGAGGGTTCAAGTAGACAGAGAATTTCAACGTAAGACAAATGAATTGGTGCAGAGCAAGATTGCAGGGACAACACCAGGCTTCAATAATGAGTTTTTTGAAATCAACGAAAAGACAATCCAAAAAATCAAAGACACCCAAAACAATGACAATACAAGGGTAATTAACTTAATTAAGAGCATCGAAAAAATTGCGGATGAAAGTTCTGACGACCCCTTTTTGATTGGCATTAAAGAACGAGCGCAAGCGGTTGAGGAAAATTATGAAAGCAGACAACTAAGCACACAAGAAGCCTTAGAGGAAATCAGAAAACTCTACGAAGAAGATGTAAAACGCAGAAAGGAACAAGCTGAAAAAGGATTTGACGGACTTACATTTTTCATATACAGAACACTACTTGACAAGGGAATCAATAATTCCGAAAAAGTAACCCAACAGATTAAAGAAGAATTTGTAAATCATCCGAATTGGAAAACAAGTGAAAAGGAATTGAGAGAATTAAGACAATCAATTTATTTCGCATTGCTATCAGAAGACGAGGACATTGACAAAGCCGCTAACCTTGTGGATGAATTGTTTAACCATTTATTCATCGCATTCAAATTGTAGTTATGGCTAAGTGGAAAGACAAAGAAGAATTCAAGGCTTGTGTTCATGAATATGCAGAAAAAATGAAAATCAAGGTCAAGTCCTTGGCATTAAGACCCATGACCAACAAATGGGCTTCCTGCTCTACAGACGGAAACCTAAACTTCAACAAGGAATTACTCGACATAGACAAAGAATTGGGAGAATATGTAATTGTCCATGAACTGTTACATTTTAATGTTCCTAATCATGGAAAGCTATGGAAAAGTTTAATGATAGCTTATTTAGGTGAATATGAAATTTTTGAAAAGCGTTTAGAGGAAATAGTAATTGAAGAAAAGAATCGTATATCCCAACAATCTACTAATGATAAGTCCTTCTAAAAGTCATACTTGCGTCAGAAATAACATTTTCGGCGATCTTAAAAGCCAATCGTTTGAGTAAGTACTACATCAAAATTACTGTCCAGGGAATGATTATTTAACCATTACAGCGACGAAGAACTAGTTTGGAAGGAAATATGCACAAAAGAAAAAAGCCCCCACTCCATCTGCTGAAAGTAGTATAACTTGAGCAATAACCCCACCCATGTTTATTAAATCAACCAACCGCATCCTAGGACATTTTTTCAGGCGTGTAATAGTGTCAAAAAAACTGACATAATTGC
>WBZM01004376.1_pt1 | contig 10283 bp, 9 predicted proteins | sample 5204271 | NCBI WGS metagenome assembly WBZM01 (sample SAMN12344346, study PRJNA552823) | activated sludge metagenome | biome: Activated sludge suspended growth; feature: Nitrification reactor; material: Wastewater; isolation source: activated sludge from nitrification reactor of wastewater treatment... | reverse complement strand
CCGACGTGAAGTTCGAACATGCCACCGGCTACAAGCTTGCGCCCAACCTTTCGACCTACGACGCGCGCTTCTACGAAGGCCGCGCCGTCATCGGCACCATCGCCGGCCGCATGACCAAGTCGAACAAGATCGGCTACATCGCCTCGTTCCCGATCCCCGAGGTCATCCAGGGCATCAACTCGGCCTTCATCCACGCGCGCAAGGTCAACCCGAACGCCGAGATGAAGGTTGTCTGGGTCTATTCCTGGTTCGACCCGGCGAAAGAGGCTGACGCCGCCGCCGCGCTGATCGCCGAGGGCGTCGACGTCCTGATGCAGCACACCGACTCGACCGCGCCGCAGGCCAAGGCGCAGGAGGCGGGCATCTATTCCTTCGGCCAGGCCAGCGACATGGCCGCCTTCGCGCCCAAGCCGCGCATCGCCTCGATCATCGACAACTGGGGGCCCTATTACATCAACCGCGTCCAGGCCGTTCTGGACGGCACCTGGGAATCGAAGGCCAGCTGGACCGGCATCAAGGAAGGCACCGTGAAGATCGGCGATATCACCGCCGAAGTGCCCGCCGAAGTGAAGGCCGAGGCCGAAAAGCTGATGGCCGACATCGCCTCTGGCGCCTATCACCCGTTCACCGGCCCGCTGAAGAAGCAGGACGGCTCGGACTGGCTGGCCGAGGGCCAGGTGGCGACGGATGCAGAACTGGCCGGGCTGAACTTCTACGTCGAGGGGATCACGGCGGAATATCCCAAGTGATCTGACTGCCAGAGAATGACGGGGGGCCCGGGCTGCAACGCCCGGGCTTCTTTCTTTGCGGCTATGCCGCCGCACAGGCCCCGAAGGCACCGGCCAACGCCGCGCACCTGCGCGCGATGGCCTGCGGCCCGGCCGCTGCCGCCTTCCGAAACCATCCATCCGGGAAAGCCCGAAGAGCCGGGCCTCAGCCCGCCGTGGCGTCAAGCCCCAGGTCGAGCACCGGCGCCGAATGGGTCAGCGCCCCCACCGAGATGTAGTCGACCCCCGTCGCCGCCACTTCCGCGATGCGCGGCAGCGCCATGTTGCCCGAGGCTTCCAGCACCACGCGTCCCCCGGCTATCGCCACGGCGCGGGCAAGGTCCGGGGTGCTCATGTTGTCCAGCAGCACGACATCCGCGCCGCCGATCTCCAGCACTTCCTCAAGCTGCGACAGCCGGTCCACCTCGATCTCCAGCCGCATCATGTGCGACCGGGCTGCCTTTGCTGCCTCCAGCACCGGGCGGATGCCGCCCGCGGCGGCGATGTGGTTGTCCTTGATCAGGATCGCGTCCGACAGGCCGTAGCGGTGGTTCGACCCGCCGCCGTGGCGCACGGCTTCCTTTTCCACCGCGCGCAGGCCGGGCGTCGTCTTGCGCGTGCAGGTGATCCGCGCCTTGGTGCCGCGCGTTTCCGCGACGAAGGCGGCGGTCAGCGTGGCGATGCCCGCCAGCCGGCCCGCGAAGTTCAGCGCGACCCGTTCGGCCATCAGGACCGAGGCCGCGCTGCCGGCAACACGCATGAGCCGATCACCCGCGCCGAAGCTGGCGCCATCGGGAACCAGCGTCTCGACGCGCAGCGACGCGTCCACCAGCCGGAACGCCATCGCCGCGATCCGCATGCCCGAGGCGACGCCCGGCCTGCGGGCGATCAGGCTTGCATCATAGCTCAGCCCGGCGGGCAGGACGGCGTTGCAGGTCGCATCGCCCGTCGGCCCCAGATCTTCGGCCAGCGCGGCGCGGACAAGGGGTTCGAGCAGCAGGTCGGGCAGCATCAGGCGATCTCCTCGGCGCGCAGAAGGGTTTCCGCCTCGGCCAGCGTCATGCGTGACCGGCGGGCCTGCGCAGGATCGGGTTCGGGAAAATCGCTTCGGTAATGCCCGCCACGGCTTTCGGTGCGCTTCAGCGCGGCGGCGGCGATCAGCGTGGCGGTGGCCAGCATGTTGGCCAGAACCTCCGAAGCGGGGGCTTCGTCCGCGATCCGGGCGATGGTGTCCAGCGCGCGGCGCAGGCCAGGCCCGTCGCGGACGACGCCGACATGATCGGTCATCGTGCGGCGCAGCCGGGCGACGGCTTCGGCGTCAGGCGTGTCGCTGCCCTGCGGGAAGGCCAGCACGACGGAAGGTTCCGGCCCCCAGGAACCAAGCGCCGCGGCGATGTCGTCGGCGGCCAGCCGGGCGAAGACCAGCGCCTCGAGAAGCCCGTTCGAGGCCAGCCGGTTCGCCCCGTGCAGCCCCGTCGAGGCCGCCTCGCCGCAGGCCCACAGCCCCGGAAGCGAGGATCGGCCGTGCTGGTCGGTCTCGACGCCCCCCATATGGTAATGGGCAGCCGCGGCCACCGGGATCGGCTCGCGCACCGGGTCGATCCCGGCACGGGCACAGGCCCCGGCTACCGCCGGGAAGCGCGTCAGGATCGCGGCGCCAAGGACGGCCCGGGTGTCGAGCATCGGGCGGCGACCCGCCTGCGTTTCGGCAAAGATCGCGCGGGCGACCACGTCACGCGGCGCAAGTTCGGCGTCTGGGTGCACGGACAGCATGAAGCGTTCGCCCCGGGCGTTGATCAGCGTCGCGCCCTCGCCGCGCAGCGCCTCGGTCGCCAGGGGGGCCGGGTCTTCCCCGCTGGCGATGGCGGTGGGGTGGAACTGCACGAATTCGGCGTCGGCGATCACCGCGCCGGCCCGTGCCGCCATGCCGACCGCCTGTCCACGGACGCGCGGCGGATTGGTCGTCACGGCGTAAAGCCCGCCCGACCCGCCCCCGGCCAGCAGCACCGCCGGCCCCCGCAGCAGTATCCGCCCCGAGGGCATGTCGGCGCGTTCGAGCCAGACCCCCGTCACGCGCCCGCCCTCGACCGCAAGGCCCGAGGCGAGGACACCCTCGGCAACCTGGATCGACGCCTCGGCGCGCACGTCCGCGACCAGCGTCTCCATGATCTCGCGGCCCGCCTGGTCGCCCTGCACCCGCACGACGCGCGGGAAGGAATGCGCCGCCTCGCGCGACAGGACATAGCGCCCCTCGGCGTCGCGGTCGAAGGGGGTGCCGCGCTCGGTCAGGTCAAGGATGTGTTCGCGCGCCAGACGGGTGACAAGGTCGGCAACGTCAGGGTCCACCGTGCCGGCGCCGGCGCGGATCGTGTCGCGGGCATGGGCCTCGGGCGTGTCGCCCGCCGCCATCGCGGCGGCAACCCCCCCTTGCGCCCAGGCAGACGATGCGCCCGACCCCAGCGCGTCGGGCGAGATCACCAGAACCGGCCGCGGGGCCAGCCGCAGCGCCACCGACAGCGCGCCAAGGCCCGCGCCGACGATGATGACCCGTCCGGTAGACAGCGTCACGCGGCGGCCTTCCGCGACAGTTCGATCATGCGTTCCACCGCGATCCGCGCGCGGGCGGCAATGGCGGGATCGACCTCGACCGGCGTCGTCATCGTGTGCAGCGACCACAGCACCTTCTCGAGCGTGATCATCTTCATGTAGGGGCACATGTTGCAGGGGCCGACGAAGTCGACCTCGGGCAGCGCATCGGCGATGTTCGAGGCCATCGAGCATTCGGTGACCAGCATCGCCTTGGCCGGGCGTTCGCGTTCGACGAAGGCGATGATGCCGGCGGTCGAGCCCGAGAAATCGGCCTCGGCCACCACGTCGGGCGGGCATTCGGGGTGGGCGATGATCTGCACGTCGGGCTGGAAGGCGCGGAATTCCCGCAGGTCCTGCGCGGTGAAGCGTTCGTGGACGATGCACGACCCTTCCCACCACACGATGCGCTTGCCCGGCACCTGCCGCGCCACGTTCTGCGCCAGATACTGGTCAGGCGTCATGATGACGGTGTCGCCGTCAAGCGCGGCGACGATCTGCGCCGCGTTCGACGACGTGCAGCAGACATCGGATGCGGCTTTGACCTCGGCGGTGGTGTTGACATAGCTGACGACCGGGGCGCCGGGGTATTTCGCCCGCATCGCGGCGATCCCCTCGGGCGTGATCGATTCCGCCAGCGAACAGCCCGCGCCCATGTCGGGCATCAGCACCGTCTTGGCCGGGTTCAGGATCTTCGAGGTCTCGGCCATGAAGTGGACGCCGCACTGGACGATCACTTCGGCATCGACCTTCGTCGCGGCGATGGCAAGCTGCAGGCTGTCGCCCACCACGTCGGCGATGCCGTGGTAGATGTCGGGCGTCATGTAGTTGTGCGCCAGGATCGCGGCGTTCCGCTCGGCCTTGAGCCGGTTGATCGCCAGCACATAGGGCGCATGGCGCGCCCAGTCCGCCAGCGGCACCACGCGGTCCATCCGGGCATGGATGTCGCGCGTCGCTTCCGCCGCCGCAAGCGAGGGGGCAAGATCGTAGGACGCGGCAAGGTCCGCGCGCATGCGCGCCAAGGCCGCCGGGGTGAAAGAAGGGGCTGTCGCATTCATGCGCAGCGACATGGGCCTTCGGCGGCCCGAGTGCAAGCGGGAATGCGGCGGCCGGGCGGCGGGGTACGAATTTCGGCCGGCCCCCGCGCCGTCGCGCGCCCCTGACCGGCCCGGCCGGGGGGCACGATGCCGGGATGGCGGCGGGCGGCGAAAAAATCCTGCCGAACCCTCTGGACAGGCCCCGCGCCCTCGTCTATCTCCGCCCCACCAACGGTGCCCAGATAGCTCAGTTGGTAGAGCAGCGGATTGAAAATCCGCGTGTCGCTGGTTCGATTCCGGCTCTGGGCACCACTTTCACAACAAGACCGGTACTTGCGATCGGACGGCGCCGCCGGCTGGCCGGAGGCCTTCGGTCGCGCACCCCGGCCGGGCATGGGCCGGGGTTTCGGGCCGTGTCCACGCGTGGACAAACGGGCAACATATTGTAATCGCGTGTTTTTGCAAATTTTGTTAAGGTTTGGGCAACCCCTTTTTGCGCAGGGATCGCAGGGGGACGGGCGTGAGCCGGGGCGAACCACGACTTAAGGGCGGCTAAGCTAGGGACGATCCCTGCCAAACATCCTCATAAATTCTTCTCTTGTCAGACACGAGGGTGTGCTGCAGAGGCATCAAATATGTTGGCTTACGTCCGCCGTCCTTCACGGAACTCCCCACAATCCAGCACTGTTTATCGTCAATAAAAATTACTCTATCATGAATTGATTTTGATCTCCTGATCTCCACTGCACCGGCAAACTCTGCTTCGAATCTGCGGGCCACCTCCTTCACTCCCTCTGCGCCCTTGTCCATCAGTATTCGGATCGGTGGTAGGTGCGCGGCAGAAAATAACATAGAGAACGTGGCAGCATCAAAATAGGGATCGATAACGAAAATTGCTACTTCGGCAGAAACTACAATTCCTAAGACGTCCCGAGCGAACTGAAATTCCTGACCAGCATCATAGATTTTGCCGATTTCTTCGTTCTGATGGAGCTCGAGACCGAGCTTAAGTTCTTCAATTGCCTGTCTCACCTGAATCTGAATACTGTTGATCGCCGGCACCCAGTACTGCGTAAGCGTTGATTGCGCGGCTCGGAAATTTAAAGATCTGTCAACACTCATTCTATCAAGAATCGCTCCAACACGAGCCAACCACAGTTGAACGTCGCTATCTGGATCACCGTCGTACGATAAGCCGAAATTAGGTCGTCGCTCCAGTTCATGCACCAACTTCATAAGCATCATTTGATTCTGAAGAGGTCCATCAAACGAAGAGGAAGCAGTCACCCCCAAACCCCCTCGAACTCCCGCCACTCGCCCCTGCTCATGCCGGAGCTTTCCTGCGTCACCACCTCGCCGGCCAGCCGGCGCTTCAGCACCTCGACCGCGCGGCCCGACAGCGTGGCGCCGCCCAGCCGGTAGTCCTCGAAGGCGCCATAGGCGAGCGGCACCCAGTCCCTGACGATCTCGCACATCAGCTGGGCATAGGCGCGGATTTCGTACTGGGCGTGGGTGTCGGCGCGCAGGCGCAGGAAGTGGAACAGGTTGTGCAGGTCGACCTTCCAGTACCACTGGGTATAGACGTTGGCGGGCAGGTTCATGCGGGCCAGTTCGCGCGCAAGGCCCTTCTTCCCCGTGGCCTCGTCGGGCGTCAGCATGTCCTCGTAATGGTCGTAGGCGCGGGTGGCGTCATCGCGCAGCAGGTCGAGCACGCGCTGCGCCTCGGCGCCCTGAAGCAGTTCGCCCCGGCCCTGGTTGTTGACCGTCGACTGCGCGGCAAGGTGTTCGGGCGCGGGGATGTAGAATTCGCGGTCGAGGATCGAGTAGCGCGCCGAGTATTCGTTGACGTTGGCCGTGCGGTGGCGGATCCACTGGCGGGCGACGAAGACCGGCAGCTTGACGTGGAACTTGACCTCGCACATCTCGAACGGGGTCGAGTGCCAGTGGCGCATGAGGTAGCGGATCAGCCCCTCGTCGTTCGTCACCGCCTTGGTGCCGCGGCCGTAGCTGACGCGGGCGGCCTGGCAGATGGCGGTGTCGTCGCCCATGTAGTCGATGACGCGCACCAGCCCGTGGTCGAGGACCGGATGGGCGTGATAAAGCCGCGCCTCCATCCCCGGCGAGACGGCGCGCAGGGTGGTGCGCGCATGGGCGCGGGCTTCGGCGATCTCGGCTTCCTGTTCGGGGGTCAGGGTCATGGCGGCCTCCTGTCATGCGAATCGTCCTGCACCTTATCTTGGTATGTGCCCCGGTGTCACCGCGACAGGTTGTGGGGCGCTTGCGATTTGGCGGCCGGGGCCGGGTGCTGCTAGGATGGGCGCGAACAGGAGGGTTTCATGCACATCAGGTATCTGCACACGATGGTCCGGGTGCTCGACCTCGAGGCGTCGCTGGCGTTCTGGCGGCTTCTGGGGCTTGAGGAGATCCGGCGGTACGAAAGCCCCGCGGGGCGGTTCACGCTGGTCTATCTGGCCGCGCCGGGCCAGCCCGAGACCCCGCTCGAGCTGACATGGAACTGGGACGGCGACGCGGGCCTGCCGTCCGACAGCCGGCATTTCGGCCACCTCGCCTACGAGGTCGGGGACATCTACGCCATGTGCGCCCATCTGCAGGCCAATGGCGTGACGATCAACCGCCCGCCGCGCGACGGGCACATGGCCTTCGTGCGCTCGCCCGACAACATCTCGGTCGAGCTTCTGCAGGCCGGAAAGGCCCTGCCCCCGGCCGAGCCCTGGGCGAGCATGGGCAACACCGGGCACTGGTGATGAAGGCGGCGCTGGCGGCCCTGCTGATCGCGGCGGGCACGCCGGCGGGCGCCGAATGCCGTCTGGCGCTGGCGCTGGGCTTCGACGTGTCGCGCTCGGTCAGCGACCGGGACTACGCGATCCAGCGCGACGGGCTGCTGGCGGCGCTGGATGCGGCCCCGATCCGGGCGGCGCTGCTGAACCAGCGCGACCATGTGGCGGTGGCGGTCTACGAATGGAGCAACCGGCGCGACCAGACGCTGGTGGTGCCCTGGACCGAGGTGCGGGGCGAGGCCGACCTGGCGCGGCTGCGCGCGGCGGTGGCCGGGCACGACCGGGTGAACCTGCAACTGCCGACGGCGGTCGGGGCGGCGCTGATCTACGCGCACGACCTGTTCGGCGAGGCACCGGCCTGCGCGGCCCGCACGCTCGACATTTCGGGCGACGGGCGCAACAACGACTGGCTCGACCCGCTGCGCATCTATGCGCGCGAGGACTTCGGCGACATCCTGGTGAACGGGCTGGCGGTGGGCGGACACGAGGCCGACATCGTCGCCTATTACCGCACCCATGTGATCCGCGGCCCCGGCGCCTTTGTCGAGGTGGCCCGCGACCAGGCGGATTTCCCGCGCGCCGTCCTGCGCAAGCTGGAACGCGAACTGACCCAGCAGCTTCTGGGCGATGCGGCCCCCCTGCCCCCGCGCGGCTAGTAGATGTAGCGGATCTGGTCGGCCCAGAACCTTTCGAGCCGCCGCAGGCTGCCGTTGGCCAGCCCCATCTCGGCCATCGCCAGCGCGCCCCGCGCCTCGATCGCCACGGCGTGGCGGCCGAAAAGCCCGGCCACCCGCCCCCGCATCTCGGCCCCGCGCGGGGTCAGCCGCACCCGCACCGAGCGTCGGTCGATGTCCGAGCGTTCGTGGTGCATGAACCCCGCCTCGACCAGCTTCTTGAGGTTGTAGCTGACGTTCGAGCCCAGATAGTAGCCGCGCGTGCGAAGTTCGCCCGCCGTCACCTCGTTCGCCCCGATGTTGAACAGCAGCAGCGCCTGCACGGCGTTGATGTCGGGCACGCCGAGGCGTTCGAATTCGTCCTTGATGACATCAAGCAGCAGCCGGTGCAGCCGCTCCACCAGACCCAGCGTTTCAAGGTAGTCGTCCAGGAACCCGGACGCCCGGCCGGGCAGCACGGCGGGCACGGCGGCATGAAACGTCATCGCATCCTCTCGGCACAGTCAGCGGCGGCAAGGATGGCGGCGAAAGGCGAAGGTTCGGTTAAGCCGCTCCGCCCCCGCCGCCCGCCGCCGGACGCGACCGCGCGAAGGAGGCGATTTCGGCGATGAGCCCGGCAAAGCGGCCGGGCACGGGCGCCGCACCGGTGATCCAGGGGTAGATGTCCTGGTCGTTCTCGGCCAGCAGGGCATCGTAAAGCTCCAGCGTCGCCGCCCCCATCCCCGCCAGCCGCGCATCGGCGAAGGGCCCGAGGATAAGGTCCATTTCCTTCGTGCCCCGCCGCCAGCTGCGCATCGTCATGCGCTTCAGCCGCGCCCCGGGATCTTCGGACATTGTTGTCATCGGCTTCAGGCTTTCCTGCTTGAACGCGGCCGGGGCCGACCCTATGACACGCCCGCTGCAAGATCAAACCGGAGTTCCCTGACATGGCCTTCCTGTCCGACACGCTGGCGCGCGTCAAACCCTCACCCACCATCGCGGTAACGAACAAGGCGCGCGAACTGGCAGCGGCGGGCAAGGACATCATCGGCCTTGGCGCGGGCGAGCCCGACTTCGACACGCCCGGGAACATCAAGGCCGCCGCGAAACGCGCGCTGGACGAAGGCAAGACGAAATACACCGCCGTCGACGGCATCCCCGAGCTCAAGCAGGCGATCTGCGCCAAGTTCAGGCGCGAGAACGGGCTGGACTACACGCCCCAGCAGGTCACGGTCGGGACCGGCGGCAAGCAGGTGCTCTACAACGCCCTGATGGCGACGCTGAACCCCGGCGACGAGGTCATCATCCCCGCGCCCTACTGGGTGAGCTACCCCGACATGGTGCTGCTGGCGGGCGGCACCCCGGTGCCGGTGGTCGCCGGCATCGAGACCGACTTCAAGCTGACGGCCGCTCAGCTTGAGGCGGCGATCACGCCGAAGACCAAGTGGTTCATCTTCAACAGCCCCTCGAACCCGACGGGCGCGGGCTACACCCGCGCGGAACTCAGGGCGCTGACCGACGTGCTGATGCGCCACCCGCATGTCTGGGTGATGTCGGACGACATGTACGAACACCTCGTGTTCGACGATTTCGAGTTCGTCACCCCCGCCCAGATCGAACCGGGCCTTTATGACCGGACGCTGACCTGCAACGGCGTGTCGAAGGCCTATGCCATGACCGGCTGGCGCATCGGCTATGCGGCAGGGCCGGCGCATCTCATCAAGGCGATGGGCACGATCCAGTCGCAGTCGACCTCGAACCCCTGCTCGATCGCGCAATATGCCGCAGTCGAGGCGCTGAACGGCCCGCAGGACTTCCTGGCCGAGAACAAGCGGGTGTTCCAGCGCCGGCGCGACCTTGTCGTGTCGATGCTCAATCAGGCCAGGGGCGTGACCTGCCCGCGCCCCGAGGGCGCCTTCTACGTCTATCCCGACATCGCGGGCTGCATCGGCAAGACCTCGGCCGGCGGCACGACGATCACCGACGACGAGACCTTCGCGACGGCGCTGCTTGAGGAAACCGGGGTCGCGGTCGTCTTCGGCGCGGCCTTCGGGCTGTCGCCCAACTTCCGCGTCAGCTACGCCACGTCCGACACGGCGCTCGAGGAAGCCTGCAAGCGCATCCAGGCCTTCTGCGCCGGGCTGCGCTAGAACGCCGGCCCGCCCGCGCCGGCAGAACCGCCGGATGAGTATTTGGGCAAAGAAGAAACACTGCCCTTCTTCTTTGCCCGAAATACTCCGGGGGTGAACGGGCCGGCAGGCCCGGAGGGGGCAGCGCCCCCTTTCTTCTTTTGGACCCGCGATCGGATTGCTAGGATCGGCCGGACCACGGAGCGAGGCACCATGACGGGCGATCTGCCGGACTACTATTTCCGCCTGCGGGAGAATGGCGCCGCGGTGTTCCGTCTTGGCGCCGACCCGCGGCATCAGCGTATGGAGATGG
>WBZM01004375.1_pt1 | contig 10286 bp, 7 predicted proteins | sample 5204271 | NCBI WGS metagenome assembly WBZM01 (sample SAMN12344346, study PRJNA552823) | activated sludge metagenome | biome: Activated sludge suspended growth; feature: Nitrification reactor; material: Wastewater; isolation source: activated sludge from nitrification reactor of wastewater treatment... | reverse complement strand
GTGGGCGGAAGTGGCATGGAGCCAAACCGGATCTTCTTTGCCGACCAGTACTTCTACGCGATCATCTCCTCCAGAATGGTCGAGAGCGGTCAGGAATCCCCCCAGACCTACTTGCAAGAATTCGACTCCACCCCGCTGCACCCCCGGCCTTACCACCCATTGGACCTGTGGACGGGAGCAGTCATGAGTCTTTTCGATCTCAGCCGCCCCTCGATAGAGACTCAGATCTATCAGACACACGCAGTTCTCTGGACCCTCGCCGCACTGGCCTATGCAGCCTTAGCTGCGGAAGGGAGGGTTGGACCAAAGGGGAAAGTCGGCCTGATGGGCATTGCCGGATTGGCAATCAGAGGCGTCCAGCTGCCCGATATCGCCGTCTGCGGCACAATGTTCTTTACCCCACTCGCCAATCTGCTTTCGTGCCCTAAACTAAGTGTCTACTGTATTTTTCTAGCCGCCTTCACGATTCTGTACCTGCGCCAACACAGAACGCAGGCCATTCGAATCATGCTGTTCGGGGCAGTGGCCTCGGCGACCGCTTGGATCGGGATACTGGGAAGCGCCTTCACCTTGGGTATCTGGAATCTCTGGCGGGGTAGGGTAGATAAGAACGCGGGAAGCTTCACCCTTATGATGGCCGTTGCACTGGGGACCAGCTTGCTTGGATTCTATCGTCTGACCGGCCAAGGCACGGGCGTCACCCCCTCTCTGGCGCCCGCCGCGGTAGCGGCAGCCGCCGTCAAAGGCCTGCTGATGTTGGGCTTTGCGCTCCTTGCTCTGAGCGCCATTATCTTCGCGGGGGGCAAACTCACAGCACTGGAAAAGGAGCTTCTTTGCTGTTACGCCGTGATTCTCGGCGCCTCTTGTGTCGCCTGGGCGGTCGGGTATTTTATCGTAGATGGCATACAGCTCTTCACAAATCTTGCTTTCCCGCTGATCAGTGTCGCTTTTTTCTGGGCATCGTGTAGGCTGATGGCAGCTCATCCCAGGGGCGGCAGCGTCACTCTGTTGGTACTGACGATTTACGGGCTCTCTCTGACGACGTTTCATGGCACCGTCAACCAGCCCTCCAAAGTCTCACCGGCTTTCAGAGCCTGTGTCGAGAAAATGACCTCCAATTCCCCGGGACTGGTCAGGATTGGCGTTCTCTGGTCCAAATTTGACCGCGATAGCCCTTATGCCGGCAAAACCGGACTGCTTGCCATCGATCGAGCCCGAGAGTTTCTGCGCGATCCGAGGGTACGGCTCGTCTCTATCGCAGATGCGAACCTGGTCTTCTCCGAGGTTGAGACTATCAGAGCCGATCAGCTCAGAGAGTTGGAGCAGCAGCCACTGTGGCGTTCGCTAAAGTCGAGTGGGCGGGGGTATGAGGAAGACGTTCTGCGTTTTCTCGACCGGCACGGAATTGACTTCTTGTTGGTAAGCGACGACACGACTCTGCCAACTCAACTTGAAGCCGAGCTCGGTCCCCATGTCCGAGACGAGCAGCTTGGCTTAACGTTTTATCGTCTATCGGGCAATAAACGGTAACGCTTGGCGCTATATCGCTGCTGGCAGTTCGTCCCAGCTCTTCAAGATCTGGCCCCTTACCTGGCCGCGTCGAACCGCTTCACTGAGCTGCATCACGGAGCCCGCCGGGCCCAGACTCGTTCGTAAACTAGCAAAAAGCTGCAGCGCCGTCTCGGCACTTGTCAGATGACCCACCCGCGAATGGTCGGTCATAAGCACGCGACTCAACGGAGCGGCCTCCGAGGCTAGCTCTAGACCCAGCTCACCAACGTCTAAGAGTCGGTTCTGGTCTACCACACGAATGGCATAGGGATGCACCAGACCAGCGGGGTCAAGGACGACGTATTTAGCTGATAACAGCCGGGCTTTGCGCCGGCTCAGGTACTCTTGGTGGGCTTGGAGCCAACGATGATCGGCGTTCAAAATGGCCAGCGCCAAGCCATCGACCACAAGCGCAACCCCTGCCATGAACTTGGAATGCGTCGAATTAGCGGCGATCTGAGAATGAAGGGTCTGCTGGAATACACGGTAGACCGCCTCGAAGTCATGCGAGCGCGCTAGCCTTGCACTTCCCTCGTAAAGAAGCGTAAAATCCCGACGCCCTCTTCTGCGCTCTCCACCTGCGAAGAAAGAATAGAGAATCTCGTGCCGGTAGGGCCCGAGTTGCCAACCAGGCAGAAGAATCTCGTGTTGAATCCGCTCTAACAGCCACTGTGCATTACAGCGAACGCCGAAGACTATTCCCTGAGGAGAGATGCTGAATCCATCCGTCCAACCTAGACGGTCAATGGGGGCCATTCAGCCCCCGGTGATTGCCTTCACGTCCACTCGGCCAATGACCCTTGCCTTAAGTTTAGCCGCAATAGCAACATTTGTAATTGGCGGGTGACTGAGTGCGCGTCGTCAGCAGCCAGTCGTCGATCACCGCTTGCCTGGCAAGGTCACAGGTCCGATGCCACTTACCCGCCGTCGCTCCAATAGTTGTCTCGGGCTCACAGTTAGGGAAACCGCCGCCTACAATGGAATCCCCCCTACAGGACGTTGACAGAATGGTCAGCACCCCGCCGGCCCCGACGGAGGTCGGGATATGATATAGCCTCATGCAGTAGTATTGCCGGGAATCACCAGGTCGGGCAGAGCAATCCGGAGGATTGGCGTTACCGGCACCGGGATCGCACGGATTACAGCCAAAGTTTCCGGTTGCGCAACTGTTGTTATTGATGCAGTCGGTAGAAGCCGCCATTGCCGGCAGCGGTGCGCCCACAACCAGAACGGTTGGGACTAGAACCGCAGCGACCTTCAGGAAGTCCCTTCTCGAGGGGCTAAGAACCAGGTCTTGCAATAGTCCGTGCTTCTCCAGCATCGCCAAACTATTACTCACGCTCGCTTCGCGCTCATCCGGCAGCGTGGATAGATCGGTCAGCGAGTTCGCCATGGCCGCCGGAGTATGCTCTCCGTCGCACAAAGTGAAAATTCTGGAGGCCACGGGATTGAGACAAAATGCTCTCGAGGTGCTACTGCAATAAACCAGAGCCTCTTGGCCGATCCACTCTACTATCAGATCCTCTTTACGTCTTGGGCCGCTCATCCCACCTCCTTGCGCTGAACCGATCGGTCCAGTATTGGATGGGCCTGAAATATTTCCTCCTCCCTTAGCAGTACCGAAGGACCATGCTGGCTGCGCAGGTTGAGCTCAGGGCACGTAGCTCAATGCCCAGGAAAGGCGACCTCGAGCCTGCTTGCGGTTTCGAGATCCCAGAGGTCGAAAAACTGGGGGATCCTCGACCCTACGACGGCGGATCGCTTTGAGAGGTTGCCAGGGCTGCGAACATAGGCTCATTTCTCAGAAGCTCGTCATAGGTTCCCTGGGCCACGACTCGCCCCCCAACAACGAGCAGAATCTTTGTGCAGCTTGTCAGGATTGTCAGACGATGAGAAATGATGATCAATGTCAGGTCTTCCCGATGCAGTGAGTTGAAGACCTCCTGCTCAGTCTTGGCGTCCAAGGCACTGCTGGCTTCATCGAGCACCACAATCTGAGGATTTCTGTAGAGAGCTCGGGCAATCCCAAGACGCTGCCTTTGACCGCCCGACAGACGAACGCCCTGCTCACCTATCTGAGAGTCATATCCCAGGGGCAGGCTATCGATATGCTCGGCGATCCGCGCGGCGGTAGCGGCTTGCCTCAATCTCGTTGCACAACGATCGCCGGGGGCCTCTCCTAAGGCAATATTGGCCGCGATGGTATCGTCAATGAGATTCACAGTCTGCGGGACGTAGCCGACGGAGCAAGACGGGGGCTCACTCTTGGCCTCGCGGACCAAAACTCGGCCTTCACCCGGCTCGAGCAAGCCCAGAAGAATGTCGACCAGCGTCGTCTTGCCAGCACCGGTCATCCCGACGATTCCGACTTTCTCTCCTGGACTGATAGAAAAGCTAATCTGGCTCAGCGTTGGCTTGTCAGCACCCGGGTAGGTGTACGAAACATTCTCTAGCCTGAGCGCTTCAGGACAATCCGCGGCGACAAACCGGCGTTTTGACGGAGCACTGGCGGTCTCCAACCCTTCGAGCACCGCGCGCAACGAGGGCCGAGCGGCATTAATGTAGGTGCCCGACAAGTAGCATTGCTGTATACCCGGCAGCAATCGTACCGCAGCGGCGGCATAAAGGCTAATCAACGGTATGCTTTCCGAGGTGCTCCATCCCCGCGATTCCGAGAACACCACGAATCCCACCAAACCGCCGAAAATGATGACCTCGACAAAGTGCTTTGGCAGTAGCGAGAAATACTGGATGCTAGCCGAGGCTCGACTATAGGCGACGGCCGAATCGTGGAACAGGCTCGCGAAAAAGTTCTCGACGGCGAACGCCTTGACGGTCTTGACCCCGGAAAGAACCTCCGTGACCGTGCGATGGCGGTCGGCGTTTGATCTTAGCTGAACCTCGCCTTGCTCGTGAATGTATCGCTGATTAATCTTATAAAGAACGAAGTATATCAGAAAGAACGAGAGGCCGGCGCTGATGGCGACCAGAGGGCGTACAGCAAAAAGCAAAAAGGCGATCACCAAGACCTCGGTGCCCTTCACGAAAAAGAGCACCATGTGCTGCAATAGTAAACTCACTATGTTGCCGGTCTCGACTAGAACCATCCTGCCGAGGTCGCTCGAATTCTGGTTGACGTGCCATTCGTAACTGTTCTTAAGATAGCGACGTAGCAGGCGAGAGGCGATGATCGGGTACTGACGCCAAGCCGCGCTTATACCGTAGTAAGTTGCCAACGCCGACAGCATGGAACCGCTGACCAGCAGGCAAAACACCAGCATCCCCAAGGCAGGGACACCGAGACCGTGAAGAAACTGCGGAGCGGATTTCGGAGGTCTTCCGTCAATGAGAAGTGCAAAAAATAGGCCCACAGAGGAGACGCCGACGGCTTGGACTAAACTGGAAATACTGGAGAGTATTGCCAGGATAAGGTATTGTCTCCGACCCTCCTGGTCGAGCAACAACAAGGTATCTCTTAAAAGTCTGGTCACTAGGCCCTTAACCGCCGAAGACGCGGCCTTCAGAACAGGGCCCGTTCGGGTGGCTGCTTGAAAGTCCTTGCTCTCGGCCTCGCACGTGGTCGGGCAGGCAATCCCAGCACTGCTTAGAACTCCACTTCGTGTCTCTTGATTCCGACCTGCATTCATCTAAAGTTTCCTGCGAATCGGCGACCGCTGAGACCTGGGTGGTCGTGCCCTCTTACAATGAAGCAAGCGTCTTGGAGCAAACCGTGCAAGGACTGATTGGCTTCGCTCCCAACATCGTGCTTGTCGACGACGGCTCGTCAGACGACACCCCCCGAGTCGCTGCTTCGCTTCCCGTCCATTATTTGCGACATGTAGTCAACTTAGGACAAGGAGCCGCTTTGCAAACCGGGATCGACTATAGCCTGAACGCCGGTGCCTCTTATATTGTAACGTTTGACGCTGATGGACAGATGTGCCCAGGCCAAGTCGCCAAAGTGTGTGCTGCGCTGCGCCAGCACGACGTGGATGTAGCTCTTGGCAGTCGCTTTCTGCCGGAAAGCCTGAACGAAATACCGAAGTTCCGGCGCTCGGTCCTGAGACTGGCCACCTGGTTCACCGCCCGAACCACAGGCTTGAAGCTTACCGACACCCATAACGGATTTCGAGCCTTCACGCGAAAAGCCGCGTTGAAGATCCGATTACGCCAAAATCGAATGGCCCATGCTTCGGAGATCCTGCAACAGATCCAGTCTCACAATCTTAGCTATGTCGAGGTCCCGGTCGATATCCGATACACCCGGTACTCACGCCAGAAGGGCCAGTCGGCCATCAACGGCCTTAATATCCTATGGGACCTGAACTTCCAGTAACAGTCCTCTCTACCGCATTTCGCATAGTCTTGTTCTGCGGTATCTGTTTCCTGGTTTACAGCTTCTTCTTCAAGCTGCGCAAACCGTTAACCATCCGCCTGCTAGGACTCTTCCTCGGCGCTGTACTGGTCGTCTTTATCATCGTGCCCGGTTGGTCCGACATCGTCGCAAATCAATTTGGCATCGGCCGGGGCGTGGACATGGTCCTTTACCTGGCGCAGCTCCTTTGGGCCTATGTTACCGTGAGATTGTTCGCCTCGCAGCAGCAGATGATGCAACAGATTACGGAGCTTACGCGCAGTCTGGCTTTAGCCTCGGCACGCCCCCCGGCCTTAGATTTTGACACCGGCGGCCGAGCCGAGCAAGAATCTAAGATAGATATAACCGGTAGCCCATGACAGCGCGGTGGCGCCTGCCGCGCCAACCCCCCCGAAGAATGGCACGGCGACAAGATTCAAACCCAGATTTGTCAGGGCGATGAGGGCCAAAAGAGCGACAAAACGGGTGGGATAGCCCCATTGATTGAGCACGTAAAGATGGGGGAGATATAGCGAAGAGAGCACGAACCCCGCTCCCAAAACCATATAGATCGGCCAGCCCCGGGCTAGAATGGAGGACCCGGTCAACACTTGAACCACGCCCGAAAAAACGGGAGTGCTAATGATCCACAAGAGAAACAAAGCTGGTGTCACCGACCGACGGGTCTGCTTCATGAGCTCTCGAATTCTTTGCTGGCGGTCGGCGACACCAATTTCGGAGAATAAGGGCGTCAAGTTGCTTTGTACGGCCGTGAGAATCAAGTAGAAACCTTCAGCGAACAGGGCGGCACAGCTGTACACACCCACTTCGGCGTCACCACAAAACCAGCCTAAAACGACCACGTCAACGCGGGTGTTAACGTCCAGAAGCAGACCCGATAAAAAGGCCTTACCACCGAAGGTGGAGTGTCGGACGACCCACTGCCGGAAAGCCTTTCCCGACAACAACCGCTCGCGTGCAGCGATAGCGATCAGAAACGGAAAGAGACCGACCTCCGCACCCGTCAAGCATAAGGTCAGTATCGGCCCGGAAGCGTTCTGCCAGTAAAGCAACAGCAGTCCCACCATCATCAGGAGGTATCGCAGGCTTTGAAACACCGCGAATAGCCTCATATAGCGGTAGCCGTTGAAGCAGCTCAGAAGGACCTTGTTCAGTGTGAAAAACCACAATCCGGGCAACGTGCATAGCAGGGCGACACGCGTTCCGGTGCTGTCTAAGAAGACGGCGATAGGGTACGCCATCACCCCGGCCAGACCGCAAACTAAAGTTGCCTGTAGCGAAGCTAAGACCAGAGGCGCCAGGACTCTGGCGTCGACGCTCTCACTTCGTCCGGAGCCGCAGAAGTAGAGCGTCGAGAAATACAGCCCGCCGACGGCCAATTGAGAAAAGATCAGGTAGCAAGCCAGGGCCTGATTAAAAACGCCCAAAGTGGCTGGTCCGTACCCTCGGCCGATAACCAGATTCAAGCCCAGGCCGCTTACCCCGAGAATGACGACGCTGAGCAAATTCCAAGTCAAGTCCCGGTGAAAGCGTGAGTTCGGATCCATAGAGCAAGCGATTCAGGTGGGGTAACACTTCGGGATGTCGTGAATGCGCTTCAACGCCACGCGTAAGTCGACACCGATGGTCTCACAGTACCAAGTCATCGCGTCATAGCGCGGGCGATTCTCCAACTCCAGGTAAGCCAAGGCCTGCTCTCGGGTGATGTGGCCTTCCCGAACCTGGAAGCTTCTGAAGGTATCGTTTTCAGTAAATCCCCCCACCGTGTAATAGATGTAGTTGTAGAAAGAGGCTGTTCCATCCCCGATTCGCCAAGTCGAAGGGGTGCCGGGATCGCTCTCCCAGTCGTACTGATCACGCAACGTGCTCACGACAGTTTCCTCGTGCCACGCCATATAGTCGTGGAACATCGTATACCGATGGGGCATGAGAAAATACGAGAAGTAGGCGAAGATTGTGTCTATTAGAGACTCATTGATATAGGCGGAATTTAGCAAGAATTCTCTCGCGTAATAGAGCGCGATTTGGACGTTCTTGCGGGCACTGAGGCGAAAGAAGTGCTCTCCCTCTCCTCCGCCGGAGATACCACAGAAGCCATGTTTGAAATCGGTGCGTTCGAGCGGGTTCATGGCGAACACGAGGAGGTCGATGCCCGTCTGACGCTTGAGCTGCTCAGCGTAATAGAAGAACTGCTTGTCCCCTGCCATAAACAGCGGGACGGTCCCCAAAGCTGGTCTCCTCAGCCAGGCGAGCACATTCTTACGAATGTAGCGTCTCTTTCGCTTTATGTCGGCCGACACGATGATGTGCTCTACGCCTAACTCGCTGCACATCCGGGAGCAATTACGGCGCGCCAGGTCAGTCACCATGCCCCAATCGTAAGTGTAGGCGATCGGGCGCATCCCCATCTCTCGCGTCAAAAAGTGTAGCGAGTAGCAGCTGTCCCTCCCGCCCGACAGCGGCACGATGCAGTCGGGCCGTCCGTCCCCCCGTCGATGCTCTCGCAAGAGCAGCTCGAGCTCGTCTCGCCCCCTAAAGACGAGGGGTTGAGAATTCCGACAGTAGGAGCAGACCCCATCGGAATCAAAGTCTACGAACGGCAACGTCTCCGGATGAACGCATCTGCTGCATCGCCGTAATTGGCTTATCGCGCGCTGATTGCGCAGGAACTCTCGCTCAAGCCACTCTGGACCATGAGACTCCGGACAACACACGGGAGCGTTAGCTCCTGTTCCGCGGCCAGGTTCTTTAGGGAGCGGAGCAGGCAACTCAAAGTAGCTTGGACCCTCGCCAGCAAGGGACAAGATCGCCGCCGCGTGAGATTGTAATTGGACCAGGCGGTACTCGCCCAACACGGATTCGAGCTTCTCTTTGCGAATTGCGGTCCGCAGCACGAATTCCTCCGACGCAAAGAACGTCAAGCCTCGCTGGGGCGCGACGCACATATAGAGAGAGCCGTTGTTCGTGGCCAGCAACAATCGGTCGGAATCTTGAAACAGAACCGCTATATTCGCCACACCGCGAAGGCGCCCGAAAGTCCGCTGCGTGGCTGCAGGCAAGCTTATGTCTTGCGTGCTAAATTGGCGCAGAAGCCTGAGGATTACCTCGCTATCGACCTCCAACTGCCTGGGCAAACGCTCGTGCCGATACAGCTCATCGCAGTTCACGATGATACCGTTGTGGACGCCTACCAAACCTGCAACACTCACTGGCTGGTTGTTCGCTTGCCGTGTCTCTGCGCCATTTGTGACCAGGCGAGAGTGCCCGATCAAGGCAATCGGATGTGGGTACTTGGCAAAGTGGCGCCCCATCAAGTCCCGATACTCGCGACCCGACACAAGTGTAGAAGCAGTGACGGCTTGCTTGTGAACGCTGATATGGTCGCTGGACTTGATCGCGACTCCTGACGCTTCTTTACCGCGAGCTTCCGACAGTCGAAGCAAGCGGGCGAATAGCCTCTGCAGATGCTTGGCCGAGACCGCAGCTCTTTCCCCGGTGCTTATGATGCCGACAATGCCACACATTAATCGTGTCTCGTTCTCATTCCCCAAAAAACAAAAGCTGAAATCGACCTGCCGGAGAGATCTCCCTGGCCTCTCCAGCCGGCGGACCTGTTTCATCGTCGGCACACTTGAGATACAAAAGTCGGCTCTGCCCGCCTGCTTGAAGACGTTGTGGCGATGTCAACTCGGGAATCCCGTTTTTGAAACCGTCAATGACCAATGGAGTGCCGTCTAACGCTAGCCAGACTGTCCAGGAAGATTGTCCGGCAACCGCTCTGGGCTGTAGCGATTTCGCCTGAGCTGCCAGGGTCGCGAATCGCGTCGCCGTCTCCATCGAAGGAAGCCAGGCAGACTGGACGATCAAGAGTGCAGCTGAAACCTTCCACAGCGAATAAAAGATCACCAGGAACCCCACTACCGCTCTTGAGATGGTTTGGAACACTTGAGCCCTTTCCCAAGCAGCAAAGGCGACTACGAAAATGGCGATGGAGAAGTGGGGCATCAGGGGAGCGTAATACCGTGCATCCAGCACATAAGTCCAATTCGTTACCCTGTCGGCTGGCAGAAGGATACTGAGCCCGCCCAGCATGGCCAGGGTTATGAGTGCGATTAGCATACCGGAGATAGCCAAAAATCGGTCTGCCTCACGGTGTGACTGAAGGCAATGACCCTCGAAGGCGAAGCGGTAAGCCTTATAAAACGCGATTACAAAGACAAGGCAGAGAAGCACCTGGCAAGCCAGGCGGACAGACTCTGGGAACCCGCAGAGGGAGGCTAGTCGAGTACACGCTTCCAGCGCGCCCGAGCCTATGATTGGAAAGAACGGGTAGGCGCTGACCAGATTTGACAGATGCAGC
>WBZM01002739.1_pt1 | contig 10286 bp, 10 predicted proteins | sample 5204271 | NCBI WGS metagenome assembly WBZM01 (sample SAMN12344346, study PRJNA552823) | activated sludge metagenome | biome: Activated sludge suspended growth; feature: Nitrification reactor; material: Wastewater; isolation source: activated sludge from nitrification reactor of wastewater... | reverse complement strand
GCTCTTCGCGCCACGGATCGCCATGATCGTGGTAGCCGTTCCGCTCCCAGAAGCCGGGAGCGTTGTGGTCGAGCAGCCGCAGGCCGGCAACGAACTTGGCGCTCTTCCAGAAGTACAGGTGCGGCACCAGCAGGCGGGCGGGGCCACCGTGGTCGGGCGTCAAGGGCTCGCCGTCAGCGGCGAACGCGACCCACGCCCTGCCCCCGACGAGGTCCTCGAGGGGAAGGTTGGTCGTGTAGCCGCTGTGGGTGAATGCCATGACGTGGGTCGCCGCGGGCGAGGGGCCTGCCGCTTCGAGCAACGTGTCGACCGAGACGCCCTCCCAGTGCATGTCGAATTTCGACCAAGTCGTCACACAGTGGATGGCCCCGTCGTAGGTCGACTGGGGCAGCTCGTGGATCTCGTCCCACGTCCAGGTGACCTCGCGATCGACGAGGCCCTCGATGGTGAACGTCCACTGGTCGTGGGACATCCGGGGTGTCGCCTCGGCGGTCAGGACCGGCCAGGTGGTACCGGCGTCGTACTGGCCGGGCGGGAGTCGAGGATCGCGCTCCTCGTGGCCGCGACCCTGGAACCCTCTTGTGAAGCCTGCCATCGGCCGATGCTAGGCGCTGGCGCCCCACCCGAGAGGCACCACACCGACCGTCAACTCGATCTCAACACACTCCAATCCGGCCGATCCGATCTCGCTGTCAGTGGCACGTGCTTGAATGGAGTCATGTCGAACACCAGTTCGCTCTTCACCACTCGTACCGCCACCGGCCGTGCCGTCGAGACCGATCTTCGGCGAGCGTTGATCGCGCTCCAGGTGGTCATGGCCGAACTCGACCCCGCCGCGATCCCACTCCCCGACGCCACTGCCGTGTTCACCCTGTTCGCCGACGTTCGCCGCCTCGCCGGTAACGGTCAGACCCTCATGGCCGGCCGGGTGAAGGAGGCCCGGGAGTGGGCGCGTTCGGGCCACGCGACCGTCGAGGACTGGATCGCCAACACCACCGGCTCCACCGTCGGCGCCGCCAAGGACCAGGTACGCACCTCCGAGCGACTCGACCAGTTGCCCGACACCACCGAACAGATGCGCACCGGCAGCGTGTCCCCCGAACAGGCCGACATCGTCGCCGATGCCGCCGCGGTCAACCCCGCCTCCGAGCGCGACCTCCTCGACCGGGCACGCCGCGACTCCAACAAGGCACTCCGCGACGAAGCGGCCCGCCGCAAGGCTCAGGCGAGGGGCGAAACGGCCAACGAGAAGGCACAGCGGCACCACGCCGAACGGTCGGCACGGTTCTACAACGACCGCGACGGTCGCCGGTGCCTGTACGCGCAGGGCACCGCCGCCGACCTGGCGGCGCTCGAGGCTGCGATCGACCGCTCCGTCGACCGGCGCTACCGCTCCACAGGCCCGACCGGCCGGCGCGAGGGTCGGGATCGCTACGCGTTCGACGCGCTCACCGCGTTGGCCGACAGTGGCACCGGTGATCCCAAGCGGGTGCAACCCAAGCACCTCGCCCTCATTCGGGTCGACCTGTCCGCGCTGGTACGGGGCACGGTCGACGAGGGCGAGGTCTGCGAGATCGCCGGCATCGGCCCCATCTCCGTCGACGAGGCCCGGCACCTGTTGGGCGATTCGATCCTGCATCTCGTCTCCGAGAACGGCGTCGATGTCCAGAACGTCACGCACCTCGGCCGGGGCCCCAACGCCGTGCAACAGGTCGCCCTCCTGTGGCGCACCCGACAGTGCACCGTGATGGGCTGCAACCGCACCCACACCGAGAACGACCACCGCGTCGACTTCGCCGACACCCGGCACACCCGCGTCGACGAGATCGATCAGATGTGCGATCACCATCACGACCTCAAGACCTACCGGGACTGGGTGCTCGTCCCCGGCACCGGCCGACGCGAGATGATCGGCCCCCACGATCCTCGGCACCCCCGTCACCAGCCCGGCTCCTCCACCATCGTCACGTTCGGTCCGGGCGACCAAGCGATACCCCGCACCGTGTCGACGGACCAGGGTGAGCTGTTCGACACGGGGTGACCCGATCGACACGGGGTGACCCGGTCGAGACGGGGTGACCCGATCGAGACGGGGTGATTCGAGTGACGCATCCCCCGTTCGGGGCGGTTCGCCGCGCCGCGCCTCGGGTACGAGGAACCATCCCCCGATCACAAGGAGCAACTGCGATGAGTGGTACGACTGACGACCTCAAGGGCCGAGTCAAGGAAGCGACCGGCGACCTCACCGGCGACAAGGACCTCCAGCGCGAGGGCAAGGTCGACCAGGCCGTCGGCGCCGTCAAGGACAAGGCCGAGGACGCCAAGGACTGGGTCGAGAACACGATCGACAAGGCCAAGGACAAGCTGCACAAGTAGCCGTCACCGACGACGGCTCGGCCCGGTTCGCCCGGCCGAGCCGTCGTCAGCTCGTGCAGTTCAAGTCGAGCGTCGCCACGGGTACGTTCCACGAGTTCGGGTCCTCCACGGGCATCCGCTCGCAGGCAGGAGCGGCCGTCTCCCTCCGCCGGTCGGAACGGCACCACGACCTCACCGTCATCAGCGGACCATCGCCCTCACGCGGACCATCGTCGCGCCGACGCCCGGGGTCAGGACGGTGGTCTCAGGACGGTGGTCTCAGGACGGTGGCAGCATGCCCATCAGATACGCCACGAGCGATGTGGCGGCGGCGGCGCCGTCGGCGATGGCGAACGACATCTGATGGCGCATCCCGGTGAGGTCCCCGGCAGCCCAGACGCCGTCGACGGTCGTTCGCTGCATCTCGTCGGTGACCACAAAACCCATCGGTGCGAGCTCACAGCCGAGCGACACCGCCAATGGCGTGTTCGGCACGGGGAGACGAGCGTGGAAGACCGCCCCGACCGCGACGACGGTGCCGTCCTCGAGCTCGATCCCCGACACGGCGGCGCCGTCGCCCAGCACCCGCGCCACGGGTCGGTCGTCGACCGCCACGCCGAAGCCGGCGAGCCGTTCGACCACGTCGGCGTCGAGGTCGCAGAACACGGTGACCCGGTCCGACCATCCGGTGAGGAGTTGGCCCGTGTGCGGAGCGAACGCCGGGTCGCCGATCACCGCCAGGTGCAGATCCCGGTGTTCCCAGCCATCGCAGAACGGACAGGTGAACACGCCGCGACCCCAGTGTTCGGCAACGCCGGGGATCGGCATCGGATCGTCGTTGACGCCGTTGGCGAGCACCACGCCCGTCGCCGTGGTCGTGCGACGCCCGACGGTCGCCCGGAAGCCTGCCCCGGGACCGATCGGTTCGATGGCGAGGACCCGGTCGTCGACGAGCCCGATGTTCGGGTACCGAGCGAGCTGTGCCTCGGCCACGGCGATGATGGCGGTGGGCGATTCGTGATCGCGGCTCAGCATGCCGTGGGCGTGACCGACGGCCTCGTTGCGAGGCCCGCCGGTCCCGACCACGAGCACCGAGCGGCGGGCACGCCCGAGGGTGAGCGCTGCGCTGAGCCCGGCGAAACTGCGGCCGACGATGATGACGTCCCAGTCGGTCTCGATCGGGTCGGTGGTGGTGGCCGTAGTGGTGTCCATGTCGGCGAACGTACCCAACCCGAGCCCGAGTGGCATAGGCTCTTGCCAATGACGCAAGATCTCGCCCACCCCGCCGACGTCGACGGCTCGCTCGAGGAGACCGCGCGGCGCCGGCTCCGCTCGTTGCGCACGGCACGGGGGTGGTCGCTCGATGAACTCGCACGCCGCAGCCACATCGGCGCGTCCACGATCAGTCGCATCGAGACGGGGCACCGGCGCGTGGCGCTCGATCAGCTCGTCAGCCTGGCCCGCGCCCTGGGCACGAGCGTCGACGACCTGCTCGCCACCCCCGAGGAGGATGTCGTCATCCGCCCCGAGCGTGACACCGCCGGCGGTGTCACGACGTGGCCGCTCACCCGGCACCACGACGCGTCGGGCCGGGTCGTGGTCAAGATGCGCTTCCCCAAGGTGACCGGGCGGCCGTCACCCCAGGTGCACCCGGGCCGGGACTGGTTCTATGTGATCGAGGGGACGGCGCGGCTGTTCCTCGGCGATCGTGAGCATCTGGTCGAGGCCGGCCAGGCGGCCGAGTTCGACACGATGACACCGCACTTCGTCGGCGGCTACGGCGGACCCGTCGAGGTGATCAGCATCTTCGACCGGCACGGAGAACTGGCCCACCTCGCACACGGCCCCCGCTGACCCGAACCGCGCAGGCGGCCCGTCTCAGGCGAGCCCGCCTCAGGCGAGCCCGTCTCAGGCGAGGCCGTCGAGCGTGGCGATCTGATCGGCCGTCAACGACACCGCCGCGGCACCGACGTTGTCGTCGAGGTGGGCGACCGACGACGTGCCGGGGATCGGGAGCATCGAGGCGGACCGGTGCAGCAACCACGCAAGGGCGAGCTGCGCCGGCGTGGCCCCGGTCTCATCGGCGAGCGCTGCGAGCGGACCGCCGTCCTTCGCGAGTTCACCGGTGGCGATGGGGAACCACGGAATGAACCCGATGCCCTCGTCGTCGCACACGTCGACGAGCGCCTCGGAGGCCCGGTCGATCAGGTTGTAGCGGTTCTGGACCGTGGCGATCGACGTGATGGCCTGCGCCGTGCGCAGCTCGTCGACGCTGATCTCCGACAGCCCGATGTGGCGGATCTTGCCTTCCGTCTGCAGGTTGACGAGCACCCCGATCTGCTCCTCGACGGGCACCTGCGGGTCGATGCGGTGGAGCTGGAACAGGTCGATGCGTTCGAGCCCGAGACGGCGAAGGCTCAGCTCCGCTTCCTGACGCAGGTACTCGGGGCGGCCGACGGGCCACCACTCCCCCGGTCCGGTGCGCACGAGGCCGGCCTTGGTCGCGATCACGAGATCGTCGGCGTAAGGGTGGAGCGCCTCGCGGATCAGCTCCTCGCTCACGTACGGACCATAGGAGTCGGCGGTGTCGATGAAGTTCACACCCAGCTCGACGGCACGCCGCAGCACGGCGAGTGCTTCGGCGTGGTCGCGGGGAGGACCCCACACGCCGGGACCGGTGATCTGCATGGCGCCGTAGCCGAGACGGACGACGGGGAGGTCGCCCCCGATGGAGAAGGTGCCGCTCGGGACGGCGGAGATGGTGGTGTCGCTCATGGGTCGGGTCAACCCGCTCGACGGGGGATCTGTTCCGGCCACGCCCGACGACCTCGGCGGTCGACGACGTCAGCGCTCCCGCCGGTCTCCCCCGATCGGGGCACCGACGCTTGGCGCAGGTGGTGAGCGGGTATCGGTCCGGCGTCCCCCAACAAGGAGTCGAATCCCATGGGCATGATCCGCAAGACGATGTCGATCGGCACGCTCGGCCTGGTGTCGTGGCGCAGCAAGGCCGAGAAGCTGGAGATCGCCGAGTACGTGCTCGCTCAGGCGCAGTCCCGCACCGAGGCCGAGCACGCGGCCCGCCTCGGGGCCGAAGCGCGCGCCGACCTCGCCACGGCCGCACTGGCCCGCTCCGAGAAGCGGACGCGGCGCCAGCGCCGTCGCGAGGAGACCAAGACCCTCCTTGCCAAGAGCAGCGAGGCGGTCGAGGAGATCGGCCACGCCGTCGCGCACTCGGCCAAGGCCGCCGAGCCCAAGGTCCGTCGGGCCCGCCGTCACGCCCGACGGTCCGCCAAGCAGGCCCGCCGCACGGCAACGTCGAGAGCCCAGGATCTGGCCGGCACCGTGCGGGAACAGGCGGAGGCCGCCAAGGAAACCGCGCTCGATCAGGCCGAGGTGATCCGCGACAGGGCAGCGTCGCTGACCGACTGATCGACTGAGCCGAGCGGAGCGGCCGACGAACGCGGCCGCTCCGCTCGCTCGCTCAGGACGTCTTGACCGGCCAGGTGCCGAGGACCGAGCTCTCCTGGTTGCCCTCGCCGAAGTTGCCGGTGACCTCGACGACGTCGCCGCAGTGGAACCCGTCACCGTCGTCGTCGTCGGAGCCGACCTCGGGGTAAAGGCGGGTCCACGTGCCGTTCTCGACATGGACGATCATCGAGCAGCTGCCGGGGATGTTGGCGCCGGGGTCACCCGATGAGTGCAGACCGCCGCCGTCCCAGTCGTGCACCTCGAGGCCCTTCTCCATGATGCACTCGCGGGTGATCTCACCCTCCTCGGAGCACTGCTTGGCCAAGGTGGCGAACAGGAGCGTCGACGAGAACGCCTGGATGGCGAGCACGGCGTGCTCCCAGCCGTCGACGTTGGCATCCATGATCTCCATGAACTGCTTCGTGGCGGGCCACTCGTCGGCCTCCTCGAAGGGATGCATGTTCGACCGGACCGTGACGCCCTCGACAGCGGCCGGACCCGACGCCGCCAGCAACCGCGAGTCGTACTGGTTGGCGTCGGCCGTGATCACGCCGTCCCACCCCTGGTCCTTCAGGGCCTGGGAGAACTTCGACAGACCCGACGGTTCGCCGATGTAGCTCACCAGCTCGAGACCCTTGTCGATCACCTGCTGCGCGGTGACGGCGAAGTCCTGGTTGATCGGGTCGTAGCTGATCTCGACGGGATCGCCGTAGCCCTCGACCGCCTTCACGGTCGCCACGGTCTGGTCCTTGTTCTGCACGATCGACGGGAGATCGCCGAACGCAACGCCGTACTTGGCGATCTTGTCGGGGTACACCGACTTCAGGCCCTCGAAATGGCTGACGCCCTTGAGGTGCGGCGGGTTGGGGATCGCCTGGATCTGGTCGGACGCCTCGGCGAATTCCGTCGACACGGCGAAGCCGGGAACGGCCACCATGCCGCACTTGTGGAAGTCGGAGCCGTCCTTGCCGGTGAAGATGAGGTTGTCCTGGGCGTAGCCACCGCCGACCATGGCGAACACGCCGGTGCACGCCTTGGCCATGGCCGCTTCGATCTCGAACAGCTTGCCGTCCATGTCGACCACTTCGACGGGCAGGCCCGCCACACCGCCCTGTTCGTTGCACCACTTCGCGAAGCCCGTGGCACCGTCGAACAGCTCTTTCAGCAGGCCGTTGCGGATCGACGTGCGGTCGTTGGCGACGCCGATGTAGAGCTTGTCGGCACCGGCGCCGGCCTGGTCGGCCTTGACCTTCGCGTCACCGGGACCACACGGGCTCTCGATCGACCCGAACTTGCCGGCACCGCCGTCGGGCGCCGACGAGTCGGACCCGCCGGCGGTCGTCGCCGTGGTGCCGTCGGACGAGGACGACGTGTCCGCCTTGTCCGAGCCCTTCGCTCCCCCACAGCCGCTCGCGAGCAGTGCCCCCAATACGACGAACACCGTCAACTGACGTCTCATCTCGTCCCCCCCGGGTCGATGGATCGAACAGCGACCCTATACCCACCGACCTCCGGACCGTCGGTCAAACCGACCGGTGGTCGATCCCGCTGGCCGGGACGACCGCTAGCTTCGGCCAATCGCAACGACACGATCGTCCATCCACCGGGCCCGCCGCCGTCCGGTCACCCCGCTGCTCGTCCTGTGCGCCACCGGAGCGCTCCTGATCTCGGCATGCACCGACGACTCGACCGCCGACGACGCCCCGGCCGATCGATCCACGACCTCGGCGGCGCCCACGAGCACGACCGCTGCCGAGCGGGTCCGCCCGGCCGGTCCGGCAGCGACGTTCGCGCCGCTGACCGGCGGCAAGGGCCGCTTCCTCCTGACGGCGAGCACCGGTCCCGATCTCGCCGCCGCCGGCTACACCGAGACCGAGTTCGCGGCGTCGGGGACGGCCACGGCGTACACCCAGGACGGGGAGCTGCCTGCCGACGGCAGGCTGGCGCTGCGCCCCACGACCAGCGCGCCGTATTCGACACGAGTCGTCGTGCGTCGCCCCGCCACCGACGCCGCCTTCAACGGCACCATGGTCGTCGAGTGGCTGAACGTGTCGAGCGGAGCCGACGCTTCTCCCGACTACGCCTACCTCTCCGACGAGCTCGTGCGGAAGGGGTACGCGTGGGCGGGGGTGTCGGCGCAGCGCATCGGCATCGAGGGCGGCGACGTTGCGGTGCCGGTCTCGCTCGGCATCGACACCGGAGCCGGCAAGGGAATCCGGACGATCGATCCCGAGCGGTACGGCGCGCTGCGCCACCCCGGCGACGCGTACTCCTACGACATCTTCACCCAGGTCGGCCGCGCCCTCCGCGGTGACAGCGCGCCGGGGCCGGCGACCGACGGCCTCGAGGTCGATCGGGTGCTCGCTATCGGCGAATCGCAGTCGGGGTTCGCGCTGACGACCTACGCGAACGGCGTGCAGCCCCTGACCGACGCGTTCGACGGGTTCCTGATCCACAGCCGTGGCGGGGCGGGTGCGCCGCTCGGCGCGCCCGACAGCGGCATCGACATCACCTCGACCGTCCTCGGCCCGCCCACCCTGCTGCGCACCGACCTCGACGTGCCGACGATCGTCGTGCAGACCGAGACCGATGTGCTCGGCATCCTGAACTACTACCCCTCCCGCCAGCCCGACACCGATCGGCTGCGGGTGTGGGAGGTCGCCGGGACCGCCCACGCGGACCGGTTCCAGATCGGCCCGGTCGAATCGGCGCTCGGGTGTGCCGGGCCGATCAACAACGGCCAGCAGGCGTTCGTGCTGCGTGCTGCGTTGCGGGATCTCGACGAGTGGGCGGCCGGCGGTGATGCCCCACCGACCGCCGAACCGTTGACGATCGAGGAGTCCGCGGGCTCGCCGGAGTTCGTGCTCGACGAGGTCGGCAACGTCACGGGCGGGGTCCGCACTCCCGCGGTCGAGGCGCCCACTGCGGTGCTCTCGGGCCTGCCGGCGGACGGGGCGTCGATCGTCTGCATCCTCATGGGTTCGACCTCGCCGTTCCCCGCGGACCAGCTCGCGGCGCGGTACCCCGGGCCCGACGACTACGCCACTGCCTGGGCGGCGGCGACGGACGCGACCATCGACGCCGGGTTCTTCCTGCCCGAGGACCGCGCTGCGATCATCGCCGACGCCCGGCCCACCGGACTCGCCGCCGGCTGATCGGTCGGACCACCGGCCCGTCGAACCAGTCGGACCCGTCAGACCATGTCGGTCGGGCGGAGACCGAACCCGAGCGCGTACCGACCGGCAAGCTCGGCGGTGCGGTCCCAGTCGAACATCACGTGGCCCTTCAACGTCTCGACGTCGCGCTGCAGGCGCTGGAGGGGATGTGAGGAGAAGTACACGCTGGCCCCGGCACCATCGCACACGTCGGTGACGATGCGGCGAGCGCTGCGGACCGTCGCGGCGGCAGCGAGGCGCGCCGACACCCGGAGCTCCTCGGTGACGGCGCCCGCTGCGCCGCCGCGCTCGACCGCCGCGATCGAGGCTTCCCAGTGGTGGCGGGCCGCGGCGACGTCGCTCGTCGCCGTGGCGAGCCGGACCTGTGCTGCGGGCTGCTCGGCGGCCTGGTCGCCCAGCGTGTAGGCGAGCACGCGCGTCGCCAGTCGCTCGCGGTACATGCCGACGGCCGCCTCGGCCGCGCCCAGCGCCACGGCCGACGCGCTCAACCCGAGCACGGCGGGGACGGGCAGTCCGGCCATGCCGTCGCCGTCGATCACGTCGGTGCTGTCGAGCAGCGACCGCGCCCGGAGCAGCCGGTGTTCAGGCACGAACCGATCGCGCACGATCACGGTGTTGCTGCCGGTGGCCCGCATCCCCGACGTGAACCACACGTCGCCCACCTCGACCTCGTCGCGGGGCAGCGCTGCGAACCACAGCTCGAACTCGGGCTCGGTCTGGACCGCGTTCACCATGACCCAGTCGGCGTGGGCGATGCCCGTCGCCCACTCCCACCGGCCCGACACGATCAGCCCACCGGTGACCGCCGTCGCGGTGCCCGTCGGGGCCAGGGGTGCAGGCGCCATCGGGGCGGGCCCGGCGGCGAACATCTCGTCGCGACCGGCGGCGGGGAACTTCGCCAACAGCCAACCGTGGAGCATGAGGAACGACAGCGTCCACGCCGACGCCGCACACCCGCGCGCCAACTCGCGGGTGCCCTGCGACAGCGCTGCAAGGCCGAGGCCGTGGCCGCCCATCGATGTCGGAACGACGGCGCGGAACAGGTCGGCAGCGGCCACGGCCTCGATCGTGGCGGCCGGCACCCGCCGCAGCTCCTCGCCCTCCGCCGCGTGTTCGGCGAGGAGCGGGGCCATCGCCGAACACCTCGCGACGAACTCGTCGCCCGTCATCGGGGACCCGGCGAGGGGCGGGCGGACGCGGTCGGTCACGTCAGGATCTCCAGGATCTGCTCGGGCTGGAAGCCCACCATGCCGCCGATGACAGTGTGCGCCGCCAGGCAGTATTGGC
>WBZM01004373.1_pt1 | contig 10289 bp, 9 predicted proteins | sample 5204271 | NCBI WGS metagenome assembly WBZM01 (sample SAMN12344346, study PRJNA552823) | activated sludge metagenome | biome: Activated sludge suspended growth; feature: Nitrification reactor; material: Wastewater; isolation source: activated sludge from nitrification reactor of wastewater treatment... | reverse complement strand
AGATCTGGCCGATGACGTTCTTCGCCACGGCGTCGGGCTTGATGATCGAGAGGGTGCGTTCGATGGCCATGAATTCTTCTCCTGAATCAATAACTTGGCAAAGTTTCGGATTGTAGCCCGGGGAGGGTTGGTGTCCGGTGTCGGCGCAGCGTCAGCGCCCGCGGCGTCCGCCGCCGAAGTTGCCGCCCCCGCTACCACCGCCCCCACCGCCGCCGCGTCCGCCGCGGCCCTTGCGATGGAAGGCGTCGGCACCGATGTAGCCCACCGAGGTCTGCATCGGGTCGGGTTGCTTGGGACCACCCTTCTTTCCACCACCGCCGCCACCTCCGCCCCCGTGCTGCTGGCCACTGCCGCCCGGGCCGAATCCGCCGCCGCCGAAGGCGAAGCCTCGGCCGCCCACGCGGCTGCGCGGGTTCTGCACGAAGCGCTTGTCGAAGGTTTGCTCGAGCGGGTTGGGAATCTTCATCGGGTCGATGTCGAGATCGTCGTCGCCGGCGAACTCGCTGCGTTCCCGCTCGCCCCCCTCGGGGCGGGCGCGCGGCGGCTGAGGCTGTGACCCGCGCGCGCTGCGATCGTTCGGCCGGCCACCTCGATCGTTGCGATCGTTCCGGTCATTGCGATCGTTGCGCTGCTTGCCGTTGCGGCCGTCGCGGCGCTCCTCGCCCCGCTGCGGCTGGCCGTCGCGCGGCGCGCCGCTGGCCAGGCGCCGGATCGCGCGCACGTCGTCGGGCCCAAGGTCGACCCAGACGCCGCGCTTGAGGCCGCGCGGCAGCACCACGTTGCCGTAGCGGATGCGGATCAGTCGGCTGACCGTCAGGCCGACCGCATCGAACAGCTTGCGCACCTCGCGGTTGCGGCCCTCGGTGATGACGACGCGGTACCAGTGGTTCACGCCTTCGCCGCCGCCATCCTCGATGGAGCGGAACGCCGCGGTCTGACCTTCGATCTCGACACCCTCGAGCAGCTTGGCCTTGGCCTCCGCGTCGAGCGTGCCGAGCACGCGCACCGCGTACTCGCGCTCGACGCCGAAGCGCGGGTGCATCAGCTGGTTGGCGAGCTCGCCGGAGGTGGTGAACAGCAGCAGGCCCTCGGTGTTGATGTCGAGCCGGCCGACCGACTGCCACTTGCCCTGCTGCAGGCGCGGCAGGCGGCGGAACACCGTGGGGCGCTGCTGCGGGTCGTCGAGCGTGACCACTTCGCCGACCGGCTTGTGATAGGCGATCACGCGCGCCGGCGGCGGCTGGATGCGCACCTTGACCGGCTTGCCGTCCAGCGCGATGCGGTCGCCGAACGAGATGCGCTGGCCGACATGGGCCGGCTCGCCGTTCACGGTGATGCGGCCGTCCTCGATCATCTGCTCCATGTCGCGGCGCGAGCCGATGCCGGACTGCGCCAGCACCTTCTGCAGCTTGGGGGCGTCGGGCTCGGCCGCCAGCACCCGCTTGTGCGGCTCGGCCTCGACCGCGCCGGTTTCGTCCGATTCGGCGTCCGGTTCGGCGGCCGGGGCCGATTCCGCCTCGGGTGCGGCCTCTGCCTCGACGTCGAAAGCACCCGAGAGGACCTCGGCGAACACCTCGCCGGTGCGCTCGCTCGCCACTGCGAGCGCGCCTTCCGGGGTCAGCGCTTCGCCGCCCTCCCCGCCTTCGCCGCGGCGACGGTCACGATCACGGCGGTTGCGGCGACGGTTGCGACGGCCCGAACCGCCATCACCGCCTTCGTCGCCTTCGCGGGCGCCACCGGCCTCGCCACCGTCACCGGACTCGTCGCCCGCAACGTCGACGGCCGGTGCGGGCTGCGTCTCGGCAGGCGGCGGCGACTCGACGGGAGCGGCTGCCACCGGCGCGCTCGCGGCACTGGGTTCGGCCGCCGGCTCCGCTGCTGCAGGCGCGCTCTCGTCGGCCGCCTTGCGGCGGCGGCGCGGCTTGGGCGCCTCGCCGCTGGACTCGGCCGTCGCCTCGGGCGCAGGCTCAGCGTCGGCCGCTGCCGGCTTGGCTGCCGCACGGCGCCGGCGGACCGGCTTGGCGGCGTCGGCATCGGACGCGGCAGCCGGATCCTCTGCGGGCACGTCGGGCTGGGACTCGGGCGGGAGATTCATGCTTGAGGTTCCATCGGGGCGGCATCGGCCGCAGGATCGGGATCGTCGGAAAAGGGGGGAGCGTGTTCGGCCGCGGCCAGGGGCTCGCCATCCGCGGTGGCGGTGGCGGTGGCGGTGGCGGTGGCGGTGGCGGTGGCGGTGGCGGTGGCGGTGGCGATGTCGTCTTCCTCGGGAGTTCCGGGCATCGCGTCTTGGACGGCAACAACCTCCTCGGGCGCCGGTTCCGCCTCGAGGGCAAGCGCAGCCTGGGCGTCGATCAGCGACGTCTGTTCGGGCAACGCCTCGGACAGCATCGCACCGGCAGCCGGCGCGCCATCGATGACCGGAAGCTGCTCCAGGCTGGCGAGGCCCAGGTCGTCGAGGAACTGGCGCGTGGTGGCCAGCAGCGCCGGGCGGCCCGGGGCCTCGCGGTAGCCGATCGCCTCGACCCAGCCGCGGTCTTCGAGCTGCTTGATGATCTGGCTGGCGACCGTGACGCCGCGGATGTCCTCGATGTCGCCACGGGTCACCGGCTGGCGGTAGGCGATGATCGCCAGCGTCTCCATCACCGCGCGCGAGTACTTCGGCGGCTTCTCCGGGTTCAGCCGGTCGAGGAACTCTCGCATCTCGGGCCGGCTCTGGAAGCGCCAGCCGTGCGCCAGCGCCACGAGTTCGACGCCGCGTCCTTCCCAGTCGCGCGTGAGTTCGTCGAGCAGCGCGCGCAGCGTGTCCGGGCCCAGTTCGTCGTTGAACAGCGTCCGCATCTCGCGCAGAGGCAGGGGCTGGGTGGCGCAGATGAGCGCGGTCTCGAGGACGCGCTTCGCATCCTGTGTGTTCATGGATCCTGTCAAATCCTCGGCCGGGTGCGTCCGGCAGCTCTGGTGCTCGTGTCGAGCGTCACCGCTCGGGCGGTGACACATGGCTTCTGGCTAGTGGGCCGCGCATATCGCGCCGGCGGGGGCTGAAGCGCCTCAGGTCGCCTCAGACGGCCTGGCAGCCGGGCGTGGGAGGGGCCGCGGGTCGCGGCGGCTCGATCGGCCGGGCTGGAGGGATGGCACGCATTGTACCCAAGCGCGGCGCGTCCGGGCAGGCGGCATGCTTCAGGCCGTTTCGGCGATCGCACGCCACGCGGGCCCGAAATCCCCCGGCGGCGGCGCCTCGAACGACATCGGCCGTGCCTGCAGCGGATGGTCGAACGCCAGGCGCGTCGCGTGCAGCGCCTGCCGAGTCATCCCCAGCGCCGCGACGCCACCGTAGAGGGCGTCGGCGACCAGCGGATGGCCGCGCGAGGCCAGGTGCACACGGATCTGGTGGGTGCGGCCGGTGTGCAGCGTGCAACGCAGTGCACTGAACCCATCACGTGCGGCGACGCGCTCGACGTCGGTGCGTGCCGGCTTGCCCGACGCCACCACGGCCATGCGCACGCGCGACTGCGGATCCCGCCCGACCGGCGCATCGATGCTGAACGAGCCTGCCTCGAGCTCGCCATGACAGATCGCGAGGTACTGGCGATGCACCTTGCGCTCGGCGATCGCGCGAACCAGCGCCGTCATCGCCGGCAATGTCTTGGCCACCACCATCAGGCCCGAGGTGTCCTTGTCGAGCCGATGCACGATGCCGGCGCGCGGCAGTGCGGCGGCGCCGGCGTGGTGGGCCAGCAGGCCGTTGAGCAGCGTACCCGACCAATGCCCCGGCGCCGGGTGCACCACGAGGCCGGCAGGCTTGTCGATCACGAGCAGGTGCTCGTCCTCATGCACCACCGCCAGCGCCATCGGCTCGGGCCGGAACGCGCGACTCTCCTCGGTACCGACGAGCTCGACCTCGATGCGCTGACCGGCGCGCACCTTCTGCGAGGCAGCCCGCGCCGGGGCGCCATCGATCGACACCAGTCCGCGCTCGAGCAGGCCCTGCAGGTGGCTGCGCGAGAACTCCGGTGCGATCGCCACCAGCAGCTTGTCGATCCGCTGGCCGTGCCCGGCGGCGTCGGCCACGGCCTCTCGCCGCTCAGCCGGCGCCTCGATGTCGCGTTCGAGCCCGGCCTCGTCCTCCGAGGGCGGCTCCCTATAATCCGGCTCTTGTGTCATGACCTGTCCGCGCGCGAGCGCGGGAGAGCCCGAGCTCATGGATGTGAAGCGTTGGATCGGCCCGCCGGGCCTTCGTGCCGCCCTTGCGGCAACGACCGTGGTGCTGGCGGCTTGTGGTGCGGGTCCGCGCGACGAGAGCGCCAACTGGTCGCCCGAGAAATTGTATTCAGAGGCCAAGGACGAGGCCTCGGCCGGCGCCTACGACAAGGCGGCCAAGCTGTACGAGCGGCTCGAAGGCCGCGCCGCCGGCACGACGCTGGCGCAGCAGGCGCAGCTCGAGCGCGCCTACGTGCTGTGGCGCAGCGGCGAGAAGGCCGAGTCGCTGTCGGTGCTCGAGCGCTTCATCAAGCTGAACCCGTCGAGCCCCGGCCTGGACTACGCGCTGTACCTGCAGGGCCTGGTCAACTTCAACGACAACCTCGGCATCCTGGGCAAGTTCGCCTCTCAGGACCTGTCCGAGCGCGACCAGCAGGCCGCACGGGACTCGTACCAGTCGTTCAAGCAGCTCGTTGACCAGTTCCCGCGCTCGATCTACGCCGACGAGGCGCAGGCGCGCATGAACTACATCGTCAACTCGCTGGCCGCCTACGAGGTGCACGTGGCGCGCTACTACTACCGTCGCGGCGCCTACCTCGCGGCAGCCAACCGTGCCCAGCAGGCGGTGCAGGAGTTCCAATACTCGCCCTCCACCGAGGAAGCGCTGGCCATCCTGACGCGCAGCTATGACCGGCTCGGCCTCGACGAGCTGCGTGACGACGCCCGGCGCGTGCTCGAGAAGAACTATCCCAACTCACGCTTCGCCAGCGAAGTCGGCCGCGCCCCCGACAAGCCCTGGTGGAAGATCTGGTGAGCTGAGCGGCGCAGGGCGGCGGCTCAGGCCACCGTACTCTCGCGCGCCAGCTGCTCCAGCCAGGCGGTGGCGTCGGCCTCGTTCGCCACGCGCGTCATCGGTGGCAGCGCCTCGCGCAGGCGTCGCCCGTAGTTCATGCCCGCCATGCGCGGATCGCACACCACCAGCAGCCCGCGGTCGGTCTCACTGCGGATCAGTCGCCCCGCGCCCTGCTTGAGCGACACCGCCGCTTCGGCAATGAAGTAATCGGCGAAGGCATTGCGCCCCTGCGCCTCGAGCCGCTTGACGCGCGCCTCCACCAGAGGGTCATTGGGAGGGGGGAACGGCAGCTTGTCGATCATCACGCACTGCAATGCGTCGCCCGGCACGTCGATGCCTTCCCAGAAGCTCTGCGAGCCGACCAGCACCGAGCGCGGCTCGGCGAGGAACTGCTGCATCAGCGCGCGCTTGGGCGCCTCGCCCTGCTGCAGCACGCGGATCGGGTCGCCGGCGGCCTCGAACTCGGCGCGCAGCTTGTCGGCAATCGACTGCAGCGCGCGCAGCGTGGTGGTCAGCACGAAGCTGCGGCCCCCCAGCACTCGCGCGAAGCGCGCCGCGAGCGTGGCCACGGCCGCCGGGTGCGCGGCCTCGTTGGGCTTGGGCATGCCGGCCGGGACGTAGAGCCGCGCGTGCGCCGCGTAGTCGAACGGGCTGCCGACGCGCAGCGTGCGCGCCGCCTCCAGCCCCGCCGGCTCGGTGAACCAGGCCAGCGCGTCGTCCTCCCCGAGGGTGGCCGAGGTGAAGATCCAGGCCTTGCGCGAACCGGACATCTGTTCGGCCAGCGCCTCGCGGATGTCCAGCGGCGACTCGGCCAGGCGCGCCTGGTGCGGCGAGACGTCGATCCATCGCACCTTGCCCGGTGCCGCCTCGCCGGCGAAGCGTGCGGCCAGCGTCGCGAGCGTGCCGGCGCGCTCGGCCAGCTTGACGAACTCGGGCGACAGCTCCGACACGGTGTCGAGCGCCTCGCCGGCGGCGTCCGCCGCCTGTCCAAGAAGGGACAGCGCCGCGAGGAAGTCTTCGCGGCTGCCGCGCTCGTCCCAGCGCAGCTTGATCGTGCCGCGCAGCTCGCGCAACGGGCCGGCCGCGGCCAGGCGCAGTTCGCGCGCGGCCTTCTCGACGCCTGCTGCGAGCTCCTGCCACTTCGCCAGACCGCGCGCGAGCTGCAGGCCGAGGCCCAGCAGGTCACGCGAGAAGTCGAGCGCCTGAGCGGTCGAGAGGGTCGTGCCGAGGAACTGCACGCCGGCCTCGGGCAACTGGTGAGCCTCGTCGAACACCGCCACCTCGACGCTCGGCAGCAGCTCGGCCACGCCCGTGTCGCGCAGGGCCATGTCGGCGAAGAACAGATGGTGGTTCACCACCACCACGTCGGCCGCCATCGCGTCGCGGCGCGCCTTCACCACGTGGCAGGCGCGGAAGTCGGCGCACTCGCTGCCCAGGCAGTTCTCGCGGGTGGAGGTGACCAGCGGGATCACGCTGCTGCGCTCGTCCAGGCCGTCCATCTCGGCGAGGTCGCCGCTGCGCGTGGTCTGCGACCATTCCTCCACCTTGGCCAGCGTCCGCACCGCCCAGCGGTCGGGCAGCGTGGCTGATTGGCTTGCCTGCTTCATGCGGTGGAGGCACAGGTAGCTGCTGCGGCCCTTCAGCAGAGACACGCTGACCGGCAGCTGCAGCGCATCGCGCAGGCGCGGGATGTCGCGCAGGAAGAGCTGGTCCTGCAGGCTCTTGGTGGCGGTGCTGACGAGCGCGCGCGCACCCGACAGCAGCGTGGGCACGAGATACGCGAAGGTCTTGCCGACGCCGGTGCCGGCCTCCACGACCAGCTCGCTGCGTTCGTCGATCGCCTCGGCCACGGCCTCGGCCATGCGCAGCTGCGCCTCACGCTCGACGTGCCGCTCGTCGGCCTGCGCGAGCGCGCCCGAGGCCGACAGCGCCGCACGCGCGGCGGCGGCCAGGCTGCCGGCAGGGTTCAACGGATCCGGCGTCATGCCGGCTCAGGCGGCTCGAGCTGGGCCTCGAGGCGGGCGATCATGTCGCGCAGGGCCAGGCGCCGCTTCTTGAGGCGCCGCATCGTCAGTTCGTCGCCCGGCTGCTCGGCGCTCGCGCGATCGATGAGGTCGTCGAGGTCCGCGTGTTCGATGCGCAACTCGATGAGCCGGCGCGGCAGGGAATGCAGGTTGTCGTCCATCGACGCGCGACTTCGTCGCAGAAATCGCCCCGACCGGGGGGGCGGGAGGGATTATAGTTTTCGCTCATGAGCACCTCGAACGCCGGCTACCGCCTGTCCGCCGCCACCGGCATCCACCGCGGGGATCGGGCCTACCAGCAGGACCAGGTGCAGATCCTCCCGCACCAGCGCGTGCCCGGCAGCGTGATGGCGGTGCTGGCCGACGGCATGGGCGGCAAGAGCGGCGGCCGCAAGGCGGCCGACCAGGTGATCCTCACCGCGCAGCAGATCTTCGAGCGCTTCGCCGCCACCAAGGACGACGCTGCCGAGGCGCTCAAGCAGCTGGTGCTGGAAGCGCACCTGATGATCAAGTTGACCGCGATAACCTCGGAGGAGGAGCCGCACAGCACCGTGGCGGCCTTCATCATCAGCCCGACGCGCGAGTGCCACTACGTGCACGCCGGCGATTCGCGCGTCTACCACTTCCGCGGCCCGGAGATGGTGGCCCGCACCGTCGACCATTCCTACGTCCAGCGTCTCGTCGCCGAGGGCTCGATCACCGAGGAAGAAGCCAACAACCACCCGCAGTCCAACCTGCTGACGGGCTGCCTGGGCACGCACCAGGATCCGCCGATCAGCGTCGGCCGCATCGAGCGGCTGGAGGTCGGCGACAGCGTGCTGGCCTGCAGCGACGGCCTGTGGCACTACTTCACGCCGCGCGAGCTCGGCGCCATCGTGCATGCGCTGCCGCCGCGCGAGGCCAGCGAGATGCTCGTCAGCAAGGCGCGCCAGCGCGCCCGCGGCGGCGGCGACAACCTTTCGCTGGCGCTGATCCGCGTCGATCCGCTCGGCTGAGCGGTGCTCAGCGCGCGGCCGGGTCCGGCAGCGGCGCGACCTTCTTCCCGTCCTTCTCCCGCTGCGCCTGGCGCTCCTGCGCCTGCTCGCGATGCTCGCGCGCCTGGCGCTGGCGGTCCTCGAAGCGGGCGCGGCTGCGCGCCTCGTCGGCTGCATGGTCGGGCGCACTCGCCGGCGCGGACGCATGCCGCGCGGCCGCTGCCGGGCGCTCGCGCGGCGGCTTGACCTGCATCGGCGCCGATTCGCGCGAGGCCCGCGGCGCGCTCGCGCGCTCCTGCTCGCCGCGCTGCCGCTGCTCGATCGCCGCCATGCGCGCGGCGGCACGCTGGCGGCGCTGGGCCTCGTCGAGCACGCCTTCCTCGCCGCGCAGCCGCTGCACGGCCTGGCGGTGCTCGGCGCGGGCCTCGTCGACGCAGGACGTCACGGCGAAGCGCTGCTCGCATTCCTGGCGCCGCGCCTGGAAGCGTGCATCGGCTTCGGCGCGTTGGCGGGCGATGCGCTCGCGGTCGGCGCGATCGTCGGCATGCGCCGTTTCGAACGCGGCCAACAGCACGCAGGCCGAGGCCAGCAGGGCTACCTGCAGGCGCCTCATGTCAGCGAGGTATCCACGTTGCGGCGCTCGAGCGCGAGGAATTCCGCCGACTGCATCTCGGCCAGCCGCGAGACCGTGCGCGGGAATTCGTGCGCCAGCGGCCCTTCGGTATAGAGCTGCTCCGGCGGCACCTCGGCCGAGAGGATCAGCTTGCAGCGCCGGTCGTACAGCACGTCGACCAGCCAGGTGAAGCGGCGTGCCTCGGAGGCCATGCGCAGCGGCATGTGCGGCACGTCAGACAGCAGCACAGTGTGGAACTGCGAGGCGATCTCCAGGTAGTCGTTCTGCGAGCGCGGCCCGCCGCACAGCACCCTGAAGTCGAACCACACCACGCCGCCGGCGCGCCGGCGCGCGCGCAGCTCGCGGTGCTCGATACGCAGCACCGGGTCCTCGTCGCGCGCCTCTGCGAGCCGCTCGAAGGCCTCGGTCATCGCCGCGTCGGCCTCGGCCCCGAGCGGGCAGTGGTAGAGCTTGACGTGCTCCAGCGTGCGCTGGCGGTAGTCGGTGCCGTTGTCGACGTTGATGACCTCGAGCTTCTCCTTCAGCAGCGCGATGGCCGGCAGGATGCGGTCGCGGTGCAGGCCGTTGGGGTACAGCCCGTCCGGGTGGAAGTTCGAGGTGGTCACGATGCTCACGCGGTGCTCGAACATCGATTCGAGCAACCGGTGCAGGATCATCGCATCGGTCACGTCGGCGACGTGGAACTCGTCGAAGCAGATCAGCCGGTGGCGCCGCGCGATGCGCGCGCCCAGCTCCTGCAGCGGATTGACCACGCCCTTGAGCTCCTGCAGCTCGCGGTGCACCTCGCGCATGAACTCGTGGAAGTGGAGGCGCGTCTTGCGCGTCAGCGGCACGGAGTTGAAGAAGCAGTCCATCAGGAAGCTCTTGCCCCGGCCCACGCCGCCGTACATGTACACGCCGCGCGGCAACGGCGGATGGCGCAGCAGCTTGGTCAGCGCGTTGCCGCGCCGGGCCTTGTAGTCGGCCCACTCGTTCTCGCAGCGCTCCAGCGCAGCCACCGCGCGCAGCTGCGCGGCATCCGCCGCGTAGCCGCGCTCGGCAAGCGTCTGCTGGTACTGCTGGCGGACGCCCATGCAGGCTCGATCAGAAGTTCAGCGTGCGCTTGTCGACCGCGAGCGCGGCTTCCTTGGTGGCTTCGCTGAGCGACGGGTGCGCGTGGCAGATGCGGGCGATGTCCTCGGCGCTCGCCTTGAACTCCATCGCCACCACGGCCTCGGCGATCAGCTCCGACGCGAACGGCCCCACGATGTGCACGCCGAGGATCTCGTCGGTCTTGGCATCGACCAAGAACTTCACGAAGCCGGTGGTGTCGCCCAGCGCGCGCGCACGGCCGTTGGCCATGAACGGGAAGCTGCCGGCCTTGTAGGCGCGGCCGCCGGCCTTGAGCTGCTGCTCGGTCTGGCCGACCCAGGCGATCTCTGGGCTGGTGTAGATGACCCAGGGGATGGTGTCGAAGTTGACATGCCCGTGCTGGCCGACGATGCGCTCGGCCACCGCCACGCCCTCCTCCTCGGCCTTGTGCGCGAGCATCGGACCGCGCACCACGTCGCCCACCGCCCAGACGTTGGGCAGGTTGGTCCGGCAGTCGCCGTCGACCACGATCGCGCCGC
>WBZM01002807.1_pt1 | contig 10289 bp, 16 predicted proteins | sample 5204271 | NCBI WGS metagenome assembly WBZM01 (sample SAMN12344346, study PRJNA552823) | activated sludge metagenome | biome: Activated sludge suspended growth; feature: Nitrification reactor; material: Wastewater; isolation source: activated sludge from nitrification reactor of wastewater... | reverse complement strand
ATAAAATCTTCTTTACTTTTGGAATGTATTCAACGTTTCTCTAATTGTTCAGCTACATCAATTGTTCTTGCAAAGATAACTGTTTTTATGTTTGGTTGTTCATTATCTAATTTTATTAAAAATTGTTTAACACTTAATATTTTAGATTGTAAATCATATAATAGTTTAGCTCTTTTTCTAATATACATTTGATATTTAGAAAGATATTTAACCATACCTGAAGAGGTTTTAATTTCTTCTTTGAGTTCGTTTATAACTTTTGTAAGATAATTATAATTAGATTTTTCTGTTGTTAAAAATGGTTTTTCTTTAGAACCTGCTTTACTATTTTTTGTTATATTATCTAATTTAGTATATATAACATGAATTTTAAAGTTATTAACCATTTGATTATCAGCAGCTTCATCTAATTTATAATTAAATACAGCATTACCTACAATTTCTCTTAAAACTCTTTGTGTAAATCCGTATTTTCCTGGAGTTGCAGTTAAAGCAATAACTTTTTTTGAATGTAAATCATCTTTTTTAAATAAATGTAAATATCTTCTTAAAAGATTATATTGTCTTACAGATAAATGATGAGCTTCATCAAATATAATTCCATCAAACTCATTTAAATCATATTTGTGTAAACTAACATAACAACATCTTGTTAAATTATCATACATTTCTAAAGAAGAATGTTTTTCAAATTCAGCTTTCCAATTTCTTTTATGTAAAAGAATAGTTGGAGTCACTAAAAGATATTTTCCTGGATATTTTTTTAAAAGTTTAATAGTAATAACTGACTTACCTGTGCCTGTTGGAAGAGTAAATAATGTTTTAAAATTATTTTGTTCATAAAACTCTATTCCTTCATCATGTAATATATCTCTTTTATCTTCCATTATGCTACATAATTTTGTTTATAAATAATACAAGGTAGAATATCACTATTCATAGTTTCTCCTTTAAAAGTAATTTCTTGATTTTTAATAATAGTTCCTATTGGAATCATATTTGATTCTATAAGTTCATTTAAATAATCATTATTTTGTTTTTCTTTAGGATATATGACAGGTAAAAAATGACTTATATCATCAAACATTTTTCTGTAATTTTAAAAGTGCTAATTCATTAAAATGATCAATAATTAATATATCTGAATAATTTCTTGAAAAATCTTCAACAAAATCAGTATATTGCATTAATGTTCCTTCAGCAATTTCAATTTTTGTAATATCAAATTGTCCTGGAAAATTAGTTTCTTCTTGTGCTGGAACATAATCACCTATTACAATAATCTCAACATCATCATTTAATTTTACTAAAGCATATGTTTTCTTTTTCATAATTAGTATTTAATCGTTTAATAAATCAGCTTGAAGTTGTGCATCATAAGTAGGACAAAATTCTGTTTGTTCTACAGGAACTTTACCACTACCTTCGCAATCAGGACATTCTCCTTCTCCACAATGTTCAAAACATACAGGACATATTGCATAATCATCTGTAATAACATCTCCTGTGCAACAAGAAGTTACACATTCTCCTGTACCACGACAAGTAGGACATTCTTTTTCTTTCATTTTAATAATTTTTATAAAATAAGTAAATAATTTTACGTTCCCAATGCTTTACTGTATAATAAATAACATAATACTTTTTATTTAAAGATGTATTATTTATTACTCCAAACTGCATATTAAATTTAATCCAAATTGTTAGTAAAACTAACAAAAGTATAAATAACAAAGATAATATTGTTGTCATAATTTTTAATTTTTAAAGTTTAATTTAAATTCTACTAATTTTTTAAATCTCATTTTGAAATACCTATTGCATCTCCACATTTAATCTATTTTCAAGTTCATAAGTAAATATTAATAAAATAGCTATCCTTGCTTTTCCACTATAATACAGTCCATTTTCACTATTTATTGCAAATCCGTGTTCTAACAAATGTCTAATAATACCACTAATATGAGAAGTTGTTAAATCTTTGAGGGGTTTATAAATAGTTTCAGGTAATCTTTCATTTTTTTCATTGTAGTTTTGCCCCCAAATAAACTGTTCACGAATCTCAGGCATCAAATCTTTAATTTCTCCTTGTTTTAAATCTCCTGAATATCTTGTGTAACCTTCTCCTATTCCTCCATCAATAAAAATGTAGTTATTTGAACTATCAGTATTTTCTTTAAAATCATGTTTATGGAAACTAAATAATTTTCCATTTTTATTTTCTACGTAATTTATTTTCATATTAAAATAATTTTGTTTGTTTAGGTTCAAGTTCATTTAAAATTTCATTCACCTTTGAAATATAATATTGAGTATTTACATTATATTCTTTAAAAGGTTTTTCTACATGATTATTATAAATTTCAACACCATAACCTTTTAATACATTTTCTAAAGTAGTTTTATTGTATTTTTTTTTATAAAGATAAGGGGAATTATTACCACTAATATAATAACGATTTAAATTTTGTTGATGTTTATTGTTCCACCATACAGTATAATCTTTAGATATTTTATTACTATAACAATAATCAAATATTGTAAAACCATATTTTTCAGGATTTAAAATTACTTCTTTTGGTTCAATTCCTTTAGTATAATAAAGTTTTAAAGCTTTAGATATAATAAGAGCGTCAACACTTAATCCTAAATCAGGTTCTGTTAAAAACCAAATACCCTTTTCTTTAACTATGTTTTCACCTTTATCATTGACTTTTAATTTAATAGCAAGATAATTATTTATATTACCTCTTATTACTTTTTTAAAACCATCATATTCAAGTTCCATTAAAGTTAATTCTTGCCACCATTTACAAATCTCATTGTATTTTTCTTGTTTTTCTTTAGGAATTATACAAGTTACTCCGTCCAAGTAACATTATTCTATATATCTCTATATAGTTTAGACTATATCTTCATTTATTAATTCATATTTATAATTTACAATTAATTTACGATTATTTGTAATCTGTGTTGAAGTAAATCCTTTCCACATATTCAAATATCTATCACATTCTCCGTAAGAATTAAATATTATTTCTTCTTTTTCTAAAAATAATTTTATTTTCTTTTTCTGATTTTTTAATTTTTCTACACTTTTAAAAAATAAAGATTTATTATTTATATTATTATATTTATCTATTATAGGATGTATGGAAACATTAAAATATTTCTGACATTCTATACTACTACCTATAAATATATTACCTTTTAAATCTTCTATTTTATATATTGAAGAACCTTTTTTATTTTGCTTAACTTTATTATTATAAACTTCTCCTATATGTCTATAAAGTTTTGATTTTTCTCCTATTTTATCTTTCCATTCTTGAGATAAATTTCTTCCTAAATTTGGACAACCTCCTTGTGTAGGTTTTTTACAAATATTATATTTTGGATTTAAAGTAGCAATATATTTTTCTTCAATATAAGTAATGATTTCTTTAGTTCTTTTTGAATCTTTTTTATTTATAAATTTTTTATAGATAATAAATTCAAAATTTTCCATACCATATTTTTTAATTGCTTTATATAAATGCGGAATTTGATTTTTATCAATTCCATTTAACCATTTTTCATAAGCATATATGTGTTTTTGTTTTCTTTTTTGAAAACTTTCTATAGTAGAACCAATATAAAAATCATTATTAATAGTATTTTTTATTATATAAATACCAAAGTGTTTTAAATTAATTTTTGTATGTGATGTTTGCATATTTTATAGTCTTTTTTAAAGTACAAAGATACAAAATATATCGTTTTAATTTTTAATTTTAATTACTAAATTTATTAAATGTTGGGCATTATTTCTGGTTATTAAGAGAAACCTTTTTCTCCCCAGTAGTCGTTGAACCTTATTCCAAATGGTTGGAATCTTGGCTGCGGATTGTCTAATTTTATTCTTTATTACTATACCTGAGTAATTACTTCAGCCATTATTATATTACTATAATAATTTAGTAGAATAAACTCTAAAGAGTTTCCCGTCAATTAACCCAATTTTATAACACCAACGTTTTAGTGTTACAACTATCAATTTGTATTCCTGCTTCAATCATTTTTTCACAAAACATTAAAAGAAACATTTGTCCGTTTAATGTTACTGCTAATAATTGTTTAGGGTCATACATAGGTGTATAAGCACTATTAAGATTACCGTAATAACCGCCATTTAAGGCTAATTTATATAATTCAGCATCTGCTTTTTTACCATCTCTTTTATATTGAATTCTTTGGTCTTTAATTCTTTTAATAACTTTATCCATTCCTGGTAAATGTGAAGGAACATAACCATAAGTAGCTCCTAAAGTCGGATACATTGAACTTACGTCAGCATCTAAATATATAAATTTATCTAAATCAGGTTCAATTATTTCAGGGTTATGATAACTGTGTAAACCTCCACTTTTAATATCATATTTAACATTATTTAATATAACAGAATATGAAAGTTCATTTGTATCAGAAACTACTCTTTCTTTTAAATGATTATAAAGAGTATAAAAACTATTACAATAAAAAGTTGTTTTACCATCTTCTATTTTACTTGTTACAATTTGTTCTGTCTCTCTAAAATTAATTTTATGAGATAAAAGTTTTTCAACTTTAATAGGTTCTAACCTACTTCTTAATCCCATAATACTTTCTCTATCAACACCAAATTCTTTACAATATTCATACAAAAGAATATTTAAACCTAATTTTACACCATCCCAAGACCAACAATTAAATCCATATTTTTCATTAGCATCTTGTCTTTGAAGAATTTGAGGTTTCATTTTCTCACAAAGTTTATCAGTAATAACTAAATCATTATTAATATTATAATCTTTAACGTTTTGAATTTCTTCTTTTGTTAAAATCTTATTATGTTTGTATGGTAATTCTTGAACTCTGTCATGATTTAATTGTATTCCTAATGATTTTAAAGATATTTTTCTATTTTGTCTTGTCATTTTAGACCAATATCTGAATAAATCAATATCAATCCATTTATTATGATATTTATATTTTTTTATTTCACTATCATTGTGACTATCTTGACAGTTAATAACATAATCTGAAAATTCTTTGAGAGATAAACAAATATCTAATGGTGTAAAATTATTTTGTTTAAACACGTTATAATGTTTAAAAAAATAATTTATTACAAGATTATCATAATCAATACCATTAAATGAAATAAAAAAAACATTATTTTTATCTAATTTTAACAAAAAATCATAAAATTCCTGAGATTGATTTACATATTCTGATATTTCAAAAGAAAAAGTTTCTTTGGTTTCAAAATTTTTAAAACCAAAGAAACTTAAATTATAAAATATTTCTATATCATTAATTAATTTCATTTATAACAATTTATAATTGCTTTTATAAGCAGTTTAATTCTTGGTAATTTTTTACCACATTCAAACCAATATTCTAAATAATTTTTTTGAGGGGATAAAGCTACCAATTCAGTATAATTGCTCAAACTTTCACACTGTATCAATGCAAAATAATGACAAAATCCATAATAAGTTCTAAACTTTCTTTCTAAAAAAGGATTTATCCATGATAATGTATAATGAAATAATGCTTTCCAATAATCTTTTACTTGTTCTTTTTTAGTCATAATTTCTTTTTTTTAATCTTTTTAATTTTTTAGCTTTATCAGGATAAAGTCTGTCAAAAGTATCATCTATATTTTTTTGTCTTAATTCTAAATTTTTATTTAATTGTTCTTTTATATCTGTTAAATTTTGGTCAGTTATTTTTTGTTTTTTATATAGATGTAATACTTGTCTGCTAAATTCAATTTCTTCAATACTGTCTACAAGAGAGTTATTAAAATTTAATGCGGTTATTATTACGTTTGTTTTTATATTATTTTCAGGAGTGTTATATTTTCTCTCTTCTTTAGGAATCAATTCTTCTGCTTGTTTTTGTGGAATTTTAAAAGGAATTATAAAATGTTTTTTAAAGCCTTTATCATAAAACTTTGACTCTACAATTTCACACAAACATCTTCTTGGTCTAAAATATATAAAAGTATTTTTTACTGAAGGATTATCTAAAAATACAATTGGAGTAAACTCCAACATTTCTAAAATTTTACCTTCACCAATATAACTTTTTTTATCTTGCCAATTTAAAAATAAAGAAATAGTTTTTTTTCTTTTTTTTATAATAGAATTAAAAGCAGTATTTATTAAATACAGTTTTTCAAGTTGATTCATGATTTAGTACTTCTGTTAATTAAATCAAATATTGAAAACTTATCTGGATATCTTAAATACCAATTATAAGCTTTAAACCAATATTCTTCTCTTTTATTATTATATTCTTCTTTATGTTTAATCATACCATCATACACACAAAGATAAACATCATATAAAGGATAAATTTCAGTAAAGTTATTTTTTACTAATTCAGCATATTTTTCTTCTGTTACACCATTATCTTCCATTGTTTTAGTAACAGGAACTGTTTTGTATATAACATTATACTGATTAAAACCATCTTTTGTTTTAGATGTTTGCAACGCTTTTACTGACAAGCCTACTGCCAACAATCTGTTTTTCATGTCTCTTAAAGCTATTAATTTATTGTTTTTTTTACAATAATTCTCTAATGCTTCAATTTTTTTCGGATTTACTTCACAATCACTTAACTTAATTTTCATTTACGGAGTTTTAATTAATAAAAAAATAAAAAGACAAGTAGGGAAAATAATCCCTACCTGTCTGTGCTATTTAAATTCTATTAAAAAAGAATTTTAATCATGAGTTGCTATTTCTTCAGCAACTTGATTTTGTAAAACAGCTTCCAAAACCTCATAATTTGGTGGAGTTGCCGTTAAACCATCATGTTGAACTTTGGTATTGTTAGCAGGACCTGCTACCAATTCTGTCTGACGAAAGATGTAGTTACCATCTTTAGTCAAATATTTACCATCTTCACCACTTTTGTTCATTTTAGCGTTTTTATTAACACGAATAAATCTTCCACCTTCTAACCATGTAAAAGGTTCTGTTTTTTCTGTAACTTGAATGTTAGCAGATACTCCTGATAATTCTTCAGCAAATTTCTCATCAAAGATATCACCTGCTTTTAATTTCTTTGCAGAAGCAATTTCTGCTTTAATAGGCATCCATGCTACCAATACAGTTCCACCTGTATTACCTTGCATAATGCCAATCAAATTAGGAGAATCTCCTTTAACCAATTGAGCTATTTCAATTCTCTTTTGCTCTGCAACTTTAGTATCCATTACTTCAGTTACTACTACTTTACCTGTTGCTAATTGTTTAGCAAACGTCTCTTTAATGTTTTGTGCCATTTTATTTTCTTATTAATGCTAATAATGTTGCTTACTTAATCCTTTAAGGTCGATAATTCAGCTTATTTTAGACCTGATTTTTATATCTTTACTGATACTGACATTTAATAAGTTGTCGTCTTAATTGTTTTAAATATGTAAAAGAACTTCAAACTAAATCAATTAACACTTCTGTTAATTATTTTTTTTATAATTTTAATTTTGTTTGTACAAGTTTATAAATTTGTTCTGATTGTTTATATTTGTTCCCTATTTTATGATTAGTAAAATCATGTTTATCTGTCGTAACATAAATTTTTGCTATATCTTTTAATGATAAACAAGGTGTATTCATAGTAATATAATTTTTTACTTCATAAAAACTATAAAAATACAAAAAATTTTTACAATTATAAGTTGCTAAAAATTTATCATAATCTACAACAAGACCTGATTTTAATTCTAATGTATTTTTATTTACAATATATAATTGTCCTTTGTAATTATCAAATATTTCTTTTCTATCTTCTGTTATGAATAATAATTTATGAATTTTCTTATTAGCATGTTCTAAATAAAGCCATCGTTTAGCAATTCTAATATGAACATCTTCTTCAGTTACAACAATATTAGAAATAATTCCTTCTTCTATTTCTTCACCAATAGTAAATATTTGATTATCTTTAAGTCTTTTAATAGAATAAATTTTACCATCCTCTAAAGAATTTATCTTCCATTTTTTTTCTTTAATTTCTTCCCAATATTCAGGTTGATTTTCAATAATACTAATATTATCTGTACCAAATCCTCCAAAAACTTGTATATAAAAATCTTTATCTATATTTTTTGTTTTATATACTATGGTATTTAATTTAGGACTTCCTGGATATTCTTTAATAAGTTTAAATTTTCTCATAATTTGTTGATTTTAAGTTGTTTGTGGAGCTGATGGGAATCGAACCCATGTATTCCAAAGTTCCAAAAATAATTTTATTTATAGGTATAGGTTAATCATAGTTTACTAACTTTAGATTCCAATCTAAAAAGGGTTGACAATAAATTGTCAAAAATCCACCACTATATTTTAAATATCAGAAGATATAGAAACTTCCTTCTTGCATTTGTTTGTTAAGCTGCAATTAGCTCCAACTTACTTGTGTTTACTGATCTTTCAATAGTAGCACAAATTGCATCTACATTTTTATGAGATACAAATAAAGTTGATTTTTGATCTTGATTAGCATTATTGCCATTTAAAATTGTGTTTTCATTTTAAAGAGTTTGTTCTCTACCTAAATTATTTCCTTCTGTTTGAAAGCAAAGCCTGTACAGCCCCATATAAAATCAATCATAGTGTGGACTACCACTATGATTGACTATTAAATACCATGAGAATTAAACAAAAATTCAAAATAACTTGTCCTTTGTTATTTTTCTATTAATCAGTAGTTGTTTCAAAAGCGTCTGTTTCATTTTCAACTTCTTTTGGTGAAATTACAATAGTGCCTTCAGGAACTGCTTTACCATGATATTGCGCTCCTTTAACAGATACTACTGTAATTTTTGAATCTGATTTTATTGTTTTTAAAATTTCTCTATCTAAATCAGTAGAAGGAATTAAAAAAACTATAACTTCACCGTTAATACTTGTTTCTGTTTTAATCATAAAATTTAAAATTACATTAGTTTCAAAAAAAAATAAATGTAATTGTCTGTACAAGAATCGAACTTGTATTAATTGATTAGAAATCAATAGTTCTATCCATTGAACTAACAGACAATTACAATAAAAAAAATTAATTACGAAATTTTCGCAATTCTGAATTTGATTTCAGCAATTTGTTTTTCAAATTCCTTAATTTCTTCTTCAACTTTTTCAGAATGAGATTTGATCGCAGATTTAAGTCTTTCAACTACTTCTGTTTTGTTATCAATATTGTCCCAATATTTTGAAGAAAATGCTTCCTGAGAAGAATTTGTTTCAATATCAGACAATTTAACACCTGCATAAGCATTATCCAATGCATCTTCTGCATCTTCCAATTGTTCACGATAAGTGTCTAAAGTTCGTTCACTGTTAAACTTTGTGTTTTCAATGTTTTTGTTCAAAGTTACAATATCTCTATTTAACTTTTTTCTTTCTCTTTCAAAAAAAGATTGAATTTTACCAGCGTCATCTAATTTTAAGATACGCATAATTTTTGCTACAATACCTGTAGGCTGTGTTGTTGTTGTTGTTGCTTCTTGAGCCATTTTTTAATAATTTAATTGTTTGTTTAAAAAAAATTTTCTTCTCTGTCAAATACTTTGACTGTTTTTGGTTGTATTAAAGGAACTAATGTAATTTCTTTTTTTTTCTTTGTAACTGATTCTGTAAAGGTTAAAGGATAATTTTTTGAAGTACTAGTCTTTTGTTCAGATTTATTATCATTATAAAGAGCGTCAACTATTTTTGCCCATTTGCCTTTTTCATAAACAGTTCCTCCCCATCCATCAGTAATCATATCTTTTTGAATAGTAAGAATTCCTTTTACTTCTTGTTTACGTTCATATAAATCAATGTAAAAAGTTCCTAAAGGATATTTAGATTTAGCTATTTCTAACATAGTAGGACTAATAGATTTACTTGAAGTCATTTCTACATAATGTTCAAGATGTTCTTTATTATAACTATTTTGACTTCCATTAGACCATTTAACAATAAAAGGTAAACTTGAAGAAGTAACTTTTGATATAATTCCAATCATTTTTTCTCCAATAGAATCTATTCCTTGATGATAATATCCACAGCCATCTTTTATAAGAACTTTATCTCCTTCTTTAAAAAATTCAAATGATTTTGATATAGTAGATATTTCATGTGGTTCAGCTTTTCTAAAAAATTTACGAAGAGGTTTATAATCCCATACATAAAAAGCGTTGTCTAAATCTATTTCAAAAGAAGTATCTCCTCTTTTTTCAGTAAGTTTAGCAAGTTTACCTACATATT
>WBZM01004366.1_pt1 | contig 10303 bp, 3 predicted proteins | sample 5204271 | NCBI WGS metagenome assembly WBZM01 (sample SAMN12344346, study PRJNA552823) | activated sludge metagenome | biome: Activated sludge suspended growth; feature: Nitrification reactor; material: Wastewater; isolation source: activated sludge from nitrification reactor of wastewater treatment... | reverse complement strand
CGAGCGTCTGGAGCGGCTTGGTATCAGGTGCCGGCATGGCGACCTCCTTCGCCCAAGGCAGGGAGGTCGCCATGCCGGAGTGCGCCGCTCCAGACGCGACGGCCGAACCGTTCCGAGCGATCAGTCTCGACTGAACGCACCAGGTCGAGGTCGAGGTCGAGGTCGAGGTCGAGGTCGAGGTCGAGGTCGAGGTCGCCCCTCGACTCCGCGCGCCTCCGGCGCGCTCCGCTCGGGGTGCACGGAGAAGCGGGCCCGGCCCCACCAAAGGCAGAAGGGGCGGGACCGCTCGCGGTCCCACCCCTTCGCTCACATCACGCTGTCCGAAGCCTGGGTCGCCTGGCCGGGCGGTGCCGGCCGGGCGGCCCCTGGCCTACGGCGTGACCTGGTAGGTCACGTACTTGTAGGCCTCGCGGCTGCCGGGCAGGTAGGTCTTCACCTCGACGAAGACCCGGTAGGTCGCCGGCGGCCAGGTGTCCGGCATGTCCCAGGTGTTGGTGGTGCTCCAGGCCTGGCGCTGCACGTAGGCCCCGCCGTCGGTGCTGGTGAGGAACCGGTAGTAGTACGTCGCGCTCCCCGCGCCCTGGCCGCTGGCCGTGAAGCGGACCGGCTGGCCGGCCGTCATCTTGTGCGGGCTCGGCATGGCCGGGTCCGCCGACAGGAGGACGCCGGTGGCCTTGGTGGGCCGCACGACGTAGCTGAGCGTCTTGAACGCGTCGCGCGACGCGCCGAGCAACGAGGAGACCTCGACCATGACGGTGTAGCTGCCCACCGGCGTGGTGTCGGGCATCGACCAGGTGTTGCTCGCGCTCCAGGCCTGCTTCTCCACGTAGCCGGTGCCGTCGTTGAGGAGGAACCGGTAGTAGAACGTCGTCCCGGCCAGGCCCTCGCCCTGCGCGGTGAAGACCACCGGCTGGCCGCTGACCATGGCGTGCGGGCTCTCCATGTGGTCGGCGGGGGTCAGGGTGACGCCGGTGGCGGACGCCTGCCGGATGGTGAAGTTGGTCAGCGCGTAGACGTCGCGGTAGACGCCCGACGTGGTCTTCACCTCGCCGAGGACGCGGTAGGTGCCGGCCACCGTGGACCCGGGCATCACCCAGCTGCTCGCGGCGCTCCAGTCCTGGACCTTGGTGTAGTGGGCGCCGGCGTCAGCGCTCAGCCAGAACCGGTAGACGTAGCCGGTGGAGCCGCTGGCGGTGAGCGTGAAGGTCACCGGCGTGCCCTGGGGCTGCGGCGTGCTCAGGTTGTAGGCGATGGTCACGCCCGAGGCCGGGGCCGGCGCCTTGAGGACGAAGTCCATCGTCTGCGTGAGGTCGAGGTCGACGATGGCGCTGGTCCGGACGTCCACCTTCACCTGGTAGGCGCCGATGGGGGTGTTGGCCGGCAGCGTCCAGGTGGCGCTGGTGCCGTAGTCCTGCTGGAGCACGAAGTCACCGGCGCCGGTCTTGAGCCACCAGCGGTACTGGTAGCCCGAGGAGCCGGCCGGCGTGGCGGTGAAGACGGTCGGCAGCGGCGTGATGTTCACGTCGGCCGGGCTGGTCCGGTTGGCGCTCAGCGCGAGGGAGGTGGGCACCGCCAGGCGGACCTGGACGGTGACCGGGGAGGAGCTGGCCTCGGCGGTCGCGGTGGTGGAGGAATCGGCCCAGACGTCGGCCGTGACGGTGTAGCTGCCGTCGGCCGCCGTGCCCGGGAGCACGTAGGTGTTGGACGGGCTCCAGTCCTTGGCCACCGACTCGGCGCCGCCGTTCTGGCTGAGGCGGAACCGGTAGTGGTAGCCGGCCGAGTTGGCGCCGGCGGCCGTGAAGGTCACCACGGTGCCGGGGTTGGCCCGGGTCGCCGGCGTGGCGGCCAGGGAGACCCCGGTGGCCTTCTTGGTCACCACGTTCATCAGCTTGAGGGCGGTCTTGTCGACCACCGCGCCGCCCGAGGTGGACACCTCGGCCTGCACCACGTAGTTGCCCGGCGCCGTGTCGGCCGCCATGGTCCAGGTGGACGTGGCCGACCAGTCGCGGACCATCACCATGGCCCCGCCGTTGGTCTGGAGCGAGAACCGGTAGGAGTACCCGGCCGAACCGGTCGCCAGCGCCGTGAAGACGATGGGCGTCGGGATGATGGTCTTGATGGCCGGGGAGCTCTTGGAGGCCTGGATGAGCAGGCCGCTGGCGGGCGGGTACTGCACCACGTACGGCATGGTGGCCGTGGCGATGCCCGTCGGGCTGAGGTCGGTGCGGGACTCCACCTTCACGGTCATGCTGGCCGGCAGGGTGCTCGGGGGCAGCTGCCAGGTGGCCGTGGCGCTCCAGTTCTGCACCACCGCGTAGCCTGCGCCCGAGTCGAGCGAGAAGCGGTACTCCTTGGTGGCGGCCCCGCCGGTCGGCGCGGCGGTGAAGATGGTGGGGCTGAGGGCGCTCCCGTAGAGGCGCGGGCTGGGCACGGAGGCCGTCAGCCCCACGGTGCCGGGGTTGGACTGGACCTCGTACGCCAGGGTGGCCGCCGGGAACGGCGCGGCCTCGCCGGCCGAGGTGCGGACCTCGACCTGGACGACGTAGGCGCCGGCCGGCTGCGTCGCGGGCATGACCCAGGTGTCGGAGGCGGTGAAGGCCTGCACCGGGGCGAAGCTCGTGCCGCCGTCGCTCGAGAGCGAGAAGCGGTACTCGAAGAGGCCCGAGCCGCCGGTGGGCGTGGCGGTGAAGGCCACCGAGCCGTCCGCGGGGTTGCCGACGGTGGGCAGGGTGCGGGCGTACGGGGTGGTGGCCGGGCTGGCCGCCAGGGCCACCGAGGTGGCGGGCGTGGCCGCGCCGCCGAGGTCACGGCCCTTGACGAGCGAGGAGGCCGAGCCGGCCGCGTTGTAGATGGTGACCCGGTACCGGTAGAAGGTGCCGGCCGCGGCGGTGGTGTCGAGGTAGCTGGTCCGGTTGGCCGGGACGTTGGCGATGACCGTGAACGGCCCGCTCGGGCCCTCGCCGCGCTCCACCTTGAAGCCGATCTCGGCGGTGGGGAGGCCGAAGCCCTCCTGGGAGACGTAGTTGACCGGCGTCGGGTCGTTCCAGGTGAGCTGGACCCCGCCCGCGCCCTCGGCGACCGCGAGCGTGGGGGCCGTCGGCAGGACGACCTCCACGTTCAGGATGATCGGCCGCATCATGTCCATCTCCTCGTGGGAGAGGATGTGGCAGTGCCACACGTACTCCCAGCCGAAGTCCTCGACCCGGTTCAGGTCGACGGGCACCTTCACCTGCTGGGTGATGGGGTCGATGTTGGTGAAGCCGAAGGGCGAGCCGACCGGGATGGCCGGGTTGAGGGGCCGCAGGCTGGTGGGCACGCCGAAGGGCAGCTTGGGCGCCCACATGCGCATGGCCACGATGGTGTCCTCGAGCGGGCTGATGCGGACGGTCTCCTTCCAGCCGAGCTCGTTGGCGTCGGGCGGCCGGATCAGGCCGTCCCAGCCCACGCGGTTGATGAGCTGCACGTCGAAGACGTGGAAGTGGATGGGGTGGGTGTCGACGCCGTTCTGGGAGATCTTCCAGATCTGCATGCCGTCGCCGAGCACCGGCGAGAGCGGCGTGATGGTGTCGTTGAGGATCTCGGTGGCCGGGTCGACGAAGGCGTAGAGCGTGAAGTTGTTGAGGCCGACCTGGGCGAAGGGGATGGAGATGCCCAGGTTGCCGCTCATGCGGCCGTACTCCTTGTCGAAGGCCGCGCCCATCTCGTCGTGGATGCCCTTCGGCTCCATGGGGAAGGTCTGCAGCGTGCCGCCCACGGTCTTGAAGGTCAGGTTGTGGTCGGAGATCCGGGAGTAGCCCCAGGCCGGCCAGTTGGGCGGGAAGGAGAGGGTCCCGGTGCCGGCGGCGTCGGTGTAGACGCCGTCGTAGGTGGACTGGCCGACCAGCAGCGGATCCTGCGACGACTCGAAGGCGCCGCGGTGCGGCGGGGTGGCGGTGGGCGCCGGCAGCATGGCGGCGGTCAGCGCGGCGAGGTCGAACGGCGCCGCCGGGGCGCTGCTGGCCACGTTGATCTGCATGATGGTGCGGGTGTTGGGGCCGAAGCCGGTCTGCACGCCCCAGTACCCGCCGGTGTCGGAGAGGTCGCCCTGGCCGGCGTAGTAGTCGACGCGGATGTCGCGGGCCGGGAAGGCCGCCGGCGCGTCGTTGTAGAGGATGAGGGTCTTGCCGGCCCAGGCCGAGAAGTCCACCACCACGTCGGCGCGCTCGGCGGGGCCGAGCAGCAGGGCGTGGTCCTTCACGTTGCCGAAGTTGAAGACGGTGGGGTCGGTCACGTAGCCGATGGGCTGGGCGGGGACGACCACCGGGCGGGGCAGGAACCCGGACTCGGTGCCGACCTGGATGAAGGCCGGGCCCTGGGTGGCGGGATCGGGCACGCCCGGCTCACGGCCGTCGGCGGGCCAGAGCGGCCAGGCGGCGCCGTCCCAGTTGCCGCTGGCGGCCGGGACGATCTTCACCTCGGTGTTGAGGCGGCCGTCGGCCGCCACCTGCGTGGCGTCGGCCTCGTAGAGCGACAGGTTCATGAACCGGTCGTTGGCGGCGTTGAGGATGCGGAAGCGGTAGGCCTTGGGGAGCAGGTCGAGGTGCGGGAAGGCCGTGCCGTTCACCATGGCGGTGTCGAAGAAGGTCTCCATGCCGACCGACGGCACCGGCGTGCCCGGGATGACGGGCGGCTGGCCGGGCGTGGTGCAGTTGGCGAAGACCGCCGGGTCGGTGCTGGAGCAGGCCGGGTCGTGGTACGGGTTGGGCACCGGCCCGTACATGATGTTGTTGGTGGGCGGGAAGAACCAGGGGCCGTAGACCCAGCGGCCGTACGGGTTGGCGCCCGAGACGTCGAACGGGTTCTGCGCCGGCATGTAGACGTGCGGCAGCCAGAAGTCGCCCTTCACCGGCGGGCGGATGCCGTTCTGGTCGGGCGTGCCGGTGCCCCAGTTCCAGGTCGGGTCCATGGTGCGGACCGTGTCGGGATCCACGAAGGTGCGGTCCTGGATCACCAGCGGGATCTGGTCGGCCGGGAGGACGCCCTGGCTGACGAGGTCCTGCTCCACCTGGTCCGTGATGAGGTAGCCGGCCGCCTCGCCCACCACGACGTTGAGGCGGGTGATGCCCCACGCATGGTCGTGGTAGAACATGAGGCGCGCGGACTGCTGGTTCGAGTAGTAGTAGGTCATCGAGCCCGGCCCGGGCTCGGGCATGTCGGGCACGTTCTCGTAGCTGACGCCCTTCTTGTACGGCTGGAGCGGGTCGAGCTCGTCGGCCGCCGGGACCACCCACTGGTGCGGCGTGCCGTCGGAGATCCACGGCGTGCGGCCGCCGTGCAGGTGGATGGCGGCGCGGTTCTGCGGGTACTTGGCGCAGTCCTGGAGCAGCGGCGGGGTGGGATCGCAGGCCGAGCCGTCGGGGAAGAGCGGGCCCTTGCCGGCGCCCATCACCGACTCGTCCACCGGGATGAAGAGGTCGCCGTCACGCCCCGACGGCAGCTCGTTGGTGAACTTGATGCGGACCGGGCGGTCCTTCTGCGCCACGATGATGGGGCCCAGGTACTTGATGGGCGCCGGGGCCACGGTGTTCAGGCCGGTCTGGGCGTCGGTGCCGCTGTTGGTCTGCACGTAGCCGCGCAGCCGGGTGCCCGGCGCCGGCAGGTCGGAGTGCAGTCGCTGCGTGTACTCCTTCAGCGAGATCTCGTAGTAGTCGGAGCCCGGGTAGGTGGTGGTGTCGGGCACCGCCACCGGGATGTAGTTGCCCAGGTTGTTGGCGCCCGTGGGCCCGAGGCCGGGGAGCGAGTCGACGAACTTGCGGAGCGGCGGGCTGAAGGCCCAGTTGGCGGTGGTGAAGTAGTCGGGCATGTCGCCCGGGCCCGGGGGCGCCATGGTCGGCGGCACCTGGACCGCCTGGCTCGTCAGGGCGGCGCCGGCCAGCGACTTCGTGGAGGTGGCCTTCGCGGCGGGCTTGAGGACGGCGGCCTGGCGGGCCGCCTCGACCTTGGCCTTCAGGGCCTTGAGGTTCCGGGCCGCCGCCTCGCGATCCTCCTGCGTGAGGCGGTCGTTCATCTTCTTCCGGATGTTGTTGATCCGGATCGCGTTGCGGTCGACGGTCTTCCGCTCCGCGGTGGCGGCCGCGTCGTCGCGGGCCATGGTCGCGGTGGCCGGCAGCAACGTCGCCACCAGCGCGAGGACCAGCAGGGTGCTGCGCCTAGGCTCGATCATCTCACTTCGCTCCCTTTGTTCGGCCACGCCCGCGCGCGGCCCTTCGGCTGACAGCTCGTGCTGCTCGGATCGACGCTGGCTGTCCGCCGTCCCATTCACTGCCCCACCGCTCCCGTGGTGGGTGGCGCCGGGCGAGCGGCGCCGCATCATCGTTTCCCACACCTGCGCGCTTCCGCGCTGCGGGGCAATCCAACGTCACTCGCCTCGGGGACGTCCTTCCCGAGGCCATTCTCGGCGGGACTTCACGATCCGCCAACCCCCCCGCCCCCCGGAGCCGGCACTCGGGGAGGGCATGCAAGAGCGTGTCCCATCGCCGCGTGCTAGGTTGGGACCTGCCGCTTCGAGCCGCTGCGGCGGACCCCGAGGATCACGTGCGCCGCACCACCGCCGCCGCCGTCGCCGGAATCGCCTTGATCTTCGCTGGTGGACTGTGGGTCGTAGACCGACTCACCTCCGACGACACGACGGAGCGTGCGCCTGCGCCGGTGGCCGCCTCACCGGCGGCGGGACCGGATCCAGGGACGGCCTCCCAGCCGGCGGCCCCGGCGCCCGGGCCGCTCGTGCCCCCCGACGATCCGGCCCCGGCGCCCGCCGCCGCGCCCGGCCCGGTCCCGGTGACGCCGGCGCTCCGCGCGCGGCTGGCCGAGTCGGCGTCTCACGTGAACGTCACGGATCGGCTCGACACGTTCCGTGCGTACGTGAAGCAGCGCTGCGGGGCCCTGGCGCTCCGGGCGGCGGCGGACCCGGCGGATCCGCTCGCCGGGCTGGACGGCGAGGCGGTGCTGCTCCTCGACCTCGACGTCAGCGGCGATCAGGCGCGGGTGACCGGGAGCAAGATCCTGTCGCAGGGCACGGTCCGGCCGGCCCTGACGGCCTGCGCCCAGTACGCGCTCCGCAGGCAGGTCCTGCCGGCGTCGGACCTCCCGGCCGGAGCGCGAAGCGCCCTGGCCGTGACCGTGGTGGTCTCCATGGAGGGCGGGTCGGGAGGCGACGACCCGCCTTGACCCCGGGTGCGGTCGGCCCCGCGGCAGGGCGCCCGTGAGGGCGCCGGGGCCTCAGGCCGATCCCGGCGTCACCGCGGCGTGCGCGCTGGCCGCCGGAGCTGCGCCGGACGCCGGCCCGGTGGCCGGCGCCGGTCCGGTCGGCGCGGCGGCGGCCGGGGCCGGCTCCTGGAACTCCGGCACCAGGGCGCGCAGCCGCTCGCGCAGCTGCTCGGGCGCCCCGGCCACCAGCGCCGCCAGCCCGGCCTCCACCTGCTCCCGCGGGTAGGGCCGGAACCGCCCCACGAAGATCTTGGGGTGGCGCGTCTTCTCGGCCGCCTCGGCGTCCACCGACAGCTCCTCGAAGAGCTTCTCGCCGGGCCGGACGCCGGTGAAGGCGATCTCCACGTCCACCCCCGGCGTCAGGCCGGAGAGGGTGATGAGGTCGCGCGCCAGGTCGGCGATGCGCACCGGCTCGCCCATGTCGAGGATGAAGATCTCGCCCCCCTGCCCCATGGCCCCGGCCTGCAGCACCAGCTGGCTGGCCTCGGGGATGGTCATGAAGTAGCGCTTCATCTCCGGGTGGGTGACCGTCACCGGCCCGCCGGAGGCGATCTGCTCCTTGAAGAGGGGGATGACGCTCCCGGCCGAGCCGAGCACGTTGCCGAAGCGCACCGTGACGAACTTGGTCCGCGAGCGCTGCGAGAGCGACTGGACGTAGATCTCCGCCACGCGCTTGGTCGCCCCCATCACCGAGCTGGGGTTGACGGCCTTGTCGGTGGAGATCATCACGAACCGCTCCACCCCGTGGTGGTCGGCCGCGTCGGCCAGCGTGCGCGTGCCGAGGACGTTGTTCTTCACGGCCTCGCCGGGGTTCCACTCCATCATCGGCACGTGCTTGAAGGCGGCGGCGTGGAGCACCACGCAGGGGCGGTGCTGCCCGAAGACCTCGGCCAGGCGCGCGGCGTCGCCCACGTCGGCCATGCAGGGCACCAGCAGCACCTCCGGGTGGCTCCCCGCGAGCTCGCGGTGGATCTGGTAGAGGTTGTTCTCGCCGCGCTCCAGCAGGATGAGCTTGGCGGGGGCGAAGCGGCAGACCTGGCGGCACAGCTCCGAGCCGATGGAGCCCCCGGCGCCGGTCACCATCACCACCCGGCCCTGCATCACCGCGGCGATGGCGTCCATGTCGAGCTGCACCGGGTCGCGCCCCAGCAGGTCCTCGATGGCCACGTCGCGGAGCTGCTGCACCGAGACCCGCCCGTCGATGAGCTGGTCGAGGCCGGGGATGGTCTTGAAGCGCGCCCCCGAGGCCTTGCAGGCGTCCACGATGCGGCGCATCTGCTCGCCGGTGGCCGAGGGGGCGGCGATGATCACCTCGTCCGCCTCGACCTCGTCCACCACCCGGGCCAGCTCCTCCACCCGCCCCAGCACCTTGATGCCGTGGATGTGGGCGTGGAGCTTGTGGGGGGCGTCGTCCACGAACCCCAGCACCTCGAAGCGGCCGGCGTGGTTGCGCTGGATGTCGCGCAGCAGCAGCTCACCCGAGTCGCCGGCCCCGGCGATCACCAGCCGGGTCGGCTTGACGTGCTTCTCGGGGGGAGGGCGCCGGTCGGCGGTGAGGGAGCGGTAGGTGAAGCGGGCGCCGCCCACGAAGAGCACGCAGAGCGCCCACTCGATGATCATCACCGAGCGGGGGAAAGTCTGGAAGAAGGCGGCCAGCACCGCCAGGAAGACCACCGTCGAGACGGTGGTGGCGAGGAGGATGGCCCGCAGGTCGCGGGCGCCGCTGTACTTCCAGAGGCTGCGGAACAGGCCGGTGCGCCAGTAGGCCGCCAGGCGCAGGGCGGACAGGATGGGGAACCAGGTCCACATCTGCCGCAGGTACTTGTGGTCGAAGTCGAAGTCGAACCGCAGGCCGAAGGCCAGCAGGAAGGCCGCCGTCCAGATCAGGAGGTGGACGGCGACGACGAGGGCGGGGCGGAACGCGCCGAGCTTGGTGAGGCGCTGCACGGGAGTGCCATCTTACCAGGGGCCGCCCCGCCTGCCCTAGCGTCCGCCGTCGCGCGGCTCAGGGACGCAACGTGTCGCGCACCAGGCCGATGATCTCGGACTGCTGGTCGGTGGTCAGGCTCGATCCGCTGGGCAGGCAGAGCCCGTGCTCGAAGAGCCGCTGCGACACGGCGCCGCCCCGGACCCGGCACCCGCCGAAGAAGGGCTGGAGGTGCATGGGCTTCCAGACCGGCCGGGCCTCGATGCCCGCCTCGGCCAGCCGCCGGCGCACCGCGTCGGCGCTGGCGCCCGCCCGGGCGGGGTCGATGGTGAGGCAGGTGAGCCAGGCGTTCATGCGCCCGGCGGGCGCCTCGGGCATGAAGGCCACGCCCGGGAGGTCGCCGAGCGCCGCGCGGTAGGCCGCGTTGATCTCGCGCCGCCGGGCCACCCGCGCCGCGAGGTGGCGCAGCTGCCCGCGCCCCACCGCCGCCAGCAGGTTGGAGAGCCGGTAGTTGAAGCCGAGCTGCGAGTGCTCGTAGTGGGGCGCCGGGTCGCGGGCCTGCGTGGCCATGAAGCGGGCCCGCTCGATCCAGTCCTGGCGGCGCGACAGCAGCATGCCGCCGCCGCTGGTGGTGATGATCTTGTTGCCGTTGAAGGAGAAGACCGAGAGGTCGCCGAAGGAGCCGGCCGGCCGGCCGCGGTAGGAGGCGCCGAGCGCCTCGGCGGCGTCCTCCACCACCGGGACGCCGTACCGCCGGCAGGCCGCCTCGATGGGGTCCCAGTCGGCGCACTGGCCGTAGAGATCGACCACCACCACCGCCTTGGGCAGCTTGCCGCGCGCGGCGCAGGCCGCCAGCTCCTCCTCCAGCAGCCCGGGATCCACGTTCCAGCTGCCGGGCTCGGCGTCGATGAAGACCGGCGTGGCGCCCTGGTAGATCACCGGGTTGGCGCTGGCCGAGAAGGTGAGCGAGGAGACCAGCACCTCGTCGCCCGGGCCCACGCCGAGGAGGCGCAGGGCCAGGTGGATCGCGCCGGTGCCGGAGGAGAGGGCCGCCGCGTGGGGGACGCCGGCCACCGCCGCCACCTCCCGCTCGAAGGCGTCCACGTGGGGGCCGAGGCGAGGCCGGCTACC